>Ga0114922_10005812_pt1 | contig 11353 bp, 11 predicted proteins | sample AartaG_FD_100975 | JGI IMG/M metagenome (GOLD analysis project Ga0114922, IMG submission 100975) | Deep subsurface microbial communities from Aarhus Bay to uncover new lineages of life (NeLLi) - Aarhus_00045 metaG | ecosystem: Environmental > Aquatic > Marine > Oceanic > Sediment | place...
CACCACTGGAGGGACGACCTGCAGGGCTGGAGCGAGGAGCCGTGGCATCCGCCCGGGCCCGCTTACATGCTGGAGGAGAACCGCACGCTGGACGAGTACTACAGGCGCATGTCCGCAGGCAAGATGTCCAGTGACCGCGGCTCGCCCACCGAGGCCGCAGACATGGCGGACAGCGATTACCCCGACGGCAAGATGGCCGACAAGGCGATCGAGATGATGGGATCGCTGAGCGACGACCCTTTCTTCCTGGCCGTGGGCTTCTACAAACCGCACCTGCCCTTCATCGCGCCGAAGAGGTACTGGGACATGTACCCGGCGGACACGGTCGACCTGGCGGATAACCCGTTCAAGCCGAAGGACTGCCCCGACATCGCCATGCACAACTGGGGCGAGCTGCGGGCCTATCACGGCATGCCCCAGGCCGGCCCCCTGCCAAACGGGCAGGCGCGCCATCTCATACGCGGTTACTACGCCTGCACCACCTACATAGACGCGCAGGTCGGTCGCTTGCTCGACGAGCTCGACCGCCTGGGCCTGCGCGAGAGCACCGTCATCGTGCTCTGGGGCGACCACGGCTGGAACCTGGGCGAGCACGGCCTCTGGTGCAAGCACTGCAACTTCGAGACGTCCGTCCACGTGCCGATGATATTCAGCGCCCCCGGCATGGCGGGCAACGGCCGTACGTCCGATGCTCTGGTCGAGTACGTCGACATCTACCCCACACTGGCCGACCTGTGCGGCCTGGAGCTGCCCGATCACCTGGAAGGGAAGAGCCTCGCGTCCCTCTTGGAGGACCCCGATGCGGCCGGTGACGAGGCGGCCTTCAGCCAGTATCCGCGCGGGCGCGTCATGGGCTACTCGATGCGGACCAGGCGCTGGCGTTACACAGAATGGATCCACCGCGACACGGGCCAGGTCCGCGGGCGCGAGCTCTACGACCACGACAGCGATTCCGCGGAGAACGTCAGCCTGGCATTGCGGCCCGAGCATCGGGAGACGGTCGCGCGCCTCAGTGAACTGCTCCGGAAAGAGATGGGGATCGAGGCGGCCGGCTAAGGGCGCGCGCCAGTGCCGAGGAGACCACGGATGCGAACAGGAACAACCAGGGCGTGGGCGGCATGGGCGGCGGTTCTGCTTTGTCTCGGCTGCGCCGCCGCATCGGCCTCAGGGGGCGCGCGGTCAGGCATCCTCGCGAACGGTGACTTCGCGGACGGCACCGAGGGATGGGAGTTCGTCACTGGGGCCGACGCAGTCGCGGCCTTCGAGATTGACACTTCAGACAAGCCCGGGGACGGCGACGCGGCAAAGGTGACTGTGAACCGCGCGCCGTTCACTGCATGGCAGGTCTGCCTGCAGTCGGCAGTTCGGCTCGCGGGCGGCAAGCGTTACCGCGTGAGCTTCGACATAGTCGCCGACGCGAAGACGTCCTTCGACGTGTGCGTGCAGGGCGCGGACCCGCCCTATCGAATCCTCCAGCTCGCAACGGTCGGGGCTGACGCCTCGGCCCGGCGCTACGCCTTCATCACACCGCCCGTTCCGGCAGACGGATTGATGCGGGTGGCCTTCTGGTTCGGCAACGCCGACGGGCGCACGTTCTGGGTGGACCGCGTCGCGGTCCAGGAGTTGACGCCGGAGGAACTCTCCTGGCTGGAAAGCGAGCCCGAGGGATTCCGCAACGGGGACTTCTCGGCCGGCCCGACGGGCTGGGAACTGCGCGTGCATGACGGCGCCGTCGCCGAGCTCTCCATCGACCCCACGCCGAGGCTCGGTGAGGGCAACTGCGCGAGGGTCGAAGTGACCAGGTCCACGGACACGAGCTGGCACGTGCAGCTCATGCAGATCTTCGCCGTGAAGGCAGGCAGGGACTACGCCGCCACCTTCCACGCCGTCGCCGACCGGAAGGCGGAGATCCGCGTGGGATTTCAGGTGCCCCCGCCGGACAACGAGGTCCTTCACACCCAAGCAGTCCGCCTCGGCACCGAGCCGGCGACCTACGTCGTGTCCTCGGGCAAAACGAGGCGCGATTCGGAGATGAAGCTGACCTTCCATTTCAGCGCGGCGGGGGAAGGCACGTTCTGGATCGACAAGGTGTCCGTCGCGGAACTGGAGGGCACCGGGGCCCCCAAGCCCGAGCAGCCAGCCGAAGGGGGTAACTGAGCAAGGCGCGAGGTTCCTGCCAGCCGCTCCTGGACAGCCCTCACCCCTGCTGCTCCCAGCGGAAGAGCCGCACGCCGACGCCAAAGCAGAGGATCCCCACCCCGACCAGGATAGCGCATGGCAGGAGCGCCTCCTGCACGGAGAATCCGCGCCAGATCGCCCCTTCCAGGGCCAGCACCCCCCACTTGAGCGGGCTGAAGGTGCTGGCCGCCCGCAGCCAGCCCGGCATCATGGCCAGAGGCAGCATGCCGCCCCCTGTCATGGCCATGATCATGAAGATGGGCCACGCAAACGCATTGGCGGATTGCTCCGTGCGCCCCAGCACGGAGACGCCCATCATGACGCCCACAAAGCACACGGCGGTCGAGACGACGGCCAGGACGAGCACCAGGTAGGAATCGGCCCGGATGCCGAAGGCCACAATGCCGATGCCCAGGATGAGGGCCGATACCAGGCACATGGTCAGGAAGCAAGCCAGCGCCTTGCCGCCCAATATGTGCGCCCGGCTGAGGGGGGCCGCTTGCAGGCGCCGGAGCGTTCCCTTCATGCGCTCTCCCACAAGCGATATCCCGAACATCGCGGCACAGCAGATGAATCCCCAGGCCAGACCTTGAGGGAACGTGACTTCGAAGGACGACCTGGGGCCTTCCTGCTGGCGGACCACGTCAGTAGTCTCGACGTCGAACGGCTGCCATTCCGCCATGTCAAAGGCACCGCCCTCGGGCATTTCTGCGTAAAGCTGCTCGGCCGCGTTGAGGAACTGCGCCAGAAGGGCCTGCGCGACGGGGTCCATGTCCCCGGCCTGTTCCACCTGCTGGCGGGCCTTGGCCATCTGGCTGCTCATGCGGTCCGGGTCCGTCCAGAGGTCTTCGAAGGAGCTGAACATGTGCTTCATCAGCACGCCCTGAAGCATGCCGGCTTCGGCCTTGCGCGACGGGTCGATCCCGATCTCCATTTGCGCACCGCCGCCACGAAAAGGGTTCTCACGCGTTTCCCCGAAGCCCGGCGGCAGCACGAGGTAGGCGGTCCATTTGCCCCGGCGCACGTTCTCCGTGGCCTCAGCGCGCCCGGTCTCGGTGACCGTCAGCTCCTCCGACTCCGCCAGATCCTGGATGAACGCGCGGGAGCCCGGCGTCTGATCCTCGTCCACGACGGCCACGTGCATGCTCCAGCTTTCCGACCCGCCGCCGGAGAAGATGATCCCGAACAGCACCGCAATCATGACCGGCCAGCAAATGGCGAAGAAGGCGGCGGCCTTGTCCAGCAGGAGCAGGCGAATGTCCTTGACGGCGATGAACCAGATGGTCTTCATCAGTCCCTCAGGTGGCGCCCGGTCAGTGCCAGGAAGACCGATTCCAGGTCGGGTCGGTCCAGGCTGAACCGGATCAGGTCCCCTTCCGACTCCAGCCGCCTGAGTTCGGCCAGCGGCTCGTCGGTGTCCACGCGCAGCTCCCTGTCGGCGAAGACGGCGTGGACGACGCTCTTGCCGCCATGGGCGGCTATCAGGTTGTCCACGGCGTCCAGGGCCAGCAGGCGGCCGCGATCCAGGATTGCCACGCGGTCGCAGATGCGCTGGGCCTCTTCCATGTAGTGCGTGCAGTAGACCGCTGTCTTGCCCAACCGGGCCAGGTCGCGGATGCGATCCAGGATGGCGCTCCGCGACTGGGGGTCCACGCCGACCGTGGGCTCGTCCAGAAGGAGCAGATCGGGGTCATGCACCAGGGCCGCCGCCAGGTTCAGCCGGCGCTTCATGCCGCCGCTGTAGGTGGACACGCGGTCGCCTCGCCTCTCGGTCAGGCCGACCATGTCGAGCACCTCCGCCACGCGCTCGGCCAGGCGGTTGCCGGACAGGCCGTACATGCGAGCGAAGAAGCGCAGATTGGCCTCGCCGGCCATGTCCTCGTAGAGGGCGAGCGTCTGCGGAGCGATGCCCATGCGGCGACGGGTCGCCAGGTCGGAGGGACGGCCGCCGCCGTCCAGCTCGACCGATCCGCTGTCGGGCTCCAGCAGGCCGATGGCCAGGTTCACGGTGGTCGTCTTGCCGGCGCCGTTTGGGCCCAGCAGCCCGAGTATCTCCCCACGACCGACCTCGAAAGATAGGCCGTCCACCGCGACCACCCGGCCGAACGTCTTGCGCAGGTCAGTCAGCCTCAACATGATGGGTTCACTCCCGTCCCGCGACACGTCTAATGCTACGCCGGGCCCGCCCGCGCCGGAGCAAGCGATCGCGACGAAGCGAGCGCCCCGATGCGAACCCAAGCCTACACGGGGCGGATCACGCGGACGTCACGGCCGTGTGACGTTCGTATCACGCGTGGCGGCCCGCCTGAGGCCCGGACAATCGGCGCCCCTGTTCGCACGGGGCGGACAAGGTCAGTAGTTGTCTCCCTGATAGACGAACGGACAGCCGGGCGGGAACAGGATGTCCATGTAGGGCCTTAGCTTCGTCGGCACGGACGCGCCCTTGCGCTGCACGATGTGGCTTACGGGATGGTATCCCGTCAACAGCCCGGACAGCCACCGTCGCGGGATGCGGACCTGCGGCGACCTGACCGGCTCCGTGATGCGCATGTCGTCTCCGTGCAGAGCGATGCCGACGCGCCCGATCTCGGTTGAGATTGTGAACGCGACCGGCGGCAGCGCGGAGCATGCGTCCTGCCAGCGGGCGGCGAACGTGGGTTCGAGCCTTTTCATCAGGACGGGGAAGTCCACGACGGCCATGAGCGCTCCGCCGGTCGCCCCGCTCCACTGGTGCCACTCGGCGGGGACGTTGTGGCGGATGAAGACGGCAAGCGCGTCATCCCAGGGCAACGGCAGCTTCAGTTCGCGGGCCTCGTGCTTGCGGGCGAGCTTGACCAGGACACCGAGTGCCACTCGGCAGCTCTCCTCCTTCTGGCGCACGACCAGCTCCCCGAAGCCAGTTGCGCCGTGCTGGCCTTCGGTCACGTAGCCGTGAAGCTTGCCCTTCGCGTCCAGGATGAGCCTCGGCTTGCGGAAGAGCCAGGTCCTCCCGCCGGGTCCGGTCAGCCAGTGCCAGAGGTCGGCGTCCCTGACGGCCGCACACGTGCGCCCCTTCGTGGCCGCTGCGTAGAGCCTGCGGACGCCGGCAAGGTCCTTCTTCCGCATCACGCACAGGCGGCCGGGCCGGGCCTCCTTACGGGCATTCTCCCTGTCGATCTTCACGTGACCCGGCGCCATGAAGGGGTAGTAGCCGAACCGATGGTAGTAGTCGGAGATGCCCTGGAGGTAGGCGACCAGGCAGCCGTTCTCGGCCATGTAGCGCGAGGCGTCCCGCATCGCGAGGGAGCTGTAACTGCGCTTTCGGTAGGCGTCGTGCGTCCCGACGGGCCCCACCGTCATCGCGGGCACCTTGACCGCCCCAAAGCGGATCATGCGCGGCGCCATGGTCACCCCGCTGACCACCCGCCCGTCCGTGACAGCAACTCGCGTGTGCTCGGGGTCGAAGATCGAGCCGCGGAAGAGCGCGCGATCCATATGCCGTTCCATCCAGCCCGGATTGGTGAAGGCACGTGCGAAGACGTCAATCACCTCGCGGCGATCCTTCGCATCCCGTATGCCGCTCACTCTCTCGAGGGCCGGCGCGTCGTCCTTTTTCCGGTTCTTCGCCATTCTCTCGATGGCCTTTCACGCCCGGGCAGTCCGCAAAGAAGCACCGGACTCTACGGCAGTATCGGCGCCTCGTCAAGAGCCACGTTTTCAGCCTGTGCCGGCCGAAGTCGCAACAGGGCTGAGCGCCCCCGGCGCCTCAGCGCGAAGGCGAGGGCGCCGCACGCTGCTCCCCTTCCTCGACCGAGAGCTTGCAGATCAGAGCCCCGCCTATGACCAGGACGCAAGCCACCCACAGCCCGCGGCCTGGCCAGACCCGCAGGTACAGGCAACTGACCAGCGTCGAAAGCAGCGGGGTCAAGTAGGAGAAGGAGGCGACCAGGATCATCCTGCCCCTGCGCATGGCCAGGTCCCAGAAGACGTAAGCCAGCAGGCCCGGCACCACCGCGACGTATATGAGCACGGCCACGGTCCCCCGATCCCACTGCGAGGACTCGCGGAATCCCATGCGCACCAGGGCCATCAACACGCCCGTCGCCAGAAGGAAGAGAGGCACGCCCACGCCCCGCGCGTTCGCGGCCCACCTGCGGCTGAAGTTCGAGTAAAGGCCCCAGCAGATGGCGCCGATGAACGCCAACAGGTAGGGAATCAGGCTGCCGCGGTCCCTCGCCAGGAACGACACCCAGGAGAAGGACTCGCCCTGGGCCATGGCAAGGAAGACGCCCGCGAAGGCCACCAGCATCCCGGGCACGAGCCACGGCCGGGCCCTCTTCTTCAGTATGGGGATCGAGAACGCCAGCGTGAGCCCAGGCCAGAGGTAGTTGATGATGCCCACCTCGATGACCTGCTGGCGGCTCGCGGATAGGCCGATGGCCAGGTACAGGCAGAACTCGTAAATGACGAACAGAGCCCCGCAGCCGATCAAGTAAGGACGGGGGAGCAGGAACACCTTCCGGACCCCGCCCCCTGCGAGTACCAGGCCCGCGCACCCCACCACGCCGCTGATCAGGAAGATCGCCGCCCCGGCCGTCACGGGCCCCAGCGCCTCAGTCAGGCCCCGCGAGAAGCCGATGGTGGTGCTCCAGAACAGGATGGCCAGGAAGCCAAAAACGGTTTCCACCGTCGAGTGCCTCGTCAGGAGATGAATCCACTGAAGCCGCCGCGACGCGGCGAAACCGGACGGAGACGAGGCGTGATGATACAGGGATGGCAGGAACGAGTCCAGCAAGAGGCGGGGGCCGCAGGTGGGCCTACTGGTTCAGCCTCCGTTCCCAGTCGTACTCGCGGGCGGTCACCATGTCCTCCATGCGGCGGATGCGGCGGTCGAGCCGGTCGAACGTGCGCTTCAGCCGGTGAACGGCCATCTGGCGGGAAGACGTGAGGGAGTTGTAGAACTCCTCCTCGCCCTCGGTCTGGAACGGCAGGACGGGCTCGGGCTTCATCAGCAGCGCCGCCAGCAGGTAGATGCCCACGACGGGCCAAATGCCGGTGCATATCAGGACGACGACGGCGATGAAGCGGAGCCAGAAGAGCGAGAAGTCGAAGTACTCGGCCAGCCCCTTGCAGACGCCGAATATCAGGCCGTTGCGCGCTCGATAGGGTCCGCTGCGCCGCTTTCCGGAGTGTGAGCGAGTCATTGCTTGCCTTCCTTTCTCTCGCGATCTATGAGCAGTGTCTCGAGCGCTTCGATGCGATCCTCCATCTGCGACAACTGATGGTAGATGGCCTGGACCATCTTGGTCTCCTCGGCCTCCTGCTCCTTGGTGCGCTTGCCGGGGGTGCCCTTGAGTATTCTGAGCGCGCCGAGCATAAGGCTCCCGATTATGGCGGTCAGAGGGATGCCAAACGCCAGCAGGATCGTCATCTCCGCCAAACCCAGCTTCACAGTCTGGTCCTCCCTGATTTCAATCGGCTGCTCAGTCCAGGCGCCTCCCCGGCGCGCGCCATCAGTATCGTCTCCAGGGCTTCGACGCGCTCCTCCAGATGCGACAGGCCCTGGTAGATCTCCTGCACCATGCGGCTCTCGCCGGCCTCCGACTGGCCGCGATCCGCCGCCCTATCACGCGCCGCCACCCGCCAGGCAATCAGCACCAGGCAGAACAGGAAGCACAGCAACACAACGGGCCCTGCGACCATCGAGAGGCGCGGAATCGCGCTGTATACCACGAATTGGGCGTCGGCCGGAAGACCAACACGGAAGTTATGTCGCAGAAACGGCACGACAAGAGCCCCAACCATCCCGAGCCCTGCCACCATCAGCAGCAGTGCAAAGAACAGCGCAGCGAACAGAAGGACCAGTTTCGCCAGGAACCTGAGCATCTCTCACTCCGCGGTCGCGCGTGGACCGGCCCGTGTCAATCCGCCTTCTTGCCGACGGACTCCTTCAGCTCCTGCAACTCCTGCTCGATCTCCTCGTCGCCCTCGAGCTGCTTGATCTCCTCCTCGAGCGTCGACCGGCGCCCGAAGTTGACCAGGTCGGCCTCCGCCTCCATCCGCTCGATGCGGTTCTCGAACTGCTCGAAGCGGATCAGTGCGTCGGAGGTCTCCACGCGCCTGATCTCTTTCTCGGCGCGCTTCCTGCGGCGCGCATGGATGTGCCGCTGCACCAGGAGGCGCTGCTTCTCCCGTGCGGCGGCGAGCTTGTCTTCGAGCTGCATTATATCATCCTGGTATTGGCCGACCAGTGCTTCGCACTCGGCCAGCTCGCGTTCGAGCGCTTCGGCCCGCTCGCGGTAGCGGCGCTTCTCCAGGAGTGCCTCCCTGGCCAGGTCGTCGCGCCCCTTGGATACGGCCAGCTCCGCTTTCTCCTCCCACTGGTCGGCGCGGGACCGGGCTTCCTGTGCGGCGCGTTCAACTTTCTTCTGCGCGGCCATGGCGCCGGCGCACGATGCCTTGATCTGGACCAGCGTGTCCTCCATCTCCTGGATCATCAGCTTGACGAGCTTCTCCGGATCCTCCGCCTTGTCCAGCATGGCGTTGATGTTGGAGCTGATGATGTCACGCAACCGGGTAAAGATGCCCATCTTCCTACCTCCTTACGCGAACGGGATGTCGATTATTCACCCGCGTCTTTTGCAAGTCGGATGCCGAAGAACGCGGTTTCCCGTAAGCCGTTTCCAGGCAAGGAGCTAGCCCTTAAGGCATCGGAATCGGCCATTGCGTTCGGTGGCGCGATTCGCTATAGTGAGGCGTATTTTACCGATCGTGGGCTGAGGTTGTCATGCAGAACAGCATCTCTGACCTGTCCGCTACGGCCGCAGAGCGCGTGGAAGAGGCCGTCGGCGAATCGGAGGCCTTCCTGGCGTTTCAGGAACGCGTCTCCCGCGCCGCGAAGGTGGACCGCCCCCTGCTCATCGTCGGCGAGCGGGGCACGGGCAAGGAGCTGGCTGCACGGCGCCTGCACTACCTGTCGGAGAGATGGCGCCAGCCCCTGGTCGCGCTCAACTGCGCCGCATTGGCGCCCACGCTGATCGAGTCGGAGCTGTTCGGCCACGAGGCGGGCGCCTTTACGGGCGCCGGTCAACGCCGGGCCGGACGCTTCGAGGCGGCCGACGCGGGAACGCTCTTCCTGGACGAGATCGCGAACATACCCGTCGAGGTTCAGGAGAAGATCCTGCGCGTCGTCGAGTACGGCACGTTCGAGCGGGTGGGCAGCGCCGAGGGCGTTCAGGTGGACGTCCGCATCATCGGCGCAACGAACGCGGACCTGGCCGCGCTCGCCCGCGACGGCAGCTTCAAGCAGGACCTGCTCGACAGGCTGTCTTTTGAGGTGCTCTTCGTGCCGCCGCTGCGAGAGCGCGAGGGCGACATCCTGCTGCTGGCCACACGGTTCGCGGCACGCATGGCCCTGGAGCTAGGGCGCACCGAGGTCCCCGAGTTCAGCGCGGAGGCAGTCTCCCGGCTGGAGGCCCACGGTTGGCCGGGCAATGTGCGCGAACTGAAGAACGTGGTCGAGCGCGCCGTCTATCGCTCCGAGTCGGCCCTCGTCGCGGGGATCGAGTTCGATCCCTTTCACGCCCCGTTCGAGCCGCGGTCCGCGACGGAACAGCCGGCGCCGCAGCAGCCGCTGCCGTCGGAGCCCATCGGCGACAAACCGTTCAAGGAGGCCGTGCGCAAGTTCGAGATACGTCTCCTGAAAGGCGCGCTCGAGAGGTCGAAGTACAACCAAAGAGAGGCGGCCGGCATACTCGGCCTGTCCTATCACCAGTTCCGCGGCCTCTACCGGAAGTACCGCGATTCCCTGTAGCGGGGCGTGCCAGGGAAACGGACCGGCGGGACCCCATCACTCCGCAGGATCGCGCGAAGGGCGTGCCTGCCCTATCTGCGGGCTTCCTCAGACGCAGGCTAGAGCCAGCCCTTTCGGCGGAAGTAGAGCAACATGCCCGCCGCAATGGAGAACATGACGAAGAGGGCCGCCGGGTACCCCCACGCCCAGTGGAGCTCCGGCATGCGGTCGAAGTTCATCCCGTAGAGGCCGGCGACGAAGCTGAGGGGGATAAAGATGGTCGCGATGATGGTCAGCACCTTCATCACTTCGTTCATCTTGTTGCTGACGCTGGACAGGTAGAGGTCGACCATCCCGGCGATCATGTCGCGGGAAGTCTCTATGGTGTCGATGACCTGGATGGTGTGGTCGTAGACGTCTCTCAGATAGAGGCGCGTCTCCTTCTTGAAGAAGGGCACCTCCGCTCTCTCCAGGCCGCTGACCACCTCCCGCAGGGGCCATACGGACTTGCGCAGGGACAGGACCTCGCTCTTAAGCAGATGGACCTTGTGGAGCACTTTGGGGGACGGATTGCCCACCAACGTTTCGTGCACGGGCTCTATCTTCTCGCCCATCTTCTCGCAGATCACGAAGTAGTTGTCCACGACGGCGTCCATGAGCGAGTAGACGAGGTAGTCGGCCCCCATCTTGCGTATGCGGCCCTTGGCCGTGCGGATTCGCTCCCTGACCGAGTCGAAGACGTCTCCCTGCCGTTCCTGGAAGGAAATGACCAGGTTGTTGCTGAGGACTATGCTGACCTGCTCGGCCTCCAGCTCGCCGGCCGGTTCAAGGTAGGACAGCATCTTGAGGACAACGAAGAGGTGGTCTTCGTAGTCCTCCATCTTTGGTCGTTGCGCCGTATGAGCGATGTCTTCGAGGATGAGCGGGTGCAAGCCGAATTGCTCGCCGATGCTCTCGATGACGCCGATGTCGTGCAGGCCGTCCACGTTGATCCAGGTTACCGTCGGCCTGGCCTTGTAGACGGAACATTCCTGGACCGACTCCAGCTCGCGCTCGACCAGCTCGGTTTCGTTGTAGTCAATGACGGTGATGACGACTTTCTGGGCCTTCCTCTCCCCCACGTGGACGGGGGTTCCCGGCGGCAGGCCCAGCTTGCGTGCGCGCCCTCTGAGCGATCTGGCCATCTGCGCATCTCCTTTCCGGCGGCGTCAAGAGCAGCAACCGTCGAGCGGGCCGACTGAGCGAGCCGGCCGCCCGTCAGTCCGTCTCCAGCGCCCTGGCAGCCATGAGGCGCCCGGCCATCGTCGACGGCGAGATCACCTCGTCGGCGCCGACCCGTTCGGCCTTTCGCACGTTCTCCTCGTCCTCCACGCGCACGATCACGCGGAAGCGATTGCCGTTGGA
>Ga0114922_10005813_pt1 | contig 11350 bp, 11 predicted proteins | sample AartaG_FD_100975 | JGI IMG/M metagenome (GOLD analysis project Ga0114922, IMG submission 100975) | Deep subsurface microbial communities from Aarhus Bay to uncover new lineages of life (NeLLi) - Aarhus_00045 metaG | ecosystem: Environmental > Aquatic > Marine > Oceanic > Sediment | place...
CCTCGGCGACCTCGAGCGGCGCTCTCTCGAGGCCTGGCTGGATGCCGACGACGGCGGCCAGCCCGATCAGCAGCAGCACGGCGGTCGAGGCGGCCAGCACCCTGGCGAGTGCCGGGGGGACGTGGGGGGCCGTGATCCAGGCAAGCGCCGAGCGGGCGCGCCGCCGCTCGATCCCTCGTCGCACAGCCGGCAGCACGCCGGCCAGGGCCCGCTCGTCGATCTCCGGAGCGGGCGCGCTCTTGAGTTCGGTGAAGAGCGATCTCAGCGCCTCCAGCTCCCGCCTCAATCCGGCGTCCGAAGCTAGAGCCTTCTGTTCCTCGGCCGTAGGCGAAAGCTCTCCTTCGGCCAGCTCGATCAGCCTTTCCTTTAAGATCCGCATGGTTTACCTGCCACCGCTATCGGTTCTCCCCCATCTCGGCCCGCAGTCGCTTGACCGCGTGGTGGAAGTTCACCTTCGCGGTGTTCTCGCTGATACCCACGCTCTCGGCGATCTCCCTGAAGCTGAGCTCCTCGTAAACCCTGAGCACCAGCACCGACCTCTGCTTAGGCGGCAGCCGGGCGACGGCCTCTGCCAGGCTGCGACGCTGCTCCTGGTCGATCAGACCCTCGCTGATTCCCGGCTCCACCCGCGGCTCCACATCCTCGATCCGCTCCGGAAAGCCCCAGCGCCGCCGCCTGCGCAGCTCGTTGCGGCAGAGGTTGATGGCGATCGCGTAGAGCCAGGTCTTGAACGTCGAGCGCCGGCGGAAGGTCCGGAGCTTGATGTAGGCCTTGAGAAAGATCCGCTGCACGACGTCGGGCGCCTCGCCGGGATTCCCGCACATGCGCAGGACCAGCGCGAATATCGGCCGCTGGTAGCGCCGAACCAGCTCTTCGAAGGAGCCGTCATCGCCGTCCAGGGCGGCTTCGACGTGCTCGACATCCGGATCGGCGCCCATCAACGCGCTCTCGTCTTCTTTGACACCAACGGACAGGATTCGTTAAACCTGCCCCGGCACGCGGTGCCGCGTCGCTCAGCGGCGGCCGCCCTTGGTCATGCCGGCGATCTTCTGGTTCAGGCTGGCGATGGTGCCGTTGAGGCGCCGTATCTCGTTGTCGCGGTCCGTCAGCTTCTGTTGCAGCGTCTCGCACTGGCCCTGCAGGGCGCCGCTCTGCTCCTTGGCCTTGTCCAGCTCGGCCTGCGCCGCCTGCAGGCTCTCGCTCAGGTCGCGGATGTTGTCCTTGTAGCGCTGCAGCTCCTCCTCGTGGAGGCTCTGCTGCTCGAGGTATTTGTGGATTATCGAGTAGTCGGCGTACGATTCTTGTGCCATTGCTAACCCCTAAAGCTCGGCGTCGAAGCCCATCTTGGTTATCCTGAGCTGCAGCTCGTCCGGCTGCTGGCTGGCTCGCAGGCCCTCCTTGATGCTGATCACCTTGTTGGCGATCAGCGCCAGCAGGCTCTGGTCCATCGTCTGCATCCGGTAATAATCGACACTGCGCCCTATGATATCGGGGATCTGCTTGATCTCCCCCTTGCGGATCAGCTCCCGGATGGCGGGCGAGTTGATCATGATCTCGACGGCGGCGATGCGGCCCTCGGTGTCGCCGCGGTTGACCAGCCGCTGGCTGACGACTCCCAGCAGCGCCTGGCTCAGCTGCAGGCGCACCTGGTCGTGCTGGTTGGGCGGGAAGGTATCGATGATGCGGTTGATCGACTGCGAGGCGGAGTTGGTGTGGAGTGTGGAGAAGATCAGGTGCCCGGTCTCGGCGGCGGTGATTGCGGTGGCTATCGTCTCCGGATCGCGCATCTCCCCCACCATGATGATGTCGGGGTCCTGGCGCAGCGCGTGGCGCAGGGCGTTGGCGAAAGTGAGAGCGTCGACGCCGATCTCCAGCTGGCTGATCGAGGCGTGGTTGTCGTCGAAGATGAACTCGATCGGGTCCTCGATGGTGATGATGTGCAGCGTCTGGGAGAAATTGATCTCGTTGATCAGCGCGGCCAGCGTAGTGCTCTTGCCCGACCCGGTCGGCCCGGTCACCAGGACGAGACCCTGGGGCCTCTTGGTGAAGACCTTGAAGGTCTGCGGCAGGCCGAGCGAGCCGATGGTCGGCAGGGAGGCCGGAATGGCTCGCAGGATGATGGCCGTGGTGCCCCGCTGCCGGTAGACCGAGACGCGGAACCGCGAGTCGATCCCGCGCGGAGTGTAGCCCAAGTCGACTGCCAGCCGCTCCTCGAAGAGGCTCTGCTGGTAGGGATTCATTATCGACGCCGCTAACCGGTCGAGCGTCTCGCTCTCCACCGTATCCATCTTCAGCGGCGAGAGCCCCCCGCCCAGCCGCAACAGCGGCGGCCTGCCGCAGCGGATGTGGACGTCTGAAGCCTTCTTCTCGACGGCGAACTTAAGCAGGCGGTCGAGGTCGAAATCCTGCAAGGCGGACCTCTTATTTCGTCGCTTTTCGGAAATTAGTTAATCACAATTCCGGCGGGCGCGCAACGGCAGCAGTCGCGGCCTTGCAGCTCCCGGCACCGCGGGGCTAGTATGGGCGCGTCCACGATGCGTCGGAGAGGAGGAAGGATGATGAGAGGATTTCGGTCTCTGGCGGCGGGCGCGGTCCTAGCGGGCGCCGTATTGTCGATGGCGGTCGCTCAGGCCCCCGCTCCCATCCCAACACAGGATCTTAAGCAGAGGGCTTTCGAGTGGGTCGACCATAACGGCGGCCGACTGATCGAGGTAAGCGACGCCGTCTGGGAGTTCGCCGAGGTGGCGCTCGAGGAGCACCGCTCCGCGGAGCTGCTGGCCCGCGAGCTGGAAGAGGCCGGCTTCGATGTCGAGCGCGGCGTCGCCGGCCTGCCGACCGCCTTCGTGGCTCGCTGGGGCAGCGGCGAACCGGCGATCGGAATCCTCGCCGAGTACGACGCCCTGCCGTCGCTTTCGCAGCGCCGCGGCGAGACCGAGAAGGTGGCCCTCGAGCCCGGCGGCGCGGGCCACGGCTGCGGGCACAACCTCTACGGCACCGCCTGCCTGGGCGCCGCGCTGGCGCTGAAGACGGTGATGGAGGAAGAGGGGCTGGCCGGCACCGTGATCCTCTACGGCTGCCCCGCCGAGGAGACGGTGGTCGGCAAGGTCGTGATGGCCAGGGCCGGCCTCTTCGACGGCCTCGACGCCGCCATCACCTGGCACCCCGGCACCAGCAACCAGGTAACAGTCGTCCGCTCGCTGGCGATGAACAGCTTCGAGGTAACATTCCACGGCCGCACAGCCCACGGCGCCGCCGACCCGTGGAACGGCCGCAGCGCCCTGGACGCCGTCGAGTTGATGAACGCCGGCGTTAACATGATGCGCGAGCACGTCAGGCCCAGCGTGCGCATCCACTACGTGATCACCGAGGGCGGCGCAGCGCCTAACATTGTGCCCGACCTCGCCACGGCCTGGTACTACGTGCGCGACACCGACCGCGAGGGCGTCGACGAGGTCTACGGTCGTGTCCTCGGGGCAGCCGAGGCGGCCGCGCTGGCCACGGAGACCGAGCTTGAAGTGAGGTTCATCTCCGGCGTCCACAGCGAGCTTGTGAACCAGGCGATAGCCGCAGCCCACCAGCGCAACCTCGAGCTCGTGGGCGGGCCAGACTTCACGGAGGCGGAGCAGGAGTTCGCACGCACCATCCAGCGCAACCTCGGAATCGAACCGTCCGGGGTCAGCGAGGAGATCGTACCGCTCCCCGAGCACCCCAGCGGCAGCAGGGGCTCGACCGACGTGGCGGAGGTGAGCTGGATCACGCCGCTGGCCGAGTTCAACGTCGCCTTCGTACCGCAGGGCGCGCCCTGGCACAGCTGGGTGGTTGTGAGCTGCTCGGGTTCGTCGCTGGCCCACAGGGCAATGCTGATAGCGGCGAAGACGCTGGCCGCCACCGCCATCGACCTGCTGACCGATCCCGATCTGCTGGCCGAGGCGCGGGCCGAGTTCGAGAGCGCGACCGAGAGCCGCCCCTACGTCAGCCCGCTCGATGCCGCCCGGCAGCGGTAAGATAGGAGAACAGGGACAGGCACTTATCTCTTTCCACAAGTGTTTTATTTTGAGACATTTAAGAAATGGTGCCTGTCCCTATTATTAGGGCAGTCGCGATATCATCTTTTCGATTATCGAATTGATCTCCCGGACGGGACTGATATCCGACTTCACGCTCCGCGTCTCGCCGGCGGCGGTGACGCAGATTCTCCAGCGCCCCGACGGCGGAAACGGTGGCATCGGGACGCGGCCGAGCCAGCGCGAACTCTCGAGCTCGCGGGCGACCGAGCCGGCCTGGTCGACCTTCTCCTGATCGAGGAGGTGGAAGGCGGCACGGACCTCGTCGTAAATCGGTCGGCATGCTTCGCGGTCGAAAACCGCGGATCTCTCCGCCTCGAGCTCCTCGCCCTTCCTCCTCACCATTCTCAGCTCGAAGGCAACTGCTCCGGTCGGTCCCTTTTGCGGTGCCAGAATCAGCTCGAGCGCTTCGCCGGAGTCCGTCACGACATAGCTGACGCTGAAGTCGTCCGGCACCCCCGCGGGCAAGCTCCCCCGGGCGCCGGCCGCCGAGTCCTGCCGCGGGCAATCCGAAGCCCGGACCGCTTCTGCGCAGCCGAGCAACATGTATCCAGTCGCCAGCATTACGCAGACAAAGATTACCCGGCAGGATTTTCTCTCCCAAGCTGTCATGTCTGCCCCCCCTGAGTGCGCTCTCGACAGATTTTCGGACCCAAAGCGAGAATTGGCGGGCGCCTGCACTCATCCCTCGCTCCCCCCGTCAATACTCTTAGGCAGCGCAAAGCACGAATTGGTTCCACAATTGGCTTCTCTCAAATACTAGCCGGAACCGGTTGTAACTACTAGTAGCACAATCTGGAGCAGCCGCCTAGTACTTAACGCTCTCAGCGGTCCTCGCGTCCGCCGCTCCAACCCGGACCGTGGACGAAGCGGCCAGGGGTGGCACCGGTGTGCTCGCCGTCGCGCAACACTTGCTCGCCGTTGACGAAAAGGTGGACGATACCGGTGGCGTAGCGGTGCGGCTCCTCGTAGGTCGCGTGGTCGACCACGGCCTCCGGATCGAAGACGACGACATCGGCGAAGAAGCCCTCGGCAAGCCGGCCGCGCCTGTCAAGCCCGAGGTTCTCCGCCGGCAGCGAAGTCAGGCGCCGGATCGCCTCCCGCAGAGTTATAACACCCTCCTCGCGCACGTAGCGGCCCAGCAGGCGAGCGAAGGAGCCGTAGGCGCGCGGGTGCGGATTTGAATTCAGGAACACCCCCTGCGGGGCCAGCGACGCGGCGTCGGAGCAGAAGCTTACCCAGGGCAGCGCGATCTGGCGCCGCACGTTCTCCTCGCTCATCAGAAAGTATATGGTGCCGACGCGGCTGTCGTCCTCGATCACCAGGTCGATCGCGGTCTCGGCCGGCGAAGTGCCCCGCATTTCCGCCACTTCCGACAGCCTCATGCCGGTCAGTGGCCTCAGCTCCTCCGACCTGAAGTCGACCAGGATCATGCCCTCCGCGCCGGCGCCTAGGAACAGGTTCTCCCAGTCGCCGGAAGGTCTCGTCATCTCGGCAAGAACACGCTCCCGGATCTCGAGATCGCGCAGCCTTTCGACCCAGGCATCGTGGCCGCCCTCCTGCACCCAGGGCGGCATTGCGGCGTCCAGCCCGGTGGCGCCGGCGGTGTAGGTATACATGTCGGCGGTGATCTGGAGCCCCCCGGCACGGGCCGCCTCAACCCTGTTGATCAGCTCGTCGAGCTTGCCCCAATTCGAGTGCCCGGCGGCCTTGAGATGGTAGATCTCGGCACGAACGCCCGCCCGCCTGGCAATCTCCAGCAGCTCGTCGAGCGCCTCGAGCAGGCGGTCGCCCTCGCTGCGCATATGGGAGATGTAGATGCCGCCGTACTCGGCGGACACCTCTGCCAGCGCCACCATCTCGTCGGTATCGGCGTAGGCGCCTGGGGCGTAGATCAGGGCGGAGGCCACGCCCAGGGCACCTTCTTCCATCGCCCGCCGCACCAGGTTGCGCATGCGCGCCAGCTCCGCCGGCGTCGGCGGGCGATCCTCGTGGCCGATTTCGTGGATGCGCACGGTCTCCGCGCCTACGAAAGAGGCTACGTTGGTCGAGACGCCGCGTCTCTCCAGGTACTCGAGGTACTCGCCGAGGGTGGTCCACTCGATGTCGTATCTGATGTCCCCCTGCCGCTCGAGCATCTCAAGTTTCATCGCCTCGTTCAGCGGCCCGTAGGAGAACCCCTCGCCCATGACCTCCAGCGTCACCCCCTGGCGCACGTCGCTCTGCGAGAGGCCGTCCTCGATCAGCGAATCGTTAGCCCAGCTCATCATGTTAACGAAGCCGGGCGCAACGGCCAGGCCGGCGGCATCGATCTCGGCCCTGCCGCGCGCGCCGCCCAGGTCCCCGCGGGCGACTATCGTGTCACCGTCGATCGCCAGGTCGCCGACAAACGGCTCGCCGCCGCCGCCGTCGTAGATGGTGCCGTTGCGGATTACCAGGTCGTATTGCGCGCCCGGCGTGCAGGTGACTAATAGACCCAAGCAGGCGACTGCTGCCAGATTCGCTACCAGCCGCACGCCCAGAGCTCCTTTTCCACGTTCGATCCGCATATTTCCGCTCCTAGTTTAGGGCCACCATCACTGCGAGAACCGATATCCGCGGCCACGAGACCGCCGGCGATACCGTCCCCCGCTCTCGCTCCGCCGTCAGGTTATGGGCTGCCTGAGAATCGTCTTCAGCTTCTCCGGGGCCGCCCGGCGCGGGTCGCCGAGGTATATCTCGTGGTGCCTGCCGCGGGGTTCGTAGCCGCTCTCCTCGATGAACTTGTGCAGCCTCAAGATGGTGGGAAGTTCGGCATCGTACGGTCCGACGTGCAATATCTGGGCGCTCAGGCCCTCGTCAAACTCCTCGAACCTGACATTGCCCAGCGCCAGAGGGTTCTTCTTCTCCCCGACCCGCTTGAGGGCACGCGCCACGTGATCGGCGGTCACGAACCGCGGCTGCATAATCATCATCGTCCACTGCCAGCTACCCTTGTCGCCGAAGCTGAATCCGTTAACGTCTTCCGTCTGCCAGAGCCCCTCCAGGTGCATGACCGTGTAGTCAATCGCTTCCTTCCCCAGCTTGAGCATGGACTTCAGCGCGTCCGCAACGGCGTAGAGCACCTCGACCGCCTCCTGGAATCCGCCGGCGGCGTTGGGATCGCCCGCGCCGTCGACCATGAGAAAGTCCATCGGCGGCACCTCGACAAGCACCGGCTCTTTGGCGGAGGCCTTGTAAAGATGTTTCAATTCCTTCCTCAGATCGATCTTGGCCATCGGGCTTTCCCCTCGAGTTACGTACTACTCCGCGTGGCGAAGAGATAGTGAAGTGGTCAAATGAACCTTCGATTTTAAAAGCATAATCTCCGCACGCGATTCACGCAACAACGTCGCGGTTATGATCTCACCTTCCACCCGCGCCGATGAGGGATCTGGGATAGCATCGCGGGCCGGGGATGATACAATTGGGCGTTGCTAGTTGCGCTTCGCGCCGCGGAGGTGGGCATGTGGAACAAGGTGATCGGAATCATGGGCGGCATGGGACCGGAGGCCACCATCGACCTCTACGCACGGATCACCGAAGCGGCCTGCGCCCGCGGCGCCGTGCGCGACCAGGACCACCCCGAGGTGGTGATCTCCAGCGTGCCGCAGACTCCCGACCGCACGGAGGCTATCGTCGCCGACGGGCCGAGCCCGGAGCCGGAGCTGATACGCTCCGCCCGCCGCCTCGAGGCCGCCGGCGCGGGGCTGATCGTCATCGCCTGCAACGCCGCCTGTCACTTCCTTCCCGCCATCCGGGGCGCCGTCGGAATACCCGTCCTTGACTTGACGGAGATCGCCGTGCGGCGCATACGCGAGCGCCACCCGTCGGTGCGCCGGGCCGGAGTAATGGCCACAGACGGCACGCTGCGCTCGCGCCTCTACCAGCGTCGTCTCGCGGAAGCCGGCCTGGAAGCGCTCGTTCCCGACCGGGAAAATCAACGCCTGCTGATGGAAGCGGTCTACGGCGCCGAGGGGATAAAGGCGGTCTCCGCCAGCGGGCGGGCTCCCGAGAAACTCGAAGCGGTGGCCGGACACCTGGTCGGCGTGGGGGCGCAGCTGCTGATCGCCGGCTGCACCGAGATCCCGCTGGCCCTGCGCGCCGGCAAGCTCGACGTGCCGCTGCTCGATCCCGCAACGGAGCTGGCTTCCGCCGCCCTCGAGGCCGCGGCGGGGAGCTGACATGGAAGGTACCGCGCTGCCCCCCGAAGATTGCTCGCTGCGAACGCTGTATTCGTACGACGAGTTCGAGCAGGTCGCCGCGCTGCAGATGGAAGCCCTCGGGCTGCGGCAAACCGACGTCTTCCCGCCGAAGCTGATGAAGGTCGCGGTCGACAACGGCGGCGCGGTCGTCGGCGCCTTCGATGCGGCGGGAAAGCTGGTGGCATTCGTCTTCAACTTCCCCGGTCAACGCTACGGCCGCCCGATCGAGTGGTCGTACCTGATCGCTGTCGCACCGTGCCAACGCGGACGCGGGCTGGAGCGCAGGCTGAAGCTGGTCCAGCGCCGGGCGGTCCTGGAGCGGGGTTTCAGCACCGTCTGCTGGGCCTTCGACCCCCTCGACGCCGGTGCGGCGCGCCGCAACCTGCACGAGCTCGGGGCTCTCAGCGACGAGTACGTGTTGGAGTTCCCCGACCCGATGAGCGGGCCGGTCTACAACTGCTTCACCTCCGACCGCCTGATAGCCTTCTGGAACCTCGACGACCCGCGCGTCGCCACCCGCCTGGCTTCCACGCCGCAGGAAACGGAAGTCCCCGACGAGGTCTGCCTGATCGAGCCTGGAGAACTAGAGGCCGGTCGCGGTCCACCGGGCGCCCCGGAGGTGGGGTGGGACGACAATGTTTTGGCCTTCCCCATTCCGGTAGACTACGCCGGCCTCAGACGCGGAAACAAGGATGCCGCGCGGAGCTGGCGCCTGCTGACGCGCGCAACGCTGAACCGCTGCTTCTCGCGCGGCTTCGTCACCTCCGACTTCGTTTACCGGCAGCCGGAGCGGCCGGACTGGGGTTGGTACGTACTGCAAAGAAACAGCTAAGTGTCTTTCAATTTAGAGATCCGCCATCGAGTAAACCAAAATATCCAAATGTCCTGTCGACAGTCCGTTACCTTCGTTCCCGACCTGCATTCAGCGTCAACTGTAACAACGCCGGGAGAACAGACGAGCCAAAATGCCAGTAGATATATTTTAGGGGAGTCCTTTAGGGCTCCCGTGGTTTCTCCGAGCTCATACAAGAGGGAGCCCTCAGCTAAAGGCTGACAAGTTCAGGACTCCCCTACATCCGGCTATGCCGACTGAGAGAAGAGATTAGTTTCCGCAAAAGCAATATATCAGTGCCCCACAACCGACCACGTGTCGAAGTGGTTTAACGCACTCGCACGGCTGCGGCGTGTGTTTCGCCTGATATATCACTGAAATATTTTATGGACAAACCCGACTCGCGTGATGCATTATTAAGCGAGCCCAGGCGTTCGAGTAGTTAACAACCTATCGTAAGGTACTCATATCATGGATGTTAACCAGGATTTCGGAAATATCATCTACCTTGATAACGCCTCCACAACCTATCCGAAACCGAAGGAGGTGCTTGCTCAGGCGATTGACTTCTTCCAGCGCTACGGCGTCAACCCCGGCCGCTCCGGCTACGACCTCTGCACGCTGGCCGGCGACCTGGTGCAGAAGACGCGCGAGAGACTGACCCGCTTCTTCGGCGGCGCCGATCCCGAGAGGCTGATCTTTGCCTACAACGCCTCCGAGGCGCTGAACATCATCATCCAGGGGGTTCTCGCCGAGGGCGACCACGCCGTCTCGACCGTCGTCGAGCACAACTCGGTGATCAGGCCGCTGAACCACCTACGAGCCCAGAAGCAAATCGAGGTGGATTACGTGCCGACCGACGGGGGCGGCTGGGTTGATCCCGATGAGGTGGCCCGGTGCCTGCGGCCCAACACCAGGCTGGTTATCGTGAACCACGGCTCCAACGTCATCGGCACCTTGCAGCCGGTGGCCGAAATCGGCCGTATCTGTCGCGAGCGCGGCGTCTGTTTCGCCATCGACACGGCCCAGACCGCCGGCACGATCCCGATCGACATCGAGCGGATGCACGTCGACGCCCTCGCCTTCACCGGCCACAAGTCGCTGCTGGGGCCAACCGGCATCGGTGGTCTCTACGTCAGGGATGGCGTCGAGATCCGCGCCACGCGCTTCGGCGGCACCGGCGTCAAGTCCGCCTACCCTTTACAACCCGACGAGTATCCCTATCGCCTCGAGGCAGGCACCGTCAACGTCTTCGGTGTCGCCGGGCTGTACTTCGCCCAGGAATACATCGCGCAACGGGGCATCGAAAACATATACCCCCACGAGATGGCGTTGTTCGCGCGCCTCCAGGAGGGGCTCTCGCAGATCGAAGGCGTGACGCTGCACGGCACAACCAGCCTCGAGAACCGCCTGCCGGCGCTCAGCTTCACGGTCGAGGGCCGCGACCCGGCCGATGTCGGCACACTGCTGGACGCCGAGTACAACGTCGCCACCCGGGCCGGCCTCCACTGTGCGCCGCTGATCCATGAGCAGGTCGGGACCGCCCCCCGGGGCACCGTCCGCATGAGCGTCGGGCCGATGAACGAAGCCAAGGACATCGAAGCCGGCATCGCCGCGGTCGCCGAGATCGCTGCCGACGCGCGGCAGTAGGCCAGAGAGCCTCGACCAAGATTTTCCGGCTCGGACAGCAGCACCGCCTCCTTGTGTATCCCCCTGGATGGTCCTGATAGTAAAAGTTAGTAAACTGTGCGCAGATTTACGCCCGACTCCCGGCTGAGCATGCGTACCATGGAAACAGTACCGCTCTCCAGGTAGCATTCCCTCTCGTGGCAAACGCTCTCCCAGTGCTCGGGCATCATCTCGTCGCTCCATTAGGTGGTGGCAAAGAGGACTGAATTATTTCGCGGAAATCCGAATTACACGAGCCGGTGACGCGCTGCTCCAACGCCGCGCTCAGGGAGTCGCGCGGCTTGACTTCCATCGCCAAAAGTTGTAGACAATATAGTAGTTCTTAAAAGTAATTTCCTAATGCAGGAAGTCGATCAGAAATTCTAAGAGCATGAGAATATTACGTCCGCAAAGGTGTCCGCACAGTGACAGTAAGTGGTCATTTCAAGGTTGCGCAGCAACCGCGGCAATCTCAGGCGTGGCAAGGCGGAAGAAACTTTCGTTAAACGTTATGATTGACTTGGGGAAACCTACAGCTCCGAAAAAGCATGCCGCAGCAGCAA
>Ga0114922_10005814_pt1 | contig 11348 bp, 10 predicted proteins | sample AartaG_FD_100975 | JGI IMG/M metagenome (GOLD analysis project Ga0114922, IMG submission 100975) | Deep subsurface microbial communities from Aarhus Bay to uncover new lineages of life (NeLLi) - Aarhus_00045 metaG | ecosystem: Environmental > Aquatic > Marine > Oceanic > Sediment | place...
AATCGTCGGGGTAAGCGGCTGACCCCGAGCCCGCGCACGTCCAACGCTTGAGGCATGTGGCGGGTGTGGCCTGTGTGCCGACGCCGCATAACTGCGCCCTCTGCTTACCAATTCACATTGGCAGGCAGAGGGCGCAGTTGCGTTATAGCCACTGTAGACGTTTCGTGTTCGTCAGTCGCTACTCCCGCCGTCTGGGGGGAGCTGGTGCAGAAAGATGCCCCGGAGTGCAAGCTTTGCACTCGAGGGTCGCTACCTGGAAGAAAACCAGGGAAAGGGGGTCAAATGGACATTGCTATCTTGCTGACCATCGTGGGCAGCATCGTCGCGCTGATCCGCCTCGTCGTCCGTGCGCGGGCGCGGGCGGAGAACGAGGTCGTGATCACCAGCCGGTTGGCGCGTTTCGCCGGGCCAAACCGTGATCTGTGATGCAGCACGCCGGTCGGACCGGGTCACCCCGCCCCGGTCTGTTGTGCAAACAGGGGAATCTCGCAGCCTGTCACCCCTCCAGGAAGCGAGGCTATGTGATTCGAGGGGACAACTCAAACAGAAGGAGGCCAAGAATGGCAAAGAGATCCAAGAAGCAGGCGGCCCTGTTAGAGGCCGCCGAAGAGTACACCCCGCTGGAGGAATACGACCTCCCGGCAGGGTCGGTCAAGGCACAGCCCTCAGAAAACGAAACGCAGCCGGCTGCCACCGACTGCGATTCAAGTGAGGCTAGTGCCTCTTGTTTGGAACAATCACAATATACCACGAAAGCCGCCTCTTGTCAAGAACCAGATAACGCCAACGACACCACCGAGGCGGACGTCGGGATTCTCGCTGGCGAGCCCGCCGACGAGATCTCGGACAATATGGCAACCACCAACAAGCCCAAAGTAACAGTCAACGACGAGCCGGCCAACGATGACCCGGCCGCCCTGGAGACAGAGGCGGAGGCGGGGCCACTGATGACACTGACAGAGATCCAGACCCGCGTTGCCGAAATCGCCGCCGAGAAGGCCCGGACCTTGATCACCGATTTGCACAGCGCCAGGTCCGAACTAGCCCGTGCCGAAGTTGAGCACGACGCGGCTGTCGCCGATGCCGAGCAGGCAGTCGCCAGCATCGGCGAACGGGTAGACGAGATCTGCCGCGCTGCGGAGCAGATGACCGACCAGGCCATCGGTGTTCTGGGCGACGATGCCCAGGAAATGCTAGACCAAATCCAGGCGGCTGAGGAAGCAGAACTGGCTACGGCACAGGCCGAACTGGAGGCCGCTGAGTCTCACACCCAGGCCACCCGCAAGGCCCGTGAGATAGCCTTAGCTCAAGCCAAGACGCGCGTGCAGGATCTCACGGCGGAGTTGGAGGCCCTGGTCGCAGCCAGCCCTGCCGCAGAGAGGATCGCCGCAGAGGCTAGGGAAGTCGAAGCTCTGGTGGCTGAGACCGAGACCTTCATCGAGAATGCCACTCGCGATGCCCAGGCGCTGGAGGATCTGGTGGGCAGGCTGGCTTCTTACGCCCGCGACCACGTCCCGGCGGCGGAGGCCATCGTCACTCTCCGGGCCTACGCCGACGCCTGGTACGCCGATCAACTGTGCGCCGAGATCGCGGCCCTGGAGCCCGGACCACGCTTCGAGGAGCGGTTGGCGGCTGTGGTGGCCCGCGCCGAGGCTGCCGGAGTCGAGCACCTGGTACGGGGCGCAGTCCGGGCCGCCCGCGAGCGCGACCGCCGCGCCCTGGCGGAAAAAGGCCGCGAGGCCCGCCTGTTCGCCAGGGGACTGGCCGAGACGAGCAACGTCCAGCCGGGCGATGTGGTCGCTCACAGGGCCGGCCGGGTCACTGTGTACCGGCCCCTCAATAGCAAGGGCAACATCAGTAACGGAAAGCGCAACGGCAAGTACCGGATTGCGCTGGTCTACCTCCTCAAGGACGACGGATGGGAACAGCAGACCAAGCCGGTCGGAACCATCATCTCCCGCATACGCGACCGCCGGCGCATTGTCGTCCAGTAACCCCCTTCCAGCACTCATCGGTGCGCGGATGTGTGATCATGAACCTGCCCCGGGGTGGAGTGCGCCTCGGGGCAGGCAACAGGATATCACGGCAGGTGCTGGCTCTGTCCAGCCGCCGATGGCTACGCCGCGTGGCTGTGCAAATGACCGCACACTGTTCCCGCAGCGTGCTGTTGAGTTCGAGGTAGACACGTGCAGACGATAGGACACGCCAACCGGGGCCGCTTCTTCGAGCAGTACCTGGAACATCTGCACGCCCGCTACCGGGTGGAGGAGCGCGCCCGCATTGACTTCATCCCCACGCCCACCCGGCCGCACAACGACCGGGGCCAGGTAACGTGGGTGCCGGTGCGCAAGGGAATCGTGGATTTCGTCGGCGTCCTACGAGGCGGGCGCTTCGTCGCCTTCGATGCCAAGAGCACGCACAACACCCGCAGTTGGCGGGTGAAGGTCAGCAATCGCTCCCCGCGCAACGACACCACCCACCAGTGGGAGTATCTGGCGGAGGCGCAGGCGCTGGGCGGGCTGGCCTTCTACCTGATCTATGCTGAAGCGTTGGATCGGGTCTTCGTGGCCCTGATACCCTTCCCGGTCGGGGAAAAGCAGCTCTTCGCGGATATGATCGAAGTCGTGAAGGACGAGAACGGGTGGTGGGACTGGCTGAGCACGCTGAAACAGGCCGGTGTCGTGGAAGCCGCAGGTTGCTGGGAGCTTTGTCGCCGTCCGTGATGGAGGACGGTCTCAGAGAGGAGATGAGCTTATGAAGGAAGTATGGTTGCTTCTTGTCGTTGCGTTGATCGTTACTATGTCGGTATTCCCTGCCAGTGATGGCTTACCCCGCGTGAGCGAGGTCTCCTTCGACAGACCCGCTCATACTGGGCTTACCTGGCAGCGGTGGAACCCATTTGCACGTGCAACCCTTATCCTTGACGTGGGAAGGCGATGAGGGAGGTGCAAAGGCTATCTCCCTCCGGGGTCCCCACTATGCCAGCAGCGCCCGGCAGCGGGCCTGCGATACACTATCGCCCACGTGCTCACTCATCCGTGGCACCGCTGGGCGTCCCATACCCAAGTCTGAAACACGAAGGAGGTGATTACCCTGGGCCTGGAAATAGATCTGAACACGGACAGGGACATAGGCCTGAATAGGACCCTGTACCCAAACGAGAACCTGGACCCCGCCCAGCAGGCGGTCGTCGAGCACGAGCAGGGCCCGCTGGTGGTGCTCGCCGGTCCCGGCACGGGCAAGACGCGGGTGCTGACCTGCCGCGTGGCGCGTCTGGCCGAGAAGGGACTGGCCAGTCCACGCGACGTCCTGGCGGTGACCTTCACCCGCAAGGCGGCGGCCGAGATGCGCGAGCGCGTCCAGTTGCTGCTCGGCTACGACGTAAACGAACTCAACATATCGACCATCCATTCCCTGGCCTACCGGATCCTTCACTCAGGACAAGTCCTACTGACCCAGGCCCAGGGCAAGAAGCGCCTCCACGTACTGGAGCCAGGCGAGGCCTTCGGCGTCCTCAAGCGCGCGGCGCTGGAAACCGGCCTCACGCCCAACCGGTGGGACCCAGAGATGCTGTTCGGGGAGATCCAACGGGCCAAGGATCGCCTCGTCGGCCCCGACGAGTACGTGCGCGTCCCCGGTTCGTACTTCGAGGAGCACGTCGCGCGTGCCTACCGCCGCTACCAGCAGATCCTGGAGGAAGAGGGCAAGCTCGACCTGGCCGATCTGATATGGAAAGCGGTCCGGCTGCTCAGGAACAATCCCGCCCTGCTGGCCCACCTGCGCGCGCTTTCACCCTACGTGGTGGTGGACGAGTTCCAGGACACCTCGATGGGCCAGTACGAGTTGCTCAGACTCCTGGCCGAGCAGAGCCGCAACCTGTTCGTCGTGGCCAGCCCGGCCCAGGCGCTCTACGGGTGGCGCGGCGCTCACGTGGACCGGCTGCTGACCCACGTGCACCATGACTTCCCGGAGGTGCGGGAGGTGACGCTGGAGTCCAACTACCGCTCGACCGGCACCATCGTCAGGGCCTCCAGGGAGGTCGTCGACGGAAGATACAGGGATGCCGCCCTGGTGCCCGTGAGGGAGCAGGGCGACCTGGTGGTGGTCGCCCGCCTGCCCACGCCGGACGACGAGGCCGCCTTCGTCGCTGCCGAAACGTCCCACCTGCACGAAGACGGGATGCCGTGGAACGAGATGGCCGTCCTCTACCGCACTCACCGGCAGGCGTACGTGCTGGAGAAGTGCCTGGCCCAGGCCGGTGTCCCGTACACGCTGGGCGAGGGACGGCGGCTCTACCAAAGAGAAGAGGTCACCCAGGTACTGGCCTACCTGCGGTTGGCGCAAGATCCAGACGCCTTGGGAGCGTTGGACACGGTCGTCAACGTGCCGCCCCGGGGCATCGGCCCCAACTCCCTGCGCCGCATCAAGCAGGGCCGCGTGCACCTGACGGCGGAACTCCTGGCCCAGGCCATCGCCGAGGGGCTGAACTGGGGGTTGCGGGAGCAGGTGGTGGAGGCGGTCTACGAACTCCACTGCTTGATCACCCAGGTACTGCCGCAGAAGGCCGACCTGCCTCCTGCGGAACTGATCCAGTTCGTCCTCGACGCCACCGGATTCGTCGAGTGGCTGCGGCAGGAGTTCGACGGTCAGCGGCGACTGGCTGGCATCCACCAGCTCCAGGAGGACACCGCCGAGTTCCCGCACCTGGCCGACTTCCTGGACTACGCCCGCGAGCGGACGGACGGATTCTTCGAGTCGGGCCGGGGGGTGCAGTTGAGCACCATCCACGCCGCCAAGGGGCTGGAGTTCGACGCCGTCCTCGTCGTCGGGCTGGAGGAGGGGATGCTCCCCCACGCCCGGGCGCTGAAGACGGCGCGGGACCCGGCCGAGGAGCGCAGGTTGTGCTACGTGGCGATGACGCGCGCCCGGGACCGGCTGTACATGCTGTGCTCCCGGACACGCGCCACCGACGGCCGGGCGCAGCCACGCCGCCCCAGTCGCTACTTTGGCGATCTGCCGCGCTCCCTGCTGGAGCAGAGACGATAGGAGAAGAAGCGATGACAGAGAACACCGCTTTACTGAAAGCGTTTGCCCGCGGCCTGGTGGCTCCTGGCCGCCAGGTACGGGCGCTGGTGGTGAGAGAGCCGGTCCCGGACCTGAAGTTAGAGCCAGGCGACCTGGTGATCTTCGAGACCGGCCGGACCTGGCCGGAAGGCGAAACCTGGCTGGTGGTCAGGCGATGGCAAGATGGTCAGTATCAATTCTCGTTCACCCGGCGGTGCCCTGAGCGATGTCCTGAGCTTGTCGAAGGGCCTGTCGAAGGGTCGGCCTCTCCAGAGGAGGTATGGGGCCGCATCCTGTTCACAGTTCGCGAGCTAAACACGTGAGGAGAGACCGATGATCGACACCGACACGCTCAAACGAGAACATCCCATCGCCGAGGTGGTCGCCCGCTACGGCGTACCACTCCGGCGTCAGGGCCGGGCGCTGGTGGCCCTATGCCCATTTCACCGGGAGACGAAACCCAGTTTCACCGTTGATCCCGGGGCGGGGCTGTGGTACTGCTTCGGTTGCGCCCGGGGTGGAGACGTGATCTCCTTCGTGATGGAGATAGCGAACGTGGGCTTCGTCGAAGCCTGTGAGATCCTGTCCAACGGACGGCTGCCCGAGCTGCCCCTCCGCTTGCCAAAGGACTGGGTGCGGATGGCGGAGCCCAGGCCGCCGCGCAAATTGAGTCGCGCCGAGATGGAGGTCCTGGACCTGGCTGCCCGCGTCTACCACACGACGCTGGTCGTCGGCCCCAAGGGACCCGACTCCCCTTATGGATACCTGCTGGGGCGCGGCCTGACCGTCGAGGCCATCCAGGAGTTCCAGCTTGGCTACTGCTCCGGCGCCATGCTCTCTCCCGCGCTGCGCTACCTGCGCAGTGACCCGGCACACGCGGAGGGTGTCGGGCTGCTCCGTCGCCAGGATGGTAGAACCTGGGAGTTCTTCGCTGGCCGCATCACCTTCGTCGAGCGGAACCGCGCCGGTCGGGTGATCCACATGGCCGGGCGGGCTCTCGATGGCAAAGCACGGCTCAAATACCTGTTCCTCCCCGATCTGCCCAAGCCGGTCTACGGCCTGGCGCGACTCGACCCCTCGCGCCCTGTGTTCGTGGTCGAGGGCATCCTTGACTACGTCACGCTGTGGCAGTGGGGCTACCAGGCTGTGGCCACGCTGGGGACTTCGATCAAGACGCAAGACGCGCGGAGGCTGGCACGGGCCGCGAAGGTGGTGTTCGTGCCCGACAACGACGAGGCGGGAGAAGCGGCCGCCACCCGGTGGCGGGAAGTCGTGGGGCACGGCGCGGCGCTCTGCCTGCCCGAGGGAGCAGAGGACGTGAATGACCTGGCGCAGCAGCCGGATGGGGAGGCGGTCTTCCACGGGCTGGTGGAGGCGCTGGAAACGCGACGGGGCAGAGCAGCAGGCGCATAGTATCGGCCTGTGGACATTGTACCCGAACCGCCACTGCCGGTGGCTGCACCGAATGAGTATCCCGTGCAAGGAGGCACTGAATGGACACTTTGCCACTGGAACGTCTCCGCCGCCAGCACGCAGCGGGGCTTGGCGTGCCCGAAGACCGGGTTGAGCTGGTCCGGCTCGACCTGGACATCCTCAGCCGGATGGGCACGTTCGTGCGCATCTACGCCGGGGGGCTCACCATCTTCTCCACGCGGGCGACGTGGGCGGAACTGGGGGTGCCGCAGCAATCCGCCCGGCAATTGCGCTACCGCCGCCCTCCGAAGGACTTGGTCCCACGCGATATCCCGGAGTGGTTCCGCAGCGCCGCCCAACGTGCCCGTGACGGGCTGAACGCGGTCAGCGTCGAGGTCGCTTTTCTGCACCCATACCGCTGGGTAGGGTACAGGGATTGGGCCGGTTGGCTGGCCGACTTTCAGCGCATCCAGGCAGCGTGGGAAGTGTACCGCCAGGAGCAGGTGCTCGACCGCTACGATAAGTTGATGCAACTGCTCGTCGAGGACTTTCAACGATCAGCGCGAGAGGCCCACGCGGCCCTGGCAGCGGCCGGAGAGCCGGAACTGCCCTTGCGGGACGATTTCGTCTCCGGAGTCGTCTCCGCCGCCGTGGCCCGCATGCCGACGCCGCAGCGCATCCGGGAGCGGCTGCTGCTCGACTACTTCACCCCCGCTGTCGTCCGGCCAGCGCTCCTGGAGGAAGAGTTGGCACAGCGCGACCGCGTCCGCCAGGAGAGGGAGCACCAGATAGTACTCATCCAGTTGGAGCACCAAGCGGAGGCCGACGCACGCCTGGCCGAGATGGAGCAGCAGCGGCTGGAGCACTTCCGCCAGCAGGTCGAGACGATGGCGCTACCGCTGGAACAGGTGCTGGCGCAATTGCGTCGCGAGGTGGACGAGGTCGCCCAAGGCACGCTTGAGGTGCTCCAGACCCACGGCGGACTGCGGGGACGTGCCGGTGAGCGGGTGCAGAACCTGGCCCGCCACGCCGCGATGCTCGATCCCCTGGGCGACGAGACGCTGATGGGGTTCGTGCGCGAGGCGGCTGGCCTGGTCCGGGCTGCCGCTGACGAGACAGGCGACCAGGCCGCTGCCCGAGTCGCCACCCTGGAGGTGGTGCTGCGGCAGATCAGGGACCTGATCGCGGCCGGGCAAGAAGCACGTCGCGCCGTAACGATGCTGGCGGAGGAGTCACCTCAGCATCGCTGGCGCAGCATCTGCCTGAGCTGCCGCCACGTCTGGGCCAGCATGGGTTCGCTGGAACCGGTACTGTGTCCCAGGTGCAAAAGCAATCGTATTGCGGGTAGACAGGAAAAATGAGGAGGCAAGAATGCATATACAACAACTGATCGACCAACTATGCGCAACCTACGTCGAGCGGTCTGAGACCATCGAACCGCTCGTAGCAGCGGTGATCGCCCGCCGCCACGCGGTGCTCATCGGCCCGCCCGGCACGGCCAAGTCGTCGCTGGTGCGTGACCTGGCGGCCGGACTGGGCGGCCTGCGCTTCTTCTCCTGGCTGCTGACCGAGTTCAGTGTGCCGGAGGAGTTATTCGGGCCGCTGGACATCTCGGCGCTGGAGCAGGGGCAGTACCGCCGCCTGACGGCCGGCAAGCTGCCCGAGGCGGAGCTGGCCTTCATAGACGAGGTCTTCAAAGCTGGACCGGCCATCCTGAACACGCTCCTATCGGTGATGCAGGAGCGCTTGTTTTACAACGACGGGCAACCTACCCCGGTGCCGCTGGTCTCCCTCATCGGGGCCTCCAACGAGACCCCCACCGGCGAGCAGGAACTGGAGGCCCTGTGGGACCGCTTCACCGTGCGGCTGCAGGTGGGCTATATCCAGGAGCCCAGCAACTTCATCCAGATGCTCACGGGCTCAACGGGCCATGTGGCCCAGGCCCTCAGCCGCGCCGATCTGCAGGCCGCGCAGGAGGCAGCAGCGCGGGTCTCGGTGCCAGGGGCAGTGCTGGACATGACCGTGCAGCTTCGCCAGGTGCTGTCCGACCACGGCATCGTGGCCTCCGACCGGCGCTACAAGGAGTCGCTCGATCTGCTGCGGGCCGTCGCTTTCCTCGACGGCCGGGACGAGGTGATCGAGGACGACCTGCTGATCCTCCAGCACGTCCTGTGGCACGACCCCAGCCAGGTACAGGAGGTCGCGCGCCTGGTCTTTGCCGTGGCGGAGCCGCTGCTGGTGGGCATCGCCGAGGTCGAGGACGAGGCGCTGGCCGCCGTGACCGAGGCGCGCCAGATCCTTCGACCAGGCTCAGGACAGGCACTATCAGGAGGGACGCCGGGTGCCCAAGAGACACAGCAACTACTCGAAGCCGTGGGCGGTCTGAGGGAAGCCCTGAAGAAGCTAGGGGAGCTGGAGGAACAAGTCGCTGGCCGGCCAAAGGCGGCGGCTGCGCTTGAGCGGACGCACGAGCGAGTGAAAGGCTGGCAGGCCGAGGTGCTGAAAGCGCTGGGGGTGTAGCCGTGGCAGATCCTTCGACCGCGCTCAGGACAGGCCCTTCGGCTCCGCTCAGGGTAAACTTCCTGGAATACCTCCGCCCTCAGCGGCGGGCCCAGCACACGCTTGATCGGCTGGACGTCTTCGATCTCCAACTGGCCGACAGGCTGGCCGGCGTCGAGATTGCCAGGCAGGCGGTGGAACCGGCGGAAGAGGAGTATCCGCCAGCCTGCCGCCTGTTCCAGGACGCACTGCTGGGGCTGTACAAGGGATCGCCCCGCCTCAAAGCGGTGGAGGAGGTCACCCCCTCGTTTCGTCTCAACCACGCCGTCCTGGGCAAAGCGATGGAGGAGCGCGCCTTCGAGGAACTACGCCTGCACACCCGGCTCGACTCGACGATGGCCATGCTGGGGGCCGCCAACCTGTGGGAGCAACTGATGGGCCTGCTCACCGAGGAACAGCAGGAAGCCGCCCGGCAGGCAGCCGAACAAGAGACACAGGCCGCGCGCCAGGAGGCGCGGGCGGAAACGTTGCTGGCGCTGGCAGCCGCAGGCGATGAGGCAGGCAACGAGAAACAGAGCGCGTGTTACAGACAGGAAGCGGCAGCCCTGCAGGCCCAGGCGCAGGCAGCCCGGCAGGAGGCCGAGGCGCAGATAGCGCAGGCCCTCGACGCAGGCCCGTCCGATCAGGCGATCCACCGGGCGGTGAAGCAGGCTGCTCAGAACACAGCCGAGCAGGCCGGGTCGCTGGACGGCTGGGGGTTGGCCCCGGGAGCGATTCAACGGGTCTCCTCCGAAGAACGGCTCGCCCTGGCGCAGCGGGTGATGCAGTCGCACAAGCTACGGCGGTTGGCGCAACTGGTCGGGCGTTTCCGTAACCTGGCCATCGCAGCCCAGGCGGAGAAGACCGAGCGAGTGCCCGGTCAGATCGAGGGGATCGAACTGGGCGGTGACCTGGGCCGTATGCTGGCGCAAGAGCTGGCCCTGTTGCACCACCCAATCCTCCGGCGCGACCTGTATCGCCGCCTGGCCGAGCGCCAGGTGATGCAATACCGGATGACCGGCAGGCGCAAGCAGGCGCTGGGCCCGCTGGTGGTTTGCTACGACGAATCCGGCTCAATGGCCGGGGAGAAGGAAATCTGGGCCAAGGCCGTCGTGCTGGCCTTGCTCTTCATCGCCCGCCGCCAGAAGCGGCCTTATGCGGCGATTGCCTTCGGTTCGGCCAAAGAGATCCGCGTCAAGACGATCCGGCGGCCGGAACTGGCGACGATGGCCGACGTGCTGGAGGTTGCCGAGCCGTTCTTCAACGGCGGCACCGACTTCCAGCGTCCGCTGACGGAGGCGCGGCAGATTATCGAGGCTGGAGGTCGCCCTTCGACGGGCTCAGGACACTGCTTCGAGCGAGCCGACGTCGTCTTCGTCACCGACGGACTGTGCCGCGTTACGCCAGAGTTCCTGGCCGAGTTTGAGACTTTCAAGAAACGGACGGGAACGCGTGTGTTCGCCGTCCTGGTCGACGTCGGTACCAGCGCTGAGGTCTCGGTGCGACAATGGGCCGACCAGGTGCACCGCGTGGTGGACCTGGCCCGCGACGCCCAGGCTGCGCAGGATGCGGCTGTGGCGGTGTTTGGGGCAGTCTGATCCAAGACATGCGGTAAAAAGTCAAGTAGCACTTTGACATTCGAATAGGCTTCCTTCAGCCGCCAGATTGGGCACAAGCAGCACTTGCAGATACCAACAGGTTTACATAACCATATATGCAGCAACCTGCGGTTTAGCGATGTGTATGCAATTACAGTAGACGACGCAGGCCGTCACCTACTGGAGCAGCGGATCCTCCTGAAAGTCAACAGGCATCCGGGGCCTCACGTAGGGTACGTTCTTCGTGAGCAGGGCATGCACCAGACGCACGAGTTTGCGAGCCGTGAGCACGAGGGCACGTTTGTGTTGGTACTTGGAGACTTTGTTGTACTTGCGCCAGTAGTAAGCTTTGTACTCCAGGTTGAAACGACGGAGCTTGTCCGCGCCCTGGATGAAGTAGTAGCGGGCGTAGACGTTACCGACTTTGGTCATGCGGGTGTTTTGGGAGACGAAGTTGCCGGTCGAGCGCCTCTCCCAGGTCAAGCCGATGTATTGGGCCAGGTGCTTGTGTTCAGGGAAGCGAGAGATGTCGACGATCTCGGCCAGGATACCGGCGGTGATGACGGCTCCCAGACCCTTGACGGTGATGATGGGATTGGGAATGGGGTCGATGTAGCGAGCGATGAGCTTGTCCTGATGCTTCATCAACCGTTTGATGAAGCGAATGTGGTCCCAACCGGTGGCCAGGGTAGCGGTGACCATCTCGTCCATTTGAGGGTCGATGGGGTAGGAGGT
>Ga0114922_10005815_pt1 | contig 11346 bp, 13 predicted proteins | sample AartaG_FD_100975 | JGI IMG/M metagenome (GOLD analysis project Ga0114922, IMG submission 100975) | Deep subsurface microbial communities from Aarhus Bay to uncover new lineages of life (NeLLi) - Aarhus_00045 metaG | ecosystem: Environmental > Aquatic > Marine > Oceanic > Sediment | place...
GTCACCGAAGTCGAATCGACGGGAGTGACGATACCCTCGCACCCACTCTCTATCCCTCATCAGGGCCGGATCCATCAAACCGAGTTCCGCGGCAAAGTCGCGGACGGTCTCGGGAGCAAAGCGACGGGCCCTCCAATTCACACTGAGCTTGCCGCCTACCCACGCCGACGCGAGCGGAGACTCATCGTTCGCGAACCGAATCATGGACCCGGGAAGACCGGGGTGGACCCCGCCGTCATCCACCACGGCGATCCCTCGGTCACGGGACGCGGCTTCAAGCGCACGAAGCTGCTGCCACTTCTGCGGACTCGACAGGTAGAGGCCGAGGTAGGAGGTGCCAGCCTCGATGGCCTGCGTCGCGATGCGCGGTCCGTCCGTCCAACGGCTCGTCGCCCCTACCACGACGTCAACCGAAGCGAGGACCTCCCTGAGCCGTGCCTCGTCGCTGAGCTCGCAAACCGTCGTCGTCAAGGCGCTGCCCGAGCCCGAGAGTGACGCAGCGAGCGCATCGAGGCGCTCATCGTTCCGACCGCACGCCACTACATCGATCGCGGCCTCCTGGAGCAACAAGCGACTCACCGTTCGACCGGCCTGCCCCGTCGCTCCAAGCACTGCTACTCGCATACGCTTCCGATGCTCTCTAACGTTCGGCGCCTGAGCTGCGGCATCCAGGTTCCGCGGTATTCGGATGCACGTTGGCCCTGGATGTCCGCCCCGGTAACTCGCTCGGTGCCGCTAGCTGCTAGCGCTTGTTAGAGAGCCCCCGGGAGCGAGCACGACTGGCTTCAGGTCCAAGAACAGATCCTCGTCCCACTCGGTCAGCTGGTCTCGACGAACATCGAAATCGGCTCCAGGACACCGTCTGCCGCTTTCGCCGCAGCCATCTCGGTCGTCGCCATTGATGTCTTCATCGCGTCCATGTCGTGCACGTCCACGCTGACGCCGACTGTATTGCCGCCATCGGCGCTCAGATAGTCAACGACATTCGTTCCCCACGCGGAAAACGCCTGCACACGATTGGAGTGCTTGCTGGCCCAATGGTCCACGTCGCTGACGGCATGGACAAAAATGACTCTCGGCATGGCTTCTCACTCCTTGGTTGAGATCTCCCTAACGTTCACGCATTTCTTCTGCGAACATAGTAGGTGGAGGCGCGCGAAGCGCGCGAGACCATGGCTTATTCGTCAGCAGCAATCGCTTGTTAGGCTGCGAGCTTTGACGCATTCACCCGCGCATCGCCAGCTGCAGCAATGCGGCGATCTCTGCGTGTCCAGCCCTTTGTGCGAGATCAAGCGGTGTCTCGAAGTCGTCGATGCGAGTACGCAAGTGAGGATCCGCCCCGGCCGACAAGAGCGATTCCACTGCCTCCCGATTCCCATCCTCGGCCGCGACGTGGAGCGGTGTATAGTCGTTCATTCCGCGCTGGTTGGGATCGGCACCGAACGAGATCAGGAGTTCGAGCACCTCGAGAGCGTCGGGCCTGGTACTATGCCACAACGCGGCGACGAGGGGTGGAAAACCGGCGTGATCGTCAGGATTCGGGTGTGCGCCGATCTCGAGCAACTCTCGGATGAATGAGAGGGGACTGTGGTAGATCGCGTACTCGAGACAATGACCGATGGTGAGGGGCATGGGACCATTTGGAATCGTCCCCGGGGAGTCGGCCGCCGTGCGCAAGGCAGCGAGATCTCCGGAGCGGAACGCCGCGTCCATACGTCGGAATTGATCGATGTCAGCCATTCTGCTATTCAATCCACGCTTGGGCGCGGCCCAACCGGTGAGCGCCTGAGCTGCGCGCTGACCAGGTTCTATCTTCACTCATGTTCACCGCGTCGGCTCCAGGCGTGCGTAGGGATTCATTGCAGGCGTAGCGGACAAGTATGGACTCCGAGAACGTTACTTCGTAGCTGAGTTGTTCTGCCCAATCCACAAAGGATTCCCGTCCGGATCATCCATTCGAAACTCGGTCATACCATAGAATGAAGTTTCGAGGTCAGGAACTGACAAGCCGTTTGCTCGCAATTGCTTGTGGAATTCCGAGATGTTGTCCGGATAGAGGTAGATCACGCTGGTTTTGGGAAGTCTTGGATGAACATCGATTGATTCATCTACCATCAAGCGGCAGTCGCCAGAGCAAAGCATCGCCCAGCGCCAATCGTCGTTTCTCTGTTCCACACTGAAGCCGAGCATTTGGTAGAAGTCGACGCTCGCGGGCATGCTTCTTACTGGAAGCATCGGGATGAGACGGTTCAACTTCACGTCGCTGTCCTCGGAGTTGTGGAATGACGCCCAACGGTCGGCGCCTGAGCTGCGCGCTGAGAGGTTCTGTTCCCTGCCCCAAATGTTCACCGCGTCTTCTCCAGGCGCGTGTTAGGCGATAAGTCGCTACTTGCCGAGCTCGGGGACAGAGAGGCCGCGGCAGATTCGGCGTACCATTCGGTCGGGGATCTCCGTGTGTCGGGGAACCGCCTGTACCTCTCCTGTTTGGGGATTGCACCAAAGTGAGTGGGAACTGCCTTCACGCTTGAGATAGCAGCCATGGCGGCGCAGGTGGCGAAGGAAGGCTCTGCGTTTCAATCGACGGTCACCGTGTCCTGCTCAGCATCGGCAGGGAGCCCTCGCAGACCATCTTCTCGACGATCCTCCAGAATGAGCGATATCGCTTCCGCGAGACTCGTTCTAGCTTCGTCGCGGGTAAGACCCTGCCCGTTGGCGCCAGGAATCTCAGGGCAATACGCGATGTACCAGTCCCCGTCCTGCTCAATGATCGCCGTAAACTCGTGTTTCACGCGCTTCCTCCGCTGAATGGATACACCGGGGAAATATACCGATTATCAACGCGGCCCGTCTAACGGTCAGCGGTTGAGTTGCGCGCCCAGATTGTCTGTTGTCTGCACGTTGAACCCATCGCGTCAACTCCAGTCGCGTGTCAGGTGGTTCAGCGACCCGCACCCTCCAGCTGCGCACCAACCACATCGAGAATCTCAGAAATCAACGAATCCGTTTCCGCTAGATCGCCGTTGACCACAAGCTGCAGGCCATACTGTTGCGCCACCAGATTCTGAAATTCCCGTGTCGCCAGGTACGGAAGGATATCCACAGAATCCTGAGAAAGGACTGTCTCAGGCAGGGCACCAAATGGGTTCGCCATGGGTGGACCACGACGATACCAGCCCCAGAGATCCGAGAACGTCGACTGAGCGAGAAGGGCCTGGTCCTCCCGGGTGTCACTGCGGTCATTTCCCCAGGCTGCGAGTAGTCCCCGCAATCGTTCACTCCTCAAGATGCTGAGTTCACCCGACCCTTCCAGAGCGTCAAGGGTCGATGTCACCGGATCGAAGTTGTTGTACCAGATGATCTGACCGAGCAAGAAGTTGATCGAATCCGTACTCGGCGCGGGAACTCGACCGGTAGCCACTGCCCCCAGCGCCTCCAAATACGTGATACGTGAGTGGCCAAACTCGACGGAGCCCTGAAGTTGCTCCCGACTCTCCAGGAAGTCTGCTTGCAGACCACTGAGCGCCTGATGCTCTCTCAAGCGTTGCGATCTCGCCTCCCAGGCTGCATCGATCGAGAACGCCAACAAGATACTGACTACGATCGCGATCATCTCTGGCACCAATCGACCGAGACGCCGACCTGACCCGAGTTCGCTCATCCTCCACACCTCATCATTTGAAGCCACCTAACGTCTCGCGATTCTGCTGCACGGCCCGTCTGCTAACAAGGGGCGCGAGCTGAAGGCGAGTGGACCGCCCACCCTGCGGATACCCGTGTCAGTAGCAGTCGCTTGTTGGAGAGCCGTCCACCGCGGCGCCCCTGTCATCCAGGCAGCTGCGCTACATATTCCACGAATCGACGTCCGTCCGCGAGCGGCGAGCCGTGGCCGAAGCACACAAGTTTGGGACCAAGGCCCGCCAGCTTCCGCGCGGAGGCACGATTCTGGTCTTGATCCCATGTTGCCGAGGCGAAGGGCTCGCGTAGTCCGCGTCGCAGAGTCACGGGATTGCGGTTGAAGAGGACGTCGCCGAGCACGAGCACTCCGTCCCTCTGCCGCCACAGCCCGATGTGACCCGGCGTGTGGCCTGGCGTCTCTACCACCCTGAAGTCGGCCACTTCGTCTCCCTCGCTCAACGCGCAGCTCACGGGATGGCCGGGGCCAGCTGTCCGATTGGCGAAACGCCCTACCATCGAGCCTGGGTGCCTCACGAGTGACGCGAGGTCTCCGGACTGCGCCGCATCGCGATCCCCGCTGCCGCACCACAAAGGAACGGAGCGTTCTAGGCACACGGCATGGGACGCACCCTGATGATCTGGATGCGCGTGCGTCAGTAGATGCGCCGCGATTTGGCGCTCACGTAGAGCCGCCAGAAGCCTGCGACGCGTGAGCACCGCTCCAGAGTCGACGAGAACGTCTCCAACCAGGTAGACGTTCATGTTATCCAGAGGTAGGAGCGCCAGCTGCCACACGCCCGGAGCCACGAGTCGAAACCCATTCATAGGGTGGTCTCCCGAGACTCCCGTCCCTCCCAACCACAAAGGTGGTCCAGTCCGAAAGATACCACGGCTCCCTGACGGTCAGCGCCTGAGCTGCGCGCCAGTCGAGTTCGCTTGCCCATCATGTCCCCGCGTCTGCTCCAGGCGCTTGTTAGGAGTCGGCTCTCTTGCTCTAAGTGAACCCTGGCTGAGCCTGCGACTAAGGCTGGCAGTGGGCTCGCTGGTCCGGCGGTCAATCGTCCACGCGAAGACAAGCGCAAGGCCAGCGAGGGATCCAGCGGAAAGCGTATCGCCGTGCGCTGCCAGAAGCGCAGCGCCTACGAGGGACAAGCCGGAAACGAGGATCAACCCTGCAACGATCAGTCGATTGAGGACGCGATCAACTCGATCCTCCGGCACCAACACCGTTCTAGGTTCATCCCGGCTCACTCGACTCGTACTCCTAACTCCTATTAGGCCGCAGACCGCCTGGGCGAGTTTCATTGACCGGCAGGCGGTTGCCACAATTCGACCTTGTTTCTCTCAGGATCGATTACCCAGGCAAACTTGCCGTACTCTGATTCATCGATCTTGTCGAGGACGTTGCAGCCCTCCGCTTTCAGCGCCGCGACTAAAGCGTGAAGGTCCTCAACGCGGTAGTTGACCATGAACGAGGCTTTGCTCGGAGCAAACTGGTCACTTTCCTCCGGAGCAACGGACCAGACGGTCGTTCCGCCTGCGGGCTTGCCCTCTGAGTTTGCCCAGGTGAACGCGGTACCGCCCCACTCCTGGACATCGATGCCGAGATGACGCTTGTACCAAGCCCGAAGTGAGGGAGCATCCTTCGCCTTGAAAAAGATGCCGCCGATGCCAGTGACTCGCTTCATGTGGACCTCCGACGTGCGGTGGTTGGGGGTGTAGCGTTCCTTCCGCGGCCTGCCGGTCAGCGCCTGAACCGCGCGCTGACCAAGATTGATTATCCGCCATGGGCACCGCGTCTGCTCCAGGCGCGTGTTAGACGTCAGCCTTGGCTCGGCTTCGCTTCCGACCTCGCTCTCGTGCAACGCGCTCTGCAAGAAAGACCTTCAGCAGACTCTGGTAGGGAACGTCTCGTTCATTCGCGAGCGTCTTCAGTTCCTCCAGCAGGGCCTTGGGCAAACGCAGCGAAATCGTCTGTGTGGACGGTTTGAGCGCCGGGAAGGAGCCAGAAACCGACTTCTCCCAATCGAAGTAGTCGACCACGTCGTGCTCCGCCCAGAAATCCCGTTCCTCATCTTCGCTGGGAAACTTGGGCATGCTTTCCTTTACCACGGGCTTCTTCTTACGTGCGCTCATACAACCTCCGCTCGCGACGACTCATGGGTCGCGCCGAAATCACTCGTATCAGGGTCCCCCGGATCGTGAACACGATGCTCAGGAGCCTGCCGGCGGCCGTGTGACCGAGAGCTGCGTACCGCGGTTCGGTCTGGGAGTGCTCTGGGTCTGACGCGCTGACCAGGTCTGATTGTCCGTCACGTCAGCCGCGTCTGATCCAGGCGCGTGTTAGACAGCACTCGACAGTGGTGTCGGGTTGACTACGACATCGACCTCGCGACCAACCAGGTGCAGCAGTGCCAGCATCTGACCGACGGACTTGGCCGAATTCGTCGGATCAAGGAGACGGTATAGCTGGCTGGGGGAAGTGCGAAGTCGCCGGGCGAGTTCTCGCTTGCTCACGCCACTGTCCTCCACCGCTTTCTGCGCTTCCACCGATAGCTTGTAGAGAAGCAGTTCCTTCAGATACTCAGGATCCTGATTGTAGTCGAGAACCTGCTCGACGTGCACGGTATCTTCCTCACCGGAATCAAGGCGGTAGGTGAAGGCCTCGCCACCGAGTTCTTCGTCCACGTACACCTCAGCGACTCTGAGAGTCTCCCGCACCAGTCCTGCCTTCGCGAATGGATACGTGTAGTGACCCCTCGGCGTCTCGATTTCAAAAGCCTTGAGACGACGGTTCGCCAGAACGCCTTGGATCTTCACAGCTGCCCTTCCTCTTTGAGCTCAGCGATGATACGCAGGAGACGTCGCGAGGCCTTTCCCTTCATCGCTGTCTCGTTCTCGAGATCCCACTTGAGCACGAACTTCCCATCGCGGTACACATGCACGTGCCGAGGGGCGTGGTCACCTGTCCAGGTCAGGAATACAAACCCACCGCGCCGGAGCTTCCCCATGCAATAATAGTACCATGGGTGGTAACACTATGCAAGCCGCTGGTGGAAACGTGTTGCTGTCTAACGGTCAGCGCCTGAGTTGCGCGCCGACCAGGTCTGATTGTCCATCACGTCAGCCGCGTCTGCTCCTGGCGCGTGTTAGCTACCGGACCGATACTCAGATTCCGTTGACCTGTCCGCGTGCAACGCGCTACCGCACGATTTCGATCGCGCCCGGCATCCACGTCTGATCGAACCACGGCTCCAGCGGTCCGTACAAGCGCAGGACCGTGAACCAGCCCTTCCCCGGCACGGTCGGGACCCAGTTGGACTCCTTCCCAGCCGGAGGCTCGGGGCCGAACCAGACGGTAGTGCTGCCATCGGCATTGGTCTGGACCGCCCCGCTCTGGCTGCTAACGCTTGGGAACGCCGTACTCGGCGTCTGCAGCATGGATCGGGTCTGGGGGCCGTAGTTGACGAAGGACCAGAAGTCCTGGGCCGGGATGCCGGCGGGCAGCGTCAACGAGTACGTCTTCGAGCCGTCAAGGTAGTTGCCGTCGGCGTCGAGGCAGGCGACGGCGTACTGGGATCCGACGCCGACCATCTTGACCGTCATCGCAGGGGTGATCGCCGTGTAGGTGTAGTGGAACATCACCCGGGCGTCGAGATCGCGTGCACCGCTCTCGCGCAGGAACTCGTGACTGCCGCCGGGGAAGGGGGTGAACCACGCCGAGCCATCGTAGTAGAATGCCCTCGCGTCCCGCGGGCGGAAGGTGATGGCACGTGCGGTGGCGTTGGCGACGGCGGCCGCCTCCTCGAGGATGCCGCGCAGGCGGGCGTCGGGCGCGAACGGCTTGCCCTTCTCGATGCCGATGGCGGCGAGCAGACCTAGCACCTCGGGACTAAAGGCCGCGGCCGGCTCCTCGTCGATGACCTCCCGGACTTCCTCGTAGAAGTGGGTGTCGTTCGCGTGGATGGTGTTGAAGGACTTGCCGGACATGTTCAAGTACACCATCTCGGCCTGGTCCGCCGACTCTCCCAGCGGGTAGATCTTCACGGACTCCCGTGCAGACTTCACGGCCGGGCCCGGATCGCCGTCCACCAGGAAGCCGCGCCAGAACAACGCGTTGCCGAAGGTGGGCGACCGGAAGGCGAAATATCCGTCGGGAACGTCCCCGTCCCAGTCGGGAGGCAGGAAGAGGTACTTGCCGCCCTCGCCGCGATCCGGTCCCGCGTTGCCGAGATCGGCCACGTAGCGGAAGAAGAAGTCGTTGACCATGCCCAGCGTATTCGGCGGGCTCTCCACAACCATCGGCCCGTCCCCCAAGTCGAGCCAAGTATTGCTGTACACGCTCTCGGTGTTGGCCGTCAGGAACAGCGAGTGGGCGTCCATGAGCTGCTCGGTGAGGAGGACCACGCCGTTGCGGTCGGCGCCGGCGTCCCGGAACCCCTCGCGGACCGCGTGGAGCGAGGCCATGGGCATGGCGGTCAGGAACGCCTCCACGCCGCGCAGGAAATCGAGGTTGTCGTAGACCAGGTCGACCGTGGCCGGAGTCGGGAATCCGTCGAAGAACTCAAGGGTGCCGATTCTGGTCTCGACACGATCCGGCGTCGTGATCGCGACCGGGACGTCGGTAGCCATGGCCGGCCGGGCGTCCGTCGGTGCCTCGGCCGGGACGTTGGCCAGGCGCTCGATCTCGCCGGGCTGCCACGTCTTGTCGAACCAGGCGTCGAGCGGGCCGTACAGCCGCAGGATGACGCTCCAGCCCTTGCCGGGGACCGTCTGAATCCAGTTGCCCTCCTTCCCCGCGGGCGCGCTCGGCCCGAAGAAGATGTCGGTGGAGCCGTCGGCGTTCGGCACGACGCCGCGCTCGCTGTTGAGGCTCGGGAACGGCTGGTCGGTCTGCAGCATGGACCGGGTCTGGTTGTCGTACAGCACCAGGGACCAGAAGTCCTGGACCGGCACGTCCGGCGGCACGCGGAGCCGATACGTGTAGGCACCGTCCAGGGCTCGACCCTCCGAGTCGACCATGGCGCCGGCGTACTGCGACCCCACGCCGACCATCTTGGCGGCCATGGCCGGCGTGATGCCGGTGGCGTAGTAGAAGAACAGACTGCGCCCGTCCAACAGACGCACGCCGTCGCTCTCGAATTCGTGGCTTCCACCGATGAAGCCGGTCTTCCAGGCGCTGCCTTCGTAGTAGAAGGCCGCCGGATCGCGGGTGGCGAAGACCAGGGCGCGGGCCGTGGCGTTGCCAGCGGCAGCGGCATCGGTGAGGATCTCCGTCATGCGGGCGTCGGGCGCGAACGGCTTGCCCTTCTCGATGCCGATGGACGCCAACAGGCCGAGGAACTCCGGATCGAGGGCGTCGACGGGCTCCTCCTGCAGGACCGCGTGGACCTCCTCGTAGAATGTCAGGTCGTTGGCGTGGACAGTATTGAAAGCCCGGCCCGACAGGTTGACGAACTCCGTGGCGGGCGGATTGCTGCGCTGCGCCAGCGGATAGATGCGCGTGTTGCCCTTGAGGTTCGCCACCGCCGGCTGCGGGTCGCCATCGTCGAGAAAGCCGCGCCAGAGCAGCCAGTTGCCGTGGGTGCGCGACTCGAACGTGTAGTAGCCCTCGGGCACCTCGCCCTCATAGCCCGGCGGCAGGATCAGGTACTTGCCGCCCTCGCCCCGGTCCGGTCCGGCGTTGCCCAGATCAGTCACGTGCCCGAACCAGAAGTCGTCGAGGATGCCGAGGGTGTTGGGCGCGCTCTCGATGACCATCGGACCGTCGTTCAGGTCTAGCCAGACGAAGGCGTACACGCTCTCGGTGTTGGCCGTCAGGAATAGCGTCCTCGCATCCATCAGGTTCTCGAAGATGCCGACCGTGCCGTTGACGGCACCCACCTCACGCAGGCCCCCGCGCATCGCGTGGAGCGAGGCGATGGGCAGCGCGTCGAGGAAGGCACGCACCCCGCGCTGGAAATCCAGGTTGTCGTACACCGCCGCTACCGTACTGGGATCGGGATAGCCGTCGAAGAACTCAAGCGTCCCCAATCGCGTCTCTACCCGGTCCGGGGTCTGGATCGACCGCGGGACCGGCTCGTATTCCACGCGACCAGTTCCGTCGGCGCATGCGCCCACGCCGACGGCCATGGTCAGTGCCAGGATCGTGCGGTTCATTTCGGCTCCCTGCACTTGGTGTTTCGGCGTACCTGTGCACGCCGACAGATCACTAGGCATACAGCCGTCGGCTGAAGGTACGTTGTTACTGGTGGGATCGCCGCTCGTGTCGGGATTGACCGGCAGTCGGTGTTCCGCGTAGCTAACGGACTGGCGTTTCTGCTGCGCCGCCAGCCCGCACACAAGCGCGCAGCGCTTTCCACATTCCCTTTCGGCGCAGTAGCAATTGCTTGTTAGGAAGCCACCGGCATTCGTGTGGCGTCCCGCTCCCCTCCGCCTACGCGACCCTGCGATAGGCGTCGGTCACGAGCACGACCTTCCCAGCGTGACCACCTCTTTCGAGCCGCTCGTGTGCTTGCGCCGCATCGGCCAGCGGGAAGCGTGCGGAAACGAGCGGTTGGATCGAACCCGAGGCCGCTAGGTCGATGAGTTCGGAGAGCGTCGAGCGATACCAATCCGGATTCGCCAGCGCGTGAGTACCGACCTCCGGCGTCACCGGTACCGACCGTCCACCTGGAAGGTGCCGTAACACGGAGGCGATCACGAGACTGGTGAGGCCAACACCCAGGCCCATGTCTCTCGTCGCGGCCGAGCCAAGCCAGACCAGCCGCCCGCCGCGCCGGAGCGTGCGGTAAGACCGTATCAGCTGTCTGGCGCCTCCCACCGTGTCGACAACGACATCGACCCCGTCGCTGGTCAGCTCGGCGATTCGCATCACAAAGTCCTCGGATCGATAGTCGATCGGCTCCGCGCCGAGTTCGGATACGATCGACTGGTTGTGCGGCGATGCCGTCCCGTACATCTCGAGTTCGGCGACTCGCCCAAGTTCCAGAACTGCTGAGCCAACTCCGCCGGCCGCCCCGTGCACGAGGACCCGCTCACCTGGCTGCACGCGTCCGTACTGATGTAGATGGAGATGCGCAGTCAGGTAGTTGACCACCAAGCAGACCGCTACGGCAGCATCGACGTCTTCGGGCACCGGTACGAGTTCGCCCGCCGGCAGGCAGATGGCCTCTGTATAGCCGCCGCCAACACCCAGGGCCCACGTAGCAGCTGCCACCCTTTGCCCAACGGCGAGTGTCGAAACGTCCGGGCCGAGCTTGTCGACCTTGCCGACCACGTCTTCACCCAGCGCGAAAGGCAGCGGAGGGCAACCAGGCAATCGTCGCCAACGCCTGTAGATGAGATCGAACCCAGAAACACCGGCCGCCTCAACGGCAACCCGGGCCTCGCCGGCACCGGGTTCGGGAAGCTCTTGGGTGATCGGCACGAGCACCTCGGGACCACCGTGTCTCGACACGACAATGCGCACCATCGCTCAACCTGCTCCTGTGGGGCGCTCACAGCGCGCCGCAGTCCGGCCTACTCGCTCCGGCGGACGGCCTTCAGTGTAGGATGTGCTGACGACCAGGTGAGCGCTTTCGGGACTTCGTACATAGCGGCCGTCGGAGAATCGCCGCCGACAGGAGGTCCGGAGGTACGGCCTCAACACCGTCTCGGTGGGCAACGGAA
>Ga0114922_10005816_pt1 | contig 11345 bp, 7 predicted proteins | sample AartaG_FD_100975 | JGI IMG/M metagenome (GOLD analysis project Ga0114922, IMG submission 100975) | Deep subsurface microbial communities from Aarhus Bay to uncover new lineages of life (NeLLi) - Aarhus_00045 metaG | ecosystem: Environmental > Aquatic > Marine > Oceanic > Sediment | place: Aarhus...
TCCCTTCAGAGCCGTATCCTATCCCTGGGCGTTGCCCAGGGCTATTCTGTCCGAGCCCTTCGGGCTCCACGACATCCGGCCTTCGTAGCGTTGTAGTACTAGTGGTGCGCCACCGCCGCCACATCATACACCACGCCGGCCAGCCAGATCACGCTGACCAGGGCATTGAGCGGCAAGAAGGTGCGGGCGATGCGGTCGGCCGTCGCACGCCGCAGCCGCACGTGCTGAATCACCAGGGCCAGGACGATGACCTCCAGGGCCAGGGCACTGCCCTCGCCCATCACCTCCTCGCCCTCCGGCCGATGGTTGTAGAGGATCGCCGACGCCAGCAGCAGGGCCGTCACGGCGTGGCACCCGATGGCGACCCACCGGGCGCCCCGCGTTCCCAGCCGCGCGGGCAGGCTGTGCAGGCCCTCCCGCCGGTCCACCGCCACGTCCTGGAAGGCGTACAGGATGTCGAACCCGGCGGTCCAGAAGACGACGGCCGACCCGACGAGCACCGCCACGCCGCCCACCTCGCCCCGCAGCGCGATCCAGGCCCCCACCGGCGACAGGCCCAGGCACAGGCCCAGGATCCAGTGCGTCAGCACCGTCACCCGCTTCGTCCACGAGTAGCCGAACAGGACCGCCAGGAACCCCGCCGCCAGCAGGCCGGGCCAGGGGTTGGCCCTCAGCAGCCAGAAGCCCCAGGCCAGCGCGACGAAGGCGGCCCCGCTGCCCAGCGTCAGGGCGAGCGCCGCGCGGCGGGAGAGGCGGCCGGCCGGGATCGCACGGTCGGCGGTCCGCGGGTTCCGGGCGTCCAGCGCGGCGTCGGCCACGCGGTTCATCCCCATCGCCGCCGTCCGGGCCGCCACCATGCACGCCACGATCAGCGCCAGGGCGCCGGCGGCCGGAACCGGCGGCTCCGCCACCAGCGCCGTGCCCAGCGCAAACGGCAGGGCGAAGAGGCTGTGGCTCAGGCGGATGGTCCGCGCGAAGGCGACGAGTTGGCGGAGGAACGACAACGCTGCCTCTCGCTACTGAATCGCTGTGCCCGAGCCGCGATCGTAAATCGCTGGCGCGCTTCGAGCCGCGATCGTAAGATCGCGGGTACTTCCATCCGCGGCGCGATGCTCGCGCTGCCACTCGCACCGGCCCCGCTGCTTACGCAGCGGGCTCGAACGACATCGCACGCCCAACCCGCGCCGCCCTTTGCACGTACCCCCGACCTTACGGTCGGGGCTCGAACGGCGCGGCGCGCCTCGCGCCCGGCCAGGCCACGTCCAGGTCGTGCCCGATGCCCAGCCGGTCCAGGACCTTGGCGACGACGAAGTCCACCAGGTCCGCCACCGACGCCGGCCGGTGGTAGAAGGCCGGCATCGCAGGCATGACGTGTGCCCCCGCCCCCGCCAGCCGGGCCATGTTCTCCAGGTCGATGCGCGTGACGGGCATCTCGCGCGGCACGACGACCAGCGGCCGGCCCTCCTTTAGCGCCACCTGCGCCGCCCGATGCAGGAGGTTCTGCGACAGGCCGTGCGCCAACGCCGCCAGCGTGTTCATCGAACACGGAAGGACGACCGTGGCCTCGGCCCCGAACGAGCCGGACGCCGGCGGGGCATCGAGGGTCTCGGCCGGCACGTACGTGACCCGGTCGAGCACCTCGGCCGGCCAGAGGGTCGAGAGGTCGGGCGCGTCGGGCGATCCGCCCATGCCGGCCTCGTCGGCCAGGACCATCCGGCCGGGTCGGCTGACGACGAGCCAGACGCGGCGGCCGGCCCGGGCGGCCCGTTCCACCAGCCGCACCGCGTACGCGGCCCCCGAGGCACCCGTCACGCCGACGACCAGTGTGCGGGCTCCCGGTGGCTCAGCGTTCCGACTCGGGGGCCCGGAGTTGGGCCTGGACATAGACGAGTTCCTTTTCCACCTGGTCGGCGAAGGCCGCCACGTACAGGTCCTTCGGGTTTCGCCGGCGGAGGGTCGCGAGCATCGCCTGGGCCCGAAGCAGATGGGTCCGGGCGGCCCGCAGCGCGCCGGGGTCGGTCTCGGACCGGGTCACCAGGGCCTGGGCGGCCCGGACGTGGGCCAGCATCGCCCCGTCGCTTTCGGGCCACTTTTCGGCCACGGCGGCAAGTTGTTCGAGTCGGCCGGCCTCGTCCGACGCCAACAGCGCCAGGTCGAAGGCGACGTTATCGGCCAGGGCGCCCTCGGGCTCGGCCTCGCCGGCCGCCACCAGCGCCTGGCGGTACGGGTTCCTGCGGCAGGCGTTCGGCCTGGTCGCGGGCCCACAGGCGGTCGCCGACCGAGAAGAGGTCCCAGACGACGCTGACGTCGGCGAGCGGGTCCTCGGCGGGCGGCTCAACGGCGGCCGACCGGTCCAGGGCCTCCCGCCAGTGGGCCCGGGCCGCCTCGAACAGGCCGCCCTGGGCGTCGGCGTCGCCCAGGTACAGGCAGGCATCCGCCGCCTGCGGGCTGGACGGGTGATGCTCGAGGACCTGATCCCACAGGCCGAGGGCCTCGGTCCGGTAGGTCGGCCCGCCCGCCTGGATGGCCGACCGCGACAGCCGGCGCGCCAGCCGGGCGCGAACGCGAGCGGCCCGTGGGCTGTGGGGGTGTCGGCGGAGAAACGTCCGGAGCCGGTCCGTCTCGCTGTCGGCCGCCCCCGCCCACGGCCCGGGCGTCGAGCCCGGACCCACGACCATGCCGTAGCGAACCTCGTCCACGCCCACCAACGCCACGAGCGCCAGCACCGGCCCGGCGGTCAGGACGGTCAGCACGGTCCCAGGCCAGCGGACGTGCCAGCGGTCGGCCCGGCCGACGGCAACGACCAGGGCGGCGGCGGCCGCCGCCACCACCACCGCCGACACCGGCGAGACGTACGCCATCGAGCGCAGCGCGGGCGGGAGCGGCCGGCCGGCCGACACCAGGGCCGACCCATCCGCCACGCCCGGCGACACCTCGGCCTCCGCCCCGCTCCAGTCCGTCAGCGCCGTCGCCACGAACAGAAACACGAGCGGCGGGAGCAGGCCCAGCAGGGCGCTGGCCAGTTTGCTCGGCAGGCGGAGGCTGTGCCCCGCGCCGATCCAGACGCCCACCGCCACGGCGCCGGCAAAGGCGAGGCTCGGCCCGAGCAGCGCCACGAGCAGCACGAGCAGCCACCCGCCCCGCTTGCCGTACATCATGCCCGTCAGGACGGGTGCGGCGGCCAGCATGCCGAGCCAGCCGCCGAGCACCAGCCCCCACGCCGGCCGCTCCACCATCGACACCGGCCAGGTGCACCATAACCCCAAATCGACCGCCGGACGGACCAGCGGGTCCACGTGCCCGGTGAGCAGATGGCGGAGCGTCCATGCCAGGCCGCCCGTCACGAGGACGAGCAGGCCGAGGTAGACGTTGGCCTCGGGCAGGTACGCCCGCCCGCACCGGCTGCAGACGTCGTCGCCGACGCTGGTCTCGAAGAAGAAGCACTTGGCGCAGTGCATGGTCTGTTCGCCTGGACCGCTCGCTCGCGCTCGCGGCTAGCCTGGTCGTTGCCTTTCGCGGCGCTCGCCGACGTACAGCGACGCGACGCCGCCGGGCAGCGGCGCGGCGCGGACGTCCGCCAGCCCCGTGCGGCGCATCGTGTCGGCCAGCCGACCCGGCGGGCCGAAACCCTGGATGGAGCGGACCAGGTACGCGTATCCGCCGTGGCGGCCGCCGGAAATCCAGCCCCCCAGCCTAGGAAGGATGCGGCGAAAGTAAAGGCTAAAGATGCCCGCCAGCAGGCCGTGCCGGCGCGGCCGGTGGAACTCCAGGATCACCACTCGGCCGCCCGGCCGGACCAGCCGGACCATCTCCCGGACGCCGCGGTCCTCGTCCGCCAGGTTCCGCACGCCGAAGGCGCAGCAGGCGGCGTCGGCCACCCCGTCGGCCAGCGGCAGGGCGAGGGCGTCGGCTTCCAGCACCGCCGACCGGCGCGCCAGGCCCGCCCCGGCCAGTTTCGCTTGGGCCCGGGCGAGCATCGGCCGGCAGACGTCGCACGCCACCACCCGTGCCCGCCGCCACCGGCGAAGCACCGCCACCGCCAGGTCGCCCGTGCCGGTGCAGACGTCGACGACGAGGGGGCGAGGCGTTTCTCGAGGCGCGGCCCGAGCCGCGATCGTAAGATCGCGGGGACGCTCCGGCGCCGATGACTCCCGCGCGCCGAACCTCGCCCGGCCCCCTGACGTACCCCCCTGCTCACGCAGGGGGCTCGGCGGGTCGGGGCTCGGGCGCGGCAGAGCGACAGCCGCCGCCCGCTGCCGCCAACGCCGGTCGAGGTCCGCCGACAGCAGGCGGTTCAGCAGGTCGTACCGGGGGGCGACGCCCGTGAACATCTCGCGGACGGCGGCGGCGTCGGGGGTGTCGTGGCATTCGGGCATGGCACCTACGCCATTTCCCGCGCGGCGGGTCTCCTGACCCGCCGCGCATGGCAAGACTCGGCGTTTTCGGCGCGGTGGGTCGGGAGACCCACCGCGCGGAAGACGCTCGTAGCGTTGTAGTACTACTCGAACCCGAACTCCGCCCACCGGCGCGCCACGCGCTGAGCAACCTCCGGGTCGGAGCGGATCGGCTCGGGCCACTCGCGGCCGGGGGCCTCGTCCGGCCATTTACGGGTGGCGTCGATGCCCACCTTGCCGGCGGGCCCGTCGGCCGGTGCGGCGTGGTCCAGGACGTCGGCCGGGCCGGTCGTCGTGAGCAGGTCCCGCCGCGGGTCCACCTCCGCCCCGACGCGCCAGAGGACCTCCTCGGTGTTCTGCACGTCGACGCCCTCATCCACGACCACCAGGAACTTCGTGACCATCATCTGGCCCATCCCCCAGAGGGCGTGCATGACCTTGCGGGCCTGGTGGGCGTGCGTCTTGCGGATACGCACGAAGGCCCAGTTGTGGAACACGCCGAAGAGCGGCAGGTTCAGGTCCACGACCTCCGGCAGGACGGTCCGGATGACCGGCAGAAACAGCCGCTCCGTCGCCTTCGCCAGGTAGCAGTCCTCCTTCGGGAACCGCCCCACCACCGTCGCCGGGTAGATGGCGGCCGCGCGGTGCGTGACGGCCGTCACGTGCAGGACCGGGTACGCATCGGCGGGCGAGTAGTAGCCGGTGTGGTCGCCGAAGGGTCCCTCGACGGCCGTCTCGCCCGGCCGGACGGTGCCCTCGATGACGATCTCGGCGTCGGCGGGCACCGCCAGCGGGACGGTCCGGCACCGGACGGTCCGGACCGGTTCGCCCCGCAGGATGCCCGCCAGCACGAGTTCGTCCATGCCGTAGGGGAGCGGGGCGGTGGCGGCGTAGGTCAGGACCGGGTCGCCGCCGAGGGCCACCGCCACGGGCATGGCCTCGCCCCGGTCGGCCCAGGCATGGTAGTTGCGAGCGCCGTCGTGGTCGCGGTGCCAGTGCACCCCCAGCCGCCGCGGACCGAACACCTGGAGCCGGTACATGCCCACGTTCCGGTTGGCCCCGTCCGGGTCGGCGGTGTAGACCTGCGGCAGTGTGAGGAACGGCCCGCCATCGCCGGGCCAGCACGTAAGGACGGGCAGGGCCGAGACGTCGGCCGCCTCGCCCTCGCGGACGACCTCCTGGCAGGGCCCCGACCGGACGGCCTTGGGCCGGGCGCCGGCGGCCTTCAGGAGCCGCGGGGCGGCCTTGAGTTTCTCCATCAGGCCCGCATCGGCGGCCGGCGGGCGCAGGAGGCCGGCCAGGCGTCCGGCGATGGCGTCCAGGTCCTCGCCGCCCAAGGCCCACGCCATCCGCTGCATCGAGGCGAAGGCGCCCACGAGGACCGGCATCGTGTGCCCCTCGACGTGCTCGAACAGGGCCGCCGGCCCATCCTCGGCGACGAGGCGGGAGGCGATCTCGGCGATCTCCAGGTCCGCCGACACCGCGGCCGACACCCGCCGCAACTGGCCGGCCGACTCGAGGCGGGCGATGAATTGTCGAAGGTCCTGTGCGGGCATGGGTTTCCTCACGCCATGAACTCGCACGCACCGCCGCGTACCCGCGACCCGTTCGGCTTCGCTCAGGGCAAGCCTTACGACCGCGGCTCGATGCGGCGTTCCTCTCTCGGCACGACGAGCGGCTTTTCGATCTTCGGCTCGGGCCGGCCGAGGCTGCGAATCAGTTCCAGCAGCAGGTTCCGCCGCAGGAACACGTCGTAGGCGAACTCGTGGGGCAAGACGTAGGCGATATCGCGCTCGGCGAACTCCGACCCGACGATCCGCCCATTGTAATGCATGAGCGGCAACTTGCCCTGGCCGAGCGTCCGGCTGATGGCCTCGGACCCGAGGCTCAGCAGCAGGTCCACCCCCAGCGTGTACCGCGTCCGGCCGTCGGGGTGCGTGACGCCGAAGATGAACAGGTCGTACGCCTTGCCGTCGAAGAGCATCCGGTTGTCGGTGACGCCGTCGGGCCGCTGCTCCGAGACGTTGGTCATCCGGTTGAAATGGTAGCGGGTCAACTTCAGTCCCGGCAGGAGGTTGGTGATGTAGTCCGGGGCGCCGGGGCCGTCGAGCACCCCGTCCGTCAGCACCGTCTCGCTCCGGCCCACGGGGTGCGCCCCGGCAGCCAGCGGTTGCATCCGCGTGGCCCGGGTGCTGAGCGTCCCGAAGACCTTCATGCCCGGGAAGGTGGTATCGATGAACGGCTTGAGGTTTTCGGCCATCGCCAGGTCGCGGGCGTCGTAGGCCACGTGCAGGACGGGCGGGTCCTGGCGGAAATCCAGCCGCATCTGCCCCGTCACCGTCCCGCGGTTCAGCCGGCAGCGGAACCGGGGCATGACGAGGTGCCCCTCGGCCAGTCGGCCCTCGGCCTCCAGGTTCTCCAGGTCATACCGGGCCTCCCACTTGGGGACAACCAGGGTGACGCGGTCGAGGCGGACGTCGGCCGAGAGGTGCGCCCGGGCGAGCAGCCGATGGATGTGCTCGCCCAGCCGGCCCCCGCCTCCCGTCGCTTCCTGGTCGCCGCTTTCCTCCGCGTCCCCCGGCACCAGCGACTCGCTCGTCTGCCGGATGATCTCCTGCACCTCCGCCAGGTCGAGCGCCGTGCCGCGGACGATCACCGACCCGGTCGGGTCGTCGTTCGGCCGGGCAATGTACGTGACGAGCCGGACGTCGGAGTCGCCGACCTTGACGTCCAGCCCGTCGGTCTCAAGCCGCTCGTGATCGTACGCCACGGGCCCGTCCAGGCGGACGCGCCGGCCCAGCCACAGGATGCGTGCGGCGTCGAACCGGAGGCGGCACGACTCGACCTCGGTGCCCTTGGCGTCGGCGGCCGCCATCAGGTTCACCGTGACGGCCCCGGTGGGCTCCAGGTCCGCCAGCCGCCACGGCAGCAGGGAGGCGAGAATGGCGGCGTCCGGCACCTGCGCCTCGACCTGGAGCGTCCAGGCGGCCGGCGCCTCGGGCACCAGCAGCCGCGGGTCATCGAACAGCAGCCGGCCGGAGGCCGACGCCGTCGCCTCCGCCAGGTAGACCTCCATCTCCTCCACGACCATCTCGCCGGGCACCTCGCCGTACCGGACCTTAAGGCGGGCCGACGCGGGGACGCCCGCCTTCTTGACGGTCACGGTTTCGGCTTCACCGGCGTCCTGACGGTAGGCGACGGCCGAGACCCGGCAGTCGGTGGCATCGAGGTCCAGGTCCACCCGTCCCCGGGTGGGCGTGCCCGAGAGGGCAAGGGTCCACCGGGTTGGGCCCTCCAGGCCGCAGCGCCGGCGCAGCGGCGCGAGCCACGGCAGCATCCGGCCGAGCGCGGGCCCGTGCCGCCAATCGGCCTCGACCGTGACGTCGGCCTCGTCCAGGGCGGCCGCCAGGCGAGCGGCCGGCTTGACCGGCGCCGCGAGGCCCGCCCAATCGAGGCGGACCCGCCCGCCGACGCGCGTCACGGACTCGCCCAGGTGGACCTCGGCCGTCGCGAGCCGCACATCGATCCACCCGCGGGGATGCGGCGCGATATCGCCCGCCACACGCGCCCGCAGCACCCGGCCCGCCGGCTTCTTCAGGAGGGTCCCAAGGTCCAGGGCCGTCTCGGTCAGGTCGAGCTGGCCGGTGGCCTGGAGCCCGTCCGGCTGGAGGGAGAGGACGACCCGCGCCTCGGTCCGGCCGTCGGCCTGGCCCCGCTTCAGGGTCTCCGCGAGCAGCGGCGACAGCGCCGCCGCACGACGCACGTCCGACACGGAGGCCTTGATCTCGACCGTGCTCTTCGGCCCGAGGGTGACGGCGACGGCGGACCGCGCCCGGGGCGCCGCTCCCTCGCGGTCGCGGCTCGGATCCGAGCCGCGACCGCGAGGGAGCGGGCCACGGCCGTCAGGCGCTCGCGGCTCCAACGGTCCGGCCTCGCCGCCGGGCGCCGCCGGGTAGTCCTGCCACTGGGCCACCAGGGTCGCCTGCCCCAGGGCCGACAGGTGCACGCCGGGCAGGTCGAGGTCGGCGTCGCCCTCCACGCGGTTCCAGCGGCCGGTGTGCCAGAGGCTGGTCAGCGCGAGCGAGGCGGCCCGGCCGGCGGGCTTGACCAGGTACCGCCCGAGGCGGAGGTCCATGCGCCCGAGGCCGGCCTCCATGTGGGTGCGGAGTCGTCCCTCGGCCAGGTCGGCCGCCACGTCGAAGACCGCCCCGCCGGCGACGGGCGGCGCGGGGCCGAACCGCTCGGGCGCCAGGATCGACCCGGCCTTGGCTATCCCATCGAGGGTGAGGGTCCCTTCGAAGCGGCCGACCGGCTGCTCGCCCTCCTTCCTCGGCCAATCGATCCGGGCCGAGCCGTCCCAGGCGATCGAGCCGTCGCCGAGTTGGACGGCCAGCCGCCGCACGTCGGACCGCCGGATGGCCGGCCAGAAGACCGCGTCGGCGTCAAGGCGGGCGAGCGTGCCCGGCGGCTTCTTCGACCCGCCGGGTACACGCAGGTCCAGCGCCGTGTCGATGAAGTCCGCATGCAGGACCGCCGTCCACGCCGGTGGAGCCGTGCCGGGGCCGGCGGCCCGGGCCGGCGGCCCGGCCGCCGCTTCCTCGGCGGTGCCGGCGCCGTCGGCAGCCCCGAGCGGCTGAACGGCAAGTTCGATGCGGTACGGCCCGCGGGCCTCGAGCGGCCCCAGCCGCCGATCGAGCGCCGGCACCAGCGCGAGCACACGCGCGGTGTCCTGAACCTCGGCCGTGGCCGTGCCCTGCGCCCCCGCAAGGCGGGAGACACGCGCCGGCACGTCGGCCCCGTCCGGGCCGGTCCCCGTGACGGCCTCGATCAGGCCGTCCACCGGGGCCGTTCCCTTCAGGCGAAGCCGGGCCCCGCCGGTGACCACGTCGAGGAGGCCGTCGGAGATCGTCCGGAACCGGCGGTCGCACGTGCCCTCCAGCCGCAGGCGAAGTGGGTCATGCTCGCCCTTTACGAACTGCCCTTCGGCCACCATGACCGTATCGCTGAGGTCGGCCGAGGCTTTCAGGCGAAGGCCCTCGCCGGCCGTCGTGACGTGCAGCCCGATTTGCGCCGTGCCCCCAAGGCGGTCGAACGTCTCGAGCAGCGGCCGCAGCGGTGCCGCGCTCTGGCACAGGGGGCCCCAGGTGACGGCGCCGGCGGCGTCCAGGTCGAGGGCCGGGATCGGCCACGGCCGGCCCGGGTCGGCGTCGGCGTCCTCGCCCGTGGCGGGGCGGGCCGGCGCGACCGTCCCGGTCATCTTCAGGTCCAGCCCCGGGGCCGAGAACTTGACCAGGTCCAGCACCACCGGGGCCGACGCCGAGGCCCGGTGCAGGCGGAACCCCAGGATGGCCTCCGGCAGGAGGGCGGTGGGCGGCCGGTCCCGGCCGGCGGGCCACGCCAGGCGGCCGGCCTGGACGGCGCCTTCGGCACTCCAGGTTCCCTGGCCGACCGTGGCCGACATCCGCCCCGACGTCTCGCGCAGCGCGCCGGCCAGCGCGGAATCGGGCGCCACGGCTGCCCACAGACGCGGCCAGGGAAGGTGCGACCACTCCGCCTTCATGCTGCCGACCGGCGTCTCGTCCGGGCCCACGTGGAGACGGTCCAGGTTGGCCGTCACCACCACGTGGCCGCAGCGCGGCGGCGCGACGGGCGCGGCCGCTCCCTTGCCGTCGCGGCTCGGAGAAGGCCGGTGATAAGCCACGGCCTCCGCGGCGGCGCCGGCCTCCGGGCACAGGTCGGCCGAGAGGCTCACGTACCCGTGGCCGGTGCTGGCAAGTTCGCCGACGCTGGCGTGGACGCTCTCGAAGTCGAGGCGGCCGCCCGTCCGGCGGTTGAGGAAATGGACGCGGGCGCCGCCGACCTGGACCATGCCCACGTCCATCGGCTTGCCCTCCAGGAGGTCGGCGACGTTCCACCGGCCGTCCTCGTCCAGGACAAGCCATAGTTCCAGGCCGTCGAAGCGGAGGGTCTCGACGCGTGCGTCGCGGCCGGCGGCGGCCCGGGCAACCTCCAGCGGCCCGAACACGACGGTCAGCCGGTCGGCCCGGGCCAGGAGCCCCTCGCCATCGCGCCGGCCGATGCGGACGCCCGTGGCGGTCAGCCCCTCCCGCCAATCCAGACGGGCGGAGCCCACGGTCACGGGCCGGCCGAGGCGCTCCGACAGCATCGCCGCCACCTCGCGACGAACGGCCTCCGACGGCAGCAGGTCCGGCAGAAAGACCACCGCCACGGCCGCGGCGACCAGGACCGCTGCCACGAGGACGGCCAGCCACTTGAAGAGGCGGGCGCGGGATGTCGGGGTTTCGCTGTCGGCCATGGATGCTTTCCGGACCGGAGGGCGCGCCGGCGCGCCGAGTGCCACGGGCACCTCCTCCGGCCGTGCGTTCCGCCTCCGGGGCGGGTGGCATGGCCACCCTTGCGTGGCCATGGGCTTCTCGGCACCGCATGGCCACCCGGAATCAGGTGGCCATGCCACCCGGCCGACCGCCAAGGGTACCGGTTTCGGGCGGGAGAGTCCAGACGGCGTGTGCGCCGCGACGCCTTTCGAGCCGGGTGCGGGAGCACCCGGGCACGCTCGATTGGCCGGCGCACGTGCCACCGCGGATGCGGATGACCGGCCGCTTCCGCGGCCGGCTCGAGCAGCGGAGGGTCGGGGCGCCTACCCCAGCACCCGCGCCACCTCGGTGGCGTGGACGGCCGTGCGGCCGGCCCACGCCGGCGGCGCGGGCGAGGCAATCAGCACGCCCCATCCCCGGCCATCCTCGAGCACCAGGCCGTGCGAGCCGCGGACCCGCTCCGCCGTCAGCGGAATGGACCGCGCAGAGGGCTCGACGAACAACTCCGCCGCGTCGAACCCCGGCTTGGCGTGGATGTCCACCGTGGGGGCGAACGCCGGGGCCTTCGACTCCTGAAGCCACCAGTAATAGGTGAAGTGGGCGTCGGGCTCGGCCA
>Ga0114922_10005817_pt1 | contig 11344 bp, 12 predicted proteins | sample AartaG_FD_100975 | JGI IMG/M metagenome (GOLD analysis project Ga0114922, IMG submission 100975) | Deep subsurface microbial communities from Aarhus Bay to uncover new lineages of life (NeLLi) - Aarhus_00045 metaG | ecosystem: Environmental > Aquatic > Marine > Oceanic > Sediment | place...
CCCTGTGCGGTATCAACTGCTCCTATCCTGAAAAATGGGCTTCCACAACATACTTCGTCTGCAACTAGCGTGAAATTCATGCCTAATAGCTCGAATAATTTTGCAGTCGCAACAGCAACCTCTATTTGACGGTAACTTGCAGTACATCCTACATAATATGCAATTTTCGCATCTTTATTATTGATAAACTTCTCCAGGCCGGCATCTTTAGCCCATTTAAATCTATCAGCAGCAGCACCACCGTATGGGTTATTTCGCTCTTTCACTAGTTTGTCTACTAATTCATGTTTTTCTATCATTGGCACTCCAGATTCTATACATGCTGCTCTTAAAGACTCTATAATATCAACAGTACGAATTTTATTATCACATTGAGCTGAACATTGACCACACGTAATGCATGGTAGAATGACATCCCTAACTTCATCACTAAATTCTAAGTCCCCGCTTAAAATTGATCGGGCAATCCACATTTTACCTGCATTCCAGAAAGCTTCCCATCCATACTCAATACCTGCCGGACAAGCGTCTAGCATTCCTTCGTAAAGTACAGTACTTTGCTTTCCTGCATGTTCTCCTATTCCCTCTCTGTCAGGTTCGCCAGAATAAGCGAATCTGCATGCCTTACAGTGAATACATTTATAAATATCTTTTTTCAATTCTTCTAATCTTTCCATTCCTGTTTTAGCCATTTTTTATTAACCTCCTTTATTTATGGAAGAGCTAGTCTTCCTGGATGCATTATCATATTAGGATCTACGAGTTTCTTAAAGGCTCTTAAATATTTCCAATACATCCCCGCTTGATAATAAGCTTGGATATGAATGTATGGATCTGGTCTGTAATTTAACCAACCTTGCTTAAGAGCATATTCAGTTGTTTCTCTATTCATCTCTTGAACCTTTTCTAAATCTGATTGCTTAGTGGAATCAAAACAGACGATTGGCATACAAATTGCTTGTCTACACCGTTCAATACTTGCTATCCACATAACTGGTGGAAATCCATACTTTTCCATAGCTTTACAATACATATCAGCAAAGTGTCCACATTCCGGCCATGGAGTATACCATGTGATAAATAAAAAGCCAGCTTCCCAAAAACTGTAAGGAATTGCGATTTTGTTTGGTTTTTTCATTCTGCTTGCGATTTGCTTAGGATGAAGTTCTTGAGGTTTTATAGCATCAGGATCTTTTGCTCTTTTTTTAAAATCTTCTGCCATACTATTAATTCTATTAACTACATAGTCCAACTCTTCTTGAGTTTGAGCCCAACATTCCCAATTCATCCACCATTCTGGAATTCCTAAACCTTCAAAGAACTTATAATCATGGGGAACTTTATCTTTAGGCCAACGAGCCATTACTAAAGGATAATTCCCTCCTTGAACCATTACTGTGTTATGAGAAATTCCGAATTCTTGTTTTGCAATTTCAAGAGTTAAATCTTGCATATCATAAGGATTTGACATCCCCCACACTACAACTGTTTTATATTTGGGGTGAGGATATATTTTAACAGCCGCTTTAGTAACTACTCCAAGTGCACCTTGACTGCCCATTAGAAATGACCACATATCAGGCCCTAGTCCATACTTATAGAAAGGTTTTGCAAATGGAAGCGCCCATGAACCAGTTCGTACCACATCTCCATTTGGAAAAACAATTTCTCCACACATAAAATTATCTCCTTGTGGACCTACTGAAGATGTATACAATGAAAATCCACGATCTATTGCGTCTCCCATAACGGTTGCTGCAGGAGGAGCACCATCAGGAATAGGAGGGGCCCAATCTGGGTGGTTTTTGTGCATATAAGCCCAAAGTTCACCGTTTGTAACCCCTGGTTCTATGATACAATATCGATTTTCCTCGTCAATTTCAATAATTCTATTCATTCTTCCTAAATCAAGGAGCACTCCGCCAGGTTTGATTGTTGGGCACGAAAACCCACCAGACAATCCCCCCGAGACCGGACTTACTGCGATTTTCTCCGCGGAACAATATATTAAGATTTTGCGAATCTCTTCAACGAATTTAGGTCGAATGACGATATCAGGGATTTGGCTCTTTAGTCATTATCCGATTTTGAATAAAAGATTTCTAAACCCATTACTGATTTCGCCAGGTAAGACGCAGTAATCGCTTTGTTATTTGTAGCGTATTCTTTACCCACAATGCCGATCATAGCATCAAGGTCCTTCTCTGTAGGAAGTTTATAACTCATAATTTCCAACCTCTTAATTAATCTTCAAATTTTTGATTTTTATATTTAAAATTATTATTTTGGAAAATTAAGTACTGAATTTTAAATTTTCTTATATCCTTTTCATACAAACGATGATTTTTTCTTATAGAAATTATGTTTCATTTCTAAAGGTTGAAATAATATTTTAGAATAGATGTAAAAATCAATAAATTAAAGAGAATTCTCATATTGAATTTCAGGATTCTAATTCTATATGGTTATACATTCACTTATATTAGAATTGATTCGAGCTTTTGTCCGTCTTTTATCATTCATAATAAATTCAAGAAAATTTTCATTATCATCGTCAATAAATTCCCAAAATTCTTCATAAATTTCTTTTGAAGTCATCTTTTTCCTTTTTGAGATAATATTTTGTTTTGAACTCCTTGCTTCCATGTTTTTATCGCTATTAAGAGGGTGAAATTTAACTCTATCTCCATCAAGTATTAGCTTTTCAAAAAGATCATTACTACTCTTCTCAGATAGATTAAACGCTTTTACACCATTCCTTAAATTTCTTGAGTTTTCTTGATTTAATTCCAAATCCACTTTTTGATATCCTCGAATTTGAAAATTTTTATCCATAAAAAATTGAAAGTGATGAGGGCAAATTAACCCTTTATGGACTGAAATTGTAGTTAATTGAGATTTGTTATTTAATCTTGAAGGAGGTATACCGACAATATCTCTCGTCTTACAAATTGGACAGATAACTTGAATCTTATTTGTCCTAATAAAATTTGGCATTAGAATCCCTATCTCAAAAATTTAAATTTTGGTATTATTACCTTCTCTAAAATGTTATATTTAAACTTAGTTATTTTATTGGTTATGACCGAATCTTTAAGTTCAATAATCATTTATTCCAATTATACTTATTAATTCAAATCTCATTTTATAATGGTTGATTTTATGTCAGAATTGGATGTTTTCTTTCACCCTAAATCAATTGCAATAATTGGGGCCTCAGATACTTTGAAATTTGGATTTGCTACAACAAAATATCTATTAGATTCTAAATTTAAAACTTTTCCAGTTAATATAAAGAAGAAAGAAATTCATGGCCATAAAGCATATAAAAACATTAAAGATATTCCTGAAGAAATTGAATTAGCAATAATACTCATTGGAAATGAATACGTTCTTCAGGCGGTAAAGGATTGTGTTAAAAAGGGTGTAAAAGGTATAATAATAGAAGCAGCGGGTTTTGCTGAGACCGGAGTAGAAAAATATATTACTATTGAAAAGGAAATTGCACAAATTGCTAAAGAGGCTGGTATCCGGATTATAGGTCCAAATTGCATTGGAGTGACTGATTTTAATAATCAATTTTCATCAGCAGATATGGATTTTGATAAAGCGATTAAAGGAAGGATTGCTATTATTGCTCAATCAGGAGTACTTGGAAATATATTTGTTGATTGGGCAACTGATAAAGGAATTGGATTCTCAAAAACAATTACGATAGGAAATAAAGTAGATGTTGATGAGATTGATCTTCTTGAATATTTGAATAAAGATCCTGAAACAGCAGTTATTAGTCTTTATTTAGAAGCTACAAAACGAGGGAAACAGTTTATAAAAATGCTTAAAAAAATGGAAAAACCAGTATTAATTCTTAAAAATGGAAAAAGTGAAATAGGGTCAAAAGCAGTTAATAGTCACACAGGCTCGATGGCAGGAAATGATAAAATTTATGATGCTGTCATTAAGCAAACTCCTGGAATCTTTCGAGTTAAAAATTTTTATGAAATGTTTAATATTGCTCAGGTCTTTGCCACTCAACCTTTACCTAAAGGAAAAAATATTGCAGTTATTACGGGTTCGGGAAGTTTAGGTGCTTTAGCTTGTGATGAGATTGAAAAACAAGGTTTAAATCTTGCAAAATTAAGTGAACATACCATTTCTCTTATCAAATCTACAATTCCTAATTGGGTGTCAATTGGAGGTACTATCGATTTAGGACCTTCTTTATTTGAAACGTTTGAACCATCAATAAAAGTAATTTTTGAAGACAAAAATGTAGATTCTCTTTTATATATTTTTTCAGTTCCTCGATGGCCACTCCAAATGATGGGTTCAATGGCTACAAAATGGGCAAAGCACCAATTTGATCTAATTAAAGAATTAACACAGAAATTTAATAAACCCTGCGTTTGTGTATGCTTTGGTTCGGGATGGACCTTTGATTTTCTTAGAAAAGCGGCATCTTTATCTAATTCAGAAGTTAACATTCCAATAATGAGCAGAATAAAACATGCAATAATTGCATTTAAAATGATGTATGAATTCAATCAAAAATTGAATAAAGATTTACAATAATTTTCTGTTTTGTGTGTTATCCCATTTCATATCAATTTTTAAGAAATTGTTAGTTACTAACTTTAAAAATTGGACTCCAAATTTTTTTAATTCGAGTAAAATCTCCCCATAATTAAGTAAAAATAATACAATTAGAGTGATAAAAATATGGTAGATATTAATGTTTTTGGTATAGCTTGGCAAGAAATTGTTAATTGGTTTTTAGCACAACCAATCTTTGCGCAAGTTCTTGTCTTGATTGGTGTTTTTGCAGTACTAGTTCTTGCTGTAATTTTAGTTTATTACATCTTGAAAGGTGTAGGTTACTTAGTTTACTATTTACTTAAAGGAGTATATTACCTTTTAAAAGGAATTGGCCTTCTATTTTACAAATTGTTTGAAGGATTATATTACGCAATTTCGGGAAAACCTAAACCTCAATCTAATACGGAAACACCACAACAAGCACCGCAACAGCAACAAGCACCTCAAGTTAAAGAAGAAGAGCCAATAGTACCAATTCAAAAAAGCTCTCAATTAGTTCGGCCTGAAGTTACTTTTTGTAGTGAATGTGGAAGCAGATTTACAGATACGATGCTTCATTCGTTAACAGAAACAGGAGTTGCTTACTGTATTCATTGCGGGAGCAAGAAGACTCAAGAATACCAAATGAGTATTGAAAGTTAATAATTTTTTTTATTCTTTTTTATTTTTATTATAACCTAAATCTTTAGGAATAAATACTATTTCCTGTGTTTTATACTGCATTATAGGATTTTCCAAAAAAAATTTATAGATTTCTATACTTTTCTATTTAGACTATGAAAATCCCTATAATTTATTTCTCTTCTTCTGGAAACACCAAGTATGTAGCACAACTAATTAAAAATGGGTTAATATGTGCTAATCTTGAACCTGAATTGGTCCCTTTTAATTCTCTTAAACGAAATAATTTAAACTTTGAAGAGATTGAAGTTTTAGGTATTGGAGCTCCTATTTATGTTATGACCTTTACTTTAAATATGCTTGAGTGGATTAAAAAACTACCTATGGTAAAAAAAAAGGTTAAATTCTTCTTATTTGATACTAATGCAGGGTTACCTGGGCCATCTATCAAGCAAATTAAGAAAATTTTAGAAAAAAAGAATTTTAAATTTATAGGTGCAATTGAGGTCATTGTTCCAACAAGAGATTCAGTGTTCGAGTCAAAATATTTTAAATATGTTAAGTGGTCGAGAAAAAAAATAGATAAAATTTTTCAATTTGGAATTAAGCTAGCAATAACAATTAAAACTGAGGAAGGAGTTTTAGATTGGTCTAACTCAACATTATTTGGCTCAGTCATTAGAGCTTATTTTCAAAAATTAGAAAAACTATTTTATAAATATGCAAGTTATTTAATTGGTTATAATCGTAGTGAATGTATAGCCTGTAAAGCATGTGAAAAAGGTTGTCCTACAAATGCTATATTTTTCAAGACTATCCCTGTTATTAATCATAAGAAATGCATTTTATGTTTTCGGTGTTTAAGAAATTGTCCTAATAATGCACTCTATTTTAAATTATTGCCAAAGGTAAAATATTTTAAAGGTCCAAAAACAATTAGAGGATATATTCCGCCAGATGAAATATTGAAAGAATATTCTCAACTAAATGCTTTTTCAAATAAGATGACACCAAAACCTTCATCTTCATAATATTTAAATCCCATTTCTTTTATGAGATCTACTAATTCAGGTCTACAAAAAACCTCAAAATTTTTAGTCTCTTTAGATTCAAGCTCTTTTTGAATTGTATATTGAATTAATTCATATGCTGCCTTTGGTTTTCCATAGACAATCATCCAAACTTCTTTTTCTGATGGAAGTTCGTAATCATGAGATTTTCCAAATTCAATTTTTTGTAAAATAGCATCTCTATTGTATATCCATGAGCCATGATCATCAGTTATATATTTTAATGGAATATAAGACCACCCTATACAGATTTCGTCTCCAGGGCCAATATCAAATTTCTTATAGATATCTTTTACATCTTTCGCCGCTAGTTTATCAACTTTAGGAGATATTTTTTTAATAAATTTTATCTCATCTGAATTCACTATAACGAGATCCATGCATTTTTTATGTTTAAAACCGTAATATTTTGCAAGAGAAATTGAGGCGAAATTATCGGATGCTGTATCATACTGAGCTACTTTAACCCCTATTTTACTAGCATATTCCACCGCATATCCCAGCTGTAATTTGCCAATGCCCTTGCCTTGATAAGATGCTTTTATTCTTCCTCCTTCCAACCATGCAAGATCATTATTAAATATCTTCACTCTTCCGAATCCAATTAATTTTGTTTTATTTTCATCTTTAAAAGTTCCATAATTCATGCTATTTTTATCTTGGAGCCACTCATCTATAACATACGGGATATAATCATCTCCATCCCAAATGTCTTTGCTAATATCTTTAATAGCAGGAATGTCTTCAACGGTTAGTTCTCGGAAATAAACTTTCATAAAAATTCTTTCAAGACAACTGAATAATGAAATCTATTTAATAAAAAACTGTAAAAAAATATATCTTTTCTTAAATTCCATTCAAAATTAAAAAATTAATTTTAAATATAGATCTGACAATAAGAATACTATTAAAATTAGTTAAATCTGATTAAAAAATCTTTAATTTGATCAAATATGACAGAAAAATGGATGGAAAGCAGCCCTTATTCGTCTAAAATTTGGAAAAAATCATATGATGATCATGTAACGCCAGAGATTGACTTCGAGATAATATCTTTAGCAGATTCGATGAAAAGATCTGTAAATGATTTTCCAGATAATATATGTTGCGATCTTCAAGGAACTATCTATACTTTTAAAGAAATAGAAAAAAGAATAAATTGTTTTGCTAACTTTTTTCTTCAGAATGGCTTGAAAAAGGGAGATAGAATTGCTATTCATTTACCTAACATTCCTCAGTATATTATTGCGTTATATGGAACATTTTATGCTGGTTGTACCTCCACAGGAATGAATTTTCTATTACAACCTAATGAGATAATATATCAATTGAAAGATAGCGGAGCTGTTGCTTTAGTAACGTTAGATTCTTTCTATGAACAAAGCGTCCGAAAAGCTCTCTCTTCTGGTAAAACTGACATTAAAATCGTAATAACCACTAATGTTGCTGATACCTTAGATATAGATCCTTCTATGAAAGAACAATTAATAAAAATAGGAAAAGTACCTTTTGGAGAGGTAATTCCATTAGATGGAATAAAATTCTTTACATTTAAAGAATTATTATCAAACTATCCAGATGATAAATCTCCTAATGTTAAAATAGATCCTCATGAAGATTTTGCGTTTCTTCAATATACTGGTGGCACTACTGGACCTCCAAAGGGTGCTATATTGACTCATGCGAATGAGATAATTAACCTCCAACAAGTAGTACACCAATGGGAAATTGATTTCATAAAAGGAAAGGAGATATTCATTTCAGGATTTCCTTTATTCCATTTAGCAGGTATGTTTTTCAATCTTGGCGCAGTACACTATGGTGCTACTCAACTTTTAATTCCAGATCCTAGAGATGTAAATTATATTGCGAATAAAATTATTGAATATCATCCAAGCTTTATGGCAAATGTTCCTACTCTTTATTTAATGCTTCTAAAAAATCGAAAATTTAAAAAAGCAGATTTAAGTTCTTTCAAACTCTATGTTTCAGGAGCAGCACCTTTTCCTGCTGAAAGTATAAGAGAATTTGAAGATGTCGTAGGTAAACATAAATTATTAGAGGTATATGGTATGACAGAAGCATCTCCTATTGTAACCCTTAATCCATATCTGGGAACAAGAAAAATAGGCACGGTGGGACTCCCTGTTTCAAACACTGAGGTTAAAATTGTAAATGTCTCAGATAAAAGTAAAGAAGCCCCTATTAACGAACCCGGTGAGGTTGTTATTAAAGGTCCTCAAATATTTAAGGGATATTGGAAAAAAACAGAAGAAACTAATAAAGCCCTTAAAGATGAATGGTTTTATTCGGGAGATGTAGGAATAATGGACGAGGATGGCTATATAAAAATCGTAGATCGTACAAAAGATATGATAATCGTCTCAGGCTATAAAGTGTTTAGCGTTGAAGTCGATAATAAAATGAATAAACATCCTGCAATTGAGCTATGTTCGTGTATCGGAATTCCTGACCCAGATCGTCCAGGATCTGAATTAGTTAAATTACACGTGCTTTTGAAAAAGGGATATGAGGCAAATGAAGAAATAAAAGAAGATATTTTAAAGTATGCTCAAGAAAGCCTTGCGAAATATAAGGTGCCTAAATTTATTGAAATTTCAGATCAGTTACCATTGACTGCGGTTGGTAAAATCGATAAAAAAGCCCTAAGAAAAATGTAATTTAATAACTCTTTTTTATTTTAAGTTCTAAAGTATCTTCTGTATATATTATAGTATAAATAGAACGATAAAATATAATGGATTAGTATACAAGGTATAATCCCTAAATTTAAGAATATATAACCGATGTATAATCCCATTAAGAATGGATATACCAAGTTTATTAGTAAAAATGTTAAATTTTTAAATGAAAACCATGTGTGGATATGATATAATGAAAAAATTAAGCTTGAAATAAATATAACAGAAATAACGTCTAAATTTAATGAATCACTCAAGAAACCAATTAAATAGTACCTAAAAATCAATTCTTCCATTATCATTGTTAAAGGAAAAAATAACCATATAACTATTCTATTATTTCTGTTAATTAATGCGTTCATAACATCGTGTTTTCGCATCAGTTCAATGCTATCATTATTAAAAATAAAAATTTCAATTAACTTTCCTATAGTTAAAAGTATAAGTAGACCAAATAAAAAAAAAAGAATTAAGAAAGGATCAAATTCTCTAACAAAAATATATTGAACATAAACTCCAAAAAGTATTGGGATAAATAAAAATGTAGATATGACTCCAATAATTATGTATTTATTTGAATTTTCCAATGACCTACTAACCTAATTTCCTATATTATTATTTAAAAGTTAGAGTTTGAATTACATTCAATACCAAATTGAATATGAAAAGATTCTATTTATAAAAAATTTACTTTTTATTTCAAATTACATCAAGAAGGAAACTCAGCCAGGGTAATCATTTTTGGAGCCCATAAGAGTAGTAGTTTCTTCAATCCACTGGGATAAATCTTTATCCATTCTACAGTAAGTGACAATTTTATCTATATCTCTTAGTTTAGAAAAAGAGCATTCAACCATAACGTCCCAACCTCCATAAATTGGAGTGACATACGTAATTTTCCAATCCTCGTCTGGTTCTGCAGATTTTAAATTAGTTAATTTATCTACAACTTTCCATTCAGTACCAATTGCTTTCAACCGAATTAAAATGTACCCTCGGTAATAAATTTCTTACACCTTTAACTGCATATTTGTTTAGATTTACGGTTTTCTTTTAAATTTATAACTTTACTTTATCTTGGAATATATTTAAGTACTTCAATGTTTCTATTATAAATTGTTTTAATAAAAATTTGATGAGATAATACAGAAATGTCAGATATCTATAACAAATTAGAAAAAATTGTTTCAGATAAATTTATTTCCAATGATATTTATGTTCGTCATGCTTATTCGAGAACTGTTGACCCTCTTCTACAAGGTGTTCCCGAGATAGTTATTCGTCCCAAGGATGCACAAGAAATCTCCGAGATTCTCAAAGTAGCAAACCAAGAAAATATCCCTGTTATTCCTCGAGGTGGAGGTGCTGGAGAATTTAGTGGTGCTAAGCCAATTTGCAGATTTAGCGATAGAGATTTCAAAAGAGAGAATTAGAGAAGCAGTAGAATCGGGAGCTGAGATATTAACCACTAGTTGTCCTTTCTGCATAGGAAATTTAAGTGATGCATATAAAGAAATAGGATCAGAGATTCAAGAAAAAATAAAATTAATTGATATTATCGATTTAATAGCCTTTAGGATATAAATGACAAATTCTATTAAAAATAAGGCTTTAGTTTTTTCATACACTCAAGTTTAAATATATTTTTTTTTATTTGATTATAAAAAGAACTGTTTATTTATTTAAAAAAAAGGAGGTATCACTATGGCAACTAAAATCTCAATGGTAGGAAAACCGGAAGTAGGTAAAACCACGATTAAAAAAGTAATTTTTGAAGGAGAAGACCCGAATGAGTTAGTAATATTTCCTCTCGAGGCTACAATAGGAATTAAGTATTCTGTACATGATTTTATGAATCTAAAAATTAGTTTATTAGATTCACCAGGTCAATCCCTTCCTTTATTATTGGAAGATGAACAAAGACAAATCTTAACATTTGGAGATACTAGCGCTATTATATATATATTCGATTATCCTAGCTGGATTGAAAATTCTCAAGATATTATTGATGATATTAAAAAAATATATGAAATTAAGAAAAAACAAGAATTTGATGCCAAAATTATCCTATTTCTTCATAAAATAGATCTTTTAATTAATAAAAAAATCGGTAGCATGCTCGCGCTAATTAAAAGACAAGTAATAAGACAATTAAATCTTTCTGAAGAATTACCGATTTATTTTACTAGTTTACATCCTAATTTAATATTCACTGTTTATAATGCTATTTCAGATATTTTCAGTAATTATTCAAGAGATTCTTCAAATTTAAAGAAACTTATTAAAAAGATTATTAATGGTTTATCTAAAACGATCTGTGTTGTTTCTAATCAAGATAACAACCTCATTATTCAA
>Ga0114922_10005818_pt1 | contig 11344 bp, 8 predicted proteins | sample AartaG_FD_100975 | JGI IMG/M metagenome (GOLD analysis project Ga0114922, IMG submission 100975) | Deep subsurface microbial communities from Aarhus Bay to uncover new lineages of life (NeLLi) - Aarhus_00045 metaG | ecosystem: Environmental > Aquatic > Marine > Oceanic > Sediment | place: Aarhus...
AAACGACGGCCGCGGGCCACCCGGTGCGGGCGATCCGCGCCCCTCCTGAGCCGTGGCTCTGTAGCGGGAGAAGCAATTCACGTGCCCGCGAGGCGTCCTAGCCGTACATCTGCGTTGCCGCAGCCCTCGGCGGCGCGGATGACCAAGCGGCCCGCAGTGGAGAGGGCCACCGTATCATGCTGGCAGGCAAGAGGTTAGGGATGGGGCGCGGGTGGGGCGTGGCGGCTGGATCGGCAGCACTCGGGCGGATAAAAGGAGCGACTGCCCGCTTTTCCCCGATGGCGGCTGAAGCGTCTCTTCCCGGTTTTTCGTCGACGCCCGCCGAGACTCAAGTGAGTGCGGGCCGTAAGTACTTCTAATTCATGATATTAGGCGCGGAGCTACATGATTTGTAGGAGACTCAGGCTCTGCCGTAGGCTTTGCTGGACCTGGCACTCGGAGCCTGTCCAACAGCTCTGCCTTCCAGCACGTGAGATTGCGCGCCGCGCTCGTAACCCACTCAGTACCAACATGTTGCGCCTCTCAATGGTGCCAGGCACCCAATGCGAGCGTAACTTCTTGTTTGGCAGGGAGTTGTGTCGGTCGGCGCGAATGTCAATCAGCGGTTTGCGTAAGAGTTTCTGCAAGGGGGGGGGTTATAAGTCCCAGGAGCGGCTCAGGGGACACAAGGCTCAGAGTTGTTTGGATACGCTCTTGGCGCCAGCTAGTTCGCCGGCCTCAGGACGAGCCGGTTGCCAAGGCCCGCTTTGCCGGCTGCGAACTTCTCGACCGTGATCAGGCCGTAGCGGTCGGCTGCCACCGTGCCTTTGGCGACGGTCTTCGGGTTCGCGGGATCGGAGAAGTCGATGTTCTCCCACTGGTACTTCTCGCCGGGCATCACTTTGAACTTCTGCAGGCGCCGCGGCGTGACATCTACTGTTGCCGGGCCGGTGAGCGAGCGGATGTTGATGCCGTATTCCCGCTTCGTGTCGAGGATATCGTCGGCTTTATTTCCCCCTGCAAAATCGTTGCCCGACGCTGACCACTCGAGGTTGCCGTTGACGGTCCCCGATCTGTCCGTCCGCGGATCACCGTTGTTAGAGGCGTTGGCGAACGCGGGCAGGCTCTCGTCGATGGGGAGTCTGTAGCGGCCCATCCCTTCGTTCCGGGTACCGTAGGCGCTCCACGAGTGCCCCCGCTGGTCCCAAGTGGCCGCGAACGGCCGCTTGGACTTCTGCAAGGCGTCGACAAAGTCCGGGAACGGCTCGAACACCACGCTCCCATCCCGCTTCCCGTTGCTGACAAGCAGGAACGCGGTCTCCTGCTGGATGTGTTTCAGGCTCCACTGCGCATAGTCCTGGTGGTCCCAGACGCCCGTGCCATCCTGTGTCGGCAGGTTCCGGGCAACCGGGCCCCAGAGGCGGGCGGCCTGGTTCACCCAGACCCGGTTACGGCGGTGGATGGTGGCGCCGGACGACGAGACGGTCGAGCAGAAGATATCGCCCATGCGCAGCGCGAGCGCGGTGCACATCGTGCCGCCCATCGAGTGTCCGTGCGCCTGGACACGGAGCGGGTCGATCTTGAAGAACTGGTTCGGACGTCCGGCGTTCAGCCACTTCCACGACCAGCGGATGCGCTGCTCGGCGTAGTTGACGACCTTGGTCTTGTCGCGGTTCATCACGCCGAAGAACCACGAGCCGGATTTGTCGCCGTGCCAGATCCACAGGCAGCGCCAGTAGCTGGCCTTGTCGGCGCAGCGATACCCGCCGCCCATGCCGTGCCCGTAGTACATCACGGGGAGGGGGGTCTTGCCGTCGTACTTGTCCGGAACGGCCAGGCCGAAGTTGTACGCGTATCCCTCGTTGAACGGGTCCCACTTCGAATAGTCCATCCAGTGGGTGTAGACGGCGGCGGTGCCGTCGGGGTGCTTCCACTGGATGACGGCGCCGGGGAGCATTACTTTTTCGTCGATTGCCACATCGAGGGCGGCCATCAGGCCGGGCCGCTCCCGGCCGCCGACCTCGGGTACCACGGCGTAGAAGCGGCTGCCGGCCTGGTGCGCCGTGTTGACGAACAGCCCCGTGCCGATGGGCAGCATCTTGCCGGGGTCGTTATTCAAGTTATCCGCGATGCAGAAACGCTGGCCGTAGCCCTTGATTCCTGTTCTGGCTTGGAGGAACTTCTTCCTTAACTCCCTTCGGAAGACGCACGATCCTTCGGAGATCGTGGCAAGCAGTTTCGCGCTCTTGAGATTCGCGGGGGTGATCTTACGCTGCGCCTGGTAAACTCGGTAACTTTCGCCCTGCACGCTGCCGAGCTCTTTCCAGGTGATGAACGTCTGACCCTCACGGAAGAAGGCTTTGACTCCGGTAACCTTCTCTCCGGCGGAGGGCGGCGCCGCCGCCCCAAGGAACAGCGCCGCCACGATCGTGGCTACGGCCGGAAAGAACATTATCCTGGCAAATTGTCTCATCTTCTTGCCCCTCTCGTCAGTCCTGGCAGCGGGGCTTCTTGCAGCCGTGACCCCGAAAACAGGGCGTCTGTCGCCTTGGAGTTCAGCAAGCCGCGTGCCAAGCAACCGTGCAAATCCCATTGCGCGCCGTATCATCTTGCGACACAGGCGGTTGCGGCTTCGCCGGCAGGGCGCCATGGCCACCTGGAACGATCGGCGTGTCGTGATAAATGGACTCGTTCGGCTCCAGGAGGCGCCGGCAGGCGCGTAAGCCCTTGTATTCTAAAAGGTTAAGCGGTCGCCCAAATACGACGCCCTTCGCCTCGCGTCACGTCACGTCTTTGGCTCGCCGGCCAGCCACTGTTCGATCCGCTCCTCGTCCTCCGCCATCCAAGGCTGGACTTCGTCAACCGACAAGTGGTCCCAGCCGCTGTATATCCGCGCCATCGTCCGCTCGTACGTGCCGGCCGCGCGTTGCTCCTCCCGCCACTGGCGGAAGCTGCGCTTGTCGTACTCCTTGACCTTCGCGTCAACCGCCTCGTAGTCGACGATCTGCCGCAGCAGGCCGTCCATTTCGCTGGCAACGTCCGGCCTGAGCCCGGCCAGGTCCGACACCTCGGCCGGGTCGTCCGCCAGGTTGAACAACTGCGGTTCGTAGCCGACGTGAACGATGTATTTCCAGTCACCGCGGCGGAGCATGAAGATGCCGGTAACGGCGGTGGTGTCGTGGAACTCGCTGAGGGCCCAGTCGGGGCGGTCGCCTGGTTGGTCGAGCAGGAAGGGCACGAGCGAATGCCCGTCCAGCCCACCAGGGTGCTCCAGGTCGGCCATGTCCATCAGGGTTGGGTAGAGGTCGACCAGTGACACGGGCGCTTCGACCTCGACGTCCCTTCCGACGCCTGGCCCGGCTACGATCAGCGGAATGTGGACCGACGGCTCGTACATCGACATCTTGTAGAACTGCCGGTGTTCCATGGCCAGCTCGCCGTGGTCGCTGGCGAAGATGACGTACGTCGAGTCGAGGAAGCCGAGCTCCTCGACCGCGTCCAGCACCCGGCCGATCATGGCATCGACTTCGCTGATCATGGCGAAGTAGATCCGCCGCACCTTCTTGATCATCTCGTCCGAGAAACCGTACAGCCAGTTCGTCTCGATCCGCCGGTGCGGCATGACCGGGTGCTCCTGCTCGTCGACGGGCGGGACCGTCACGCCGGCTTCGTCGATCAGGTCGAGGTATGTCTGCGACGTGACGAAGTCAGGATGGGGAGCACCGATGCCGAGGTAGTACAGGAATGGCCCCGTGTCCGAGCGGGCCGCCTCGCGCAGCCAGTCGATGCAGCGGTCGACCTTTTCCCAGTCGTGCTCGTGGACGCGGGCGCTGTCTTCGTCCCGGATGATCGGCGGCCCCATCCGGTAGCTGGGCCGGTCAATGCCGGCCGACCTGGTCCACGCCGATACGCGGGCGCGGGCCGTGTGTCCGCCCGAGAGGTAGTCCTCCTTGCCCGAGGTCTCGGTCACATATCCCGCCGCGTCGAGTTGTGTGCGGAACGTCGGGTCACCGTCCTCCAGGCCCTTGTAGTTGTTCCAGGCTTCGCAGTGGTGGGTATAGCGGCCGCTCCACATGACGGCCCGCGCCGGGCAGCAGATGGGGTTGTTGGTGTAGGCGTTTCGGAACAGCACCCCCTGCCGGGCGAGGGCGTCGAGGTGGGGCGTGGCGCGGCCCATCGCCGGATGACCCATGCAGCCCATCACGCGGCCGTCCATGCTGTCACACTGGATAAACAGGATGTTGGCAGAACCGCTCATGCGCCGCCTCGCTTCCTGCTATTTTCCCATGGCCCGCAGGTTCTCGATGCACTGACGCACGGTGACCATCGGCTCGGCGGCATAGACCTCCTGCTCGACGATGTACCACTCGGTCCCGCCAACGGTCTCGCAGAGCTGGAAAATGCTTTGCCACGGGACCTTGCCCTCGCCGACCACGGCGGCCTCGTCGGTGTCGCTCCATTCCTTCAGGTGCACGGTCGTCGCGCGGCCGGGATAGCGCTCGATGAGCGGTGCGACCTCCGCGCCCGCGTGACGCGCGTTGCCGGTGTCAAGCTGCATCACCACGTCTTCGCGCGCGTGGGAGAAGAACACGTCCCACGGGTACTGGCCGTCGGTCAACGTGAACTCGTGGGAGTGGTTGTGGTAACCGACCCGCATATCGACGGCCGCGGCCTTTTCTGCGAGTTCGTTGAACACCCCCGCGGTGTTCTTCCATGCGTCCAGGCTCGACCGATACTCTTCGGGCAGGCCCGGCACAATGAGGAAACGGTTGCCCAGCGTCTTGTTGAAAGCGACCGTCTCGTGGAAGGCATCTCCCAGCAGTGTGTCGATCCGGATGTGCGTGCCGCAGCAGACCAGTCCGTTGTCGTCGAGCATCTTCCGCAGTTCTTCGGCGCCGTGGTCGTAGTACCCGGCGAATTCGACGCCGTCGTAGGTCATCTCCGCCGCCTGCTTGAGAACGCCGGGCAGATCTTTCTTACAGTCCTCCCGCACCGAGAAGAGCTGGAGGCCGATCGGTATCTTCTTCTCCGCGTTACCCACGATCATCTCCTTTCTGAATAACACTTCAGAGAACAGAGCGCGTACGATTCGCGGGAGATAATCGTACAAAGCTGGGGATTTGTCAAGAGCTGCGCACGCCGACAGTTGACCCCGTAGTGCGCTCTTTGTATAATCTCGTGGCTTTTTTGGCGGACAGCAGTGGGAGTCCTCGCCACGAAGAACACGGGGGGGCTCCCCGGTGTTCTCCGGCCGCCTTGTGAGGGGGCCGGGGGATGTCAGACCCTCGTGTGCTTTGTGGCACGTTCGCGTGCGGAAGGCGTGAGACATGGCGAAAGATTGTGAAAGCTTGCTGCGCGAGCGGCTGGATGATGAGAATCTCCAGAAGCTGATGGCGCTCCGGAACTCGAAACTGCACTGTTTTGTGGCCGAGGCGGTCGAGCTGTGCGATCCCGATTCCGTTTTTGTCGTGACCGATTCGGCGGAAGATGTCGCCCGCGTTCGACGGCTCGCCATCGAGCTGGGCGAGGAGACCCCGCTCGCGACGGACGGTCACACGGTCCACTTCGACGGGTTCCGGGACCACCTGTGCAACGACCAGAGCCGCGACCGGGAGAACACGAAGTACCTGGTCCCGCCGCGGATGCACCTCGGGGCAAAGCTGAACACGGCCGACCGCGAGGAGGGCCTGGTCGAGGTCCGGTCTTACCTGAGGAACGCGATGGCCGGGAAGCAGATGTTCGTCCGCTTCTTTTCGCTGGGGCCGACGGGCTCGGTGTTCTCGATCTCCGGCGTGCAACTGACCGACTCGGCCTACGTGGCGCACAGCGAGGACCTGCTGTTCCGGCCCGGCTACGAGCAGTTCCGGGAGCTCGGGAACTCGGCCGACTTCTTTCGCGTGCTCCACTCGGCGGGCGAACTCGAAAGCAGCGTCAGCGTGAACATGGAAGGCAAGCGGATCTACATCGACATCCAGGATGAGTGTGTCTACAGCGTGAACACGCAGTACGCGGGCAACACCATCGGGTTCAAGAAGCTCTGCCTGCGGCTGGCAATTCGGAAGGCGGACCGCGAAGGCTGGCTGTCTGAGCACATGTTCGTGATGGGTGTGCACGGGCCGGGCCGGCGCGTCACGTACTTCACTGGCGCGTTTCCCAGCTTCTGCGGCAAGACCTCGACGGCCATGCTGCCCGGCGAGACCATCGTCGGCGACGACCTGGCGTACCTCCGCAACATCGACGACGAGGCGCGGGCCGTCAACGTCGAGAACGGCATCTTCGGTGTGATCGCCAACGTGGGCCCAGACGATGACCCCGTCATCTACGACGTGCTGACCCGGCCGGGCGAGGTGATATTCTCGAACGTGCTGGTCAGGGGCGGCGTGCCCTACTGGCTGGGCATGGGCCGCGACCTGCCCGCCGATGGCACCAACTACGCCGGGCGGTGGACGGCGGGGATGAAGGACCCACTGGGGCGCGAGGTCACGGCGTCGCACAAGAATGCAAGGTACACAGTCCGGCTGTCGGAGCTGGCGAACCTGGACGAGCGCGCGAACGATCCCGCCGGCGTCCCGATCCGCGGGATCATCTACGGCGGGCGCGACTCGGACACGTCCGTCCCCGTCCGCCAGTCCTTCCACTGGGCGCACGGCGTGATCATCAACGGCGCGGGGCTCGAATCGGAGAGCACCGCCGCCACCCTGGGTCAGGAAGGCGTCCGCAGCTTTCAGCCGATGTCGAACCTCGACTTCGTCTCCATCCCGCTTGGGCGATACGTGCAGAACCATCTGGACTTTGGCGAGGTGCTGACCGGCCCGCCGCTGATCTTTGCGGTCAATTACTTCCTGAAGGGCAAGGACGGCGCTTACCTCAACGGCATGCAGGACAAGCGGGTGTGGGTCAAGTGGATGGAGCTTCGCGTGCACGGCGACGTTGGGTCCATCGTCACGCCGGTCGGCCACATTCCCCGATACGACGACCTTGAGCGGCTGTTCAGCGAGGTGCTCGGGCGAGACTATACGCGCGAGGCCTACGAGCAGCAGTTTACCCTCCGGATCCCGGAGAACTTGAGGAAGCTCGACCGGGTGTCGGAGATTTACCGCACGCAGGTGTCGGACACGCCGCAGGTCTTTTTCGACGTGCTGGCCGCGCAGCGCAAGCGCCTGCTCGCGGCTCAGACGAAGCACGGCGACTACATCTCGCCGTTGACGCTGGCGGGATGAGGCAGAGGCGCTATAATGCGCCGCCATGAGTGACCCGCCCGACCTCGCCGTTGAACTTCAACGCACCAATCCCGACTACGTCGTCTATGTGCCCAAGAGCGCGGACGGATCCACGCACGATACGGGCAACGAGCACTTCCTGGTCTTCGACGGCCCCGACGGCGCGCTGATGGTCGTGTGGACGCAGAGCACACGCGAGGGCCGGCCTGACCAGCGGATCGTCTTTTCCCGCAGCGAGGACGAGGGCGAGACGTGGGCTCCGCCCCGCGTGATCGCCGGCCCGCCGCCCGATGGCGACGCTATGGCGAGCTGGGGGTTCCCGCTCGTCTCCGTGTCTGGCCGCATCTACGTCATCTTCAACCGGCACGTCGGCTTGCACGACACCTTCTTCCACACCACCGGCCTGATGGCTGCGCTCTACAGCGACGACGCCGGGGCGACGTGGTCGGAGTCGCAGGTGATCCCGATGCCCCGCAGCAAGTACGACAACCCTGATCCGGCGTATCCGTCGAACTGGATCGTGTGGCAGAAGCCCGAGCGGCTTTCCGAGGGCAAGTACTTCGCGGGCTTCACCCGGTGGGTGAGCGCGGCCGTGCGGCACCCGCCGCCCATCGATTGTTGGACCGCGAAGGAGTCGGTCGTCGAGTTCATGCGGTTTGAGAACGTGGACGCCGACCCCGCGCCGGCCGACCTGGCGGTTCGTTACTTCATGAGCGATGGCGCGGCGCTGAAGGTCGGGTTCCCCGGCCATCCGGAGCTGAGCGTGGTCCAAGAGCCGAGCCTCGTCGCCCTGCCGGACGGCCGGCTCTTCGTCGTGATGCGCACGGCAAGAGGCAGCCCGTACTACAGCGTGTCCGAGGACGGCGGCCGGACGTGGCCCCGGCCGGACGTCCTGAGGCGGCGCGACGGCGGCCCGGCCCTGCCCCACCCTTGCAGCCCTTGCCCCATCTACCCGGTCGGCGACGGGCGATACATTTTCCTCTATCACGACCACGACGGCCACTTCCAGCGGTGGGGCCCAACAGACACCTCGTTCCACCGCCGGCCCGTCTGCGCCGCGCTGGGCGAGTACCGGCCCGGCGCCGTACAGCCGGTCGCGTTCTCCCCGCCCACGGTGCTGATGGACCACACCGGCGTCCCGCTCGGCCCGCAGGGCGGACGGTGTGACCTCGCCATGTATGCCAGCTTCACCCGCCGGCGCGGCCGACGCGTCCTGTGGTACCCCGACCGGAAGTTCTTCCTGCTTGGCAAAATCATCACGGACGAATTCCTGGCGGCACTGGGCGGGGCCAGCGGCTCGCCAGCCCGATAGGGTCTCCCGTCCACCAGACCGACGCGGCGGACGCGAGCCGGAGCCGGTTGTGCCTCGATCCGAAACGCCGCACCGAAACACCAGACCTTCTGCTTGCCCGGCGCCCGTCCGGCGCTATAATACACGCCATGAGCGGAGGGAATGTGGACAAGGAGCCGGGCAACGACCGGCTCTACCGGTCGTGGGCGACGGGAAAGGGGCTGTGCGAGTTCCAGGTTACGGTCGGTGAATCGGACCTCCAGGTCTTCGCTGACCGCCCCCTGGAGGTGGAGACGGAGGCGGCGATCCGGCGGGTACGCCGCGATATCGAGCTGTACGCGGCGGCGCAGGATGGTTTTATCCAGAGTCTCCGGCCGATCACTGCGGAGCCCGGCGCGCCGGAGCCGGTCCGGAGGATGTGTGAGGCGGGCGCCCAGTACGGCGTCGGCCCGATGGCGGCGGTTGCCGGTGTGGTGGCCGAGTTTGTCGGCCGAGACCTGCTCCAGTATTCGCGGCAGGTGATCGTCGAGAACGGTGGCGACATCTTCTTCCAGACGGCCGAGCCGCCGTCGTTCGGCTTGTTCGCGGGCGAGGCGTCGCCCTTTACGGGCAGTGTGAGGTTCAGGCCGCGGGCGATCACCGCCGGCGGGGTCTGCACCTCGTCCGGGACGGTCGGCCATAGCCTCAGTTTCGGGCGCGCCGACGCGGTCGTGGTGCTCGCCCGCAACGCCGCCCTGGCCGACGCCGCAGCGACGGCTATCGGCAACACCATTCGGACCGCGGCGGACGTGGCGAAGGCGATCGAGATCGAGGAAGAGCGCCGGCTGCTGGACGGCGTGTTGATCGCCATCGGTGAGGTGCTGGGCGCGTGGGGCGAACTTGAAATCATCGAAGGAGCCTGAGATGTATGCACATCGCGTCGTGCTGCACTTCCCGAAGGAAATCGTCGAGCAGCCGCTGATCTGCCGGCTGGCCAAGGAGCACGCCGTCGAGTTCAGCGTGCTCCGCGCCGAAGTCGAACAGGACACCGGCGGCGTGATGGTCCTGGGGCTCCACGGCCAGGAGAAGGTGGTGCGCGACGCGCTCAAATACCTCGAAGACAGGGGCGTGACCATCGAGCCGCTGCAGGAGGATATTCGCATCGACCCCGATAAATGCACCGACTGCGGCGCGTGCGTCGGCCAGTGCCCGACCGGGGCTCTGTTCGTCGAAGAGGGTACGCGCCGCGTAAAGCTGGATTCTGAGAAGTGCATCGCGTGCCAGCACTGCGTGCCGGCGTGTCCGTATTCCGCCATATTCGTGGCCTTCGTCTGAGCTGTTCCAATGGATGAATCGCTAGGAGATGCGTTGGGCGGCGCGCTGATGGCGCCGTTGCTCAACCACGTCAGCGACGGCTTGTTCATCGCCGATCGCGACTGCCGCATCTGCCTGTTCAATCCGGCGGCGGCGGCGATCACCGGCGTCAAGGCGGCGCGGGCCGTCGGCCGCACGTGCCACAGCATATTCACCGGAGCGGACGCCGGCGTGGAATGCGCCATGACCCGGCGTCGCCCGTGCACCATCCAGACCGTCTTCAAAACCGGCAAGCCCGCCAGCCCCGGGGATACGGTCATCATTTTTCCTATGGGCCACAAGAAGATGCTCAGCCTGAACGCTGTGCCGCTGTTCGATGCCGGCGGCGCCGTGGCCCGCGTCGCCGTGATCCTGCAGGACGTATCCGAACTGCACGAGTTGCGGCGGGAGCTTGAGGAACGCTACGAATTCCATAACATCATCGGCAAGAACTACCGGATGCGCGAGATGTACGCCCTGATCGAGCAAATCGCGGACACTGACGCGACCGTCCTGATCGAGGGCGAAAGCGGAACCGGGAAAGAGCTGGTCGCCCGCGCCATTCACTTCCGCAGCCGCCGTGCCAAGAAGCCGTTCGTGCAGGTCAACTGCGGCGCCTTGGTCGAGACCCTCCTCGAGAGCGAGCTGTTCGGTCACGTGCGGGGCGCGTTCACCGGCGCGATACGCGATAAGGTCGGGCGATTCGAGGCCGCGAACGGGGGCACTATTTTCCTGGATGAGATCGGCGACATCAGCCCCGCCGTACAGGTCAAGCTGCTCCACGTGATCCAGGAGCGCCGGTTCGAGCGCGTCGGCGAAAGCTCCCCTCGCACCAGCGACGTGCGAATCATTGCCGCCACCAACCGCGACCTCAAGAGCCTGATGCAGAAGGGGATTTTCCGCGAGGATCTCTATTACCGGCTGCGCGTGGTACCGATCCACCTGCCTCCGCTCCGAGAAAGGCGAGAAGACATCCCGTTGCTGGTGGACGGGTTCATGGAGCGGTTCCGCAAGACAATGGACAGGCCGATCCGGTCTGTCTCGGAGGTAGCGTTGGCGCGGATGATGGACTACTACTGGCCGGGCAACGTGCGCGAACTCGAGAATGCGATCGAGCACGCTTTCGTCAGATGCACCGGCACGGAAATCCGCCCCGAGGACCTGCCCGTCGAGCTTCGCTCGGCATCGCCGGCCGGGTCTCCGCCGCAAGAGACGGTGGCGCAGGCGGTTACGGCGCCGGCGCAAACGCTGCGGCCGAGCGAGCCGGACGAGCGGGCCATTATTCTGGCGGCGCTGGGAGCGGCTGGCGGCAATAAGTCGCTGGCAGCCAAGAGGTTAGGTGTCGGCCGTACAACGCTCTGGCGCCGCATGAGAGAGCTGGACATAGCGTGGCCAGCCCATCCTCACCCTCAACCCCAACCCGAACCCCAACCCGGGCCGTTTCAGCCCGAAACGCCCGGAACGCCAAGTGTTTCACTTGGGAACGGCAATGAAACGCCCTAAGCCTGCCGAGCCCGCCGCC
>Ga0114922_10005819_pt1 | contig 11343 bp, 8 predicted proteins | sample AartaG_FD_100975 | JGI IMG/M metagenome (GOLD analysis project Ga0114922, IMG submission 100975) | Deep subsurface microbial communities from Aarhus Bay to uncover new lineages of life (NeLLi) - Aarhus_00045 metaG | ecosystem: Environmental > Aquatic > Marine > Oceanic > Sediment | place: Aarhus...
AAAGCACCTGTCGTTTTCAAACAACTAACAATTCTTGCACTCAACACATTTTATCTCTATCCGACTGGGATTTTTTTGACTTGCCACTACCTCCTTTCTTGCCTGCACAAGCCCAACATTGGCCGCTAATTGATACGGATAGATTTTACCTATCAAGCGCAAGGCCCAAAAAACTTTGCACTTTACTCCTTAATCTTAACCTTCCGGCAGGACATTTTACGAAGTGCCCAGAATTTTGCCCACAGGAAGGCCAAAATCCACAAACTTCATCCAGCTTATTTATACCAGATGAGCAACTCTCTCGTCAAGGGAAATCTTTCGAACTATTCATACTTTTTTCAACGCCATCAAACAAAATCTGAAACTGGAGCAAAACGGAAGCCGAAGCGATAGCGGATATCCGCTTATGGCGGGTCCTGAGCGAATAAACTTGTCCTGAATTAGCCGTAGCCCTGAGCCCGTTCGGCTACGCTCAGGGTAAGCTCCGTCGAACGGGTAGTCGAAGGAGCTTGCCCTGAGCACAGGGAGTTTACCCTGAGTGTAATCGAAGGGAAGGATCTAAATCTCTAATCTAAAGTTCACTAATTCACTAATTCTGTCACCTGTCTTCCGTCCTCTGTCCTCGATTTTTTCCCTTACCGCCTGATACCCTGCACCCTGGTTTCCTGTTCTCCCGATCTCCGCCCTTCGTCATTCGATATTCCTTGTTTTATATTCGATATTCCATTCTTTTCTGTCTTCCGTCCTCTGTCCTCCGTCGTCTCGCATCCACCATCCAAGTTTAGCTTACTTTAAGCACTTTAGCTCACTTTAGACACTTTAGCTCACTACTCATCCGCTCATCCACTACCCACGAGATACGCTTCACGCTTCACGAGATACGAATTATAGTTACCTATCCCCCCTATAATAACAAAATGTTAATTTGAAAAAAGTGCTAATTTTTACTCATTTTTGCTAAAAAAGCGCGCATTTATCCCAATTTATACCCAATTCATGCCAATTCATGCTCATTTTTCCGCGTTTTTTTGCGTATCTTTCTTATCTATATTGCCCATGCTCCACAAATTGACACACAAATCCTCATTATTGACCCAAAAACCAACATCCCCACACAAATTAACTAAAAAAACCTGAAAAATCCCAATTTTCCCCAATTTTAAAATATTTCAGTCCTCAAGTATGTTAATCTACGTAAAATTTTGGTTGTGAATTTTGTTGATACCGCTCATTGGCTGGTAGCTCTCCAATAGCCAAATATTGCGAATCTGATTTTCGAGGCTTGTCGGCTGCAAGCGCAACATTTCCACCCTTTTTCTCAAATAAAGCCTTGCAATAGTTCAAATAAAGGGCAAAATGTTCTTGGCTTTTGAACGCTTTTAGTGTAAAATACGGATGGGAACGCTCGTTTAGGTTTCGCAAAGGACAAAGCATATTATTATTCTGATGAGGGCCATACGATGAAAAGGGTTTTTTATGAGGCATTAGTAATTTCAGCGGTGATAGCCTGTATTTCTTTGGCTGCGCCTGAGCCGGCTATTGTCCCTGCTCCGGGCCAGTGGACAGTGGATATGGAATTTACTCATCCACAGCAAATTGTTCTGCCCCGAAGCTCTGATAAACAACCGAGCCGATTCTGGTACACGATAATAACGCTTACCAACAATACAGGTAACGATGTTGGCTTTTACCCTGACTGCGATCTGATGACGGATACCTTTCAAATTACCCCGGCAGGCAAAGCTGTAACGCCAGCGGTTTTTGAGCAAATAAGGAAGCGTCACAAGAGCAGATACCCGTTTCTTGAATTGCTGGCAAAGGCTGGCAACAAGATACTTCAGGGTGAGGATAACACGAAAGATATCGCTGTTATATGGCCTGATTTTGATGCGCAAGCCAAGAATATAAAAGTATTTATAGCAGGTCTGAGCAATGAGACGGTTGCCATTGACCATCCGGTGGCAAAGGACCAGGCCGGAAAGCCGCTCAAAGTTTTCCTGCGAAAGACACTCGAATTAAGTTATGCCTTCAAAGGCGATCCCGCTCTAAGGTCTGGTGCCAGCTTAACTTACAAAGGAAAACGCTGGATTATGAGATAGGATTCGTATCTCGTTTTCTATCTCGCAGATCGCATTTCCCACCTTGCATTTCGTATATCGCATCTCATTTTGGTTTTTTAAAAAAATGTGAAAAAAATGCTTGATATATTCAAACAGGCGTTTTAAACTTCCGTATAAAACAAGCGTTTAGGAGTTTTAAAATGGTGATGTCGCAGGATAACAAAGCTAATAGCAATACTAATAAAGGGGTTCGGGACCGATTGCTCGATGCGGCCGAAGAGCTTTTTTGTGAACATGGCTTTGAAGGTACAAGTATTAGAGATATTGCCGCCATTGCCAAATGCAATATCGCATCGGTCAATTATTATTTTGGAGGGAAAGAAAAATTGTACGAGGAAGTTTGGCGCCGTCATCTGATTCCGATGCGAGATGCACGCATTGTAAGTGTCAACAAGGTGATGTCTCAAAGTGATGGCCAGCCTCAACTGGAAGTTCTGCTCAGGTCTTTCGCAGATACATTTATTGGGCCGATGGTTGATGAAAATAGAGCTCGTCAGTTCGGCACACTTATGGCCCGGGAATGGATTGACCGGCGCTTACCTGCAAATATGTTTCTCGACGATGTCGTTAGACCTACAATGATTGCTATGCAGAAAGCTTTAGTGAATACTTGCCCGGGCCTGGATGAATCGAAGGCCCCATTAGTAGTGTTGTCTATCGCTGGGCAGCTTATACAGGTTGCCCACATAAAAGCTATATTCGGGCAGGGTAACGAGGCGGACTTGCCGATGTTCGATTTAACTGAGGCTATTGGCCACATTGTGAAATTTTCCGCTGCCGGGATTCGGGCCTATGCCGAGGACGAAAAAGAATGAAAAAGCAATTATTTTCAATGCTGTTACAGGGTTTATTAAAAAGAGATGAGATGTTATGTATTTAGCGAGTTGAAGACATGAAACTATTATGGCAGAAATCAGAACTCAGTCCACAGGATGCCTTACGGCAAAGACGGAAATCAGAAGTCAGAGTTTGTCTTCTGTTATCTGTCCTCTGTCCTCTGTTTTTGGTTGGATGTCTCGGCAGTGAGCAATTTTATGAAGAGGTCAGCTTCTCGAGAGAGTCTGCGTACCGGCAGTGGAAGACCCGCAAAGAGCGCCAAGAGCGGTCTCAGCCACGTATCAGTGGCAAATTAAGCACCGAAGATTGCTTAAAGCTAGCGCTGGCTAACAATAAAGTTCTGCAGCGTATCACCGAGGAAAAGGAGATTGCCCGCGGAGGACAGTTAAAATCCTATTCAGCCATATTGCCTACCGTGGGCCTTACGGGTGATTACCTGCGGTTTGATGAGGTTTCTTCTATAACTATTCCTGATATTCCTGGTTTTATTTCTGGTGGAAAAATTACGATGGGTGATGTTGATAATTATACGGTAGGGCTGAGGGTTGCTCAGCCGATTTATGCCGGCGGGTCAATAAAAGCTACAATACATGCTGCCAGATTATTCTCTATGCTTGCCGACGAGACGGTCCGCGCGGCGGTCCAGGAGCTGGTTTATGCAGCAACTCATGCCTATTACGATGTATTGCTCAATCAACATTTACTTCAAATTAGTGATGATGCCGTTCGTTCTTCTCAGGCGCATCTTGATAACGTAAAACAGAGGCGGCAGGGCGGCGTCGCCTCTGATTTTGACGTTCTTCGGGCTGAAGTGGAACTATCTAATTTCCAGGCTGAATTGATAAGGAATAAAAATGCCATCAACGTGGCAAAAGCGCAGCTACTTAAGGTAATGGGTGTTTCGCAGGACAGTGACTTTGCTCTTTCGGACGAGCTGGTTTATGTTCGTTCAGAAATGACAATGGAAGAGGCTGTTGAAGCTGCTTATCGGAGCCGCCCTGATTTATTTAGTCGCGAGTTTGATATAAAGTATCAGAAGGAGCTGCTTAGAATTGCAGGAAGCCGATATTGGCCGGTTATCAGCGGCTATTATGACAATACCTGGTCGAAGCCTGACCCGCATAACAGGTCGGAGATTGAGTGGGGTCATCTCTGGCAGGCCGGCGTTATGGCTACACTGCCTATATTTGACGGCTTTTCTCGTGAAGGTGAGATAATTGCACAGAAAGCACGCCTTAGACAAGCGTTAATAAGTTTAGTTGATGCCGAAGAGACCGCTTTGTTTGAATTAACTACGGCGCTTCTGAGTATCGAGGATGCGAAGGAGTTTGTTGAATCTCAGATGTTGAACCTTACAAGGGCAAAAGAGGGACTGCGGCTTGCCGAAGTAGGTTACAAGCAGGGCACAAATACGCAGGTCGAGATGATCGACGCCCAGGCTGCCTTGACGACGGCGAGGGTAAATCATTACCAGGCTATATACTCACACATAATTGCTAAATTGGATTTACAAAAAGCAATGGGAACTCTCACGATGTGCGAGGCTGCTGAAGCTGAAGGTCAGGCCAAAAATCACGAATCGCCCGCTGCAGAAGAAAAAGCTCCAGTGGCACTTGATAAAACAGAACGGGGGCAGACAAAATGAAAGTAATCAGAAGAATTTTATTTCTACTAATAGCATTAACATTAGTGTTTGTTACGTTTTGGTTTGGGTTTATGCGAAAACCCGCTGAAACTATAGAGGAGGAAAGAAAAGTTCCTGTTGAGGTTGAACTTGTAAGCGCAGGCTCTATAGAAGAGACGATAGAGCTGACCGGCTGGATAAAGGCAAACCAGATTGTAGATGTAGCGTCCAAGGTGGCCGGACGAGTCGAATCATTGCGTGTTCTTTCGGGAGATGGTGATTTAGTTGCGGTTGTTGAAGAGGGTGTATTGGTCAAAAAGGGTCAGCAGCTTGCGATTATCGACCATAATGTTTACTTGGCTCAATTGGCTGCGGCTAAGGCCAGCGTTAAAGCCAAAGAGATTGAGCTGGCCGATGCCGAGCGTGAAAGGAAGCGTATTGTTGCCTTATACGAAGGCGGGTCGGCTACAGAGCAGAGCAGAGATAAAGCTATGACCGCTGCTGAATTGGCGGCGGCAAGTTTGAGCTTAACCAGGGCCAATCTGGAGCTTGCTCAAATAAATCTGCGCGAATCCACGATTTTCTCGCCTATTGACGGGATAGTAACGGCAAAACATATTGACGAGGGTAATCTGATTAGGTCGGGGGACCAGATTGTTACAATTGCCGATATGAAGACGGTAAGAGTAATTGTTGCCGCCACCGAAAAGTACGGCGCCCAAATTACTGTTGGGATGCCTGCCAATATCAAAGTCGATGCATTTGCCGGAAGGGTATTTGATGCGAGCGTGCATTCAATCCATCCGGCTCTTGATGCACAAACCCATACAATACAAATTGAGATACGTCTTGATAATGATGAATTGCTGCTGAAGCCGGGTATGTTTGCAAGGGTAACTTTAATTACAAAGCGTAAAGGCAATGTAGTGGTTATCCCGCGTGATGTTGTTCTTGGAGGTAAGATTGATAAGCACTATGTATATGTGGTTGAAGAGGCAAGTGCCGACAAGATTGCCCGTAAGCATTTTGTTGAGATTGGTATAAAGCAAGCGGACAGATATGAAATAACCGATGGCTTAAAAGCGGGCCAAACGCTTGTGGTTAACGGGATGAATTATTTAGCCGACGGGATAAGTGTCGAGGTTGTACGAATAGAGGATATCAAATGAAACTTGCGCAGATTTCCGTAAACAGGCCGGTAACTACCTTGATGATATTTATCGCAATGGTAGTTTTGGGCCTGGTGTCGATGTCAATGCTGGGCCTGGATTTGATGCCCGACTTAGAGATACCGGCAGTTTCGGTTATGACCGCATATCAGGGAGCGGGGCCCGAAGAAGTGGAGACACTGATAACCGAGCCGATGGAGGATACTCTAAGCACTATTTCCGGAGTTGACGAAGTAATCTCAGTGTCCAAAGAGGGAATGTCAGCGGTGACGTTGAAGTTTGACTGGGGCGAGAAAATAGATGAGCATGTCAACGATGTGCGTGAAAAGATTGATTTGATTAGGGACCGATTACCAGAGGAGGCAGAAAATCCGGTTATTTTTAAGTTTGACCTTTCAATGATACCGATTGCAATTATTGCTTTTACGGCAGAGGACAGCTATCCGGATCTGCAGGATATAGTTGATGACGAGATAGTGGACCCCATCAAGCGTGTCAAAGGGGTTGCTTCAGTTACAGCCGGTGGCGGTTTGGAACGACAGATTCGGGTTGATATCGACAGGGATAAACTGGCGGCTTTGAATTTATCAGTAACAGAGATGAACTTAGCTCTTGCCACTCAGAACATTAGTACTCCCGGCGGTAACATAAAGACCGGTTACAAGGACTATCTTTTACGCACACCTGAGGAATTTTCGTCTCCCCAGGAGGTCGCAGAAGTTGTGATTGCCCGCCGTAACGGAATACCTATAAAGTTAAAAGACATTGCCGATGTAAGGGATTTCTTCAAAGAACGTACGTATGAGGTCCGCATGAACGGTCAAAAGGCGATGGCTGTATTTATTCAAAAACAGAGTGGCGAAAATACGGTGAAGGTGGCCCGGGCGGTTAGGGAAAAACTTGACCAGATAAAGAAAAATTTGCCTCCTGATGTTGAGCCTAAAATGGTGATGGATAATTCCGAGTTTATTTTGGCCTCTGTAGGTACCTTACGGGATACGGTTTTTTGGGCTGTCTTTTTTGTTTTCATAGTATTGCTTTTTTTCCTCCGAGACCTGCGAGCCAGTATTATAGTTGCCGTTGCCATTCCAACATCCTTGATAATTACATTTTTGTTGATGTATTTAGCTGACTACACGATTAACACCGATTCATTAGCCAGCTTGGCTGTTGCAGTTGGTCTTGTGGTAGATAATGCCATCGTTGTTGTTGACAACATCAATCGTCATCGTCATAAAGGAGAGCGACCAAAAGAAGGCGCCGTTTTCGGCGCAAATGAAGTAGGCGTAGCTGTAATTGCTTCAACACTGACGACCATTTCGATTTTTGCACCTATTATGTTTGTCGGTGGGATAGCAGCGATTATATTCGGCCAGTTTGCGGCTATTGTAACGATGGCTCTGGTGGCTTCGCTGTTCACGGCACTTATGCTTGTGCCGATGTTATCTTCAAGGCTTCTGAAGGTTCGTAATCCGAACTCATCTAGGTCGATATTAGACTTCTTTTACCGTTTTGGGGAGAAGGTTTTCACGAAAATGGAGCAACTGTACGTCAAGTTCCTGAACTGGTCGCTGAATAACCGCAAAACAGTTTTTGTTTCCTGTATTGTTTTATTTGTTTGGAGCATTGGGATTGTTGGATTTATCGGCACTGAATTTTTCCCCGAACAGGACCAAAATCGAGTATCGGTAGATTATGAGCTGCCGATTGGTACTCGTTATGAGCGTACAGGTGTCGTAGCGGAGCAGTTGCAGACAATAACGGAAAATAATGTTCCTGAAAGGCGGGATAGTTTTATTCGGTGGGGTGTTTATGGCCAGGCCGGCGGCGGAAACTTTGCTTCAGAGGAAGAAAGCTATAAAGGTATTCTCTTTATCAGCTTGAAACCTAAGAGGCAGCGCGATGCTTCGCCAAGAGAGCTAATAAAAAGACTTCGTAAAATCACGGATAAGGTACCGGGAGCAACTATTCGTTACAGTGCGGATGACCCTCTTATGGCAATCATGTTTGGAAGCGCCGGACAATTGGCTGTCGAACTTTACGGCCATGATATGGATGAAGCGATGGTGTACGCCGAGGCCGCTAAGTCGGCAATGGCCGCTATTGAAGGTGTGGAGGATGTGCAGATAAGCCGAAAAGAGGAAAAGCCGGAGGTCAAGGTTATCATTGACCGCGAAAAGGCATCTAATTTGGGGCTTGATGTGAGAACAATCGGTAAACAGGTGGAGACATTTTTTGCCGGCAGCACCGCGACGAGATATCGCGAGGGCGGGGATGAATATGATGTAGAAGTCCGGCTTCAGCCAAAAGACCGGGACAGGATTGAAGATTTGCGAGATGTGCCCATCAATATGCCCGGTGGCGGTCAGGTTAGCCTGGCCAATATCGCTGGAATCCAGCAGGGTCTGGGCCCAACAAAGATAGAACGCAAAGACCAGGCCCGTTATATTACGGTTTCGGCGGAAATCAGCGGCAGAGACCTTGGTTCGGTGGCAAAGGACGTTAGGGAAGTGCTTGACAAGATTCCTGCGCCGCCGGGTTTCGGCTATAAATTTGCCGGAGCTGAAAAAGAAAAGAAAGAGGCGTTCAGGCTGTTGGTAACAGCGGTGGGTTTGGGAATGGTATTGGTATATATGGTGATGGCTTCGCAGTTTGAGTCGTTCCGTGACCCATTCATTATATTTCTTTCGATACCCTTTGGTATTGTTGGCGTAATTATCGCTTTGGCCTTAGCCGGTCAGGCGATGAGTGTTGTCAGCTTTCTTGCGCTCATCATGCTTGTCGGCATTGTAGTCAATGACGGAATTGTTCTTATTAGTTATCTTAACATACTGCGACGACGTGGGCTTGACGTCTATTCGGCAATCATTGAGGGCGGACGCAGCAGATTACGCCCCGTGGTATGTACAAGCTGCACTACAATGCTGGCTCTGACTCCCCTTGCTTTATCAAGAGGGGAAGGTTCCGAAATTTGGGTGCCGTTTGCCGTAACGATAATTGGCGGGTTGTTTGTTGGGACCGTCATTACGCTGGTTTTGATGCCGACTCTTTACAGTGTGTTTGAAGGTCTTAAGACTTCAGAGGTAAGAGGATAATTATGAAGGCTGTTTTGATTGTGCACAATGTGGCGATAGATGAGGAAGTGAATGAAGCCCTGGAGTCTGTCGGAATTAATTGCTATACAAAATTTCCTAATACCTTAGGTAAGGGCGAGATAAGCGAGCCGCATTTGAATATCGACGTTTGGCCAGGTATAAATTGCGGCACCTTTGTTGTTATCGAGCAGGTCAAGGCCAAAAAAGTAATGGAGAATGTCCGCCGGTTGCGTGAGAAACTCGGCACCGAAGGCATAAAGGCCTTTATGTGGGAGGTCGATGATATTACCTGATTGGTGCCGGATTGCTCTATAAGTTGTTTTGGAGGTGGAAGTTAACAAATAGTGGATTTTTTTAAAAATTTTCTGGCAAGACCATCTCTAAAGGCGGATAATAGTTATAGTTTGCATTTGTGTAATGAAAGGGGTGGGTATATGATTCAAAGTCGCAGTGGATTTTCTTGTATGAGAGCAAATCGGCAGGCCAGGTGCGATGATGATTTCTGTACGAATTTATTAACTGTTCGCGAAGCGGCTAATAATTACACGTCGTTTTTGTAAAGTTCCGCTCCCGCGGGAATGGAGTCCCTGCCAAAACAAGGGGCAAAGGCGGTGAAATTATGGAGACTACTGCAAAATATAAACCGAATGTTGAAATTGCTCCCGACCCTGAGACTCTTGCACAGAGAAGTGTCGAGCTTTTTGTTGCCGAGGCGCAAAAGGCGATAAAAACAAAGGATGCCTTTTACGTGGCCATTTCGGGGGGGCATACGCCCAAGCGTTTTTTCGAGCTGCTCGGCGAAATGCCGCCGGCGAGCTCTCTGCCCTGGGACAAGATACAGTTGTTCTGGGTTGACGAGCGATACGTTGGCGCCGATTCGAAATGGAGCAATTACAAGCTGGCTGCCGACACCTTTTTGACTAAAGTTGCCATCCCAGAGCAGAACATTCATCGAATCCCCACCGAGTATGACGATTTCAAGGCTGCTGCATCCTGTTACGAACGAACCATTCGAGAGGTCTTCGGCCTCGATGAAAACCAGAGGCCTGAATTTGATTTGATTATACTTGGGATGGGGGCTGAAGGGCATACCGGCTCGCTGTTCCCGAATTCCTATGCAACTTTTGATACCGACGGTCTGGCATGCGTCGTTTATGTTATGGACGAGAAGCTTAACAGGATAACCTTGACACATCCGGTTTTACGTGCGGCCTCTCATTTGGCTATTTTAGTTTCCGGCCCCGAAAAGGCCGGCATTTTGAAAAAGGTTTTGACCAGCGAGCCCGATGAGGTGCGGTATCCCGTTCATGCCCTTTGGCCAATTCTTAATAAGGTTACCTGGCTTGTTGACAAAGAGGCGGCAAAGTCCCTGTGATTTTGGTGATTTGAGGTGGGCGTAAGGCAAGCTATCATTTGATAATAGACAAACCGCGAACGAGCTTTTTGCTTTTACTCTTCCTTTTAAAGTTTACCACGTTACTAATTCCTGCTATGGGCACGACAGACGTTGGGCGACTTATTTCTGATTTCTAACGGGGTTTATTACGGTATGATTATTTTTGTGCCCGGTTTGAGTTTGCTCACGTCCTCTATTTCATCTCGGTTGGCATCAAGGATCATTTGCCATTTGTTTGCAGAGCCGTAGTATTTGTGCGAAATGTCGGAAAGAGTCTCGCCTTGGCGTATGATGTGAAATTTTTGGGTTTTTATCTTCTCGGCTTGTTCATATATCGTTGAATCAGGTTGTATTGCGGCTGAACTGTTTGTCGGGTGATTATTTGGCGAACCGGAATTTTCCTGCACGGTCGCAACGTTGCGAAGGTGCTGTATTCTTGCTTTCGGACTCAGGCCGGGGCCGATAGAGAGCCAGAGCATAACGGCCATTACCAGTACCAGGCCCAGGAGCATTCCTATTTTCAAGTCTTTTTGCATTTAAGGGCTATTGGAAGAACTGAACTGTACACTATCTGTTTTCAATTCTTATTTTCTTTTTTCTTTTTTTGTTTTTGTGCCGAGCAGTAGTATTGGTGCTGCTATTGCGATGGACGAATACGTGCCTATGATGATGCCTAAGCCGATTGCGAAGGTAAAGCCTCTCAGCCCCGGGCTGCCCCAGATATACATTATCAGCACAACTATAAACGTTGTGAAAGATGTCAAAATGGTTCTTGAAATAGTCTGGTTAATGCTGTTAGTGATTACCTGTGGATTGAGGGAGCGGGCCTTGCCGCGGTTTTCCCGGATACGGTCGAAGACGACAATTGTATCGTTAAGCGAGTACCCAATGAGTGTCAGGAAGGCGGCTATCATTGCCAGGTTGATTTTGAAATCTCCGATTAAAAGAGCTTCGCCAATTGATGTTCCCGCGATATAGGTACAGGCGCTAACGGCGCCGAGTGTGATGCAAACATCGTGCACCAATGCCGTAATGGCGGCAATGCCGTATCGAACGTTTCCGAATCGAACCCATATATAAGTAACGATTGCAAATAACGACA
>Ga0114922_10005820_pt1 | contig 11342 bp, 6 predicted proteins | sample AartaG_FD_100975 | JGI IMG/M metagenome (GOLD analysis project Ga0114922, IMG submission 100975) | Deep subsurface microbial communities from Aarhus Bay to uncover new lineages of life (NeLLi) - Aarhus_00045 metaG | ecosystem: Environmental > Aquatic > Marine > Oceanic > Sediment | place: Aarhus...
GCTTCCCAACACCGATAATCAAAACGAGCCACGGTCTTTAAGCAAGCTGAATATTTCTCGAATTACGGAATATCTTTACGTTGCCGCTTTTCCAAAAGCTGAGCATGCAGGCGCAATATCCAATCTAAATGTACGCTTAATCATTAATATGATCTTCATCGCGCCAGCGAAAGTATTTCAAAAACCCCCTTTCTGCATGCTCACACTGCGTACCTTCGATTCAATCTTTATCCCAATTCCAATCCGTAAGCTTGTAAAAGGTGTAGAGATTGCCTTACCAGCTATCCAGAATGACGAAAGTGTGCTTATATATTGTCGCCAAGGTCGACACCGCAGTGTGGCAATGGCTTCAACAATACTAATTGCCAAAGGATATTCAGCCGACGATGCCATGCAATTAGTCAGCAGTAAAAGAGAAGCCGCTGACCCATATGCTTGGCATATTCAGCGCCAGATCAGGAAGTTTGAGAAAAAATGGAATAACCTCAAGAATTCTGTCTGATCGTTTTTTCTATCCTCTACTCCATCCGGATGAATAACAAATCCATGAAAAAAGAACCACATCGTGCTTCCTTGCCAGATAGATAATCCTGGACTAAGTTTTTTTAAGGAGCATAATTTGCACATAATATTTTCAAATAAAAAGTAAGTATACGAAGTGGGAATAAGAGGTGATGAATGAACATCTGCATACCGAAAGAACGACGACCATTCGAATACCGTGTAGGTCTTGCCCCCTCAAGGTTAAAAATGTTGACTATAAATGGTCATCAATGCTATGTGGAACATGAAGCCGGTTTAGGAGCTGGATTTAGCGATCAGGAATATCAGCAAGCAGGCGCCATAATCACATACTCCTCGCATGAAGTTTTCGGACGCGCCGATCTTCTATAAAAAGTTTCCAGACCAACGTTAGAAGAAATTGATTGGCTTCAACCTGGAGCAACTATTGCTGGATTAATCCATTTTGGTTCTGCGCGCCAGGACATAATCGATAAGTAGCTGCAAAAGGAAATTTCAACAATAGCCTATCAGCAGATTCAACTCCCAGATGGAACGGTACCCATAAGACGACCTCTAAGCGAAATTGGCGGTCGTCTTGCAGCACAAATAGCAACTCGCTTGCTCCAAAACGATGCTGGTGGAAAGGGAATTCTAATAGGAGGAATACCTGCTGTGCCGCCGGCTGAAGTGGTAATTATTGGAGCAGGGGTTGTGGGAACATTCGCTACGCGCGCATTTTTGGGACTGGACGCCCACGTAACGGTTTTGGATAATAACTTACGTGCTCTTCAGATTATAAGTGAACGTTTTTCTTGTGTGACGATGATATCCAATCCCGCCAACATCGCCCGAGCGTGTGCTTATGCAGATGTGATTATTGGAGCCGTCCTTGTTCCCGGTGAACCCCCACCGATTGTTGTGACCAGAAGTGTATTACATAATATGAAAGAACGCTCTGTGGTTGTGGATGTGAGTATAGATGAGGGGGGATGTATAGAAACATCGCGCCCTACTACTCATGAACACCCAACTTTTATTGAGGAGGGTCTCATTCATTACTGTGTTCCAAACATGCCGAGCATTGTAACTCGCACAGCAACGCATGCCTTTCTAAATGCTGCTTTCCCCTTTATATTCGAAATCGCGAATAAGGGTGTTGAAAAGACCATATCTGACAACCCATCACTCAAGCTTGGGGTTGGAACGTATCGAGGAGAGATTGAAAATATCTCTACCGTTTTGCCCAGACAGCAGATGGAGTAGGAAATGGATCACGATAAACTCTACAAATCTCGTATTGTCTCTCCTGAAGAAGCTGTAAGCAAGATTAATTCCGGACAGCGCATCTTCCTGACTGGTAACTGCTCTGTTCCTCAATTTTTTTTATCAGCTTTGGTGGATTATGCACCTAAATTATCTAATGTAGAAATCTGCCAGGCACTAACCATCGGTCCAGCAGATTACGTATCAAGAGAGATGGACGGTCACTTGCGCGTAAATACGATTTTTATCAGTGGCAACGTTCGCGAATCGGTACACAAAGGTCGAACTGATTTTACACCGGTATTATTATCCGAATTTCCATTACTTTTTAAAAATGGTGTCCTCCCATTGGATGTAGCCCTGATTCACGTTTAACCGCCGGACGAACATGGATTCTGCAGTTTCGGCATCGAAGTTGGTCTTACAAAGTCTCCTGCGGAAGTTGCGGATATAATTATTGCTGAAGTCAATCAACAAATGCCGAGAACATTGGGTGATTCATTTATCCACGTCAGTAGACTGGAATATCTCGTCCCAGTTGATTATCCGCTACAAGAATTGTTAATGGGTGGTGGCAAATCTGATAAAGTAGTTGAAAAGATCGCCTCCCATATCTCCGAATTAATACCAGATGGTGCAACGATGCAAATGGGTATCGGTGCAATACCAGAAGCGGTAATGAAATACCTATACGATAAGAGGGAATTGGGAATTCATACCGAGATGTTTTCAGATGGAGTTATCGATCTCGTGGATGCAGGCATTATCACAAACACCAGAAAATCAATTCAAACCGGAAAGATTACAGCCGGTTTTGTCATTGGCAGCAAAAGACTGTACGAATGGGTAGACGACAATCCAATTATCGACTTTCATCCCACGGAATATGTGAATGATCCTTTTGTGATAGCACAAAACGATCGGCAAGTCTCCATAAATTCTGCTATCGAGATCGACTTGACAGGACAGGTGTGTGCTGACAGCATTGGACCCAAGCTGTACAGTGGTGTTGGCGGTCAACTAGATTTTGTTTATTGTGCATCACGCTCAAAAGATGGTGTGCCCATTATTGCACTGCCCAGCACGGCCAAATTACACGATGGCACTACTGCCAGCCGAATTGTCCCAATGCTCAAACAAGGCGCAGGTGTTGTGACTACGCGCAATCATGTCCGGTTTGTTGTCACTGAATTCGGAATAGCCGATTTATTCGGAAAAACCATCAGACAACGCTCAAGATTATTAATCAATATTGCTCACCCAGAATTCCGAGAAGAATTACTGAAACAGGCGATTGTACTTCACTATCTCTAACCTTGATTAATCAAGGGTTCGATTACAATTATCTAAAGTGCGAGTATTCTTATTGCTCTTATCATGGAATAAGGTTTCTACATGAACTACGAAGTTATAGGCATCCTAAACTCGTTTTTTTAATGGCTGAGAATAAGTGGTGTTCGGTTCATATCCCTTCATTTCAAGTAGTTATGGAGCTCAACCAGTCCCTCTGAATCGCTATTTACCCCCGATTCCTGGAGGTATTGTTGAGAGCTGGCTCAAGGAACGAGTTGCTCCAGGTGATTGGATTCTTGATCCCTTTGGAGCCTCACCCCAATTAGTATCAGAAGCTGCTCGTGCAGGTTATAGGGTACTTGTCGCAGCTTACAATCCCATTGCACGCTTCCTGTTGGAATTAGCAGCTAATCCACCGACGGAGTCAGAACTTCGAGCTGCATTAGCCGATTTGGCGATTTCTCCCAAGGGAGAAGAACGTCTTGAACCACACATTCGTTCGCTTTACCTCACAGAATGCCTCCAATGTGGGAAATCTGTATCAGCCGAGGCTTTCATTTGGAAACGCGGCGTCTCAGAACCCACAAGCCGTATCTATAATTGTCCAAACTGTATGGAATCAGGTGAGTTTCCAACCTCAGAATCGGATGCCAAGCGTGCTGCGCATTTTGGTAAAAGTAGTCTCCATCATGCGAGAGCACTGGAAAGGGTCGCAGCTTTAGACGACCCAGACAGGGTTCACGTTGAAGAAGCCTTATCAACTTATTTACCACGAGCTGTATATGCCCTATTCACAATAATAAATAAACTGGATAATCTACCGCCAAACCGCCACCGGGCACTCGCAGCTTTGATACTTCCTGTATTCGATAAATCGAACACTTTATGGCAATACCCCACAGAACGGACTCGCCCCCGGAGATTGAATATACCGTCCCAATTTCGGGAAAATAATATTTGGCTTGAACTGGAGAATGCAGTTTCACTCTGGTCCCAAAATACTTCAGTAAAGGAACTGGATTATTTTTCAATTCCAATAACTTCTTGGCCGAATCTTCCACCTAATAGCGGCGGAATTTGTATATTTGATGGTCGGCTAAACGACCTGGTCAATCAACTTCTTGAAGATCCCCTCACTATTGATATAAAAGCTGTTTCGGGAGCCCTACCTCGCCCAAATCAGGCTTATTGGTCGTTATCGGCCTTATGGGCGGGTTGGTTGTGGGGGCGTGATGAAGCCGCGAAACTTAAAGGCGTCCTTCGGCGACGCAGATACGATTGGGCTTGGCACTGTACTGCCTTACAAAGTGCATATTCCGGATTGATTAAGATATTGAGACCCGGCATTCCAATCATGGGTATTATTGGTGAAGCCGAAGCAGGGTTTATTTCTGCTGCTATCATCGCAGCTTGTATGGCCGGATTCAAACTTTTAAATGTTTCATTGCGTGAAGAGATTGGACAAGCCCAGCTCTATTGGATACGGAGCATTGAGCAAGATATTATTAATAATAAAACAGAGCCGGAATCCGATTTTGAATTAATAAGCTTGTTCCATCAGGCAGCCGAGAACTATATGCGTGCTTGTTGCGAACCTGTCAGCTATCTCAGATTAGATAGTGCTGTTCTATTTTCTCTAGCGGAATCGGACAAGACGGTGATAACCCCCAAATTAGATTCACCTTCGAATTTACTCGCTCGGATAAATAACACCTTCCAGGAATTGCTCTTAAAAAAGAATGTATATATTAGATATGGTGGAAGCGAACAATCGCTGGATACCGCCAATTACTGGTTATCAGACGAAGATAGTGGAAAAATATATAAGAGCGGTAAGTTCTTTACATTATCCGACCAGGTGGAAATCAAAGTTGCCAATTTCTTGCTGGAGCATCCTTGGTGTTCATTTTCCGAAATAGACAAATCTTCTTGTCAAGCTTTCCCTGGTCTTCTAACGCCTGAACGAGATCTGGTCCTTCAATGTATGAAATCATATGGGAAACTTAATACACATAAAAGCGACTCTTGGAAATTACGCACCCAAGATACAACTGAAGGCCGGAGTGAAGATATGACTGAAATGAAGTATCATCTTGAGCAAATCGGAATTTATTTGAAGTATGAAATATCACGATTTGAAGCCGAACAATTAAAACTAGAGATGCCGCTATCGGTTTCCGTTCTGCCATCCTTAACTTGGCATGATGCTGACGGTGAAGTTAAATTCGAATTTTATGTGATTTCAACTGCTGTAATAAATAATATAGTCTTTCAGTTTAACAATTTTCGGATTGGGGGATTGAATTTTAATAATTCACAATTAAAAAGGTTTATAGTCCTCCCTGGTGGTAGAGCAGGTTTATTAGGTTACAAACTCCAGAAAGATGTACATTTAAGAGCTGCTGTTGAATCTAGATGGCAATTTCTTAAATTTCGGAATTTACGCAGACTCTCTGAAAATAGCCTCCTTACTCGGGATAATCTTCAACATTATCTTGACCTCGATCCATTGGCCAACACTGATCCACAGATGACTTTTATTTAGTTAATATTAACAATCTTGGTGATTTATAACAAAGATTTAGGAATATCCGATCTAACTATATAAAAAGGTAAGTCCTTTGTGAAATTATCTCCCAGATGGGGCAAGTTCTGATCCCCCGGTTGGTGTTGGAGTTTCTTCGCTGGTTGGTGTAGGTGTATGATCTACGATAGGGGTGAATGTATTCGTCTGGGTTGGTATCTTACTGGGTATTGGGGTTTTTGTAGGAGTTATCGTTGGAGTAGGAGTGAAAGTTGGGGTTTGCGTAGAAGTATTAGTGGGCGTTGGAGTGGGAGTTGGAATTTGAAGATTCAGATGCAGCAAAGTCTCAGCATAAGTATCTTCAGTGCTGTATACGGTAAGTCTCAAAGTGATAACACCTTCTGGAATGTCCTCCAAATCCCAACTATAGAGTAGTTCAGGATGATTTATTCGTTCTTCACCTTTTGCTAAAGTCTTCCATTCAACTGGGTCTTCCCCCTTTCCGTATTCCAAATGTACAAAATCAAATCCCTCTGTTCCATCTGCCATCCCATATATGTCTAACGGACTGGATGTGATAGTCTCATAATCATCTGGAGATGTGAAAGCCAATATTGGTCGAGGATCATCCGCTTGACATTCACGATTTGGGGTAAATATGACTGGATCTTGGAAACCCATATCTTCAGCCCAGGTCTGACCCTCAGGATTCTTTTTAATCCATTTCCTAGCCCAAGGATCAGTTACATTCAGGGCGAATTCCTTTTCGACAAAATCTGAACATGCAGAAGATGCCCGCAGTCCAGTCCACGTATCCAACAATATTTTCTGCCAAAGGTCTTCTTCTTTAGGCAAAGGAGGTTGGTCAGCCGCAAACAACTCGTTCGTTTGCTTTGGACACCATTTCGACGGTAATGTGCCTGAAATCGCACAGATAACCTGCTCCATAATCCCACCAGGCCTTGTAAATTGTGTTGGATTACCGCCGGTAAGTTGTTGTACCGCAGATGTAGTGAATTCTGCCCAGATTGGTGCCGCACCATTAAGTCCACTGACATTCTGCATAGGAGTGTAATCAGCATTCCCTACCCAAACCCCTACTGCAATATCAGGATTATATCCAATTGTCAAACTGTCACGAAAATCATTGGTCGTGCCTGTTTTTGAAGCAGAGGGGAACGGTAAATTGAAAACCGAATTAGATCCAAATGCAGGTGTCCTGGCGTTGTTATCAGAAAGTATCGACGTGATCAAGTAGGCATTTTCAGGTTTAAGCACCTGTTCACCAGCTGGTTGATTATATTCATATACTAGATTCCCTTCGTGATCCAGGATACGTGTAATAGCTACCGGTGGTATTAGTCTTCCATTGTTGGCAAGCGTTGCATAAACGTTGGTTAATTCAAGCAATTTAACTTCTCCACCACCTAAGGTTAATGAAAGACCATAATCATCTTGATTTAAGGTTGAAATACCCAATCTCTTCGCGAGCGATATAAATCCATCATCCCATCCGTTAGCTGGGTCACCATATATCCCCACAGATGCAAGGGTTTTGACTGCTGGCACATTATATGAGTTCGCCAAAGCTGAACGCACGGTAACAGGACCGTGAAATCGTCCATCAAAATTGACCGGTTTATAAGGTGGACGATTATCATCTGGTCGACCTGATGGTGGAAACTCGGATGGCACATCCCAAATTAATGTTGCTGGTGTCCATCCATTTTCAAACGCTGCCAGGTAAGTAATCGGTTTAATCGCCGACCCGGGTTGGCGAGGACTTATCGCCATATTCACTTGTCCAGAAATCTCTTCACTTGAATAATCCGCCGAACCAACCATAGCAAGAATTTCTCCCGTCGCCGGACTTATTGCTACCAATGCGCCATCATTTGCATTCTTATCTGAAAGAGACTTAATATGGACCTGGAGGCTGTCCTCAGCCATCTTTTGCATTCCAGGATCTAGGGTTGTATATACTGTGAAACCTGCTCGATAAATTGTTTGAGAATCATATTGCTCCTCAAGTAGAGAACGAACATAATTCACCCAATGAGGTGATCGGATTTCTATGTTAGGTGACTTGAACTCAAAATTCTTGGTTGCAACCGCAGCATTTGTGACATCTACTGGGTCCAGACAAATCCGTTGCGGATTATTACTCACATAAATACACCCCTGCTCCTGACTATTCTGGTACATAAGGACAAGCACATCCTCTTGGCGAGAAAATGTGACCTCTCGGTTAGTATATACATCATATACAGCTGGTGCTTGCGGCAGTCCGGCTATAAACGCTGCCTGACCCAGCGTCAATTTATCCGCCGTAGTTCCAAAATAAGTTTCTGCTGCAGCTTGTACTCCATAAGCCAGGTTCCCGTAATAAATTTCATTCAAATAAAGTTCAAGGATTTCATCTTTTGAATATCTGCGCGTGATTTCGGCTGCAAGAATGGCTTCGCGAATTTTTCGTTGGTAGGATTGTTCACTGCGCTCCTCTGGTGTAAAAAGCAAAGCTCTGGACAACTGTTGGGTGATGGTCGAAGCTCCCGATACTGTGTCTCCACCTTGATAATTTTGTATGAAAGCTCGCACAATTGCAGATGTATCAAATCCAGGATGACTGTAAAATCCTTTATCTTCCGTGGCAACTGTCGCGGCAACGAGAAATGGTGAAATTTTCTCTAGGGGGATGTAGGTGCGTCTTCCTGCGTTTGGATCCAGTATTTCATACAGAACATTCCCATTACGATCAAGAATACGTGTTGTCTCAAATTGAGATACATGCTGTCGTAAATCACTGATGTCTGGTAATGTAGATGCAATCTGATAATACTGATAGAGCCCTATAGATGCGGCACACAGTATCACCAGTATCAAAACGAACAAACTGACAAATGACACACGCAGGAAGCAACCAAAAGCTCTCCTTCCTGTTTTAAGGTTCCTTTCTGGTTTCTTATGCTTCTTATTAAGTACCGTCGGATAAATTGGTGGTGGTACATTTACCTGCGTTGGGGTTTTGCTAATTGACTGTAACGACTCCGTTTGTTCTGCATGCGTTTTTATTACTTCACTCCCCTCATGCCGGTTCGAATTTGGATGTCCGCCAATACGAACAGGAGCCGTGTCATCCAAAGTCGATTTATCTTGCGCTCGTTTCTCCCCCTCTAGCTCAGTAATATCTGCGTTTTCCTCTGTCAGAACATCTGTCGATTCCGGCACCTCCAGTCCTATAATGTCCTCCCCAGACAAAGATTTACCCTCTTCGAGATCGTTTTCAGAAAGCAGGCGTCTAAAACGCTCACCAGGAGATTCCTCTTGATTCAGATGCGAAGTTTCGGTCATTACTTTAAAGGATATTCCGAGATTAACTACAAAAGATGATGCTCATACAGTTAATTTTGGTTGAGCAGCGATAAGAACTACCCAGGTACCTTTCATGACCGTATCAGATGCTTGGTTTTTTACACTTAAGTCGATTTCAACCGAACCGCCACCAATACGAGACATTGCTTTGGTCCCTTTCACATCCAATTCGACATGAATAGTATCGCCAATAAACAAAGGCTTGATAAATTTCCAATTTTTAATCTCTCTAAATGCAATAACCGTGCCTTCCATCACTCCAGTCTGGGTAGCCAATCCAGAACCGATCGCCACGCCCAGCAATCCATGTGCAACCCGCTGGCTAAAAGGTGAAACTTTGCTGTACTCAGAATCTGTGTGTATTTGGTTATAATCACCAGATAGTCCAGCAAAATTGACGATATCTGCTTCAGTAATTGTGCGACCGGCAGTAATAATCTTTTGTCCTGCTTCAAACTCCTCAAAATACCTACCACGAGGTTTAGCTTGTGAAAAGCTCATTTCAAATCTCCTTTTCTATTAAGATGTATTTGAAAAAATATTTTCCGATTCTAGCATAAAAAAACATCAAATACCTTTGACTGTTTAGTCAACTTACTATTACAATGAAGATATGTATGAATGGAATTTGACAAACGGCGATCCACTTTCGTTAACCATTGCAACAGATGCACGCCTTGTGACTCCTGATTATTCAGATGATCAGATATGGGAGTTAAAAATTGGGGGAGGCGACCCTCCTGCATTGGCTTTGCAAACCACGTTTGGTTTAAGAGCGCGAAACTTCCGTCTCTTCCCACGCTTCTCACTTAACGGAACAACTCTTACTGATCCAGCTACTTTTTTTCATCCTCCACAAATCAAGAATGTGTATCCAAGTTATTTAGCTCTATTGTACTCGCCCTTTACAAATATAGACGTCGAATCGAAGTATTGGGTTCCCACATCCAAGGGTGTAGCCGGATGTATGAATGTCCTAAATAATAGTAGTTCTACTCAGAATATTCACATAGAATGGGTTGCCCAACTCACTCCTACAAATGGAGAACGTATGACAGTGATGCAAATGCAAGCTGCTCCTGTCCTCTCTGGCATTACGGATGGAATTGCCCCAATTGTTTTCCTCACTGGAGGCTCAAAATCAGGAAGTGGGTCATATCCATCCTTATTATTGGCGATGGAAATCCAACCGGGTGATTCGCGAAATTTTAAATGGATCCATGCAGCCTTATCAAATCCAGAATCTTCATTCGCATTAGTACGCAAGATTGCCAACAGGAGATGGGATGCCGAATTTACCCGTTTGGAGATGATCAACAACGGTCTCATTAATATTCACACCGGCAATCCAGATTGGGATGCAGCGTTGATGCTATCTCAAAAACAAGCCTTCGGGCTTATTCTTGGTTCTTCGAAGCAACTTCCTCAACATACATTTGTTACAAGCCGGAACCCGGACCAGGGTAATTCTTTGCGAGGTGACGGTAGTGATTACGATCATCTTTGGAATGGGCAAACGCCATTGGATGCCTACCAATTAATAAACATAATATTGCCAACCGCCCCAAATTTGGCAAAGGGTATTATCCAAAACTTTCTGTCTATTCATGAGCAAAATGGTTTCATTGATTGGAAACCAGGTTTAGCTGGTCAGAAAAGCGGTTTGCTCGCGACCCCCATATTGTCAACTCTTACCTGGCATATCTACAAGTACACAGAAGATAAATCATTTCTGGAAGATAATTTTGATAATCTACTGAAATTCATTAGATTGTGGTTCTCCGAGGGCAATGACAAAGATTCTGATGGAGTCCCCGAATGGCAACACACCTTTCAAACAGGATTTGATGACCATCAGATCTATTCCTCCTGGCATGAATGGTCAAGGGGTGTTGATATCAGTACATCAGAAAATCCTGGCTTATGTGCTTTTCTCTTTCGCGAATGCAAAGCGCTAATTAAAATTGCCGAATTGCTCAAACAGGATAATCAAGTAGACGAATTTAAATCACACCTTGACAACTTACACAGGGCGATCGATATGTCATGGGATGACAATGATGCAACTTATCAGGACTGGGATCGAGATACTCACTACTGCTCAAAGGGTGAGTTGATTGGTAAATGCACAGGACCAGGAATCATCTTAATTAACAAAGGTTACGAAAACCCGATTCGAGTGCATATTTTAATTCAATCCAAAGGAGAAACTTCTCGTCAACCTGTTATATATATCCATGGGACGAGTACTTCAGGCAATCATCGTGTTGAACGGATACTATCCAAGCATTTTAAATGGCATCTTGGAATCGGGAGAATGACTGGCAGGAGTATATATGCTTCCCTAGAACAACTAGAAATCCAAAACATTAATCCCAATGATCAA
>Ga0114922_10005821_pt1 | contig 11341 bp, 12 predicted proteins | sample AartaG_FD_100975 | JGI IMG/M metagenome (GOLD analysis project Ga0114922, IMG submission 100975) | Deep subsurface microbial communities from Aarhus Bay to uncover new lineages of life (NeLLi) - Aarhus_00045 metaG | ecosystem: Environmental > Aquatic > Marine > Oceanic > Sediment | place...
ACCCGCCAGACTATAACCGAGCGGGCGGTCCGCACAACTATTGAAACTGTTCCGAGACCACCCGGTGGAGCGCACCCTTTACCTCAATCAGCTTCTTATACTTGTTTTTGATTTTTTCAAGATCCCCGGCAAGGACCGCCTTCATCAAGTCCCCCTCGACCTCGGCGACATCGAGGCGTTGGTAATAATCCAAGGTCTCCCTCAAATGCGCTAACACGATTTTGCCTGTTAATATCGGATGATTATTGGTCACGTCCGCGTCTACATAACGAATACCGTGCTCCAACTCCACCGCAAGGCCCTGCCGGAAATCCTCGACGTCGATGTCCATCCCGCTTGTATTGACTTCCGAAAGGATTACCGCGGCGTCCTCAATTGTGACATCAGCTTCCGTTATCACCGTCCAGTCACAGATCTCCAGCTCTTTACACACCCTCCTGACTTCATCGACGGTAACGTATTCCGGTAAAATCATTTCACCCTCCTGTGATCACACACCGGGCTTCGGCGAAGATAAAAACCGCTAAATCACCGCTTCTAGTTTTGTTCTCCTATTGTAGGGCTTATGAAAGTCGCGTGGAAGGAGCAACAGGAGGGCATGGAAATTATCTCGTGTCTGCTGCGTCCATCGACGTGAAATTTGTGCTGTGGTTTTCATCACTTCTTCATCGGTTATAATCCCTCAACGGAGATAACGATGGGTAAGAGAATCGGCATTGTCGGAGTGCCGCCGCGCGACATGATCGACAAACACCGCCAGCCGGGCGACGAAATTTTCGATCTGGACATGCCGCGTTCCGACGTGCGCAAGGAGGTCGCCGAGCGGTTCGTGCCGCGTGTTTACTGCGCCACGCTGAGAACCGTGGCCTCCAATGCGCTGGCGCTCGATCTCGATATCATCATCGCCGCCGTCGGCGAGGGCAAGTGCGACGGCGCGCGCTACATCTTCGAAAAGCTCGGGGAAGAGATCGGCGCGGAGATCATCGCCGTCAGGCGCTCAGGCACTGAGCCGCGCGGTTACCAGGTTTGCACCTCCGGCCTGCCGCTACGCGATAAAATGGACCTGATCATCAAAAGCGTGGCCGACGACCTGACTTCTGAAGAGATGTCTCGCGTGGAGCCGTGTGAGCCGGTAGCCGGCTTCTGGGGCGTGCCGCCGCACGATTACTCCATCCTCGACCTCTTCCCCGACGCGACGCACATCTTCGGCTGGACTCGATGCATGGAGAACGGCACCCCCGCCGACCTCGATATCGAGACATACGTCGAGCCGGGACTGCCGACGGTGTTCTTCGCCCAGGCCTTCTGCGCCAAGAACGCACTCGCCCGCACGCTGGCAAGCGTGCACAACGGTCTTTATGTCGAGGTCGACGAAGTGATGACCCGCAGCGCGGCGGCAAAGGTCGAGGCATTTCTCGAGCTGGGAGGTATCCGGCGATGATTCTGCTCGACAGCGGCACCTCCTACGCCAAGATCTTCGACACCCGCCGGGGCAACAAAATGATCGTGCCGGCCAAGGACCTGGCGCCCGATTTCCACGCCGACATCGCCTGCGGTCACAACGTCGGCCGCCGTAGCGACCGTGTGATCAACGAGCTGGTGGCACTGGCGCGCGGAGCTCTGCGAAAAACCGGAGAGGAGGATTTTGTTGTCGTCGACATCGGCGGGCGCGACACCAAGTTCGTCCGCATACAAGGCCGCCGCTACGACGGTTGCGACTGGAACTCCAGTTGCGGCGCCCTCTCCGGCTTCACCATCGAGATGCTTGGCCGCTATTACGGAGTTGACTTTGCCGCAGTCGAACCGGTGCTCAACGGCGCACCGATCACCTGCGGCGTCTTCGGCATGAGCACAATGTTCGACGAGATCATCAACGGCAAGAGCCCGGCGGAGGCGATCGCCGGATTTGTGCGCGGCGCAGCCCTGTCCGTCTATAACTTCTGCGGGCGGCCCGAAAAGCTGTTGCTCTCCGGCGGACTTTGCGACAACCCCCTCGCCATGCACTCATTCCCCTGCGAGGTCGTGCCCCTGGGTCGCTTTGTGCTTCTGGAGGGCCTGTGTGACTATGCCGACGGTAATACCTGATAACATACCACAGGTTGTGGATATATCTCCATGGATATCCATATCCGGTGCCGGTGACGCAACTCACAATTGACTTTCCACTCTCCGGGTATATTCTTCGTATAGTGCCCTTCAGCCGTGCCCGGATAATTCTATGACCGATAGGGTGTCGGCCCGGCAAACTATGCGAGGGGTAACTGGAGTCAGCTATGATGGAAGAAGACGGATATAAGATTCTCACTTATCTTCACGGTGAAAAAACTGCTGAAGTGTCCTGCCATGACAGAATCAAAGCCCATGAGCTGTTGACAGCGCTTACGCTGAGAGATGCCACCGGTATGGTCACGGCTTCAGACAGTCCCATTGCTGAAGTGAAAATCGAAGATCTTGAGTACGACAAAGCAGAAATGTGGCGCGACGGTGAGCTGATCGCCTTCGGGCTCAGACCCGAGAGAGAGTTGGAGCGCTAGGCTCCACTGTAAGTTTCTCCCGCCCGTATTGATTCAGCCGATCTATACTACCCGCTTGAAACATAATTTCCTGCCTTATCCATATTGACGTATATCGCGCGGATAAGCGCTTAGAATAATCCCGGCTTGCCCTCGATCAAGTCTACGAAGCGGCGGGAGTCGCGCAGAGGCACCAGGGCCGGGTCGTCCTTAGCGGTGAAGCGGATGTCGTCGTCGATGGCGAACGCTTGGCGCAGCGCTTCGAGTGCTTCCTCGTAATCGCCTTTCATCGTTTGGGCGACTGCGAGGTTGTAATACACTCGGGACGAGTCGCCCACCCTCAACGCCCTGTTACAGGCGGCGACAGCCTCGTCGAAGTTGCCCGACCTGATCAGGATCTCCTGCAACAGCAACTGCCCGTCGACCATTTTCGGCTCGAGCCTGAGGGCGACCTGAGCGCTCTCGAGCGCCCGTTCCATCTCCCCGGCGGCGATGTAAGCTCTTCCCAGCTCACAGTAGCTGCGCGCGTGTTCGGGGCGCAAGCGAATCGATGTGCTCAGCGCCTCGATCGCCTCGTCAAGCCGATTCAGCTCAACAAGCGAGAGCCCTAGCCCGAGGTAGCCCTCGAAAATGCTGCCCGACAGCTCGATGAGTGCCTGAAACTGCGCACGTGCGTCCTCGAAGCGCCGCTGCCGCAGGTAAAGATTACCCAGGTTGAGGCGGGCGTCTCTGTTGGTGGCATCGCTCTCGACCACCTCTTCGAACAGGGATATCGCCTCATCCCACTGCCGCGCGTTGAAATGGAGCATGCCGAGATTGAGCGCTATCTCGGGAAGGACCGGCACTCCCGCTAAACGGAACTGCGATATCTTTTCCTGAAGCTCGCCGAATTTTTTGGCCACCTGCGCGGGGATTCCCGTAGCCTTGTCACTGATCCCTATCTCCGTGCCCAGACCCAGGCTCTCGCGCAGGGCCACCAACGGCTCGACATGCTCTGTCTGCCAGTGCTGCAGCATTACCGAGCGGGCATCGGAGATGTTCCGCATCCGCTCCACCTCGTCCCGCAGCTCGGCAAGCGCGCGGTCGAGCACTGCAATCCTGTCCTGATATGCCCTTGCGCGGGTGCGCTCGCGCATGCGCGCATAAAGGTTCACGGCGTAGCCGATTACAACGGCCGTCAGCAGGGGAATGATGATCAGATAAAAAATATCGCTGAACGACACCGAAAAATCCCTTAACGGCTTGAAAAGCCGGGCTTTAACCAAACATGATATGAAGCGCCGGCTGAGAGGTCAAGCGCGGAAGCGGCTGCTTGTGCCCGGCAAGCTCGATCAAGCGGCCGGCGGACCGTCGTCGCTCTCCTCGGTGTCGGCGCTGCCGGCAACCTCTTCAACCTTGTCCATGGTGAACCCAGTATAACCGTAGATGATCGAAATGATCGGGTTGGAGAGGTTGACGAACGCCCATGGGAGGTAGAGCAACGGGCTCACGCCGAGCGTGGCGGCCATGAACGCGCCGCAGGTGTTCCAGGGAATCAGCGGCGACGTCAACGTCGCCGAGTCCTCCAACGCCCGGGAGAGGTTCTTCGGGTGCAGGCCGCGCTCGTCGTAGGCCTCCTTATACATCCGCCCGGGGATGACTATCGCCATGTACTGCTCCGCGGCGACGATGTTCATCGCGATGCAGCTGAAGATCGTCGTGGCGACCAGCGAACCGGTGCTCTTGGCGCGCTTCAGCAGAGCGGCAGCCATCGTCTTGAGCATCCCGGTGCGTTCCATGATGCCGCCGAATGATAACGCGCAAATGATCAGCGCGATCGTCTCCATCATGCCGACGATGCCGCCGTTGTTCAGCAGCGAATCGAGCTGTTCGGAGCCGGTATCGATCGAGAAGAACTTGGAATAGTCATAGGCGGCGTTGATCACCTCGGCCAGGCTGCGCGACTGGAAGACCATCGCAAAAACGCCGCCCAGGGCCGAGCCTGTGATGATCGCCGGCAGCGCGGGGATCTTCAGCACAACCATCGCGATGACTACTACGGGCGCCAGCAGGAGGATCGGGTTGATCGCGAAATTGCCCTCGAGAACGCCGAAGATGTTCTGCAGGCTGGCCGTGTCGATGTGTTCGCCGGAGAACTGCAGGCCAAGCAGGCCGTAGAGGACCAGCGCGATGATGTAACCCGGGGCGGTGGTGTAGACCATATGCCCGATGTGCGTGAACAGGTCGGTGCCCGCCACTGCGGGGGCCAGGTTGGTTGTGTCGGAGAGTGGAGACATCTTGTCGCCAAAATAGGCCCCGGAGATCACCGCCCCTGCGACCATCGGTAGCGGGATGCCAAGGCCGCCGCCGATGGCGATCAGGGCCACGCCGACAGTACCTGCGGTCGACCAGGAAGAACCGGTTCCCAGCGAGACAATCGAGCAGATCAGAAGTGCCGCCACCAGAAAAATGCTCGGCGAAAGCAGCTGCAAACCATAGTAGATCATCGAGGGCACCACGCCGCCCAACATCCAGGTGCCGATCAATGAGCCTATCGACATCAGGATCAGCACGGCGTTCATCGCCAGCGTGATGCCGTGGATCATGCTCTTCTCGAGGAAATTCCAGGAAAAGCCATGGAACGCCGCCACCACCGCGGCCACGACGATTCCGATGATGATCGGGATCACCGGCAGATCCTCGAGCTTCAGCACGAGAATGTAGGTGGATAACGCGGCAATAAGGAAAAACACGGGGACGAGAGCCATTGGCAGGCTGATTTCCCGCTTATTCTCTTGCGGCACTTATTTTTCTCCTTCTATCTCTTTTCGGGACGGCTAATATAACGCAATTCTGAATGGATATTGTAGGATTGAAGATATTCTTTCTGTGCCCGTGTTTACTCTGCAGCCCCTTCTGAGGGAAAAGGCAGGTTATTCCTCCCCCCCGGCGGATGGAGCCGCGATGGGCTTCTCGCGAAGGCCGAGCTCCTTTCGCAGGTTCTTCTCCAGATCGAGGAGAAGGTCGGGATGATCCTCCAGGAACAGCTTGGCGTTCTCCCGGCCCTGGCCGATTTTCTCATCCCCCATGCTGTACCAAGCTCCGCTCTTCTGCACCAGCTGGTGCACTATGCCGAGATCGAGGAGGTCGCCGATGCGGCTGATTCCCACTCCGTACATGATATCGAACTCGACGGAGCGGAAGGGCGGCGCCACCTTGTTCTTGACGATTCGTACACGCGTGCGGTTGCCCTTGACCTCGTCACCGTCCTTGATCGCCGCGATCCGGCGGATGTCGATCCTGACTGTCGAATAGAACTTGAGCGCTTTGCCGCCGGTGGTCGTCTCCGGGTTGCCGAACATCACACCGATCTTCATCCTGAGCTGATTGAGGAACAACACGGAGGTGCGCGTCTTGCTGACAACGCCGGCGAGCTTGCGCAACGCCTGGCTCATCAGTCGCGCCTGCAGGCCGATATAGGCGTCGCCCATGTCGCCCTCCAACTCCGCCCTGGGAACGAGGGCCGCCACGCTGTCGATCACCACAACGTCGAGCGCGCCGCTGCGAATCAGCACCTCGGTGATGTCGAGCCCCTGCTCCCCGCTGTCGGGTTGGGATATCAGCAGGTTGTCGACGTCCACGCCGAGGTTGCCCGCGTAGACAGGATCAAGCGCGTGTTCCGCATCGATGAAGGCCGCCATACCGCCGGCCTTCTGCGCTTCGGCGACAACGTGCAGCGCCAGGGTTGTTTTGCCGCTCGCTTCCGGGCCGAAAATCTCGGTAACCCTTCCCCGAGGCACGCCCCCGACACCGAGCGCGGCGTCGAGACTGAGGCAGCCGGTGGAGATCGCATCAATCGCCAACGCGTCCTTCGAGCCGAGGCGCATGATTGACCCTTTGCCGAACTGCCGCTCGATTTGCAACAGGGCGTTTTCAACCGCTTTGGCCCTGTCTTTAGGCGTGCCCATAAGTTCCCCTCTTAGCAATAATTGAAACTCGTGCAGACCGCACATACGGCCTGAAGCAAGCTTGAGATTTGCCGTGGTCCAGACGGGTAGTTTAGGCCAGCTTGGTCCGGCTAGTCAAGACGGCCATGATCCGAATGTTCAGTAGAATGTGCAGCAAGTCACATCGTTACTTCACTGCTGTCTTTATACTGTAATCGCACTTGTCCGCTCACGGGGATAAAACATGGATGTATCAAAAAGAATATTGGGCGCAGTCGCAAGCTTGCTGTTATTCGCAGGCCTGGCCGCGGCGGATGATTACTTCGGGCCGCAGAACATCCAGGTCAGCGGAGCCAGGAAAACGGTCAAGGCTAATTTTAGCGCCGTCGCCGGGCGTGCCGCATGGGTCGAAGTAACCAACGGCGCATCGGGTGGCAGCCGTGCCAGGGCGGTTATCGTTGTGCTCAACGGCACCAGGCTCAACAAGCGCAAAGACCTCAACAACAAGGTCGCATCAGCTCAATTCCCAGTCTTGCTGGGAGGCAAAAACAAAATCAAGTTTATCGTGCGCGGAAACGGGGCCAGTGTGACACTGCGCGTAAAATCGAGAAGCGCAGATTTCAGCCGACTCGCCGGATACGGCGACAGCATCATGGCGGGTTTCCAGGACGGCTCGCTCGTCGAAACATACCAGGTCTGGAACTTCGGCTCGCAGATCGCCGATAAGGCGGGCGCGAAATTCACTCTTCCGCTTATCACCGAACCCGGACTGCCGCCGCGCTACCGCATCGAGAACGGCCAGTTGATCATTCCCGACCCCAACGGTCCGGTCGGCTACCGCAAGAATCCCGGGCAGGATCCCGACAACCTCTCAGTACCGGGCGCCACGGTGTGGACTTCGCTTAATGTGGCCAGTCTCGGAAGTACCCTTGATCCCTACGCCCTTGTGCTGGGCGGGCAGCGTTCGATGGTAGGAGAGCTGAAGCGCCGCAAACCGACCTTCGTCCTGCTCTGGATCGGCTCGAACGACATCCTCGACATGGCGGTCAAGACCAATCCCGGCAGCCACACCTCGCTCGACGACTTCAAGCGCGATTACGAGAATATCCTCAAGGAAATCCGCGATCTGGGGGCAAGTGCTGTCGCAGCCAACCTCCCCGACGTCACGGCAATCGCCCTGCTCCGCAAGCCGACCGACTTTCAGGTATTATGGGGCGTCCCCGCAAACGTGCTTCTACCGATTACCAAGCTGTTCGATACGAGCCCCTCACCCGACGAATATCTCGATCCCGGCGAGGTGGCCCAGATCAGGAACACCGTTCAGCAGTTCAACTCCGAGATCGAAAACCTCTGCAAGAAATACGGCGTCCCCATCGTCGACGCGTACTCCATGTCCCAGCAATGGGACGCCAATGGGATCGCGGTTGGCAACAGGCATTTGACGGCCGAGTGGCGCGAGGGGATCTTCAGCCTCGACGGTATCCACCCCTCGAACACGGGGCACGCCCTTGTGGCCAACCATTTCATCGCCGTGATCAACAAGGCTTTCGACGCCGGCCTCTCCAGCGTGAACGTCGCAGCCGTGCTGAGCCAGGATCCTAACCGCCCGGCCCATGACGAAGTGGGTGCGGAATCTTCGATCACGGCTGAATCGAACTTCCTCAAAGCCGCGCTGCGAGTGCTGACACACGCCAACAGGATCAAGCGCCGCTGACGAAGTCGCTGATTCACAGCACAGGCAGCTACGATCTACAAATACGGGTCTGTACCCCCCCTCTATAGACATCCCGGCTTCCGCTACTGACAATGAGTGCGTGAAAAAAATCCGCGAGATCAACTGGTTCGACGTCTCGAGGCTGCTGGGCGGAACCGCCGGCCAGCAGTCGGCGGCGAGTACTCTTTTAAAACTGGGCATCTTCGATTTGCTCGAAGAATATACCCCCGTGCTCTGCGGGACGGTGCCTATCGACTGCGACCTGCCCGGCAGCGATCTCGATATTATCTGCCACGCGCCGAGGCCGATCCCTTTTGAAGAGACGGTAAGAATGCACTTCGGCGATACGCTGCGATTCAGGTGCCGGCGCAAGCGACTCGTCGGCATTCCCTCGGTGGTGGCTCGCTTCCACGCTTCCGGCTGGAAGATAGAAATTGTGGGGCAGGCCGTGCCCGTGCTGCAGCAGCGGGCGTTCGCTCACATGGTCGCCGAGGCTCTGCTCCTCTCCGGTGCCGGACCGGAAACCAACACAAAGATCCGGGATCTGAAACGCGGGGGAAAAACAACCGAGGAGGCCTTCGGCAAGATCTTTTCACTGCCCGGCAATCCATACGACGCACTGATGCAGATTTACGAATCCGAGGTTCTCAGGGAAGGAACAAGTTAACCGCCCTCAACCACCTGCAGACGACCGACCATACACCACCCCTTGATATGCCTTACATTTTATGCCCTATATAGGGTATATGTTTATCCGGTATTTACTGTAAAAAATATTGACATTTTCCTGTTTTTCCGCTAGTATATACATGGGTGTAAGGGTATAGAAGACAATGAACGTTAAGGGTGACACAGTGACCGCCGAGCGTAAGAGAAGCGAGGATGAGACGCCCGATGTACTCCCCTTCAAGGAGGAGGGCGGATTCTTCCGGCTGTCCCCCGATGCGCAATCCCTGGTGCTCGAGGTGGCGAAAAGCCAACAGAGCCGCACATCCAAACGCGGACAATTACCCCCGGCCGCCAATCAGTAATTTCTCACTCAAACAAATACCAGCAAAGGAAAAGAGCGCAGCGCCATGGTTGGCCGTGCAACATCCATTGCGCAGAGTCACACGTTTTTAAGCTATAATCTGCTAACGCTCGAGTATCGATACGACTTTCGAGTTGGAGAATTCGATTACGATGGATTCAAAAAGCCTGCGAGAATTACTGGAGAAATTGCGTTCGGGCGAGGTCGAAATCGATGAGGTCATCCGGCGGCTCCAGCGGCTGCCTTTCGAGGATCTCGGTATCGCCAAGGTGGACCACCATCGGGCACTGCGCACGGGATTCCCCGAAGTCGTTTTCGGCCTGGGCAAGAGCCCGAAGCAGGTTGAACGTATCGTGAAGGCGCTTGTCGAAGCCGGAGCGGCGGATGACCGAGAGCCTACGATTCTCGTCACCAAGAGCAACAGGGAGACCTACGAAGGGCTGCTTGCCGCCGGAATCGGCTCAAGAGCGGAATTCCACCCCGGTTCGGGATTAATCATAGTTAATCCCCGAGTAGATAACGGTGGCGACGAGGATGCCGGTATCGTCGTGGTGAGTGCGGGGACGACCGATATCCCCATAGCCGAGGAGGCGGCGTTGACGGCCAAGTCCTTGGGCTGCACGGTGAAGACGATCTATGACGTCGGCGTGGCGGGCCTCCACAGGCTGCTCACCTTTGCGGAGGAACTCGGCAGGGCGCGGGTTGTCATAGTCGTGGCGGGAATGGAAGGGGCACTTCCAAGCGTAGTAGGAGGGCTTGTGAGTGCGCCCGTGATAGCAGTGCCCACAAGCAGCGGTTACGGCGCTTCGTTCGGTGGCCTCAGTGCCCTGCTCGCTATGCTAAACAGCTGCGCCAGCGGTGTTGCCGTTGTAAATATCGACAATGGTTTCGGTGCGGGTTTTTTCGCGGCACTGGTGGACAAGGCAGCTCGGGAGTAGCTAACGTTACAGTATCGTCACCCTTCATGAGATAGATTGAAGCTGTGCAGAAGAGCATAAACGATGATAAGTGACCTCAAAGGCGAATCAGGGCCGAAAATACGGCTGATCAGCGCAGCCCGGCGGAACAAGACACGCAAGAACAGGATGTTGAACTCCGCCTTGCGCCCCGGAGAGGTACCGGACCATGAAGCAGCCGCCCAGCTCGCCGAAAGGTTCTTCCAGGGAACTCCCAGAGAGGATAAGCGCCCGCAACAGTTCAGCCTGCTTCTCACCTTGATAATCTCTTTGATTTCTTTCTACGTAATTTGGCCCTCTTTCGCGAAACGGTTAGACGTTGAGCAGCTCGAGCAGGAAATCTACGTGCCGGGCGGCGGTGCGGCCTCTCTCAGAGCCGTGGCCCAAAAGAAAGAGCGCAAACGTGTCGTCAGGCAGGAAATGGTCCCCCAGCTATATCCCGATATAAAGGACGTCAAGATTTCGCCCGACGACGATCCCGAGCTTGATATCGATCAGGATTTCAACAATCTCTCAGTCGGCGGCAGCGTGGGCGACATGGATACCGGCTTCGGCGACGGCTATGGCGGCCCCGTCCTTAACGCAGGCACCGGCGATGTTCCAGAGCCGCAGCTAATCTACCGCGTGGAGCCGGATTACCCGGACGAGGGCAGGCGGGCGCGCGTCGACGGCTTCGTCCTGATCGAGGCGATAGTCAACACGAGAGGTGACGTAGTCAATATCAAGGTTCTCCAAGCCCCGCCGGCCAAATACGGTTTCGCCGAAAAAGCAACGGAAGCGGTCGTACAGTGGAAATTCAAGCCCGCGATTTATAAAGGCAGAGCGGTGAATGTCCGCATCCGCTTCCAGGTGGAATTTAGCCTGATCTATTACTAGCCCTTCCTTTCGCTCTTTCATTCCCATCAACTATGATCCCCTGAGCCTCGGAGCCCTCTGCGCTCCCAGCGCACGGCGGTGTCTTCACGCCCTGTGAGCAACTCCGCCCAATAAACCTGCCCACACAGGAAAAAGCCCGGGGGGGCGATTCCCCGGGCTTGCGGTAGGGAGGATAGGTAGGGTGTTAAGGAGGATCGGATTTATCTAAACGGCACCTCAACGGTGGTAGCCAAAGCTGACGCCGAAACCGAAGCTGTCGTGACCGTAGGGATTACCTCTGAAGGCGTGCCTGTAGCCGATGCTGAAAGCTCCATGGAAGCCCCGCT
>Ga0114922_10005822_pt1 | contig 11341 bp, 15 predicted proteins | sample AartaG_FD_100975 | JGI IMG/M metagenome (GOLD analysis project Ga0114922, IMG submission 100975) | Deep subsurface microbial communities from Aarhus Bay to uncover new lineages of life (NeLLi) - Aarhus_00045 metaG | ecosystem: Environmental > Aquatic > Marine > Oceanic > Sediment | place...
AAAAACAAAAATTGAGCTATAAAAAACCAAATGTATTTCCTCATGACGAACGATGTGGAGAGCTTCTCTATTCCACTGAACAAACTAGATACAGCGACAGTAAAAGAGGTTTATGAAGTGGGGCTTCCACGGCTGCTCGATCTGTATGCACAACACGACATAAAGTGCACGTTCTATTTCACCGGCATGTTCGCAGAACAATCGCCAGAATCCGTTGAACTTGTAAAAGGACACGGCCATGAAATAGGCTGTCATGGTTATGACCACTCGCCCGAAAAGGCGTTTGATACGCTTAGTTATGAAGAGCAAATAACTGAGTTGAAAAAGGCAAAAAGTGCTATTGAAGGAGTAGCAGGTAATATAGTGTCGTTCAGAGCGCCTATGTTGAGGATAAACGAAGCCACCGTTAGAGCATTAGAAGAGACGGGTTTTCGTTCTGATAGTTCTGTTGCGTCACAGCGATTTGACGGTCCTTTAACTTTTGGGTCAAAGAAGAAATTAAAATGGCTGGTCGCATCGAGGAAGCCGTATATGATTTCGCATGATTCGGTAGTAAAATCAGGGTCATCGAATATTTTAGAGATACCAATATCTGCGGCACTAATTCCGTTCATCGGGACGACAATGCGGATAAGCCCGTTAATGACGAAGATAGTGCAAAAATATTTGTATCGTGAGTCAAAAAGGACAGATAAGCCGATTGTATTTCTATTTCATCCCAATGAATGTCTGGATGTAGGCGGTAGAATAGAGGCAACGCGAAGAACGAAAAATCCTATTGAATACTTATTTGCGGATGTTATTCGGCATAAGTTGAAGTTGAAGAATCTTGGCATGAACGCAGTAAAGTTGTTGGATGAAATTCTGACGAGTGCATCAGAATATGGGTTTGAGTTTGTAAGTGCAAGCGAATATAGGAAAATGGTATCTGCTCAAAAACCTATGGATTTTTGAGCAGATAATGCAAAATTTAAAATGCAAAGTGCAAAAGTCAAATATTAAATTAAAGAGGTAATGAAGAATGCTGACAGCGGAAGAAGTAGTAAAGAGTTTACCGATGCTATTGAAAGAGCATCCAGAGCTCAGAACGGAAATATATGAGATCATATCAGATGAATTTGTAAGAAGGGGCGAGTTTTATGATTATATGAAGAAGAGCGACGAGCGATTTGAAAGATTGGGTAAGTATAGTAGTAGGCGGATTTCAGAGGCGAGCGGGGAGGAATCTTGAGGATGCAGTTGCAGGAACTTTAAGGATTGCTCTGGGCAGGGAAGTGAAGCCGGAAAGTATTATGCTGAGAAAAAAGATAAAAGATGACGAGGGGATGATAGGTCTGAAAGGAAGAAGCTATGAGGTTGATTTATGTTTAACGAATACGGAAAGCCTGATATTTGAGATCAAATCTTATGCTGAAGAGGCGGATATAGAGCGATTCAATGACAAGGCGGAACTGACGATAAAGAAGTTGGGGTTGAAGAAAGTGGAGAAGGCACTGATTACGCTTGAGAAACACCCGTCGGTAGTGGAACTGTGCGATAAGTTTGGAATTTTGGTGGGATAGTGGTTTTGAGTGGAGGGTTGAAGGGTGGAGGAGTTGAGAGTTATGCGTTAGAGTTGGGTTAAAAGGATACACACACATGACAACTTCTACTTTCACCATAGCTATAACTTGCTCAAGGTTATTTGTAGTGTTGAACACAGGTTAAATCAACAATTGTGCCCTTTAAATAGTGGTAGGCACAGTTATCGGCAGATTGTGTTCACGAAAGAGAAACGCTTCACAAGTTTCAAGAAGGGGCGGCGGAACGGCAACTGGCGAAAACTCAGCATATTGGCGAAAGCATTATACATGGCTTCACTTTGGTATTCGAGGGGTCAAGGTGCGATAATAAACGAGATGCTCGTGAGGAAGTTGTCCGCGCTTATGGATAAACTAAAAGAGACGAAAGGCGCGCGGGTATTTAAGCGCGGATTTGAAAAAGCGGTCGCATTGTTGAATAAAGACGAAGGTATATTTGCATGGGCGCCCCGGTTGAGGGACTGGTTGAAAGACTCGGATTATGTGTTCTGGCTTGGTGCAGGAGGTTTAAAAATTGGTACGTGAAAAGGACCTTCTCTTGTGAAATGGGGCTGTTGAGTTGTATGTTAAAAATAAAAACGGAAGAAGATAGGATAAATGAAGATTTTTATGGCTTGGAATAAACATGCCGTCATTACAAAAAGATTATGAAGAGAGATGGATAGCGGTAATTGCTAAAAGTGTTGTTGGCTTCGGTGAGGATGCAAAAGAAGCTTATAGCAAAGCAAAGATTTCCAGATAAAGAGCCACTATTAGATTTCATACCAAAAAAGAGATTAATGGTGCTTTAATAATGAAGTGCTTTGATTTTAACGAAAAGTAACAAGGGAGCTTTAAATCAGAAGGAAAGGATATAAATGACGCTGAATTCCATGATTGAAATAACTGATTTCTCCGATGTAACCAAATGGAGCGAATTCGTATATGACCATCCACAATGGGAGCATATTTCAAACACCAGAGATGGCGGAAGTTTATAAGCGGACGAAGAATTATGAGCCGATAACTTTAGCCGATAGAAAAAATATGTTCACGCATGAGGAACTCCTCAGGGATTTCAGAAAAGGACTCAGGAACGGCAACTGGCGAAAACTTAGCAGATTGGAGAAGGCGTTATACCGGGCTTTGCTTTGGTATTCGAGGGGTCAGGGTGCGGTAATAAACAAAAAAGCTCATGAGGAAACTCTCCTCGCTCGTAGAAAGACTGCAAGAGACGAAAGGAGCACGGGTATTCAAAAGGGGATTTGAAAAGGCGGTGGAGTTCTTGAGTAAAGGCGAAGGTATATTTACATGGGCGCCTTCGTTATGGGAATGGTTGAAAGATTCGGATTATGTGTTCTGGCTTGGTGCTGGAGGTTTAAAGATTGGCATCTGATGTCAGGGAAGCTTTAAACATCCTCGAAAGACCGGGACTGAGAACTAAAAAATGCCTCGGTGGCTTAGCAGGCATAGCACTCGATTCGTAATCGAGAGGTCGTTGGTTCAAATCCAACCCGGGGCTTTTTAGTGGTACAAAAAAAATGGAAATTGAGAGATATTACGAATTAGTAAGTACAGAAAAGCAAGAAAATCCATTAGTCTAATTCACGGGTCCTATTGCAGCGAATCGGAAAGAAGTGGTGGATATAGCAATGCAATCTCATTCAAAGATAGAAATATACTTGACTAAACTGGGTGAGGCAAAATAGAAAAGCGATAAACAGGATTGCAGGCGATGAGGTCATAAATGGAGCAATGTTAAAAACTGATTGCCAATGTTGGATCACCTAAAAATCAAAGCGCCAGCAACAGTTGCGAATTTAGGTGCTGGTTTTGATGTATTTGGAATGGCACTGGAAAGTCCTTACGATGTCATCGAACTTGAGTCCAATGATTCCTTGGAGATCGTAATAAAAGGAAAAAATGCTAGGGATATTCCCACCGATCCAATGAAAAACACGGCTGGTTTTGTTGCTTCTAAGTTAAACTGTGAAGTCAAAATTACGATTCACAAAGGTATAATGCCGGGTAGCGGGTTAGGAAGTAGTGCGGCTCCTGCTGCTGGAACTGTGTTTGGATTAAATAAAATGTTTGCACTTGGTTTTTCGCTTGATGAATTAGTTTGGTTAGCAGCAAAAGGGGAAATCGTATCTGCTGGCGTAGAGCATGCGGATAATGTTGCAGCAGCGTTATTTGGTGGTTTTACGGTTGTGCATGGCAATCGGGTAGTTGCAGTTAGTCCTGTTGATATTGGTATAGTTGCAATACTTCCTGATTTGGTTGTCAATACGAGAGATGCCAGGGCGATATTGCCGAAATCGGTCTCATTAGAGGATTTTGTTTTTAATGTTGGCAGTGCATCTATGATGGTTGTTGGGATGCTGCGTAACGATCTCAAGCTTATCGGAGAAAGCATGCAAAATCACGTGATTGAGCCCACACGGGCAAGATTAATACCCGACTACTTAGATATCAAGAATAGCGCTCTCCAGGCTGGTGCAACTGGTGTGACGATTGGTGGGTCAGGTCCTGCAATGATTGCCATCTGTGCGTTTGATGAAAGAGAAGAAGTTGCATCAGCAATGATTAATGCTTTTGCGAAGAACGAGATAGATAGCGAAGTGTTTATAACAACAGTCGGGCGAGGTGTGGAGATTTTAGATTGAGACGTGATAGCATTGAAGATTTATAAACTGGAAAGAGAAGAGGAAAAGGCATGGGATGAGTATGTTTGGAACCCATATACTTCTACCTTCTATCACCAAATTGGCTGGAAGAACATAGTGGAGAAGACATACAAGCACAAGCCTATTTATTTAATAGCAAAAGAGAATGGCGAGCTAAGAGGAGTTTTGCCTTTGTTCTTAATAAAAAGCATATTCTTCGGCAAGAAGCTCGTTTCGGTTCCCTTTGCGCCTTATGGTGGTGTATGCGCAGACAACAGAACAATAGAAAAAGCACTTATTGAAGAAGCGAAACGGATTACAGAGGAATCTAGTGTGGATTACCTGGAGCTTAGAACTATTTCTGAGAATAATATTGCCGGTCTCATCAGCAAATCGCTATATGTAACATCTATTTTAGAGTTGGATCCGAATCCCGCGGTTGTTTGGAATGAGAGGCTTAAGCGGAACAAGCGGAAGACAATTGTGAAATCAGAAAAGAGGAATCTTACACTCGAATGGACAAAGAAGACGGACGGATTTTATAATATGTATGCACACAATATGAGGGAGCTTGGGAGTCCAGTGCATAGCAATAAATTCTTTGAATATATCTTAAGTGAATTTCCGGATAATTCAAAAGTTTTAACCGTTAGCCGTGATGGCGATGTTCTCTATGCAGCGTTTTACCTGTTTTATAAGGATACCGTTATCAATAGCTGGAGTTCTACACTTGAAGAGTATAGAAAATTTTATCCCACTGATTTTGGTATCTGGAATGCGATAAAATATGGCTGCGAGAACGGATACAGGTATTATGACCTTGGAAGAAGCCAAGAGAATTCAACAAATATCGAGTTTAAAATGAGATGGAGTGCGGAAACGAAACATCTTCACTACCAATTTTATCTGAACAATGCGAAAGAGGTTCCGAATACCACATCAGCGAACCCGAAGCGTCAAAAATTTGCTAAAGTTTGGAGAAAATTGCCGCTTTCGGTAGCAAATATAGCGGGTCCAAAGATAAGAGGGAGTTTTCCATAAGCAACATAAATAAACTGAGGGGATTTAGGAGGAATATAAAGTTGTGTTGATCAAAGCAATAAAAAAAATTCTCCATATAGTCATGAGACACACGCCAAGTAATGCATTAAGAGTTGAGATATTAAAACTACTCGGAGCGAATATAAAAGGAAAAATTGCGATAAGTCAAGAGTTATTCATTTTTGATGCTGGGAGAACGGATTTTTTAACAATCGAAGATAAAGTTGGTATAGGTCCTCGTGTGTCCATTATAATACACTCAGACCCATACCCCTCACCTCTACAAAAGAGTTACCCTAAAAAAACATTACCCGTAGCTATCAAAAAAGGAGTTTGGGTCTGTACCGGAGCTATAATATTGCCGGGTATTACCATTGGCGAATATTCAGTAATTGCAGCAGGAGCCGTTGTAACAAAAGACGTACCACCATACACAGTGGTTGCTGGAGTCCCAGCCAAAGTCGTTAAAAGGCTAAAAGAAGATTTTTAAAGGCAAAAGTAAAGAATATTGACAATATGAAAGGATCAAAAAAGATCTTAGATTTTACGTTCGCAAAATATCGAGAGTTGTGTGATAATATAGTGGAATCAGAATATACGCCACTAAGTGTGGAGAAATATCTGACGTTAAAAGATAAACCAGAACATTTTATCATTATGAGGCATGATGTGGATAGTGAACCGGAATACGCACTAAAGATGGCAAGATTGGAAAATGAACTTGGCATAACTTCATCCTATTATTTTAGGTATCTTGATGGGCTATTTCGAATAGATATAATAAAAGCAATAGCTAAATTAGGACATGAGATCGGATATCACTATGAAGTGTTGAATAAAGCAGAAGGGGATTACAATCAAGCAATAGATATTTTTAAAAACGAACTCAATGAATTTAGACAATTTTATGATGTTAAAACCATCGCGCAACATGGAAGTCCATTGAGGGGATCATTAGCAGCAATATCTATTTCCGGAATGTACGCAATAGTTAAAAGTTTGCTTAGGGATAAAGACGTTTTTACCCCTTGGTCTAGTCGAGATTTATGGAAGAAGTACAATTTCAAGGATTTTGGTATTATAGGAGAAGCGTATCTTTCTATTGATTTTAACGAAATACTTTATCTTTCTGACACTGGTAGAAGTTGGAATAGCACAAGATACAAACTGAAGGATTTAGTAGATATTTCAAATGGGTTACATGATCAGATAAAAGTAAAACATACGGACGACATTATTAAGATGATAAAGAAAAGAGATATAAGTGCTATATGCATACTAGTTCATGCAAATCAGTGGAAGGATAATTTTAGGGAGTGGTTAAAATGGCTTATGCTTCAGTATATTCGAAACGCAGGGAAATTGGCATTGAAAGGGTATTGGAAAATTAAAAAGCAAAATTAGTAAGTATTAATCAAGAATATTGTAAAAATCATGACTATATATTGTCGAAATTTTAAAGAGGTATTATAATATGCGAGTTATAGTAGCAAGGGGGCATCCTGCACATGCTTCATATGTAATAAGATGGTGTTGCGTACTGTTTAAAGACAAACCAGAAGCTAGAAAGGGGTTAAAATGAGGGTGATAGTAGACATTGCGCATCCGGCACATGTCAATTTTTACAAGAATGCAATTGACATTTTTAATAAGAAATATGGCGAAGTTAGCATCGTTGTTAATCGAAGGGGTTCTGTAGTTGAAATATTAAAAAAAGAATGTCCCAACAATGATATTGTTTCAATTGGAACACATCATCATTCCCTATTAGGAAAAATCAGTGGTTTCGTTAAAAGAGATATTCAGCTCATGAGTTACTTGCATAAAAAAGAATTTGATCTTACAACAGGAGTTGCCGATGTTTACATCGCACCAATATCGCGTATTTTAGGAAAACCGTCAGTACTATTTTATGATGATTTTGAGTATAAATTATGTTTTTATTTAGCACAACTTACTGCAACTCGATATGTGATACCAAGTTGTATTCCTGTTGCTAAAAAAAATATATTAAAATATGATGGGTTTAAAGAATTAGCATATCTACATCCGAATTATTTTAAACCTGACAAAAAAGCATTAGAGCAATATGGATTAACACCTTACAATTATGTATTTGTTAGGGAAGTATCAGGAATTAGTCTAAATTATAAAAATTTTCAACATGAGGACTTATCGAGGATTATCCAACATCTAAAAGAATTAGGATTGAAACTTGTTTTATCTTTAGAAGATAGAACACAAGTAGGTAAATATAGTGACGATGTAATATTGTTGAAAGAACCTATCAATGATATTCATTCTTTGTTATACTTTGCCTCATTTACAATCTCATCTGGCGATAGCATGGCAAGAGAATCCTGTTTAGTAGGCACGCCATCTATATATACAGGCGGAAGGGATATGATCATAAATAAAGAACTTATCAAAAGATCGTGTATGTTTAAAGTGGATGATAAACAACATTTGAAGGAGGTTGTAAAAAATATAATCGAAAAGGATATTAAAAAAGAAACTGAAGAAACAATAAAACATGCCATAAAATATGAATGGGTAGATACAACTGAAGTGATTATAAATAATTTATTAAGTCTTATCTATAAAGATGATTCATTAATTGAAAAATATCAAATTAATGGTTAAATATGACTGTAAAAATGGATATATCTATATTTGGATTAGGCTATGTTGGATCTGTAACAGCCGCATGCTTAGCGAAGAGTGGGCATTTTGTAATAGGCATAGATATAAAGCGAGAGAAAGTTGATTCAATAAATAAAGAAAAATCACCGATATTTGAAAAAGGCATTGAAGCATTGATAAAAGAAAGTGTAGCTAATGGCAAGCTAAAAGCCACCATATCGGCGAATGAGGCCATTGCAAACACTGAAATTTCATTGATATGCGTAGGCACTCCGAGCAATATAGATGGAAGCACCAATTTAGACCATATCAAACGCGTTTGTAGTGATATAGGAAAAGCATTAAAGGATAAGAATGAGTTTCACGTGGTCGTCATTAGAAGCACCATTATGCCAGGAACCACAGAAAGCATCTTAATGCCAATACTTGAAGACGAATCAGGGAAAAATGTTTTTGACGATTTTGGAGTATGTATTAATCCTGAGTTCATGAGAGAGGGTCAAGCAGTGCATGATTTTTACAATCCTGAAAGAATAGTAATAGGTGCGAATGATACATATTCTGGCGATTTCGTTGAGAAAATGTACACGGGCGTGAGCGCACCGACTGTTCTAGTAGATATTAGAACAGCAGAGTTGATAAAATATGTAGATAACACATTCCACGGCATGAAAGTTGCGTTCGCAAATGAGATCGGAACGCTATGCAAAAAGTTAGGGATTGATGGAAGAGAAGTTATGAGTATTTTTTGTATGGATCGTAAGTTAAATCTAGCCCCTTATTACTTCATGCCGGGCTTTGCATTCGGTGGTTCTTGTATCCCAAAGGATTTAAGAGCTTTGATTTATAAAACAAAAGAGCTCGAAATTGAGACTCCATTAATAGGCGCTATTCTGGATAGCAACCAAAGCCATATAGATAGAGTGGTGGAACTCATTATGGATCAAAACAAGAAAAAAATAGGTGTTTTTGGGTTGACATTCAAAGCAGGAACGAGCGATACCCGTGAGAGTCCAACAATTCCTATGATAACAAAACTACTGGAGAAGGGCTATCTAAAATTGTTTGAAAAAGGATATGATATTCGCATATATGATCCGGAAGTTGATCTATCAGAAATAGAGGAAATATTACCGCATATAACACCGCTGGTAAATTCATCTTTTGAGAAGGTTGTTACGGTGTCTGAGGTGATAGTTATAACAAAAAACGAAGAGATAGTCAAGAAAATACCCCTGATTATGACTGAAAACCAAATTATGATAGATTTAGCAGGTGTTATTAATCCGCGAGACGTGAAGAAAGGAAAATACATAGGGGTTTGTTGGTGAGTTCGTGCGAATCGATGCAAAATGCGAAGCGCAAAAAAAAGATTGGGGTAAAATGCAATTAAAAGTGTTCCGTTTGTTGGTGATAGCAAACAGGTATTATCCCTTCGTGAAAAGTCAAGTTGATAGTTTAAAAAATCACTTTGAAAAAGTTTGCGTAATATTATTAACCGCACGTGTCCCAAAATTTTTATCCAAATTCTCATTCATGAATCCTCGCTGGAGAAGAGATGCGTTTGCATATAATTATAAATACGACAATGTGGAAGTCTACTTTGCCAGACATTTCACTTTACCTTTCGATTCATCAAGGAAAAAAAGAGGAGACGCTGTATTTAAAGTCGTGACCAAAATAATCCAAAAAGAGAGAATAGAATTTGACCTGATCCATGCTCATTTTACGTATCCTTCTGGTTATGTCGGTGCAAGATTGAAAGAAGGATACGATAAACCATTAATTATCACAGGTCACGGTTATGATGTTTATGATTTGCCTTTCAGAAATGCTGAATGGAATAAAAAAATTAGAAGTGTTTTAAACACGGCAGACTATATATTAACGCCGAGTAAAAGCAACTATGATAAATTAGTGCAACTTGATATTTCTGAGGAGAACGTTTGTATTATCCCTAACGGCTATGAGCAAAACGTATTTAAAAACATTTTGAGTAGTAAAGCAAAAGAAAAATTAGATCTACCGGAGGATAAAAAAATTATCTTATCTGTAGGAAACTTAGAATTGATAAAAGGGCATAAATATTTGATCGAAGCAATAAAAGAGGTAGTCAAAAGAGAGAAAAATATTACATGTCTGATTGTTGGTTCTGGTAGTGAAAAAAAAGATCTTATTAATTTAATTGATAGATTAAACTTGAATAATTATATAAAATTAGTAGGGAGGAGACCACACAAAGAAATCCCTCTCTGGATGAATGCTTGCGATGTTTTCGTCTTGCCAAGTTTGAACGAAGGAAATCCAACAGTGATGTTTGAAGCATTGGGATGCGGAAAACCGTTTATTGGGACAAATGTTGGTGGTATTCCAGAAATCATCACCAACAAGAAACTCGGCATCATCGTCAAACCAGAAGAGGTCAATGCGTTGGCTGACGCAATACTGAAAGCACTTGATAAGGACTGGGACAAAGATTATATTTTAAATTATGCTAAACAGTATTCATGGGATAAGATAGCCGCCAAAATTATAGGTATTTATAATGAACTTCTCGAAAAAGAATAAATATCTCTTATTAGCACTTTTGGTAATACTAAATATTGTTTTTCGATTACCCGTAACAAGCCATGAAACTGGAGTGGATTCATTTGTAATCCATACTTTAGCAACAACCATTTCAACATATGGATATGCCGGATGGATTATACATCCAGTTTCTTTTACAGGTATGTACCCCTTGTCTCATGCAAGTGCATCGCCATTTTTTCTTTCTGGTCTATCGCAGGTTACTGGTATAACAATAGAGTATACAATTTTGTTCTTCTGTATATTACTTGGTGTTTTTAGTATTTTCTCTACTTTTTTATTTGCTAAAGAAGTAATAGACGATGACCTGTTTGCATTTTTAGTTTCTTTTGTCTATTCATTAGCCCCTGGTTTTTTAATGTTTACTATATGGCAAGCAACAACCAGAAACATATTTATGGCATTTTTCCCCTTATTTCTTTGGGCATTGCTAAAATGCTGGAATTCGCTTTCAGGCAAATACGTAGGAATTGCTATCGTTTTATTCATTTTTTTATTCACTTCACATAGATTAGTACTATTTATACCTTTAATCCTCCTTGCATTCATAGCAGCAGTTATTTTAATATCGGTGTATCAAAAAGTTACAGTATTTAGCAACTCTAAGATACTAAACATACTCCCCCTTATTATTTTTCCAGTTGCATTTTTACTTTTGTTTTCCATACAATTTTCGGGCATAAGTTTCTATAACAAATGGTTACCCGATTTTTATACGGGATATTTATTTGAAGGTGAAGAGACATATATTGTTATATTTAACATTGCTGCCGATTATTTTGGTAAAATTGGTTTTGTTCTGTTTTTTGGATTGGCCGGATTTATTTATCTCTCCAGAACGGC
>Ga0114922_10005823_pt1 | contig 11340 bp, 11 predicted proteins | sample AartaG_FD_100975 | JGI IMG/M metagenome (GOLD analysis project Ga0114922, IMG submission 100975) | Deep subsurface microbial communities from Aarhus Bay to uncover new lineages of life (NeLLi) - Aarhus_00045 metaG | ecosystem: Environmental > Aquatic > Marine > Oceanic > Sediment | place...
CCCATCATATACAGCATGGACGTCCAGGGCTCTATTCGCCACTGCCAGCTTCTGTACGTATCTGGGACATAAACCGGCCGGCCTGTGGTGCCCGAAGTCTGATGTAGGGTAGAAAGCTCCGTAGCATCTGTCGCCAAGGTCTTTCCGTAGAGATAAGGAATTTGGTCTTCCTGCGCTTGACGTAGTTGATCTTTTTCAGTGAGCGGGATCTTGCTTAGGTCTCTCAGATCATTAATGTCTTCGGGATTTACTCCTGCGGCCTTAAATGTCTCTTGATACAGGGGAGAGTTTTCTATGGCGAAGGCCATAACCCTTCGGAATTTCTTGATTTCTATATTCGCGAGATCGTCTCTGGGAAGTGTCTCCAAGAATGGATTCCAAAAGGGAGTATCCTGCATAACCTTTACCTCTTTATAGTGGCCTCTATCAAGCCAGGAAATTTTTGATTGTTCCGTCCTCAGGTGGGACCAAATATATCTGCTGTATTTTAGTGCGCCCTTTGTCTTGTCTCACTTCGATTCATCATCGTAAAACGCCATTTGCAAAATAACTCTGGGGGATGAGGATCAGGAGGCGCAAAAACACATTCAACGCGAATTCGTTCATCAACCTCTTTTATGATGCTTTCAAACTCGCTCCTATGCATATCTTTACAATCGTACTCTCAAATACATATTCTAAGTCGTGGCTCTTGGGATGGACAATGGGATGCACCAATATAGACTTCCCCAGGATTAACTTCGATTTGGTATCGGGTTATAAAAAACTAAGGATACACTTGCATGACTTTTACGAAGGCTTCCAGGCCTCTTTGCTCTATACCGAATCTCTGTTTAATTTCACGGGTCATAGGCCTGCCCATTCTATCCCAGACGTCCTCATTTATTGTGATAGCCGCATCGTAACCAAATTTATATTCCGCCTCCAAAAACCAGAATCCGTCCGCACGACGAAACTGATTGAGGAGAAACTCAAGGTAAGTGAAAAGTTCTCTTTTATTAAAACCAGATAATGTCATTATTCAGCACCTTTTTAAGTATTCAGATCTGGTATGAGCCCCTCAAGGGTACTCAAACTACCAGGAAACTGATATCATCCGAACACGATCCCTATCTTATCGAGAACTCCTTTTGGCAATCCTTTAAATAATCTTTTCCTTTTTTAATTGATCAAATTCCTCTGCTCTTAAGCCCAAAAGGCCACAATAAACCTCTTCGTTATGCTCACCAATTTTTGGTGCAATAGATCTTATGCCTCCAGGATTTCGAGAGAGCTTTATACTCACACCAGGTAAAGGAATCTCCCCCAAACCGGGATGCTCTTTCATAATTATCATTTCACGAGCTTTCACCTGCGGGTCATTCACTAGTTTGTCAACCGTGTTTACAACACTACACGGCACCCTGGCCTTCTCCAAGGAAGCTGTAACTTCCTTTACTGTTCGCTGTCCTACCCATTCTGAAACAATGGGCTCTATAAGCGCAGCATTTCTGAATCGGTCCATGTCGCTCCCAAATCGGGGATCATGAGCCATTTCTTCTTTACCAATTGCCTTCACAAATCTCTTCCAAATATAGTTAGTGGCTGGGGCAATCATAACCCATCCATCTTTTGCCTTTAAACACCCAATGTAAGAATGAAAACCACGATTACCGACTTGGGTACGCAGCTCCCCATAAACGTGATAAAGCGAGAGGACACCTAAAGCCTGGGTGGCAAAAAAAGCAATATCAAATAGGGATACATCCACATCCTGACCTAGGCTGGTCTTTTCTCTATCATAAAGTGCAAACATGATACCTAAGGCCCCAGATTGTCCTGTGCTGATATCGATATAGGTGATACTTGTTTTAAGGGGTGGATCACCTGGAAAGCCGGTAACCAGCATACCCCCAGATCTTGCCTGGGCTGTAGCATCGAAACAGGCTTGCTTTTTATAGGGGCCATTTTGGCCATAACCTGACAATGCAGCGACAATAACTTTATCATTTATTTTTTTCAGATTGGTATAGGTTAGCTCCTCTGATAACGTGGTCCCTGGCGTGAAGTTGTGAAGCACGACATCAGATTTCTTTACCAGTTTGTAGAAAATCTCCTTACCTCTTTCAGTATTTAGACGTAATGTTATTCCTTTTTTGTTTCTTGCGGTAAGCTTGAATGAAAGAGTTTCGCCGTCAGGGCCCAATTGACCCCATGCTCTATCCGGGCCCCCTTCAGATTGTTCTATTCTGATGACCTCCGCACCCATATCAGCCAATAACATGCCACATAATGGACCAGCTAAAAAACGGGACAGATCTAAAACCCTAATCCCATCTAGTGCTCCCATTTGCTAGGCCTCATACCTAAAGTTTGAAAAATAAAAAGCTCTTTTTTCATGCCCTAAGCCCTTTTGATTTCCCGATGTTCTCAGCTAATTCTCCACTCTTTCCCCAAAGGATGACGCGGGAACTGCCACCCTTTGGAAGTATTTTTTTGCTAAGACTCAAAGGCTTCATCCTCCTTATACTAGCGGCCTGTCCTGCCAAGCGATTTGCTGTACTCAGTCTGCATCGAGCGGATCTCTTTGAGCTGTTCTTCGGTGAACCACTTTTTCAGGTCCACCTTATCAACCGGGTAGTGGGGGCGTTCGAACTTCCAGGCGATATTAAAGGGCTTTGTGGCATCAAACGCCATGCCTCCTTCCCAACCGCCAACACCGCGTTCTCTTTCTTCACTCGGCTGGGCAGCGATCCCCCGACCTCCGCGGGGCAGCTTTAAGATATCTCTATCCGGATCTACCCTGCTCTCCAATGCCCACATCTCATCTTCAGTGTTATAGATATCCACGTCCTCGTCAACGGCAATAGCCATTCGCATGCCAGGCGCATCAGCCAAAGCCGACATCAGAATGTTGCGCTGAAACCCTTCATCTTGAGCTCGCTCTTTGCGAACCTGAAAAATGACACCACTACCCCATTTGAAGTAATCTGGAATATAGACATCGACACAGATACCAGGGGCAATTCTTTCCGCCAGTTCGAAGAAGTTGGCCTCCCTCGGCAAATCAAACCCGGCATACTCAAGTCCGGCTGCTAGCGGTGTGTAGAAGACAGGATTCTTGCGCATCGTGATAGCGGTCACCTGTAACTTGCGAACCCTCCAACTCCTACCCATATACCCAATCCATTCTGGAAAGAATCGTGCCTGCGCCTGCTTCCCCAATTTCTCAGCCTCATCGCTCTCCCATACATTCTCTGAATAGGGTTCCAGATAGCCTTCGAGTACAATTTCAGCATTAGCAATTGCATAAGCATCTACTGTTTTGGCCTTCACTAATTCTACTGGAGAACCCTGAAAAGCACCAGCTATTCCAAGCTCGTCACTGCCATGAGGCACTACAGTTCGAACCATCCAAGCTCCCGCTACCATTCCAACTGCAGGCGATGGATTTATATTGACCGTTAAAGGGATTCTTTCATTCCTGTGTGTTTTGAATGCCACCATGCCGATATGGGTTATTTGCGCTGTTGAGATGGATGCCCAGTCTTTTCCCCTAAAATGTATTCGATTGAAGGAAACATTCGTGTCCCCCTTATGATAGGTATCAGTTAATACCTGATTACCGCACCCCATGATACGGCCCGCATCGAGTTCAGTGTGCTTGATAATAGGCAGCATAGCCTTCACATCAATGTCCTTGGTAATAACGACCTCCTGGCAGGGCGCTTCGCTGACTATCTTGGGCGGTAAAGGTTCCCTGATGGCATCCACAAACTTGAATTTCAACTTGTTAGGATCATCCACATCATAAAGATCAGCTAAAGGCTCTCTTCTGCTGAAAAAATTCCCGATATCAACGAAGTCAGGGTAGCCCTTAATTTTCTCAAAAATAAGAATGGGCCCCTTATCTAGCGCTTTTTGGATACCTGCAATTTCATAAATCGGATCAACTTCTTCCTTGACATGGAAAACTTCACCTTTACCGTCAAGATACTCTAAGGCACCTCTCATACTCGTTACATCCTTTTTTTTCATTTTCCTATCTCCTTTCTCATTGCTTTACTTAATTCATTCATTCTTATTAAAATAATCTATTGAAAACAGGTTTATTTGCTTAAAGTCGACTTCTGCAGGCATTAAAAACTACGAATCACCTGGCTTCAAATCCCTGTAGATAACTTCTGATTCATCCCTTTTTAAGGTGCTTCACTTGCGCTTACTTCCATGAGCACTTTTTCCGCAAGATCCCTCTTTTTGGGTATAGCAGCCGCACTTACATCTACATACTGCAATGCCTTTGTCTCACAGAATTTAACACACATGGGATCGCCGCCACACAATTCACACTTCATAACCCTTTTCTTTTCAAAGTTGTATGATATCGCACCGAATGGGCAATAATGCATACACAATTTGCACCCAATACATTTACGATAATCTATCTTCATGCATCCCAGTTCTTTATCTCTATATATAGCGTCCTTTGGACAGACCGCCATACACGCTGCAACATCACACTGTTGACATAAAGTCGGAATTTGAAGGCCATCCCATTCCCATCTAATCATTTTTATTCTGGATAATTCAGAATTAATCACGCCTTCATTGTAAAGCGAGCAAACCGTTTCGCATAGCCTGCATCCAGTACATTTTTCATAATCAACTGTTATTACCTTTTGCATAACAAACTCCTCTGTCATCTTAGACAATGTGAGATGGTTCTTTAGCTAATTCTAACTTTTTCAAGGTTTCCGGAGCCGGCACACCATTATTATCCCAGCCATGAAGCTCATAGTATTCATCTAACATCTTATCATATTTCTTTCTGTCCAGATGCCTTCCCTTTACCGGTTCCAAGCCGTATTTATGCCCTTCTTTAAAGGAACGCTCCGGTGGATAATCGTCCTTCCTTGCATGCCCTGCCTCTCGGTAGTTTATCATCTTCTCAAGGGTGTACACCCTCTCGCCAATCTCGAATAATTCCTCGGTTGTAAACTCCAGCCCCGTATTATAGAGGAGATACTTTGACCATTCCTCATAGGCCGGTAAATGTGGGCTAAAAAAAACAGTCTGGAACTTGCAGGTGCCAACGCAATCCACAACAGCATAGGTGAGCTCATGCCACCTGACCATTCGAGCCTTGCCCTCATATGAGGTGTAATCACCTGAAACCTTCCCCCCATATAATTTTTCCAACACATCTTCGGGTAAATTATAGTGGTCCAAGGCAGGTCGACTCCTGAGATGGTCTGCGCCCCTGGTTGATGTGGCTATTCCCAGGGAAAAGGATGGTTGAACCCTGTCAACGTTACCAAGTTTACCCAGCCCTTTACAGTGCTGGATATAATAGCCTACCTTATCGCTATACTTGCTGAATTCGGAGATTATGCCTAGGGGACCCTGCCCTATGATAGCGCCAATCCCTTCATTTTTTGCTGTCAATTCCATAAGTTTCGGGGTAATCTCTTTCGCATTACTCCAGGATAAATCCAGGCCGCCGGTTACCTTCTTGTCAATAATCCCTCTTTGATACAGCTCCATAACACCGCGAACTGCATTGCACCAACCGGTCGTATCTATCCCATATACATTGGCAAGGTGCCATCCCTGTAACATGTCCTCCCAATTGTTAAGACCAAAGGTGCCAAAAGCCGTCTGGGTATTGTATTCCGGTCCCTCACCAAATTCTCCGGCACGTGGCCCTTCCTTAAGCCGGAATTGATGTCTGCAGTGTACGCTGCAGTTAAAACAGGCAGCAACCCCCAAGCTGTACTCCTCGTGAAACCTCTCTATCGTCATGTCGTGCCAGTCACCAAAGGGAAACCTATTGGTCTGCCCGTTCATCCATTCCAGTAATCCACTTGAATTGGTCACATTCCAAATAAAACTCGTTCCGTCCACGCCCATTGCCTTGGCAACCTTTGTCATCATTATTTTATCGAAGGCCTCTTTAGAGTACTCAAGGGCTCTTTGGGGATGAGCCGGGCGAAGTCCCAACCTCCCCCTCACAGCAATCGCCTTAAGCTTTTTTGAACCGGCTATACACCCGGTTCCTGTTCTGCCGGCAGCATCCTTAGGGCCTGTTCTGAAATTTGCCAGCTTCACAAGATTTTCACCCGCAATACCGATGCAGGCTATTTTTATATCCTCATCACCATATTCCTCTCTGATCATCTGCTGGGTTTCAAAGGTGTCCTTGCCCCACAGATGCGAGGCATCCCTGATCTCTATCTCACCATCGTTGACCCATAAATAGACCGGTTTCTTTGATGCCCCCTTTATGACGAGATGCTCAAAACCGGCGAATTTAAGTTCGGGCCCGAAATAGCCCCCCATATTGGAACTGGCAATTGCGCCAGTAATCGGTGATTTACCGCCCCACTGGGTCCTTGCCGCAGCAGGGGCCATAGCCCCTGTTAAAACACCGGCACTCACTACAAGTACGTTGTCAGGGCTGAGAGGGTCTGCCCCTGGCTTCAGGTGATTGTAAATAAGATAGGCCTGCAGTCCCCTGCCGCCCAAGTATAGCCGGCGTAATTTCTCTGGGATCGATATCTTGGTTATTTCACCTTTAGTGAGATCAACAATGGCAACCTTTCCTGTTAATGGCATATCATATTCCTCCCTAGTCTTTAAAATAATCCACTAATCCTAAAATTTTTGCCTGTCCCGCGCGCCATGCAATTTCATATTCCGTCTTACACTTAGTGCAGGTATATCGGTCTGCCCTGGGAGGTATATCCATCCTAGTAAAGCAATTGAGACACCTGAGAACACGGTCTCTCGGTTGTTTTCGTGCTGGTAAAGCCTTAAACATCTTGCATCCTCCTTCCTATCTATATACTATGAGTTATGCTCGGTTTAGCTCATTGAGCAGAGGCCTTTAATTTGCTCATATCTGATATCTACAGATTTTTGAAACTCTTCCATTTCATCCTTTGTTAGGTGAGAATATTTGCCAATCAGTTTAGTGTACTCTTCAATTGGTTCTGGTTTTTTTATTTCTCGCGTAAGTCTGAATTTTCCATTCTCACATTCCCAGAGCGGAAAGTAGTTTGTCTCCACTGCAAGACGGCTTATGTCGATACCGCTATCCTGCGCCGCCTTCCATCCCGATGGACATGGCGTAAAGAGATGTATGTATGACATGCCGTCTTTAGTGTTCATGGCTTTAGTGAGTTTCTTTACGTAATCTTCCAAATATGCAACACTTGCAGTAGCCGTATAGGGAATCCCGTGAAACGCCATGATAAGGGGAAGATATTTGCTGTTCTGTTCCTTGCCCCGCAGGCTTTTCCCGACAGGGCTGGTGTTTGTCCAGGCCTTGACCGAGGTAGTGCCGCTCCTTTGATTTCCCGTATTCATGTACCCTTCATTGTCATAACATATGATAATAATCCTCTCACCACGTTCTGCAGCCCCGGAGAGCACCTGAAAGCTCACATCTGCCATAGCACCATCTCCGCAGTAAGCAACTAGCTTAACTTCCTTTCCAATGTGATGATAATATCTGTACACCCCTGTCATGGTGGAGGGGATGTTGGTGAAGAGGCAGTTAATATAAGAACCTTTACTGGTTGCCCTTTCCCCGTAACCAATCATAACGGTAGTCATGCAACTGGGACCTCCGAAAAAGATCGCATCCCTCCCAAAGACACGGAGGGCAATTCGTAAACCCAGCTCGGCGGGGCAGCCGGGACAGGCTCTGGTTCCCTTAGGAATCAAATCTTCATCGTTGAAATACTGGCGGGCTTTACCGATTTTAGGAAGCCTCTTCTTAGCCATAAATTCTCCTCGTTTTTTCTATTCCAAATCTAACCAGGTCACGTCTTGATATTCTTGTCCTCGAGCCGCTTTGTTGGTGAGCTCTATCGCCCCTTCAATGATTGCCACCGTGATATCTAAACCGCAAAGCCCGCAAACGAAATCTAATATTGGTGGCTGCATACTCAACCCATAGAGGGCTGATTTCACTTCCATAAATATGGCACCGCAATTCCATCCGAAGCAGATGTTCCTATCAATAACACCAATGGCCTTTTTCCCCTTCAATGCATTGGCCAATCGTTCCTTCGGAAAGGGGCGGACCATCCGGACATTGATGAGGCCTACCCTAATGCCTTCCTCCCTTTTGTTATCAATGGCTACTTTTGCAGTGCTTGCACAGCTGCCAATAGCCAGAATAATCAGTTCAGAATCTGAAGTCCTATATTCTTCTATTTGACCTCCATAGCTTCTTCCGAAGTGCTGATCAAATTCTTTATCTATCTGGTCAATTTTTTCTTTTGCCCTTTCAATAGCAGCAGTCTGTTTAAATCGGTACTCAATTCCCATTTCTCCTGGAAGAAACGGACCGAAGGTCATTGGTTTTTCCGGATCAATAGTAGGGCTCATCACAAGAGGAGGCAGAAACCGATCGACCGCCTGTTGTGACGGGATCTCGACCGGTTCCCACTGATGCGAAAGATAATATCCATCGTAACAAACCATTACCGGGATCAGTATCTCAGGATCTTCGGCTAAGCGGTATGCCATTATTATCACATCCATAATTTCCTGGCAATTTTGAGCGTGAATCTGAATCCACCCCATATCCCGTACCATCATAGCATCTTGATGGCTGTTCGTTACTGAATGTGGTGCTATCATCTCCCTGCAAACATTGACCATGACTATTGGAAGTCGGTGGGTAGCCACATGGATACAGACCTCAAACATAAAGGCCAAACCTTGAGCAGCAGTTGCCGTAAACGTACGGCCCCCGCAACCGGCAGCTCCTCTCAGGATGCTCATCGCCGAGTGCTCGCTTTCAGGCGCAACCATCTCTGAAGCGAGCCTTCCGTCAGCTTTAAATTGGTATAATTGCTCCAAAATTTCCGTTTGAGGTGTTATCGGATACGCAGAAATAACATCAGGGCGACAGAGCATTGCACCGTATGCCGCAGCCCGATTTCCGTCCAAAACCTTCATTTGACCTTTTGCTTTGGCATCCACTTTCTATCACTCCCTTTCCATCCAAATGGCATCGTGAGGACATAGTTTCGCGCAGATACCACATCCCTTGCAGTATTCCAGATCAATAACACAACTGTCTCCTAACTCCTCGATGCACCCTGAAGGACAAAAGAGAGAACAAATTCCACAGTTCTTGCATTTACTCTCGGCTATTATTGGCTTCTGGTACCTCCATTCCTTGGTCCTAATAGTGAACTGATTTTCGCTAGTAGCCCAAGCTATTTCACCTTTCGTCTTAAATCTCATGGCACTCCCATCAAAATTCAGCAATGCTTGTCTCTTTAAATCCTCTCGCTACGGACTTTATGTTTCTTTCCAGTATATCTCCCTGGAAATATTCTTCCAGAGCCGATAACAGGGAATCCAACTGTACCCAGCCAGTGGAACGTGCAAAAGCACCGAGCATACAGGTATTGGTGATGGATCTCCCGATTTCCTGAACTGCGATCCCGGTAGCGTCGACAGAGCCAATCACTCGCAGGTTTTTGTGGTACTGCTCCGTCAGTGACACAGGAGAATTCACTACAAGAATGCAATCCTCTCTGATACCTTTGAAGACATCCGAAGAATGAAAGAGATACGGATCAATTACGATCAAAGAGTCGGCACTATAGATCTTTGTCTTCTCCCTGATCGGTTTATCATCTAAGCGGACGAAAGCTGTGAGAGGTGCACCTCTTCTCTCGACACCAAACACTGGAAATCCGCTTGCCCACTTACCTTCGTAAACAAGGGCAGTTGTTAATATCCTGGCCGCTACTGCTGCGCCCTGCCCACCTCTCCCGTGTATTTTTATCTCTTTCACATCCCGCTATAGCACTCCCATATCGTGGCCCTATATTTCTTCACTTGAAAGAGGAATCAAAGGCCTGTATCCGCCGCTTTTCAAGACTGCATACGTCAAGCTCAGGCCACATATAATCTTGCCAACAGCGCCAACAAACAACACCATCTTAGAAACCTGCATTCCCTTGTAGCTCAACAGCGCGATCGCAAATGGCATGACAATGCCGAGCAGCACCACACCAAGCCAGAATGCCGGACTCACCTTCCCTTTCAGGAGTTCTTTCAACGCCGTTTTCCCATAAGGCCCGCTATAGGAAACGCTCCACGTGTAAGTAATGATAAAAATGGCAGTTATAAAAAGAAGGACAAGACTTCCAAACTCAATTCCAATCAAATCCACATTGCCTCCAAGCACACCAATGATCTGTAGAATCGCAAATCCGCCCAAGAGACCACATGCTATAAATAGAAGGGGTAGCATAGCTGAATTCCATAGTGAAATTGCATTAACGTAATTGAGAGTGAATCCTGGATATGCGCAGATCCCCAGAGCGACCAACACGGCTAAAACCTTAAAGATATCTTCCCACGTAGTTCCTGGAAGGAAATATGAAAAAAACATCTGAAGGACAACCAAACCAAGGAATAAAATTGCCAGGATCAATCCCCTGCTTATCCAGGATGACTGAGGTTTCAATACCATCCTCCAGGACCTGAATGGTTGCCCTAAGTCTATAAGATGGGAGCCTCCTTTTAAGACCCCAACGATTAACCAGGCAACAAGTATACCCAAAAGACTATTGAAATAGAGAGAAACCAAATATAGACCGCCTCCGAGTGATCCAAGATAAAAGGCAAGTGGCGTGAAAATACCCTTTTTCTCTATCCATTCTACCTGCGGCGTATAAGTTGTCATCCACTCATATGGTTTCATGATTATTGTCTCCTTATCTTAATCTAACGGGTAATATAATAAACTGAAGGGTTAGTACCAAATTCCGGATGAAGCTGAAACGCCTTCTTTTCACTGATTAATCTCGAAACTTCACTGGTGGGGTCGTCAAGATCACCAAAATACCTGGCCTTAGAGGGGCAGGCAATTACGCAGGCAGGGGTTGCCTCCCGGTCTATCCCCGGTTTCAATCCTCGCTTGAGGCCTGCGTCAATCCTCTCAGCACAGAAATTACATTTTACTACAGTACCTTCTTGAAAGGGGTATAATTGCCTTCCCATGACTTCTAATTCAGTCAATCCCTGATTAGGAAAATACTCCTTTTTACCATTTATATAAAAAGCCCGCTGTTGATATGGGCAGGCCATCATGCAATACCGACACCCCGCGCATTTGTCATAATCTATTGTAACGATGCCATCTTCCCTCTTTGTAGTGGCCCCTGTGGGACAAACATCCACACAAGGTGCCTCTTCACAATGATTACAAAGTACTGGATATATTTGTTTGCTTACAGCTGGATATTTTCCAACTTCACCTATCAGTACCCTGCCCCAAAATATATCAGGTGGAAGAAAATGCTCCTGTTTACAGGCCAACATGCA
>Ga0114922_10005824_pt1 | contig 11338 bp, 6 predicted proteins | sample AartaG_FD_100975 | JGI IMG/M metagenome (GOLD analysis project Ga0114922, IMG submission 100975) | Deep subsurface microbial communities from Aarhus Bay to uncover new lineages of life (NeLLi) - Aarhus_00045 metaG | ecosystem: Environmental > Aquatic > Marine > Oceanic > Sediment | place: Aarhus...
ACCTGACACCTGACACCTGACACCAAAAAGTACACCTGACACCAAAAAGTACGAACAAAAGAATTTATCTCTTGGCGCCCGCCTGCGCGGCCGTAGCCGCTGCGGCGCGGCGAAGGCCCGCATCCTTGATAAGTGTAAACCGAGGAATGAAGGATGCTCTCATTTCCTTCTAATTCCGACACGAAGTGAAGCTTGCGCTAAATCCGAAATCGTCTCATTCCGCATTCCGCATTCCGCATTCCGCATTCCGAAATCCGTTCGCCTCTTCTTTTACCTTCTCGTATAAGGAAACATACTCCCGGGCCGATTTTTCCCATGAAAAGTCTGCCTGCATCCCGTTCTCTACCAGTTTCATCCAGCCCGGTCTATCTTCAAAGACCTTCAGGGCCTCCCTGATCTGATCCAGAAATGCCTTTGCTTGATAGTCGGAAAACTTGAACCCCGTGCCCTCACCTGAGCCAGGGTCAAAAGGATTAATCGTATCATCAAGGCCTCCCGTGGCACGAACAATAGGGACTGTTCCGTATTTTAGGGCATAGATCTGAGTCAACCCGCATGGCTCATAGTGAGAAGGGACCAAAAACATATCAACCCCCGCCATGATACGGTGGGCGAGGCCTTCATCAAACCCTATCGTGACAGCCGCGCTTTCAGGGTATTTCCTGCCCAGCCCCAGGAAAAGGGCCTGATATGCCTCCTCGCCCGCGCCCAGGATTACCAGCCCTGCATCCAACCCTACGATATCTTCTACGACCTGGGCCAGCAAATCAGACCCTTTTTGTGGCGCAAGGCGAGACACCATCCCGAGGACCGGCCGATCTACAAAGCGCTCATGGAGACCCAACTCCTTGACAAGACCAGCTTTGCACTTCCGTTTACCCCTCATATTGCCCAGGCTGTAATGGTTTGTGATATGCCGATCCATGGCAGGGTTCCAGGAAGTGTAGTCCGCCCCGTTAAGGATACCGTAAAGATCAGCCGATCTTTTTCTAAGGATACCATCCATGCCCATGCCGAACTCAGGGGTCTGGATCTCCTGGCTGTATCGGGGACTCACCGTGGTGATCGCATCTGCATACACAATACCTGCCTTCAGAAAACTGATCTTGCCCCAGTATTCAAGGCCTTCCGGATTATACTCAGTGCCGGGAAGGCCGCAGATGTGGAGCCTGTCCGGCGGAAAAAGACCCTGATAGCCGATATTGTGAATAGTGAAGACCGATGCTGCGTTTGAAAAGAAGGGATTCGCCCGGTAAAGGGTCTTTATGTAGGCTGGAATCAGACCGGTTTGCCAGTCGTGGCAATGAACGACGTCGAACTGAAACCCCACCTTGCTGGCGAAAAGGAGGGCAGCCCGGCAGAAATATGTAAAGCGTTCCAGATTGTCATAGTAATCACCATCAGGGGTACCATAAAGGTTTGGCCGGTCAAAGAGATCTTCCCTGTCAAACAGGTAAACAGGAACCCCTTCATCGGTTGAGGTTTCCAGGACGCCACCCCTGAGCCTGGTATTTCCCAGGGGGACTTCAAGCCCTTCAATGACCTTTTGGGCCTTAAAATCCCCATCCTTCGCCATCCGATAAAACGGAAGGCCCACCCTCACATCCACTCCAAGGTTCCTGAGGTAAGCAGGGAGGGAACCTGCTACATCGGCCAGGCCGCCGGTCTTGGCAAACGGCGCCACCTCGGACGCGAGAAACCAGACCTTCAAGGATTCAGTCATGAAACCGTTGTATCCTTTTCAAACTATATGGTAGTCTAGATAAATGCTCTTTACTCCAGCACTCCAATACTCCGTGACCGATTACCCATCAAAGAGGATACTATGTGTAAGCTTACGCATTGTCTTTTTCCACAGCTTGCAGCAGGTCATCATATATATCAGGTACAGAATAGGTCACCCGGTTCCATGATGGAATCTGGGTGCCTTCCTTTTCCTGCCTTGCCTGCTTCCAGGCCGTAGCAATAAAATCCCTGAAGTGCCGCACTGTCAGTTCTTCCTGATGCCGGTCATAGGCCAGATCATTCGACTCTGCATCGTCACTATAGCTTTTTACAAAGCTCAAAGCCGTACTGTAGTACGTGTGCTGGAGCATATCAATAAATGCATCATCAATGGGCATGCCGCTTGATCGCACGTAGTTCAGATAGAACTTGGTAATGTCCACCACCATGCGATGAAGGCCACCCCTGGCATCTTCTTCAGAAAGCACCTGATGTTTATGCTCGTAGTTTTTGCAGAGATCGATTTGGGCAATCTTTTTTGGCGTAAGACGATTGTAGACCTCAGACAGGGTGCTGACCTCAAGACCCCAATCATAAGCTATGTTTATGGCCCGGGCAATGCGCGTCAAAAAACTGAATTCTCCTGCCAGAGGATAGCGGAACGTTCGGTGATACCGGAAGAATTGTTCCAGGGCATGGTGGCCGCGGTGATGCATGATAGAAGCCAGGGTCTCCACAAAGGGTGCAACAAAAAGCCGTGTGGTTCTTCCCTTCATCTCCATTTCTATTGGCGAAACACGCGCATAATAGCCCTTGCAGAACTCTAAATCGTTGTTCGGATTAGCCGTAGGCTCAATGAGCCGGCCAAGGAGAAGTCGGTCGTAGGTCACGATATCACAGTCGTGCAGGGCAATCACATCACAGACCTCACTGGCAAAGAGATACCCAAGGGTAATCCAGACGGACTGGCCCTTTCCGGGGACACCTACAGGAATTTTCTGTTCCTGGAGTTTCTTGAAGATCCTCTGAATCCTCGGCCCCTCTACCCAGACCACCTTGACGTCCCGGTCTTCCTTTTTTAGCCTGCAAAAATAATCTCTGGCTTCCCTGAAATCCTTTTCTTCCCTGGCCCCGCCAAGGGCCACTACAAGCGAACACAGATAATTCACGTGGTTAATCTGATCGATGATGTTATCCAGGACCCCCGGCACATGGATTTCCTCGTAAAGAGAGGGAAGGAGAAGACCGATACACATGTGTTTGGAGAAAGCCTCTATCTTTTTTTCCAGCCGCACCAGGTGTTCTTCAGGATCAAAAAGATCATAAAACCCATGGATAGTCGTAATAAAACCTTCCTGATGAAATTCACTCACGACAACACCTCCTTTGTCCCTAACCCACCAACATAATGCGCAAATCCATGACGTTTGTGTTGGTTGGTCCGGTCTTGACAAGGTCTCCGAGCCTTTCAAAAAAGTGATAGGCATCATTGTTAAACAGAAAATCCGCAGGGTTCAGCCCCAGGGCTTCAGCCCTTTGAACGGTCTGGCTGTCAGCAACAGCACCGGCCGCATCGGTCGGGCCGTCGGTCCCATCTGTGCCGGCGCTCAGTACCACGATCCCCTTCTGCCCATGAAGGCCCATGGCAGCAGCAAGGACAAATTCCTGGTTGCGCCCCCCCAGCCCCTGGCCCGTGATCGTTACCGTGGTCTCACCCCCTGTCAGGACGCAGGCAGGAGGAGAAAGGGGGTGGCTGCTTTTCAAGATCTCTTTGGCTATGCCGGCATGGACAAGGGCAACCTCTCTGGTCTCCCCTTCAATCATGGTTGAAAGCACCAGCGTATGATACCCCAGACTACGGGCCTTTTTTTCAGCAGCCAGCACGCACGTTAGGTTGCTTCCCACGATTACGCTCTGTGTGGGCGTAAAGACAGGGTCAGCCGGCTTTGGGGTCTCAGGAACCTTGCCCTCAATCCCTTTCCGGACATGATTCAAAACAGTTTCAGGCACCTTTTCGCGGATGCCGTATTTGTCAAAGATGCTCATGCAATCCTGAAAGCTACTGGAATCCGGCACTGTCGGGCCTGAGGCGATCACATCCAGGTCGTCTCCGACCACGTCTGACAGTATCAGGGAGATCAGGGTTGCAGGGTACGCCGCCCGTGCCAGGCCGCCTCCTTTGACCCTGGATATGTGTTTGCGCACAGAATTAATCTCATGAATTGTAGCCCCACAGGCAAGGAGGACTTTTGTGGTATCCTGCTTGTCCTGAAGGCTGAGGCCTTCGGCAGGAAGGGGAAGGAGGGCCGACCCGCCACCTGAGATCAGACATAGAACCATGTCTCCTTTTTCTGCCCTGGAGGCCAGGTCCAGGATGGCACGCCCCCCTTCCAGGCCTGCCTCATCCGGCACCGGATGGCCTGCCTCGATGACTTTTACGCGACTCAGTTTAGCCAGGTGACCGTATTTCACGTTAATGATACCCTCGGTGATCCTGTCCCCCAGGGCCTCCTCCACGGCCCTGGCCATGGGTGCCCCGGCCTTTCCTGCCCCGATCACGAAGATGTTCTCAAATTCGGTAAGGTCATAGACCTCCTCGTGAACCAGGAGCCAGTTGCCTTCACGCCTGCAATACTGTTTAACGGCTGCTTCAGGTTCCACGGCCTCAACGCCTGCCCGGAAGATATCGATCGCATCCTTTCGCATTTGGGCAAAATCTCTTGATTTCGGCCTGCCCTGGCGCGACATGCATGGAATAGGCTGTTCTGCCGGAAGGCCAGGTCTGGGCCAGGGATTGCGGAATGCGGAATGCGGAATGCGGAGTGAGCCATTTGCTTCTTCCACGATGCCCATTTTCTTTTTCCCCGTTATCTCAGTTCCTGTATTTCATCATATGCCTTTGCAGTTCAACTCCGCATTCCGCATTCCGCATTCCGCATTCCTACAAGTTCCCCACTGCTGCCAGGTAAATGGCAGTCTCTTCCTCCCCGTCAACTCTGAGTATCTGGTTGATCTCCTCATCATAAAAGGCCCCGATCTGGCAGCACCCGAGACCCAAGGCTGTAGCGGCAAGCTGGAGATTCTGACCAATGTGGCCGGCGTCCATAAAGATGTATCGGATGCACCGGTTTCGATATTTCGACATGGAGCGTAGCACAATGGCCGTCCATATGAAAAGCACGGCTCCCCGCCCCACCATGGCCTGGTCCAGTGCAGCGCGGGTCAGGTGCTCGCCAAAGTTGCCCTGCACGATCTCCTCTAAGGCAAAATCGAGCACATTAAAGTGATAGATGCCCTGTTTCAGGTCTGAAACACGGTGGATGCTCAGGTAGGTCTCCACAGGGTAGAGGGCGCCGGCCGAAGGGGCCGTTCTAAACTGATAGTCACGGGCCGAAAGGGTGATACCCTGGATGGCCCAGAGCAGGGTTGACAGGGTTGTCATGGTGATGGGCTCAGGGGCATATCGTCTCCTGGAACGTCGCTGATCCAGAATGTCCCACAGGCTTTTTGTTTCTCCAAAGACAGGCCTTGGCAGAGGGATCTTAGCGGCCTCCGGGTACGTCTTATAGACCGGAGGTCTTGGGATCTGCCCGAGGTCATCTCTGCGAAGAATCGACTCACGGTCATATTTCGTTTCCCTCAGGTATTGATAGGCAATCCCGTCTTTATATGACCTCAAGGGTGAGCCTCCTGTCCTATTTTGGATTGCGGATTGCGGATTTAGTCCGTTATTCGTGATTAATCTCTTTTTTGGTTCCGGTTTATCCGGGTTAGGTGGAATGATATTCGATCATTATATGATTCTCCGGGGATTGTCAATTTCCGAAAATGATTCTCCGGCACGCTTCCTCTCATAAAATCGCTGCGTAATTTGATATAAAGACTTTTAAATACCGCCATATTATGCAATATGTGGCAGCCAGTCGGCGCCCCCCCGAGGCAGGGGTCTATTTTGCTGAAAACCTTAGCTTTGATCATGGTTTCGGCCACTTCAACATTTCTGTGGGGAGCGGCTTTCCAGCCGCGATGGTCGCGGCTGGAAAGCCGCTCCCACAAATCGGCGCAAATCATGATCGAGGCCAAAATCGGAGGAGTGAAGTGAAACCTGATCGAGAAATCACCGGAAAGATTGAAAGCGTGGACCAGAAAGACGGACTCGACCAAGTTTGTATCAACACCATCCGCATGCTTGCTGTAGATGCCGTGGAAAAAGCCCGTTCAGGGCATCCAGGCATGCCCATGGAAGCCGCAGACATAGGATACGTCCTGTGGACCCGGTTTTTGAAACACAACCCGGCCAATCCTAAATGGCCAAACCGCGACAGGTTCGTCCTGTCGGCCGGTCATGGATCAATGCTCCTCTACGCCCTTCTTTATCTGGCGGGCTACGATGTCTCCCTTGAGGATATCCGCCAATTCCGCCAGTGGAACAGCATCACCCCGGGCCATCCCGAATACGGGCTCACCCCGGGTGTGGAGACCACGACCGGCCCTTTAGGCCAGGGCTTTTCTAACGCAGTAGGCATGGCCATGGCACAAGAATACCTTGCCCAGTACTTCAACCGGCCAGGATACCCACTGGTCGATTATTTTATCTATGCCCTGGTCAGCGACGGCGACATGATGGAGGGGATTGCCTCGGAGTCAGCCTCCATTGCAGGCCATCTTGGCCTGGGACGCTTGATTTACATCTACCTGGACAACCGTATCACCATCGAGGGGAACACAGACCTCACCTTCACAGAGGATGTAGGCAAGCGGTTTGAGGCCTACGGCTGGCAGGTGCAAAAGGTGGACGGCTACGATCTCACTCAAATTGCCTCAGCCTTGAGCGCAGCACAGCAAGAAAGAGACAGACCCTCTTTGATTATTGCCCGCACCCATATCGGATACGGAAGCCCCCACAAACAGGACAATGCATCGGCCCACGGCGAGCCCCTGGGAGCCGAAGAAACTAAGTTGGTCAGGGAGAGGCTCAACTGGCCTGAAACATTGTTTCATATCCCTGAAGAGGCCCTTGCGCAATTTCGAACGTGCCTGGACAAGGGGCGTGTGTGGGAGGCAGAATGGACACGTCTTTTTGACGCTTACGCCGGAGAATATCCGGACCTGGCCAGACAGTGGAAAGAGCGCCATGAGGGAAAATGGCCGGAAGGCTGGGAAGAGTCCTTGCCCAGGTTCGAGGCCGATCAGGCTCCTATAGCCACCCGGAGTGCTTCGGGCAAGGTCCTCGAAGGCGTGGCCCCGACGCTATTCGCCCTGTTGGGCGGTTCTGCAGATCTAGCCCCCTCTACAAAGACCTACATTAAAGGTCTGGGGGTCATGAAGGTGGATACGCGCGGGAGAAACATCCATTTTGGCATACGCGAGCATGCCATGGGAGGCATATTGAACGGCATGGCCCTGAGTCAGGCCCTTGTGCCTTACGGCGCCACGTTCCTGGTCTTTTCCGACTACATGCGGCCGGCCATACGCCTGGCTGCCTTGATGAAGCTGCAGGTTATTTATGTTTTCACCCATGACTCTGTGGCCGTAGGAGAAGACGGCCCCACCCACCAGCCAGTCGAACACATAGCCGCTCTGCGCGCCATACCCAATCTAATGGTCCTGCGACCGGCAGATGCCAACGAGACGGTCTTTGCCTGGCAATCTGCCCTGAATCGCAAAGATGGCCCCACTGCTTTAATCCTTACCCGGCAGAAGGTCCCTATCATCAACCAGAGCCGGTTTGCGTCACCCGAGGGTGTATTGCGGGGGGGCTACATCCTGGCAGAGGCGCCACAGGGCACACCGGAAGTCCTGATCCTTGCAACCGGATCAGAGGTTCATCTGGCGCTGGCTGCCTATGAAAAGCTAGTCCAGGAAGGGGTTGCGGTTCGGGTAGTCAGCATGCCGAGCTGGGAGGTTTTTGAGGCCCAGGAAGTTGCCTATCGAGAAAAGGTCTTGCCAGCCAGAGTAAAAGCCCGAATAGCTGTTGAGGCGGCAGTACCCATGGGGTGGGAACGTTATGTAGGGCTTGAGGGCGCGGTGATCGGTATTGAGCGCTTTGGGGCTTCTGCACCCGGGGCTGTTCTTTTGGAAAAATTTGGCATTACTGCCGAGGCCGTTGTTGCCGCAGTGAGCCAGATGCTTGGAAGACCTTGAACCCCAGTGATGTCTTGGAATCATAAACCAGCCCTCTGTGCACAACAGCCTGTCAAGTTAACGTCTAAGGTGTATCGGTTGCGCTGCTCGTGGGAGGGGCTTTCAGCCCCGATTGTCCCTGGCCCAGACCGGGTTTTTCTCTGCGAGACATTCTCTGGCTTCCGTCGCGCCAGGGCGGGCCGCCTTTTTCTCGTAGGGGCGGCTTTACGCCGCCTGTCATTCGGGCGGGATAAACCCCTGGCCCAGACCGGGTTTTCATATGGCACCGATTATTATTCTCGTGTCGCGCCAGGGCGGGCCGCCCCTACTCTCGACTTTTGGCATAGAACATGCAAAACCAGTTCAAGGGCCTATCTTACTCAGTAAGTACTCAGGTTCAAAGTTCCTATGTTCACGGTTCAGTTAAAAGAATAGAGGTCAAAGATCAGAGGTCTGATCTTTGATTTCTGATCTTTGATTTCTGATCTTTGATTTCTGATCTTTGATTTCTGATCTTTGATTTCTGATCTCTGAGTTTACGGGGCCGGGGCTTCACAAAGCGAGGCAGCAAACATGAAAGACCAAGAACTCCAAGGCATCCTGATTGTTGATGATGACGAAGCAGTGGAAAAGGTGACCACGCGTATGATTCGCAGGATAGGCTATTCGTGCGCCGCCGTTTCAAGCGGTGAGAAAGCCCTGGAGAGGCTTCAAAAAGAGGATTTTGACATCGTCATTTCTGACATCGCAATGACTGGGATGAACGGGGTTGAATTCATGAACAAGGCCAGGGAAAGATACCCCCATTTAGACTTTATCATCATGACAGGGTACACCTCTGAATATTCTTATAGCAATATCATCAAGGCCGGGGCCATTGACTATCTGGCCAAACCGTTTGAGCAGGCCGAACTTCAGGCCAGGTTAGAGCGGGCGATAAAAGAAAGACGTTTACTCCGCGAACTCAGGAAGTCCGAGAAGAGATATAGCACTCTGATTGAAAGCTCCCCAGATATCATCTATACGCTTGATCCTGAAGGCAAATTCACGTTTGTCGGCGGTGCAGTGGAAAAGCTTCTTGGATTTAGTCCACAGGAGTTGCTCGGAAAGCACTTTTCCTTCATTGTTTATCGGGACGACAAAGACAGGGCACGGTGGCGCTTCAATGAGCGGAGGACAGGGGAACGTGCTACCAAAAGGCTTGAGTTGCGCTTAAAGACAAGCAAGGGAGAACCAAAGCCGTTTGATGTAGACTACCTGGCCACGGAGCTTAGCGCCTTTGGCGTGTATGACCCGTCGGTTACCCGGAAGGATAGGACATTTCTTGGCACGTATGGGGTGGCAAGGGATATCACGGAGCGCAAGCGTGCTGAAGATGCACTCCAGAAAGCCAAAGTTGAACTGGAAATACGGGTAGATGAGCGCACCAGGGAACTGCGATCTGAACGTGACAAGTTTCAAGGGATGCTTTCCGCCCTGGGTGAGGGGGTGGATATCATCAACCGTGAGTGCATAATCGAGTACCAAAACGAAGTTCTTATGAGCCGATTCGGCGACAAGATAGGGGAAAAATGTTACCCCGCCTATATCCAGTTGAAGGACCCCTGTGAGCACTGCCCAATCCAAGAAGCGGTCGAAAGAGACAAGGCGGAACCTATTGAACTCGTTACAGCGGATCAAAGAAACTACGAGATAAGTTTTTCACCTTTCACTGACACCGATGGTGAGATCAAGGTCATAAGACTAATAAGAGATATTACCAAAAGAAAGGTATTGCAGGCCGAGGCCATGCGGGCAGGCCACCTTGCCGCACTGGGTGAACTGGCGGCCGGTGTGGCCCACGAGATCAACAACCCCATAAACGGCATCATTAACTACTCTCAGATACTTGTCGATCAGGCTGATGGGGATGGCGAAGAGACAGAAATCCCTCAGAGGATGATCAAAGAGGGAAACCGCATTGCCGATATCGTCAAGAACCTTCTCTCATTCGCGCGAGATCAAAGGATGGAGCACAGCCTTGCCTTACCAAAGGATATCCTTGCAGATTCCCTCGGTCTCGTAGAAAAACAGATCCTCAAAGACAGCATAAACCTCAAGGTGGATGTGCCCGATACGCTTCCCAGGATCCGGGCACGGAGCCAGCAGATTCAACAGGTTTTTTTGAATATTCTGAGCAATTCCCGGTATGTCTTGAACAAAAAATTCGTGGGATCACATAAAGACAAGATACTTGAAATCAGGGGTGAAGCGGCCAGGGTCAATGAACAGGACTTTGTCAGGCTCACATTTTACGACAGCGGCACAGGGATACCCGCGCCCATACTGGATCAAATATGCGATCCCTTCTTCACCACCAAACCAAAGGGCGAGGGCACGGGATTGGGTTTGAGCATCAGCTACGGTATTGTGAAGGATCATGGAGGAAGGCTCTGGTTTCAGAGTGTGGAGGGGGAGTATACAAAGGTCATAGTCGATTTGCCGGTGGATAACAGATGGAGGATCCCTGATGCCCAGGATTCTTGTCATAGACGATGAAGAAAGCATCCGTTTTACCTTCAAATCGTTTCTCGGTAAGGAACAGCATGAAGTGGTGACTGCAAAAAACTATGACTCGGCGATCGAGAGCATTTCAAGCGGGGCGCCGGATCTGATATTTGCGGACATTATCCTTGGCGGCCGCACAGGGATTGACGTGCTTCGGGAAGTAAGAAACAGGGGGCTGGGGTGTCCTGTCATTATGATCACGGGCGAGCCGAATGTGGAAACCGCAGCAAACTCAGTCCGCCTGGGCGCCTTTGATTACATCTCAAAACCGATACACAAAGAGACGCTTCTCCGAGCAGCCAACATGGCTCTTCATCACAAGGCCCTTGTGGATGAAAAGGACCAGATTGAGGCTGAAAAGGAAAAATACCGTTACAACCTTGAGGCAATATTCAAAAGTGTTCGGGACGCCATAGTTACCGTAGATACTGAGATGCAAGTAATAGAGGCCAATGAGGCAACGAAAACCATTTGTGGCGTTGCCCCCCTCGAGTTGGTTGGTAAAAAATTTGATGGTGTTATGACCAGATGCGACAAATCATGCCACAAGGCATTAGAGGAAACCCTCAAAACAAAAAATGCGGCCAGGGAATATGGCATTGAATGCAAGCATCAAGACCGTCCCCGGCAGGTCGTGGCACTGAACTGCTCGCCGCTTATGAATCGCGATAACGAATTTATGGGAGCGGTTCTGGTGGTCAGGGACGTAACAAGGCTTGCTGATCTGGAACGGGAATTGAAAGAGCGGCACAAATTTCAGAATCTGATCGGCAAGAGTAAAAAGATGCAGGAAATCTATGAACTTTTGGAGGACCTTGCCGACACGGAGACCACCGTTTTGATCACGGGCGCGAGCGGTACGGGCAAGGAGCTCGTGGCCGAGGCACTTCACTACGGAGGCATCCGCTCGGACAGGACCCTGGTCAAGGTGAACTGCTCAGCG
>Ga0114922_10005825_pt1 | contig 11334 bp, 7 predicted proteins | sample AartaG_FD_100975 | JGI IMG/M metagenome (GOLD analysis project Ga0114922, IMG submission 100975) | Deep subsurface microbial communities from Aarhus Bay to uncover new lineages of life (NeLLi) - Aarhus_00045 metaG | ecosystem: Environmental > Aquatic > Marine > Oceanic > Sediment | place: Aarhus...
AGACATACCGGAAAATCTTCGCTATAAAAAAAAGTTAAACCTGCCTCCACCACTCACTTCAGAAAATGCCTTAAAACGCCACATGGATGAAATTTTTTCCAAGAACAAGACATGCGAGGAAAACATCAGCTTTCTGGGAGGGGGATGCTACAAGCACCAGGTGCCGGCCATTTGCGACGAAATCAACCAACGCTCAGAATTCCTGACCGCCTATGCTGGAGAACCCTATGAAGACCACGGAAGATTCCAATCCCTGTTCGAATACGAAAGCCTGATGGGAGAGCTCCTGGATATGGATGTTGTCAATGTCCCCACCTATGACTGGAGCCAGGCTGCCAGCACAGCCATCCGGATGGCAGAGAGAATCACGGGGCGAAAGGAGATCTTGGTCTCCGAGATCATTTCCCCCGAGAGGCTGATGGTCATCAAAAATTACTGTCATCCCGTCCTCAAAGTCAGAATGGTGAAACATTGTCCGGAAACAGGAAAATTGGATCTTGACGATCTCAAATCCAAACTTTCCAAGGACACAGCCGGCATATACTTCGAGAATCCCTCCTATCTCGGATTCATCGAAGCCCAGGGGCAGACCATAGCGGACATTGCGCATGAAAACGGAGCATTGAGCCTCGTCGGAGTCGATCCCACGTCGCTCGGCATCTTGACTCCTCCCAGTCAGTATGGGGCCGACATCGTATGCGGGGACATCCAAGGATTGGGGGTCCACATGTTTTATGGAGGCGGATTGGCAGGTTTTATCGCCACTCATGACGATGAAAAATTCGTGATGGAATACCCGTCGCGCCTGTTCGGTATCACGACAACTACCGTAGAGGGAGAGTATGGTTTTGGCGATGTCGCCTATGAGCGAACCTCGTTTGCAGAACGCGAGGAAGGGAAAGAGTTTGTGGGGACCCACTCCGCCCTTTGGGGAATAACCGCCGGTGTGTATCTGGCCCTTATGGGCCCTGAAGGAATTCATGAGCTTGGAACATCGATCCTGCAAAAATCCCAGTATGCGATGAAACGACTCTCCGCATTAAAGGGAGTGAAGGTCCCACGGTTCGATTCCTCTCATTTCAAGGAATTTGTGGTGGATTTTAACGAAACAGGACTCAAAGTCAAGGACATCAACAAAGCCCTCCTGGAAAAAGGAATATTCGGGGGCATGGATATATCCGCTGAATTTCCCGAGTTCGGCTACTGTGCCCTGTATTGTGTGACAGAACTCCACACCAAAAAGGATATCGATACCCTCCGGCAATCCCTCGAGGAAATCCTCGGAAATCGTCTGTGAGCAGGAGAATATCATGAAAAAAAACAGCACATTCAGGTTAAGAGAAAAGTTTCATCAGGCCAAATGGGATGAACCTGTCATTTTTGAGATGCACACCCCAGGAGAAAGAGGGATTCTGGTCCCTGAAGTCGAACAGGAAATCCAGGAGGCTGCGGGAGATGGAATCTCCAGCATCCCCGAGAACATGAGGCGCAAGAGCAAGCCCGCACTCCCCGAGGTTTCACAGATGCGTGTTTTGAAACATTTTTTGCGGATTTCCCAGCACACCCTGGGAGCTGATTTCAACATCGATATCGGCCAGGGAACATGCACGATGAAATACAGCCCTAAAATCAATGAATCGTTTGTCCGTTCCCCTAAAACAGCAGAAATTCACCCTTACCAAGACGAGGATACGGTTCAGGGTGCTCTTGAGGTTATGTACAAACTGGATACATTTCTCCAGGAGATCTCAGGGATGGACAAATTCACGTTCCAGCCAGGGGGAGGGGCAGCGGCCATCCTGGTAATGGTGTCCATCATCCAAAAATATCATGAACTGCGGGGAGAGGGCCAAAAGAGGGACGAAATCATCACCACGATCTTCTCCCATCCATCCGATGCAGCGGCCGCCGCTGTCAAAGGATACAAAGTGATAACACTCTATCCGGATGAATACGGGCTACCGGATATCGAAGCCCTGAAAAAAGCTGTTTCGGAGAGAACCGCAGGATTGCTGATAACTAACCCAGAAGACATAGGGATTTTTAACAACAAAATCCAAGAGTTTACCAAGATCGTCCATGACACAGGCGGGCTCTGCGGGTATGACCAAGCCAATGCCAACGGGCTTTTGGGCATCACACGAGCCAAAGAGGCCGATTTCGACATGTGCTTCTTTAATCTGCACAAATCTTTCTCGTCCCCGCATGGGTGCGGTGGCCCAGCAACTGGCGCCCTCGGCGTCCGTGACAATCTCATCGACTATATGCCCATGCCCCTGGTGGAATTTGACGGGAATAAGTATTCCTTGAACCATAATTTGCCCCACAGCATAGGAAAAGTGCGCGGTTATTATGGAGTTTTCCCGGTCGTTTTGAGAGCTTATGCTTGGATCATGAGCCTGGGAGCCGAAGGGCTCAGAGAGGTGGCCGAAGTGGCAGTGCTCAACAACAACTATGTGAAAAAAAAGATCCAGGAGCTAGGGGGTGCTGCCATTTCTTATCCGAAGACTCCTGGCAGGATCGAACAGGTGCGGTACACCTGGGAAAAACTGACTGAGGATACGGGCGTAAGCACAGAGGATATCACCAACCGGATGGTGGATTTTGGGTTTCATCTCTGGTCGAGCCATCATCCCTGGGTCGTGCCCCAACCATTCTCGATCGAACCTACCGAGTCCTATTCAAAAGCTGAACTGGATGAGTACTTGGCAGGTCTGGAGAAGACTGTCAATGAGGCCTATGAAGATCCCGATAAGGTGAAAAATGCACCTTACCAAAGCGTGGTGCACAAAATCGATCCCGATCCGCTGGATGACCCGAAAAAATGGGCCGTTACATGGCGGGCTTATCTGAAGAAGCAGAAAAAGGGAGAGTGAAAAGGGCATTGGAAAGGAAAAAACTGGGATTTCTCGTCAATCCGATCGCCGGAATGGGAGGACGGGTCGGATTAAAAGGAACCGATGGACAGGAAATCCTGGAAAAAGCGATCGCCCTTGGTGCACAGCCCTGGGCGGAAGAAAGGGCAAAGAGGGCATTTAAGCCTCTTTTGCGCCTCAAGAATGAAATAGAACTGATCACCTATCCTTCCCCGATGGGAGAAGAGATTGCTCTGGAATATGGATTTATGTCTGAGGTAATAAAGGCTGATTTGGGAGATGTCACGACCGAAAAGGACACAGTGTATGCAGCCCAGGCCATGCTGGATAAAAATGTGGACCTGCTGTTGTTTGCCGGGGGTGATGGAACGGCGCGAGACATATGCAGTGCTGTCGGAACATCTCTGGTTTGTTTGGGCATCCCGGCTGGCGTGAAAATCCATTCCGGCGTTTTTGCCTCCCATCCTGTAAGGGCAGGAGAGCTTGCATCGCTGTACCTACAGAAATCGGTCCAGAGAACCGTGGAAGCCGAAGTGATGGATGTGGATGAGGAAGAATTGCGGAGAGGAATCGTATCCGCCCGGTTGTATGGGTATCTTCGGATTCCTCATGTCGAGCGTTTTCTCCAGCGTACAAAAGCCGGGAGCACAGGGAACGAAAAATACAGCCAAGAAGCTATTGCCGCAGAAGTGACGGGGGATATGTCGGATGAATTTTATTATCTTGTTGGCCCTGGCACGACGACCGGCACCATCATGCAAAGACTGGGATTAGAATATTCATTATTGGGTGTCGACCTGGTGTGGCAGGAGAATCTTTTGGGCAAAGATATGAACGAAGCCCAGATCCTTGAAAAGATTTCAGGGAAGTCGACAAAATTGATTCTGACACCCATCGGCGGTCAGGGATTTCTGCTGGGGCGAGGCAATCAGCAGATCAGTCCCGAAGTCATCGAGCAGATCGGCAAAGACAATATCATCGTTGTCGCCACGAAACAAAAGATTCATTCCTTTCATAGCCGGCCATTGCTCGTGGATACGGGAGACAATGCCTTGGACCAGACCTTAAGCGGCCATTACCGAATTATAACCGGCTTCCGCGAAGCCATCATCTACAAAGTCAGCTTTTTATAACCTACAGTTAGTCAATTCCCGTTTTTTGCCATTTTTATAACCTGCAGTTATAAAATCAAGGCTCTTGCAACCTTGTATCGCAGATCCGGGTTGTATACAATAAAGACGCTGGAGAGGGAAAATGAGATCAGTCAAGATCCTGTTACTGCTTATCCTGTATATTCCGATCAGTTGTTCCCTGATTGGAATTTTAGCATACCAAATGAGAAGCCCAAGTCCTGTGAGCGGTGATTATGCGTTTCTCGATGTTTTTTGGCACTATGCCAATCCATTCAACAGCACCTACAGCAGCGTTCATTTGCTCACACTTGTGCTCAGTCTTGCTTTTCTTCTGTTCATGGCCCTGGCTGTATCCTCACCCAAACCAATTATATCCATTTTTCACATCCGGATATTCTTGCTGGTATTGATTATATTGATCACACTGATCGTGATGATTTTTGTCGTTCTTGGACCCAGCCATTCTACACCCCAAGATATTATCAGGCTGTTTTTATACGTGGATGTTCACCTCATCCTTTTGATGTTTCTCACCTACCTTCCCATCTTTCGAAAACTAAAACCTGGGGCTAAATCTTAACAAAAGTGCGCTCTTTGTACATCCAGTAGAGAATCAGCCAGATGACCAAAAATCCCGCCATCCCTTGAATAAGGCCGTTCCAGGAACCGAGGCGGTCCGCCAATCCCCCGACAAAAATATCGCCAATGCGGCGAAAATCGAACAGGCGCGTGATCATGTACACAAAAATCGCGTTCATCCCGATGATCTTGAACACATAAGCCCATTTGCGATAACCCCAGACATCGATGATGAGATAAAACAATCCCAACAAAAGATAGCAGAGCCCTCCGGAAAACAGCACAAATGAGCTGGTCCACAGATGTTTGATGATTGGAAACCAGATGCTCCAGATCAGTCCGAGTCCAATGGATAGGACTCCGGCCCCAAAAAGCCACAAGACTTTTTGTATTTGTGTTTTTTTTGACCGGAGCAACAGCCCTCCGAAAACACCCAACATAACCGTTCCGGCAAAAGTCAGGCTGCTCAGAATCCATGTGTAAGTAGTCCCATCCTGAAAAGATCCAAGCAGCAGCTTATCAAGATACATGGCCAGATTCCCCTCGGATGTCAACTGTCCGGCCCCGTAGCCAGGAACCGGCACCCATGCCATTAAGGCCCAAAACAAAAGCAGCAGCCCCGTAGTCACCCCTATCTGCCATTTGATATTGAGGTTCAACAGGAGGATCGAACCGATTAAATAACCTGCCGCTATGGCCTGAAGGGTGTTGCAATAGATCGCCAATTTCGAAAGGTCGTAACTCAGAAGATGGCCCTGTGCAATTATCCCCAGGATAAACAGAATGAAAAAACGGATGATGATGTGAAAATAGAGCTTTTTGTGGCTGCTCCCTCTTGCCAGCCGTTTGGCAAAGGAAAAGGGCATGGCCACTCCCACGATAAAAAGGAAGAGCGGCATGATCAGGTCCCAGAACTGGAATCCTACCCATGGTACATGCTGAAGCTGTCGATCGATGAATCCTGTGATTGGGTTGTTGAATATCTGATGGAGATTCCCGAATATCCATGCCCCTCCTATTATCCAAAACATATCAAATCCCCGAAGCGCATCCAGCGATTCTAATCTTTTTCCGGCTTCATGTGTCCCTTTCTCCAACGTCATTTCCTCTCCTTCATCTAACTCATGCCAAGATTCTATAAAATTTCCCCACAAACGTCACTCCCCTTCTCTTTATTTAAAAAAACTTTTCTTTTATCTGATTTTTTTGGGAAGGAAATCCTAACTCCAACAATAAATTGTATTGAAAGAGGGCTTCACTATTGAAAGGAGGTGCTGCCTTGGATTTGAAAAACTTCAATTATCAGCGATTCAAAATTTAATTTTAAAAGGGGAAAAAACATGAAAAAAAGACTTTTTTTTGGAATGCTTCTAATCGTCTGCATCGTCTTTGTTTCCTTTGTATTTTCTCAGTTCTACCCTGGGGGAATGATTGCCTATTGGAAGTTCGATGAGGCAGAAGGAGTGATTGCTTATGACTCAGTTGGAGATAATCATGGAATTTTAATTAACGGGCCAACAAGGACAAACGGCTTGGTTGGAGGGGCTTTGAGTTTTGATGGATTTAATGATTTTGTTGAGATACCAGCTATGAGCATAGATTTTTCTCAGATGAGTTTAGAAGGCTGGATATATGTAAGACAAAATAAAACTCAAAAAGTATTTCGAGGTGAATTATCTCATGCATGCTTCGGCATCCATCGAGGATATTGGGAAAGATGTCAAAGCGCATTCGGTTCTCCCATTATACTAAATAGTTGGCATCATGTTGCTATAGTTGATGGTGTAGGTGTTTACATCGATGGTGTTTTAGAAATACCTAGCACAATGGGAGGTTTAACACCCACAGAAATTTTGTATATCGGCGGCCCCCCCTATCATGAGTATTTCAATGGGCTTATCGACGAAGTAGCAATATATGACAGGACTCTTACACCAACAGAAATCCTGCAGCATTACGTAAATGGCTTGAATGGCATGGGCTATGAAGTGGAGTGTATTCCCCCACCGACTGACATGGTAAGCTGGTGGCCTGGGGATGGAAATGCAGAGGATATCGTTGGTGAAAATCATGGGATGGAGATGTCTGGAGCAACCTTTGCTGATGGGATGGTTGATCAAACCTTCAGCCTCGATGGTGTTAATGATTATATCTTTGTTGGCGATCCTATGAATCTAAAAATTTCAGAGGATATTACAATCGATTCATGGATATATCCACAAGAAATAGGAGAAGGACAGGTTTCAACCATTTTGTCAAAATGGCCACAGACCGTATCCACGGATTCCTATGTAATTTCCATAAAAAAAATAGGCGGAGTTATTAAAATTATTGGCGGGATTGGCGACGGCAACACTCCTGATCACGGGCTCATAGGTGGAAAAATTCCTAGCAATACTTGGAGTCATGTAGCCATGACATATGATTCGCTTACAGGTACGAATAAGCTATACAAAAATGGTTATGAGGTTGCTTCGAGGTACAGGCCAAACGGAATCCACATTTCTGAGTCACCTGTGCTTATTGGGGCCTTTAAAAACCTCTATGCCACGAATCCACAGTGGTATTTTCCTGGTCTTATCGACGAGGTTGGAATCTTTAACAGAGCGCTTTCGGAAGGCGAAATCCAGGCCATCTATCAAGCAGGGAGTGCGGGTAAATGCAAAATTGTTAATCAGCCTCCTGTTGTCATCTGTCAGGATATTGAAGTTCCCGTAGATGGAAGCTGTGAGGCAAACATAACCGCAGCGGATGTCGATGGAGGATCATACGATCCAGATGATGATCCCATTACTCTTTCGATTGATCCCCCAGGTCCGTTTATTGTAGGCGAACATTATGTAACTCTAACTGTAACAGATGATTCTGAAGAATCAGACACATGCCAAGCCGTCGTAACCGTAGTTGATAGCATACCTCCAATACCTGATGTACTGGAGTTGCCTACAGTAACCGGTGAGTGTTTTGCAGAGATAACATCAACCCCAACTGCAACAGATAATTGTGCAGGGACTATATCAGGCACAACTTCTGATCTCCTTATTTATGGGGAACAAGGCACTCACACAGTAACTTGGACTTATGATGACGGAAATGGCAACGCAATAACTCAAACTCAAACCGTAATCGTTCAGGATGTGACTCCACCTCTGCTAAGCGTTACTGTCAGTCCGAATATTTTATGGCCGCCAAATCATAAGATGGTTCTTATTACCCCAACCATTGTTGCCAGTGATAACTGTGATCCTGCTCCGGACGTGAGGTTGAGTTCAATAATAATGAATGAAGGAGAGGAAACGAACACTTACGATCCTACTTATGATTCATGGGAGGGTGATGGACATACCTTTGATGATATCCAGTTTGATGAGGACGGCAATATTTACTTAAGAGCTGAAAGATCGGGAAGAGGAGATGGTAGAGTATACCAAATAACTTATACAGCAACAGATGATGCAGGGAACACTTTCACTGTCAGTGCTACTGTTACTGTCCCCCATAACCAATGATTGTCTGAAGAGTCCATAACGGGAAGAAAATTGCCACAGCAGCAATATATATAAGTGAAGGAGATTTATATTCCTTTACACATTTTCGAAGGAGGAAAAAATATGAGGAAGAAATTTTTGTTGACATCTTTATTTCTCCTGTTTGCAATCTCAGCACTTGGCATCTTTACTGAGGATGTCGCCCGAGCTCAAGGAGTCGGCCATGAGGACGTCCTGATAGGTTTCAAGAAATTTCCGGGCAAGTCTGAAAAAGCTCAGGTGGAGAAAACTGGAGGGAAGATCAAATATGCCTACCACCTTATTCCGGTCATCGCTGCATCTGTCCCCTCGACTGCAATCAAAGGGCTGAGACACAATCCGAATGTTACCTATGTGGAGGAAGATGGCGATATCTTCCTTGCTGATGAGTTATCAGACAGTTGGGGTGTCGACCGTATAGATGCAGAGATGGTATGGAATTATTCTCCTTACAACAAGGGTGCCGGTATCCATGTTGTTATCATCGATACTGGCATCAACAAGGACCATCCTGATCTGATAGCCAATATCGTCGACGGGGTGAATTTTGTCTCCGGGAAGGGCAAGAATAAGGGAACTGATCCTGATGCCTGGGATGATGATCACGGTCATGGCTCACACTGTGCTGGCATCGTTGCCGCCGATGATAACGGCTTTGGTGTAGTTGGAGTTGCACCAGACGCATGGCTCTACGGTGTGAAAGTGCTGGATAATAGAGGGAGAGGAAAGGCGAGCGATTTTATCGCAGGCCTGGAATGGGCGGTTGATGGCCCCGATGGAATCCGGGGTACTCCGGATGATGCTGAGATAGTATCCATAAGCCTTAGAATGTATGGTGAAGGTGTCACAGATGCATGTGACGCGGCCTATGCTGCAGGGCTCCTCCTTGTATCTGCGGCTGGGAACAATTGGGGCGGTGGTGTTACCTCTCCCGCTGATCACCCATCTGTCGTCGCTGTGTCAGCCATTGATCAATACAATAATATTGCCGAATTCAGCAGCGATGGCCCTTCAGTCGAACTTACTGCCCCTGGGGTAGACATTTACTCCACTTATAGAAACGGCGGCTATACCTTCATGGATGGAACTTCTATGGCCTGTCCGCACGTCGCAGGGGTAGCAGCACTGGCCTGGGCAACCGGATATTACATCAGTGGCTCTGCAGTGAGATACCAACTCAACAGGACAGCGGAATGGTTGGATAACGAGTATAATCTCTCAGAAGAACAGCAAGGCAATGGCATGGTGGATGCAGAAAAAGCAGTCGCACCTCCGGAACCAGCAGTCAATTTTGAACTGAGCCGGGATAAATATGGATATGACATAGATGAAATAGCTGTCCTGACTGCAGTAGTCAGCGATCAGAATGGCAATCCTATATCTTTCCTGCCTCCGACTGCCTTTGAGACCAATCTTTACGATATGGATGATCCTGGTCAAACTCCAATTTACAGACCCGTGGCATTCATCGAAACCGGAACAGCAGGGACTTACACCGGAGAACTTTTATTTGAAGGCCTGGCAACAGGAGAATATTCGGAAATATTATATCGGGCTGAGGTAACTGTAACTGATACACGAAATCTAACTGGAATTGATGATGAAACTTTTTGGGTCGTTGAGCGTACAGGATCCTTATTAGTCCTTATTGAAAACGTCAAAATCCCTCCCGATGACTGCTATACGGTTGGCGATACCATCAACGTTCAAGTGAGGGTTTTGGATGCAGATGGCATGACAGTTCCTGGTGCTGATATTCATGTAGAATTGAATGCCGCTTCCGGTAGATATTACTTGCGCGACGAAACGACCAACGGGGAAGGTGTGGCCGAATTTAGGTTTAAAACAAAGAAACCTGACGGGACAGGGGATTACCTCATAAGGGTATGGGCCTCCAAGTCAGGATATCCGTCTACATACGATGAAATGGTAATCTGTGTATGGTAGAAGGGAAAAATTTTTAATAAGGAGAGCATTATGAAAAAATTCCATGGTTTAAAACTTTTTGGATTGGTGGTCATTCTCGCATTTGCCTTTGTTTTTGTTGGTCTTGACTTTGTTCAAGGCCAAGTAAAAACATTAGGCAAACCGGACAAACCACCAGGTCAGGATAAAGGCGGAAAATACGTATGGAGTGTAGTCATACTGGATGGGGCAGGATTGGGACTTAAAGGCACAGCAGGCGATCCTGATCGATACGATGAAAATTGGTTAGGTTGGGTTTATGATGACTCAGAGCCAAATGTCAATGTTGAGGTCGAGACTCGCCACTTCCCGTTTGATGGTAACTATCAGACACGTTTTTCTTTTGAGGTATTTAATCCTATTCAGATCGATTTTGACTTCATTCCTCATGGCGCTCATTTTTACGATAATACGCCGAATGCAATGTGTATTTACCCTGGAGGATATATTGAAGATGATCCTAACAGTATGTTTTATTTCATGCGAGAATCCTATCATCCTCATCCAAGCTATGACAAAGTATATTTCAGGTTTTACACAGATCGCTCAGCTATCCAAGAGGAAGTCCATTTCGAACAATGGTCGAATAATTATCATGGATATCTGGATTTTCTCACAAATATTTCAGGTCCAGCGCCATTAGCATTCAAACCCGTTACATGCGAAGATTTAGGCCTTTTTGAATACAGTTTTATTCAATTTGGTGGTAGCGACGGCGAACTCAGCGACTATGGATATTTCGAAAGAATTCAGGAAGATTATGAAAATATGGATATTTGGAAAGTTGTCGTTGGAATGGAAAAAAATCCTTTTTATGATTATACCATTGGGCAAGGGATTGGAGATGATGCATGGGCCACTGACTGGTATAATATTTGTGTTGAGATGCAATACAACAAGAAAAAAAAGGGTGTAACATACGATGCCATCTTTTCCTCGCAGGGTTCCATGGATATTAAATTCGAGGTTTTATTCATAAGGACAAAATTATAGTAGTAGAGATACCCAGTTCCCTTACATTTTATGAACAGTAGTGAAAGAAATACCGGAAGTATAAATCAATTGACAAGATTGATTGAAAATGTATAATTTGCACCATCAAACACTGAAAAACGGCCGACAGCATAACGTCGGCAAAAAGCAGGGATATTGGAAACAGGGAGCAAAGAGCAAAAAACATCAATCGAAAAACTCTATACCCTGCTGCAGACAGGTGATCTTGATTCCTTCGGCGAAGCCTTCAGCTCGATTCGG
>Ga0114922_10005826_pt1 | contig 11334 bp, 8 predicted proteins | sample AartaG_FD_100975 | JGI IMG/M metagenome (GOLD analysis project Ga0114922, IMG submission 100975) | Deep subsurface microbial communities from Aarhus Bay to uncover new lineages of life (NeLLi) - Aarhus_00045 metaG | ecosystem: Environmental > Aquatic > Marine > Oceanic > Sediment | place: Aarhus...
ATTTTAGATGAGAAAGGGAAAGTGATTCGCCCTTCAATTTTGTGGAATGACCAGCGTACACAAAAACAGTGTGAGGAGATTCGAAGTGTGATTGGCAAGCCTGAATTTATCCGAATTACTGGCAATGACGCACTGACTGGCTTTACCGCGCCAAAAATCCTGTGGGTGAGGGATGAAGAGCCTGAGATTTACGCGCGCATCAAACATATCTTGCTACCGAAGGATTATCTCCGTTACAAACTGACAGGAGAATTCGCAGTGGACCGTTCGGGAGGGGCCGGGACTGTTCTATTTGATCTGGTACAAAGGGATTGGTCGCAGGACGTGATCAGGGCGCTTGATTTAAATCCGGAATGGTTTCCGCCAACCTTTGAAGGTACACAAGTTACAGGAACACTAACAAAGAATGCTGCGGAGGAAATTGGATTAATTGAAGGCATCCCTGTTTTTGGGGGAGGGGGAGATCAGGCGGCAGCCGCCGTGGGAACCGGGGCTGTTGAAGAAGGGATTGTATCGATCAGTTTAGGAACTTCTGGGGTTGTGTTCGCCGCCACAAATTCCCCTTTCATTGAACCCGAAGGGCGTTTGCACGCTTTCTGTCATGCTGTGCCGGGAAAATGGCACCTGATGGGCGTTATGTTATCAGCTGCCGGCAGCCTGAGATGGTTCAGAGACACATTTGAAAAAGATCTCGGTTTTGATGAGCTGGTTATCGGCGCGCGGGATATTCCACCTGGCAGCGAAGGATTGCTGTTCATGCCTTATCTCACCGGAGAGCGTACTCCTTATCCAGACCCATTGGCTCGTGCTGGATTTATCGGTATTACCATCCGGCATACATTCGAGCACTTTACGCGGGCTGTGCTTGAGGGGGTTGCTTTTGGATTGAGGGATAGCTTTGAATTGATGAAAAATGTGGGATTGAAGGAAATCACACAGGTGCGGGTAACCGGCGGCGGGGTGAAAAGTTCAATCTGGCGGCAGATCATCGCGGATATTCTGAATGTTGAAATTGTGACGGTGAGTTCGGAGGAAGGCGCAGCATTTGGCGCGGCTCTCCTGGCTGCGACAGGCGCAGGCGTATTTAAATCTGTAGAACAAGCATGCCAGAGTACGATTAAGATCACTGAAAATGTGGTGCCTGGTCCTGCGAATAAGATCTATGAAAAAATATATTCGGAATATCGCTTGCTGTATCCTTCATTAAAAGGAACATTCCATAGAATTTCGGATATCATTTCGTAAAAAAAGATTACCCACTCTTTTTCTTTGCGGAGTAAATCTGTTTCTGGAAAATAGAAAGCGCAAGCAGATGCTTGCGCTTTCGAATAAGCTTATAAGTTATCTTACAGCAATAGGATTGTCGGGGTTCTGGGCAGGATCAAAGAGATGGAAATTCTCCATATTAAATGCGACTTGAACCTTTTCACCAAATTTATAATTTGTTCGCGGGTCAACACGCGCAATGAAATAATAATTTTTTACGGTGAGGTGAAGGAAAATCTCATTCCCCATCAACTCTGCAACGTCAACTTTGCAATCAACCATAGCAGGTTTAATATCAGCCGGTAGATAATCGGGGTTATGAATGTCCTCGGGCCTAATACCAAAAATAACTTTCTTGCTGTCGTAAGCCTGGAAGGTCTTGACGCGTTCCTTTGGTATCTCAACTTTGAAAACGCCTGCATCAATAAACAGTTTTCCCCGCTCTTTCTTAACTACAGCCTGGAAAAAGTTCATGGCTGGAGAGCCGATGAATCCAGCTACAAAGAGATTATCAGGTTGATCATACAATTGTTGGGGTGTATCCAGCTGCTGTAGTTTTCCATGATTGAGTACAGCAATACGAGTGCCCATCGTCATTGCTTCCACTTGATCGTGAGTAACATAGATAAATGTAGTTTTTAGATTTAGATGAAGCTTTGTGATCTCGGCACGCATCTGTACGCGCAGCTTGGCATCTAGATTGGATAGCGGTTCATCAAAGAGAAAGACTTGGGGCTTACGCACAATCGCACGACCAACAGCAACGCGCTGTCTCTGGCCACCTGAAAGTGCACGTGGTTTTCGGTTGAGCAGTTCTCCAATATTGAGGATTTTTGCTGCTTCTTCAACCCGTTTTTTAATTTCATCTTTGGGTGTTTTTGATAGTTTCAATCCAAATGCCAGATTGTCAAACACAGACATATGTGGATAAAGAGCGTATGACTGGAAAACCATAGCGATATCGCGATCTTTGGGAGCAACCTCGTTAACCACTCTTTTTCCGATCTTTATCTTTCCGGATGTAATATCTTCCAAACCCGCCAAGCAGCGCAGGGCGGTGGTTTTACCGCATCCCGAGGGACCGACTAAAACCAAGAATTCTTTGTCGTCAATATTAAAACTGAGATCATTGACGGCTACCACATCACCGAACTTCTTGACAACGTGGTCGTATGTAACGCCTGCCATTTCTTTCTCCTTTCGGTATGAATATAGTGAAATCATTATATATTATTTATTTGGAAATCAACTTGATTTGCCATAAATACTCCCATCCAGATATTGGTGGACAGATCTCATATGATAGTTATGAGAAGAGTGTGATAAAATACTTTACTTGTATTGATGTCTGGACATCTAGGGAGCTGTGGTATAGAAAATGAACGAGACGATAAAAAAATCTGTAATTCCCTTGTATATACAAACGAAACAATGGATTCTCAGCCAAATTGAAAATGGGCATTACGAGTATGGAGGTCAAATTCCGGGGGAATACAACCTGAGTAAACAATTGAATGTGAGCAGGGGAACTATACGCGAAGCAATCCGAGAATTAATTGAGGAAGGGCATTTATATACAATTCGCGGTAGAGGAACATTCGTGAAAAAATCCGAAAAATCTTCCTGGGCAGTAAATACATTTCTCAGCGTGGCTGATAGTTTTGAAATTGCGAATATCGATTACACAACGAAAGTAATCAAAATATGCTGCGAGATAACAGAGATTTCTGTTGCTGCTCAGCTGAACATTGAACCCAAAACAGAGGTTATTCGTTTAGAACGCCTTCGTTATATCAAAGATGAACCGGTACATTTATCAACTTCTTTTTTCCCCTTATCCATTGCAGAACGTTTGCTGAAGGAAGATCTGAATAACAAATCTTTATATAAAGAAATGGAAAATGTGTTGGGTATTAAAGTCACGCGTGTTGACCGAAGAGCGATGGCAAGATTAGCTGATCCCTGGGAGGTGGAATATTTACAACTACCTGAAATTTCAGCGATCTTAGTTTTAGATAGTGTGGCGTATAACGAGTTTGATAAACCGGTGGAATGTTCTACTGCAAGATTTCCGACTGAAAGAAGTAAATTCATCATCCAAAGCAGAAAATTTCATTAGTAAATTGGAGCAATTGCCTGGTTGGCCAAAGGGATATATTAATGGAACATCACATTAATAATTTCTAATCCCTGCAGAACAATAGATAGTGATCTGGTTGGGTTGATGTAAATAATAAGAACCGAGCGCGATTATAAGAAATTTGACTTGAAAATGTGAGTTGAATTCTTAGAAGGAAAGGACAAGAAGGATAAAAACATGAAAATGAAAGAGATCTATGAATTATCACATCGAGTGGATCCTGACAAAGAAGAATACCGCCTTGAAGTGGACAGCCGACAGGTTGAAGGGTGGGAGCAATTCTCTAAATATCCCCGCCTTCCGGAGCACCAGTATCTGATCTCCGAGGTTACATTGTGTACACATATAGGTACGCATATCGAGATGCCCTTTCACCATGATGCGGAAGGGTTAGATACTGCTGATTTTCCGGCAGAAAAATTAGTTGGGGAAACAGTGGTGTTGGATGTATCGCAGTATGGAAATAATGAAGAAATTCCTTTGAATGAGTTGAAACAGATCGCGGGTGATCAGATCAAACCGGGTGATATTGTTTTCTTTTACTCGGGATTAGACAAAAACTACTATTCGAGTAAACAGCATGACCGGCCTTATTTTGCGACTGATGCAATCCGCTGGCTTATTGAGGATGTGAAGATCAAACTGATGGGGGTTGACACTTCCGGCCATGAGATTCGCCATAAAGATGGCTCACCTGTTATTGGGCAGCCAAACCATGAACTTCTACTAAAAGCGGGGGTGCCGTTGATCGAGTACCTGACCAATCTGAAACCTCTTTTAGGAAAAAGAACATGGACATTCACATTGCCGGTGCGCATAATGGGATTGGAAGCATTCCCAGCGCGGGTAATCGCGATTGAGTGGGAGGACGCATGAACGCCAGAAAACCTGAGGATGTGATCTCACCGTTTGATCTTTCTGGGTTAGAAAGACCATTATTAAAAAAAATGTTTTTAAGAATGGTAAGGGCGCGCGAATTTGAAGAGCAATTATATTTTCTCTTCCTGACTACTCAAATGCCCGGCACCATGCACCAGGCAACAGGGCAGGAAGCGGTTGCTGTAGGTGTGGTAAGCGCACTGAATGCCGATGATTATGTCACAAGTACGCATCGCGGGCATGGGCACTGTATTGCCAAAGATGTACCTTTGGATTTGATGATGGCGGAGATGTTCGCCAAGCGTAATGGGGTTTGCAAGGGAATGGGTGGATCGATGCACCTGTGTGACTTCAGCCGCGGTATGTTGGGAGCTTTCGGTATCGTTGGTGCTGGCATACCGATAGCGACTGGCGCAGCGCTTTCCTCAGTTTTTAGGGGTACTGAGCAGGTAGCAGTTAGCTTTTTTGGGGATGGCGCGATTAATGAAGGAGTTTTTCACGAAGCTCTAAATATGGCATCCCTTTGGAAGCTGCCGGTTGTGTATGTGATTGAAAATAACCAGTATGCGCTTTCCATGCCCAACGAGTTAGTATCCGCGGTGACAAATCTCTCCTCACGGGGTTGCGGATATAACATTCCGGGTGAAACGGTGGATGGGAATAATGTTGCTGCGGTTTACCGGGCAGCAAAAAGGGCTGTTGATCGTGCCCGTGATGGTAAAGGTCCCTTTCTGCTGGAATGTATTACTTATCGCGTGCGCGGCCACGCCCGTTTTGAGCCGGCTAATTACAGACAGAAGGATGAAGTTGAGGAATGGAAGAAATATGATCCGATATTACGCTTCAAGGATGCGGTGCTCAACAAAGGCAAGCTTTCTGAGAAAGAATTGAAGGAGATCGAAGATCAGGTCAAAGAGGAAATTGAGAAGGCGGTTGAATTTGCGAAAGCGGGTGAAGATGTGGGCGCGGAGGATTATCTGCAATTCATTTATGGAAAGCAGGCCAATGCAGGAGGTGCAGCGTGAGGAAGTTATCATTAGCGGAAGCTGTACGAGAAGCAATGATCCAGGAAATGGATGCAGATAAGAATGTAATCCTGATGGGCGAGGATGTGGGGCGCTTTAACGGCGCATTTCATGTATCACATGGGATGTTGGAAAAATTTGGACCCAAACGAGTGTGGGATACGCCCATTTCTGAAGCGGGTTTTATGGGCATCGGAATTGGTGCTGCGCTGACTGGATTGAGACCAGTGATTGAATTCCAATATGCGGATTTCATGTTCTGCGCGATGGATCAGATCGTAAATGAAGCCGCGAAGCTTCGTTTAATGTCTGGCGGCCAGGCAAGTGTTCCGGTTGTAATGCGTGCTCCACAAGGAGCGACCGGACGGGCGGCCCAGCATTCTCAAAGTGTGGAAGCGTATTTCATGCACACACCAGGTTTGTATGTAGCAATGCCCGCGACTGCATATGATGCAAAGGGATTAATGATATCAGCCATGCGCATGAATGATCCCGTGCTTATCCTTGAGCATAAATTATTATATGGAGCGGCATCTCCAGGTGGAGGAAAAGCATTATCTGATAACTCGATAAACGAGATCGGTTCTGATGTGCCGGAAGAGCCATACACAATCCCATTTGGGAAAGCGGATATCAAGAGGACAGGAGAAGATGTGACTATTGTTGCGACGCTGATCATGCTGCACCGTGCATTGATGGTCGCTGAAGATGTGGAAAAAGAAGGAATCTCGTATGAAGTAATCGATCCACGGACAATTGTTCCACTAGATGAAGAGATAATTCTCAATTCAGTGAGAAAAACAAATCGTGCAGTAGTTATTTCAGAAGATGTTAATCGAGGTGGAGTATGTTCTGAGATTACATCAATCATCTCAACCAAAGCATTTGATTATCTGGACGCGCCTGTTGTGCAGGTGTGCGCGGATAATACTCCTATACCATTTGGACCGGCTTCGGAGAAGCATGTGATCCCGCAGGAAAGCGATATCAGAGAAGCTGTTTACAGAGTATTGAAGGACCAGTAAGATGGCGACTAAGATTTTTTTACCGCGTCTGGGTGAATCGGTCGAGGAAGCTGCAATTGGAAGGTGGTGCAAGCAAATCGGGGAACCTGTAGAAAGAGGAGAAATTATTGCTGAACTGGAAACAGCAAAAGCAATGATGGAATTAGAAAGCCCGGTAAAAGGTGTTCTGTTGGCTGTTTTCCCGGAAATAGGGACAACAATCCAAATGGGTGAATTGGTTGCGATCGTGGGGGATACAGACGAAGATTGGCAGACTGAATTGGATAAAGAAATGGGAGAAACAGCTCAGCAAATTGTTCAAGTAAAAGATAAAGCAGTTAAACAGAGGACGCATAAGAAATCAGTAAATCAAGTTCGAATTTCACCAAACGCAAAACGGATTGCACGCGAACTGGGTGTAGATTTACAAGCAATTGGACAGAAGAAATCCGGGGAACGGATTACAGCTGAGGATGTGCAGCAGCTTGCTGAAGAATTACCAATAAACGAGGAAAGAGAATTACCTTATAGAAAAATCCAATTGAATACAGTGGAAAAGATCACAGCACAGCGAATGATGGAAAGCGTTCGATCTATTCCGCAGTTCTCTATCTCAATGTCAGTTAGAGCGGATCAAGCATTGGCAGTCACTAAACGAAAATTAGATGAAAGCGGTAAGCGCATTACCCTTACAACAGTGCTGATCAAAGCTGCCGCGGAAATGCTTACGAAACATCCACGGTTAAATGCTCGGTTTGAGCAGGAAGCAGTGTTTGCGTATCAAACAGTGAACATTGCGGTTGCAGTTTCTACGGCGCACGGTCTCTATGTTCCGGTTATTCACCAGACTAATAAATTATCTATTGATGAGATCGGAGAGAGATTGGATGAACTGATTGGGAAATGTCATCAAAAAACACTCCAATTTGCTGATACTGATGGTGCTACTTTTACCATCAGTAATCTCGGAATGAAAGGTGTACAACAGTTTGTTCCAATCATTGACCCATCTCAAGCAGCCATATTAGGTGTTGGAGCAGTACAGGATCGTGTCGTATTATTGCCAGATGGCACATTGTCTTCTCAACAGGAATTAACCCTCACTTTAACTTCGGATCATCGAGTGATTGATGGGGCAGGGGCTGCCGAATTTCTACATGATTTAAAAGGATTGATCGAAGACGTATAGTAATAAAGACTAGTATAAATAATCTTGAGAACGAAAAAATAAAAAGAACACTAGCGTTTTCTGATCGCCTCTCTTATGGTCAGTTCACCATCCACGGTGAGCTGACCTTTTTATTTGAAGAACAGACTGCTTTTGAGGCAGTCTGTTTTAATTTTGATAATATTTTTTTGGGTGGTATTATATCCAGCCGCGCAGTTGCATGGCTTTAACGACCCGGGCGATAGCGACCATGTACGCCGCGTCGCGCATATATACGTGTTCAACCTCGGCCATTTCATATACATCGGCGAACGCTTTGGTGAGGATCTTGTCTTCTTTTGCAAGCACTTCCTGCTTTGGCCAATAGTAATTGCCGTCATTTTGGACCGATTCAAAATAAGACACTGTCACGCCGCCGCTATTGCAGAGAAAATCTGGAATCAGGAATATGCCTTTTTCGCGGATAACCTCGTCCGCTTCGGGGGTGGTGGGACCATTTGCTCCTTCCGCGATGATCTTCACTGAAGGGCTGATCCATTGGACGCTTTCCGCGTTGATCTGGCCTTCTAAAGCAGCGGGGATAAGCACATCCACATCTTTTTTCAGCCAGGCGTCAGCGTCTTCAATCGCATATCCTGCGGCGGCCGCTTTTTCTTTATCAATAGTTCCGTATTGATCAGTGATGCTTTGCATAAAACGGGGATCAAATCCGCTCTCTTTGCTAACCGTATACGGCTTGCGGTCGTTACGATCCCAATAGGATACGCATATCACTGAACCCCCCAGGATCTCTTTGAAACCGATTGCCGCATATTGGGAAACGTTACCGAAACCCTGGATGGCAACCTTGCTTTTTTTTGCGTCCATTCCAAGGCGGTTAAATGCCTCGCGAAGTGTGTAGATCACACCGTAGCCGGTCGCTTCTGTGCGTCCAAGCGAACCTCCGCCGCCGACAGGTTTTCCGGTGATAACGCCGGGTGTGTATTCTCCAACGAGTTTAGAGTATTCGTCCATCATCCAGCCCATCATCTGAGGAGTTGTACCTACATCTGGTGCGGGGACATCCTGGCGGGGGCCAATGTTCTTCCACATTTGCTGCACCCAACCCCGAACGAGACGTTCTTTCTCCCCATTGGTTAAAGTAGATGGGTCCACGATGACACCGCCCTTTCCGCCGCCTAAAGGGATATCAGCAACGGCGCATTTCCACGTCATCCAGGTGGCTAACGCGCGGACAGAATCAACGGTCTCAGATGGATGGAAACGGAGGCCGCCCTTATTAGGCCCGCGGGCATCATTGTGCTGGACGCGGTAGCCCTGGAACATGCGGGTATTCCCATCATCCATGCGAACCGGAATTTTAAAATGAAATTCCCGCATTGGCCAGCGCAGGAATTCACGTACCGGAGGATCGAGATGCAACAGGTCCGCAACACGGTCGAACTGCTGCTGTGCCATATCGAAAGCATTTAATGTTTCTTTCGCCATAATTTCTCCTGATTATTAAATTAGAAACAATACCTTTACTTTCTATTTATATTACGAAAAGTTGCCTTTGACTAATGCAGAAATTCCTTGAATTGCCTGCAATTCGTCGGTTCCCTCTGCCTCAATGTAAATAATGTGACCATTATAAACACCCAGAGAAAGCACCCGCAGGATGCTTTTTGCATTTACAAAGTCTGATCCAGCGGTTAAATTTTTGATTTTGATATCGCAGGAAAACTGGTTTGCAGTGCGGATAAATAGGTCTGCGGGGCGGGCGTGCAGCCCCTGTTCGCTATTCACTGTCAATTCTGCTGTTTCCATTTTACTTACAGGAACCCAAAGTAGAAGACTCCCAATAAAAGGACTGGAATTCGAATATGCGCTTAATTAATCATTCACCTACCGTATTTTGATTATAGATGATGCACAAAAAAACATTTGTGCCATTAAAGTAACATAACCTTGTGACAAAACTACACTATATTAGCAGAGAATAGAGAAAAGAGAGAAAAACCATCCAAGATTATTAGATATTAACTTGATTCTGTGAGTTTAGGAAGCCACTTCCAGAGGATGTTGACCACTTCTGAAGGTTTTTTTGTATTCCGGATGCCGTTCATAAATTCGGGGTATTGGATCAATTCATTCAGTTGAAATAATGCTGTTAAGTGGGAATTATCATCTGTTGCGCCAAGAACGAAGATAATGTCGGTATCTGTCGGGGTGTCATTTTCAAATCTGAAAGGTTGTTCGAGTTTCAGCATACTCATGCATAATTGATTAACCCCATCGGTTGGTTTGGCATGCAGGAGCAGCACCCCGGATCCCATATACATATAGAAACCGTGATTTTGAATCACATTGATCATCGCTGAAAGGTAGCGATCCTGAATAGCACCGCTGTTGATCAGGGGTTGGCTGGCCAGGGCAACTATTTCATGCCAGGAATGCCCGCCAAGAGAAAAGGTGATGTGGGTGAGTTTCAGCAGGTCAACCAGGGAATTCTGCTGATCCAAAGACCTGAGGTTTTGCTTGCGTTTGCTCTGGTTCTTCTCGGCAATCCAGCGCTGAATGGATTTTATATCATCAATTTCCAAGAATGGCTGCACCTCGATAACCGGCAGCCTTGAATCCCCAATCGGAAGAGTGCTGATAATGAGATCCCCTTCTGAATCATTGGGAGAAGAGGTTTCAAATGTATTGATGGTTCTAATCACCCTCAGATTTGGGAATTCATATTCAAGCCGCGATTGAAGGAGTGAGCTTTTTGCGCGGACCCCATCGTTGGCGATGATCGCGTTCAAGTGTGAATCTTCCACAGTTCTCAACCTTTCCAAGGCGGAAAGCAGATACATTGCGATGAACCCCACCTCTTCTTCCGGTATATGGGAGGATATTTCATTTTCAAGGATGAATATGCTGCTTTCAGCGACGCGGTAAATTTTAGGAAATCTTTCTTTGATCGCATTGAGGTACAAATTTCTAATGGGAATATGGTAATTCAAGCGGAATAGGCTGTAATCAAGATGGTTCTTAAGTTCCTGAAATAGAACTTCATCTATTTTTAGCATCGGATGCAGCCGCATGGAGCAAATATTGATTATTTGCTGGGTGATTTGTTCGCTTTTATAAGAAGAAGGGATGTGATTTGGGTCATTAATTTCCCGGGAAGGGCAATTTTCCCAACGGCTGCCAATTATCAGTGCGGTAATAAGCTCTATTTCCTTTGGATTGAGGGTAATTTGAAATTTCTTTTCGATTTTGTACGCAAGCACTTGAGCGACCGCATATTCATCTGTTGCTGTTACTTTTTTATCCACTTCACCATGGATGGATTTTCCTCCCTGTATTGACTGGATCATGATGCCAAGATAGATCATTATCTCGACCTGGGATTTCAGAGACATGCAGCGGTTGATATTCTCTTCTATATATAAAATGAGCTGGAGGGTGAAATCTAATCTAAGCTGGTTAATAAAATCAGCAATACGGTGAGAGATTGCGTCGCTGGTGAAATGCTGGCTGTTTTGAAAATATCCAAATAACCGATGCCACCTCTTATCCCCCAGTTCCTCACGAATCAGGCGTACCAGGGCAAACCTGCGGGATTCTTCCCGCCCCTCAATCCATAATCCTTTTGCAGATCTTCTTAATAATTTAATATCAAACCTGCACAACCACCTTTCAACCCCCTGGATATCCTTAAAGATGGTTGAGCGGGAAAAGTTCTCCATCTCAGACACCTTTTTTGCCGCAACCGGTTCGTTGGATGTCAGCAGATAAAGGAGCATGATGCGGATGCGCTGCTTGCGGGATAACACAAGGTCGCAGTCTTCCAGAGCATTGATGATTTCAAGAAGGTCG
>Ga0114922_10005827_pt1 | contig 11332 bp, 10 predicted proteins | sample AartaG_FD_100975 | JGI IMG/M metagenome (GOLD analysis project Ga0114922, IMG submission 100975) | Deep subsurface microbial communities from Aarhus Bay to uncover new lineages of life (NeLLi) - Aarhus_00045 metaG | ecosystem: Environmental > Aquatic > Marine > Oceanic > Sediment | place...
AGGACCCACTTTGCACGCTCTTCTATTTGCAGTCGCAGAAAATGTCGTTGGTATGGGAATGATTTTTGTGTTACTTAAGATTTTTTACGCAAAATTCAACGATCAAGGAAAAATACTACAGAACTTAACCTCTAGTGCGTTTTATATGTACCTTATTCATCCACTTGTCCTTGTTCCTGTTTCCCTTGGATTTGCATTCATACCACTTCTTCCCGTTATAAAACTAGTCATTGTATTTCCTTTAACAGTCATCCTTTGCTATCTGATAAGTCATTTTGTCCTCGAAAAGATACCTATGAAAAAACGTACAAGAGACACTCAGAATAGTTAGAAACTCGCTTCTTAAACACTTTTCATATTACTTCTTCAGTTATGATGTAGAATTTCAATCCTTTTTTTCTATAAAAATATCTAAATTTTTAAATTTAGAAAAAAAAAAACGAAATGGATTCTTTTCATTTAGAAATCAATGATCAAAGAATTAACCGGGAAAATCATTTTTGGATCCCATTAGAGTGGTTGTTTCTTCAATCCATTGAGATAGGTCTTTATCAATTCGACAAAAGGTAACAATTTTGTCTAAATCCTTAAGTTTATTAAACGAAGAAGAAACTCCTTTTTTAATTTGGTAAATTCTTTAAGAAGCCAATTGAATAGCAAAAAAACTAATATCACAAAATTTTTAGTTTATTCATCAATTTGATTAAATCAAAGGAAAAGATTATTACTACTTTCCAATTTATTAAATAATTTATTAATAATGGGTATTATGTCTAGAAGTTTGGAACATTTTCAAGAATCCGTAATAAGAGAAATGACTAGGAAAGCTATAGAAAATGATGCAATTAACCTTTCTCAAGGAATGCCTGACTTTTCTCCTCCTTTAGAGCTAATAGAGGGTATAAAAGAAGGCTTGGATGAAGAGAAGCACCAGTATAGCGTCACATATGGACGTACTGATTTAAGGGAAAAAATATCAGAAAAGCTCCAAGATTATAATAAACTAGTGGTTGATCCTTACAATGAACTAACTATAACATGTGGGGCAAGTGAGGCTATTGCTTCGAGCATTCTTGCAATAACAAATCCAGGAGATGAAATCTTAATTCTTGAACCTTGGTATGAGAATTATGTTCCCATTACATATCTTGCTCAAGGTAAACCTGTGTTTGTTTCTTTATCTAAAGAAAACTATAGCATTGATGAAGAAGTATTAAAGAATAGCATTAATAAGAAAACTAAGGCTACAATAATAAATTCACCCCATAATCCTACTGGAAAGGTTTTTTCACCAGAAGATTTCAAAATAATCTCTGATTTATGCATCGATCATGATATTATTGTTATTACTGATGAAATTTATGAGCATATTATATTTGATGGTTTAAAACATCTAAGCATTGGTAGTTTTGATTCGATGAAGGAAAGAACTATAACAATTAGTGGATTTAGTAAAACTTTTTCAGTAACCGGGTGGCGAATAGGATATGTAGCAGCTAACCAAGAACTAATGAATGGGATAAGAAAAGTGCACGATTATTTAACTGTTTGTGCCCCAAGCTTATTACAATATGCCACATTGAAAGTATTTGATTTAAGTCCTGTATATTACAATGAACTTATAAATAGATATCAGAAAAATAGAGATTTTCTTCATAGTCAGCTTTTAAGCTTAGGTATGGATGTTTTTAATCCACAAGGGGCTTACTATATGTTTGCAGATATATCTCAATTTGGCATGAATGATATAGAATTCGCAAATTATTTAGTAAAAGATGAAGGAGTTGCTACAGTTCCTGGTTCCAGTTTTTACATGAATAATCGCCTTGGAAATAATCCTGGATCGAATTATGTAAGATTTTCTTTTTCTCAAAAGTTAGAAACATTACAAAATGCTGCAGATCGCATTAAGAAGAGATTAATTTGAAAATCTGATGAGTACTAATAATTACATTAGTACCTTTTTATAATTTCTGTAAAGAGTGAATTTTCTATATTTCCTCCACTAATTATTGCTACTACATTCTTTTGGGCAAATATTTCTTTTTCTTCAAGAATACAAGCTACTGTTGTAGCACCTGCACCCTCTACAATTTGACCTTCCTCTTTCCAAAGAAGACTGATTGCTCTTTTAACAGAATCCTCATCAACTAATATTATCCTATCAACATATTCTTTTATTAGTTCAAAAGTTAAAGCGCCAAGTTCAAGTCCGCCTAATAACCCTTCTGCGATAGTTTGGAATTCTTCTGTATACACAATTTTACCCGCCTTCCAGGATTCATACATTGTAGAGGCTCCTTTTGTTTGAACTCCTATTACTTCAATATTGGGATTTAAAGATTTAGCTGCTAATACGATACCAGAAATTAAACCACCTCCACCAATAGGAACAATTATGGAATTTACCTGAGCGTTTTCTTCAAATACTTCAAGTGCAATAGTTCCTTGACCGGTTATAATGTCAATATCATTATAGGGACTAATGTATGTTAAATTTTCTTTAAGAGACACTTCTCTTGCTTTTTTTTCGATTGTATCAAATTCTCCTTCTTGAATAATATTAACATCATATTTCTTTATTTTACTTAATTTTGCCATGGAAACATTTGTAGGAATCACTATTCTTGCAGAAATTTTCAAGTTTTCTGCCGCCAATGCTACTCCTTGAGCATGATTGCCAGATGATGCTGTAACAACCCCGTTTCTTCTTTCTTCTGAACTCAACTGTAACAATCGGTTAAAAGCACCACGCACTTTAAATGAGTTAGTGGGTTGTAAATTTTCTAACTTCAAAAATACATCACCGTTACAGATTTGACTTAGATGTTCAGAATGGATTAGTGGTGTATTTCTAACAAATTTTTTTATCCTTTCTCTAGCTTTCTTGATTGTTTCTAAATTGATATCAATCATGTTTAAGGAAATCATCTGTTTTATATATCTAATAAAGATACTACACGCCCAATCCCTTTTTCTTTTGCTTGTTTATAAACAATATTAGCAGCAGCAATATCTTGAGCAGCTAGACCTGTAGCATCAAAGAGTGTGATTTCTTCGTTTGTTTCACGGCCTATCTTTTCTCCAATGAGAATTTTGCCTATTTCGGCATAAACATCATCTTCAGTTATCAAACCATCTGCTAATGCATGTTGAATTTCTCCAATTATTCTACACTGGTTTAAGCTATCTACTACGACTTTATCTGCTCTTTTAACAATAAATGGATCTAATTCTTGCTTACCTGGTCCATCTGCTCCGATTGCATTGATATGAACTCCTTCTTGAATCCATTCTTTCATTACAAGAGCTTTTCTAGATGGGGTTACTGTTACAATAATATCAGTTTCAGTTACAGCATTCTTAATGTCTTCTGCTGGTTCTATTGGAATCTTTAGTTGTTCTGACATTTCTTCTACATACCTGTCTCGCTCAGTTGTATTAATGTCCCAAACTTTGATTTTCTTTAAGGAGAAAACCTCTCGTAATGCTAAGACTTGCATTCTTGCTTGTGTCCCAGCCCCAACAACTCCAATTATATTAGAGTCTTTTCTTGCGAGTGCTTTGGCTGCAACAGCTCCAGCAGCTCCTGTTCTATATGCAGTAACATAAGTTCCATCCATTATTGCTACTGGCATACTTGTTTTAAGATCCATCAAGATTATTACCGCAATCCCTGGAGGTAATCCCAATTTATAATTCTCGTAGAAACCGCTCGCAATTTTGGTACCGATAAGTCCAAGATCCTCGATGTAACCTGATTTAATATCTACTTCCCCATTATACTGTGAAACATCTAAATGCATGACTGGTGGCATTTTTACCCGTCCTTTTGCGAACGCAATGTATGCTTCTCGCACTGCTCTAATTGCCTCACTCATAGGTAAACATGACTTGACTTCATTTTGAGATAGTATTATTATTTTTGACATAACATCACATTATTTTATAGAAGACATTTGTATAATAATATTATTACACGAAAAATCTTCTACATTGTGGACAAGTATTATTGGTGAGTGAAATTACACTCCCATATTTTGACTAGTTTATTATTTTATTTGAATTACGCTATACATTACTTCTAACTACCGTAGGTTTAGCTAGTTAATTTATACCACGCAATATACTAGCCATCATGCAAGTATTCGGTAGCATAGACCCAAAATCGTTTAAAAATGGTTATGGAAAATTGTTATGAGTATTATCAACAAATTAATTCCAGTATAAAAGAAAAGAGCCTTATCAAAGATAATGTATGCAGAGAAAGATGTATATATTTTTAAGAAAAAAGAACTTAGAGGTTAAAATAATATGCCTTCTCAATAGAAAAATAGAAAGCTTTAAAAAGGCAATTAACAAAATGTACACAGTAGAAATCAAATAAAAACAATAAAAAAAATATATAAAATAATTTAAAGATGTGATTAATAAATGAAAAGAGAAATGGCCGTAATAGGATTTGTAGCCTGTTTAGCCGTAGGACTCGGTATTGGGTGGTTAATACCAGGATTATTAACACCTGCCTCAACTCCTGGTCAAACATTGGTGGATGAGATTCAGGCTAGAGGTGAGCTGATTGTTGGAACTGATGCTCCCTGGCCACCTTTCGAACTGTTCAACGTTACTACTTCTACATGGGAAGGATTTGACATTGATCTATCACAAATGATTGCAGATGAACTAGGTGTAACCCTTACAATGACAAATATTCTTTTTGACGAACTGATTGGGGCATGCAAAGCAGGTACTATTGACATGATTGCAGCAGCGATGATGGTCAGACATTCTCGCGCACAGGAACTTGCACACTCTGTAACTTATATTCGGGTAAATGAGGTAATTGTAGTCAAGGGTAATTCAACTCTTAGCATTACCAGTTTAAACGAACTCAACACCACTGTAGTCGGCTGTCAAGCAGGTACAACTCAATATGATGCATTGGTTGCCATCCCAGGATTGACTGAAGGAGTGAATTTGAAAGTGTATCCTAAAGCTGATATTATGATGGCAGAGCTAGACAATGGAGTTATAGATGCTGCATTTGTAGATGAACCTGTAGTAACTGTCTGGTCGAAGACGTACAGTCAAAAGATAATCTTCATTGTTCCTGCCGAGCCTATGGCGATGTGGTCCCGTTGGGAGGAGCCAGAATTGATGATGGTAATCAATAAGGTTATTCTTGAATCTTATAGAGACGGAGTTATGGATGATCTTTACACAAAGTGGTTTAGTTGAGCAATGAGCAACACTCCAAATATTCAAACTATTTTTTTTTATATTTTAAGTGAAGGTTTGTTTGCAACCTTAGCCCTTACAGCCCTAGGTTTATTAATTGGATTTGCAATAGGTCTTTTACTAGCGCTTATGCGGGTTTACGGCCCTACAGAAATAGGGTGGTTCGCAAGCGGTTATGAGAAAATATTTCGTGGCATTCCAGTTCTGGTTCTTATCTTTATCTTCTCTTTTGGAATACCTGGGTTGTTTTCGTATCTAGAACCTCTTGAGAGACCGATTGCTGGAGTAATATTAGCACTTGGGCTTCGTAGTGGTGCCTATCAGTCTCAAATATTTCGTGGAGCTATTCTATCAGTAAATCCAGGGCAAATGGAAGCTGCTCGTGCTATAGGAATGAACGGATTTCAATCTTTCCGTCATATTGTATTTCCTCAGGCACTACGACTGGCTGTACCCAGCTGGTCCAATGAGTATGCAGTGGTTATTAAAGATTCATCTTTCGCATATGGGGTTGGAATTGTTGAGATGACCAGAGTGGCTTTCGATATAGCAGCAAACTTTCCGGTGCTTATGCCTCTTTCAATGGCTATAGTTGCGATCCTATACCTTATTTTTACTTATCCTGTGACGAAATTATTTGGTGAACGGCAAACTAAGAAACTAAAGGATTTCGGAATGGGGGGAGGTTAGATATGGAAAAAAATGTATTAAACGTGGTCGATGTTTGGAAGGCGTATGACGAATTGGAGGTTCTAAAAGGGGTTTCATTTGAATTAGCAAAACGAGAAGTTAAAGTAATCTTTGGACCGAGTGGTTCTGGGAAAAGTACACTACTTCGCTGTATTAATATGCTAACTCCGCCAGACAAGGGTGAAATATATCTTTCAGGGCAGAATCTTATAGCGCCTGGAGTAGATCTTAATGCAATGCGAGCTAAGATCGGCATGGTATTCCAACATTTTAATCTTTTCTCTCATCTCAAAGCAATTGATAATGTTAGTGTTGGTCTTCGTCGAGTAAAAGGATTTACAAAGGAAGATGCTCGTGCAAAAGCACTAGATGCGTTACATCAAGTTAAAATGGCAGAATGGGCAGAACATTACCCTGCACAACTATCTGGCGGACAACAACAACGTGTGGGCATAGCTCGTGCTTTAGCTATGAAACCGGATTTAATTTTGTTTGATGAACCAACATCTGCATTAGATCCTGAGCTTATAGGTGAAGTATTACAGGTTATGTTGGAAATTGCTAAAGCGGGCACTACTATGGTGGTGGTCACGCATGAAATGGGGTTCGCTCGTGCAGTGGCGTCAGAAATGATTTTCCTCGATCAGGGTGTCGTTATCGAGCGTGGAACTCCCGAACACTTTTTCGTCTCCCCTGAAACCGAGCGTGTAAAACACTTTCTTAGACAGATTAATATTTTATATGGACATCACGAAGAACTTTTAAAAGAATTTAATGAGGATTAAAAACTATGATTTTCCAAGTTCTTCCTCAAGAATTATTAGATTTACTTCGCGTGCTGGAATTCTGGGATCACATCCTCATAGGTTTGGCAAAAACTATGTGGTTATATGTTTGGGCACTTCTGTTTGGCTTTTTTCTTGGTCTTTTACTCGCTCTTCTTCGCCATTATGGTGGAAGGATTCTTTCACGGATTGCCACTGGATATGTTGAGATTGTACGCGGTACACCTTTACTTATACAGTTGCTCTTTATTTACTTTCTTCCCTTTAGTATAAATTCTTTCCTAGATGCACAAGGTCTTCCTTTTATCCCCATAGGGAGATGGAGTATTTATGTCACTTCAGAACTCTTTGGAAGAACTATGACTATGGTCTTTTTAGATCACATAACATTAATGGGAATCCTTACGTTAAGCCTTAATAGTGCAGCTTATCAAGCGGAATACTTACGTGGGGCTGTTATGTCCATTAGTAGCGGACAATTAGAGGCTGCTCAATCGATTGGTATGTCTCGTCGGTCTGGTATTTTGCATATCGTATTGCCCCAGGCCCTACGTCGTGTTATTCCCTCATGGTCTAACGAAGCTGCTTATCTTCCTAAGTATACTGTCGTTGTCTTTTATATAGGATTAACAGAACTTTTTGCACAGGCACATTATATAATTTCAGAAACTTTTCTCACACTCTCTGTATACATAGTTGTAGCACTCATTTTTTTAGTGATTATCACACTTATCTCCAAATCATTGGACATCCTCTACAAACGGACAGCTATACCTGGTTTGTAAACCTTAGTAAGAATAAATTATACTAATTTCCTTTTTTTTTACTCTTTCGCTCAATTAATTAAAAAGTTACTCTAGGGATATTGAGTTAACAATACAAGAATTCCTTTATTTACATAAAACTATTTTCAATTATGTAAGTTTGAAATATATTAATACTATTTCTTCAATTCCATGATTAATTCGTGTATGCGATTAAGTCCTGATGTAAGGTAATCTGGTGGTAATCCAAAACTTATCCGAAAAAATTTATCCATACCAAAATGGTCACCTGGCACAATAAAAACACTCTTCTCCTTACGCAAGCGTTCTGCAAATTCAGTGGAATTGATGTCTAAATGATAGCGAACAAACGCGATTGCGGCAGCTTGTGAAGGGATAACGCTAAAAATATTTTCATGGCTATCCATCCATCGTTGAAGAATAGGATATCCTTGTCGAATGAAATTACGAGTACGCTGAATAATTCGTTGTCTTACCTTTGGAGACAACGCAATTGCAGCAAGTTTGTTTGATAACATTGTAGCACTAATTGTAGTGTATTCATGCCGTGCCCAAATATCCTTTATAGTTTCAGTAGGTGCAACTGCCCATCCAATACGAAGCCCAGGTAAGCCATAAGCTTTACTCATGCTACCTATTGCTATCACTTTCTCATAGCGTCCAAAAAAGGAAGGCGTTTCATCATCTCTTAATCGTTCAGCACCAATGTATACTTCATCAGCTAAAATCCATGCGTTAACTCGGTCTGCTATAGCAATTATACTATCCATTTCATTCTCATTCAAGATGTAACCTGTGGGATTGTTAGGATTGCAGATGGCAATGAGTTTAGTTTTCTTGGAGACAATCTTATCTAATTCAATTAAGTCAGGTGCCCAACCATTTTCTTCAAGTAGATGGAATTCTTTTATTTTGAAACCGTGGTTCTGAGCAATACCCCAAATTTGCATATAATTTGGTAACATAATTACTATTTCATCATTTGGGTTAAGTAGTGTACAAGTTGCGTTGTAATTCGCTTCAATCGCTCCTGTTGTAACTAGAATGTTTTTCGTGGTAGCTCCATCATATAGAGCGGCAATATTTTCCCGTAATTCGGGAATACCCTCAACATGTGGGTAATTCAGATCAGTAGCAAGTAAATCGTTAATGTAATCAGGATCATCTGACAATAATTCACTGAGCAAAATTGGGTGAACTCCACTTTCGGACAGGTTAAAATCAACTTCCTGCTCAAACTTGGACATCCAACGTTCCATAAGAAAAGGTTGAAATTTAGACATTTTACTATTTTCCTATTTAAGATTAAAGAATTATTTATTATCTATAGATCTTAAATTCTTCAAACATTTTTATACTTTGATCATCAAATGAATTAATTTACTTCTTTCTAATTCTAAACAGATGATTGAAAAAGGTTTTATCATACTATTTTATTTTTATGAAACATTATAGAAATTTAATTAATTATTGATGAAGTCATGATTAAATTGAGAATTGTTGATTTAAGGTCTGATACAGTAACAAAACCTTCTCCTGAGATGTGGGACACGATAAAATTAATGGATAATTCTAAGCTAGGAGATGATGTAGAGGGAGAGGATCCAACTGTTAATGAATTAGAAGAAAAAGCTGCTAAACTCGTTGGAAAAGAAGCAGCCCTACTAGTAACTTCGGGAACTCAGGGCAATTTAGTGTCAGTGCTCTCGCAAACAAAACCTGGTGATGAAATATTATTAGAGGAATTTAACCATATATATGCCCATGAAGTAGGGAACGCAGCAAGGATCGGAGGATTAATGATTAGAACATATTCTTCTAATAAAGGAGTTCCCTCTTTTGAGTATTTACAATCTCTAATTAGAGATAAGGAGAATATACATAATCCTCCATCATCACTATTGTGCACCGAGAATACTCATAATTACCATGGTGGTGCTATAATTAGTATTGATACTCTAAGGAGAATGAAAGAATTCGCAAAGAAAAATGAACTAAAATTTCACTTAGATGGTGCAAGAATTTTTAACGCAGCAGTTGGATTAAACGTACCAGTTACAGAATTTACAAAACATGTTGATAGCGTAATGTTTTGTTTGTCTAAAGGGCTCTCATGCCCTGTAGGATCGATTGTAGCCGGTTCCAAAGAAACAATTGCTAAAGCAAGGAAGTTTCGAAAAATGCTTGGAGGGGGAATGCGTCAAGCAGGAATTATTGCTGCTTTTGGACTCATTGCACTAAAACCTAAATGGATAAATAGACTTAACGAGGATCATAAAAATGCGAAACTTCTAGCTGAAGGATTAAAAACTATTAGCTTGCCAGTAAAGGTTCATCCTCCAGACACAAATATAGTGATCGTTGAGTTGTTAGAAAAGGTAAAAATACATAAAATAATTAATCAACTAAACAATGCAGGAATATTAGCATTTAACATTAGTAAACAAAAAATTAGGTTTGTCACTCATTATGGAATTGATGAACATGATGTTGATCATAGTATTGAGCAAATCGGATTTATTTTAAAAAAGAATTTGTAACAGCCTAAAAAATTATTAAATTCAATATTGAAGGAGTAGAAACTTAACTAATGGATATAGACGATTTTGAAGACATTTTATATGAGAAAGAGGAAAATGGTATTTGTACGATTACCATAAATAGACCAGAAAGACGAAATGCAGTTACACATTTGTCATTTCTAGAGATTTTTACAGTTTTAGGGGATATGGAAAAAGATAAGAACGCAAAAGTCCTCATAATCACGGGAAATCCCGAGGGAAATGCATTCTCATCCGGTGGGTATTTTGAGCCAAACTACTTTGAAAAGATACATAAAGAGATCAGAGCGGAAATAGATCTGATGGATATAGCTCAAAAAAGATTATGTATGGCACTCTGGAAATTTACTAAACCCGTTATTGCTGCGATAAACGGATTGGCAATTGGTGGTGCCATTACAATGCCATTATCTGGAGCGGATCTTATATATATAGCTGAGGATGCTTGGTTGGGATTTTATTTTTCCCAGAGAGCCATCATCCCTGAATTTAGTGCCTCGTTTATGTTGCCTTTTTTAGTTGGATTTCAAAAAGCTAAGGAAATTTGTTTTTTTGGTGATAAAATCACAGCCCAAAAAGCTTTTGAGCTTGGTCTCGTGAACAAAGTCTTACCCAGGGAAGAATTAATACCATTTGCTAGACAACAAGCGTTGAGATTAATTCCTCCTAAAGGACCATCTCTATCGCTAAAACTAATGAAAAAAACCATGCACGCTTATTTCATTGATATTTTAGATAAAACATTAGATTTAGAAAATAAAAGTTTAAGGAGAACATTTAGATCAAAAGATTTCAACGAATCCATGAGAGCTTTAAAAGAAAAGAGAGACCCCGTTTTTATTGGGCGATAATTAAAAAACTTTTTTTTAAAAATTAAGAAAGAGTGGAAAAATTTTTAATATTTATTTAGATCGCCATTTCGGTTTAGTTTTCTGCAATCTTGCGAGAGCCCCGGACATTGCATCTTTAGTTTGAAGTAATTGAGAACTGACTAAAGTTTCTAATTCAAGCCCAAAAAATACATCTTTACCGTAACAATTGTCAATTAATTTTTTTGCTAAACCTACGGCGAGTGGAGCGCTATCAATAAGTTCGTCGGAATACATTTTAATAATTGAATCTAATTCCTCGGGAGTTTTTGCTACTCTATTTACAACTCCAAGCCTGTATGCTTCGTTTCCGTCGAAATTCCTTCCTGTCAAAATAATGTCTTTAGCGTTAGGGATTCCACATAGTCTTACTGTTCTTATAGTTCCTCCTACATCTGGATTCA
>Ga0114922_10005828_pt1 | contig 11331 bp, 5 predicted proteins | sample AartaG_FD_100975 | JGI IMG/M metagenome (GOLD analysis project Ga0114922, IMG submission 100975) | Deep subsurface microbial communities from Aarhus Bay to uncover new lineages of life (NeLLi) - Aarhus_00045 metaG | ecosystem: Environmental > Aquatic > Marine > Oceanic > Sediment | place: Aarhus...
CCGATCTCGTGCAGCACGATGCCGGCACGGTATCGCACCAACGCCATATAGGATTGCTCTGCAGCCAGCCGCAGGTACTCTCGGGCGTGCTCGTCATTGCCCCACAGGTACAGCAGTCGAGCAGTGGGCACGCGCAGCAGGTCGCTCTTTTCCTCGCGATCGTAGAACGGCACCTCGAGCGAGTCGACCACCACCTGCCGGTCCTCGATTGGCAGCCGCGCCAGCGCACCCACAGCCGCCCTGCGCACCCGCGGGTAGGCGCGCTTGTCCTGGACAACGCCGATCAGGTCACGCACTACCTCCTCGCGCGCGGCCTGCAGCATGACCAGCGACTCCATCGCCTGCTCCTGCACGTCTTCCGTCGTCCTATCCTCTGTGACCCAGATACGGAGCACAGCAATGGATGCGTCGTCCAGGTCCTCATCCCCAGACAGGCCAACCTCGCCAAGCAGGCGCAGCGCGTCGTTCCGTGTGCTGCGGTAGATGCTCTTGTCAGCGATCAGCATCAGCAGGTGCTGCAGCGACAGGTTGAGGTAGCCGATCTCGCCAAGCGCCTTGGCGGCAGCCAGACGCTCAAAGTCCTTTGTCTTGCGGTCCTGAGTTTCGCTGATCGTGATCAGCGCCTCAACGATCGCGTCATCTGCATATCCGAGGCGACCGAGCGCCTCGCAGGCTTGACGTCGACCAGGTGGATAGATGCCCGTGTCGCGGCTGACCTCGAGAAGGATATGGGCCGCCCGCTCCGCGTCCGCCTCCAGGCCTAACGCTTGTGCTAGGACCACACGCACAGACTCGTCCACCTCTTGGTCTCGGCAAAGCTCCCAGAGCCGGTCCACGAGGTTCGCGTCGTCGGTCCCACGCAGCAGGGCAGACAGGCCCTGCCCCGCTGCCACCTGAACCGCATAGGGTGGCCTTTCCTCACCCTCACCACGGGCCAGAGAGAAGAGCAGGCCAACTCGCTCCTCGGTGGGCTCGGCAACAGCGATTGCCGCAACCGCTTCTGTCATCGCCAGACGCACATCGATCGGCAACTCGCCGTCGCGAATGCCCTCCTCCAGCTTGGCCTCGACCTCGGACCTGAGTGCCTCATCCAGCTCCGGCCTGAGCGCGAGCTGTCCCAGAGACGTGGCAGCGGCCTGGCGGACGCGGAGGTGCTCTTCCTTCTTCTCGCCTTTGTCTTCCTCCTCGCCGTCGCTTTCCTCCTCGTCGCTTTCCTCGTCCTCGTTCTCGGTTTCGCTGCCCTCCTCCTTGCCGCTCGGCTGCTCTGGTTTGATCCGCAAGCTCAAGGCCTCGACAGCTTTCCCAGCGTCGACCCCGGACGATTGTCCGAGGAGCAGCGCTGCTGCTTCGCGTACCCACGCGCCCACTTCCTCGTCGCTGACCAACTCGACAGCCCGCTCACCAACCTGGCGCCGCCCTGCCAGATGAAACAGGGCCTCGAACGCATCTTGGCGCCCGGCGGCATGTGGGTCAGACAGCCACTCAAAGAGCCCATCAATGACTTTACCCACCACCTCACCATCGAGATCGGCGGTCGGGTCACTGACCGAAAGCGCCAAACCAGCCAGCAGCAGATGGCGGTGACAGATGCTTTCATATGCATCTCTGTCCCCTGCCTCGAGCAAGAGTGACATCGCCTTGCCCCATACTTGTGGCTGCTCCTGCGACAGCACCCGATAGACCAGCGCGACCCGCTCGCGCCAGTCCGTGTCCCACAAGTGAACGCGCAGTTCCTTCCAGCCCGCGTTCAGTTTGCCGCCCGCGAACAGGGCAGCCACCTCGCGCGCACGCACGATGTCACGGACCAAACGCGGTGCCTCTGCCAACTGGGCTGCAGTCTCCTCCTCCGTCCATTGCCCAGAGGTGCGGTCCCACGCTGCCTCAAACTCCTCCAGTCCCTTGTCATTCCACGGCCTGAGCACAAAGTGAACGAACTCGTCTCCGTTCAGACGAGGTCCGTAGGCTTCCTCGCGCGCCGTTACCAGGAAGCGAGTCCGAGGATAGTCCCTGGTCCAGGCCTCGATCTGCTCCACGGTCCGCACGCGGACCGCAGGATCGGCGACCTCGTCCAGCCCATCGAGGCAGACCACTGCCTGGCCATTCGTGAGCACATCGCCAAAGAAAGCGGGCGCCAACTGTAGGCCCATCTCGACGGCATCTGCTGCCAGAAAGTCGACTAACGCTTGCTCAGAGGCCGCGAACGAGCCTAGCTCCACGATCAGGGTCAGCAACTTGCCGTCCCTGCCTGCCAGGCGATCGACTGCAAAGCGTCGAAGAGCGGTGCTCTTTCCGGCACCCGCCTTCCCGAGAAGCACCACGAGCCGATCTCCTGCCCAGACGTCGCGGATCGAGACCGCCGGTCCCAGCGGAGCGCCCGCAAGTAGGTCCACGTATCGGCGCTGTGTAAGCACCTCTCTGATCTGCTCCTCCCGTGCACGCCCACGGGCATCGTGGAGCGCTTTCTGTATACGTGGCAGCTCACGCACTGCATACTGCGGGCCTCGTCGAGCGTAGAGAGGCACATATGCTTCTTCGAGCATCACGTCCGGCTCGCCGAGGCGCGTGAGCCGGTTGTAGCGCTGGGCCGTGCTCTCGGCATACTCTGTGTAGTCACTCATGATCTTCTCCTTCAGGTGATGTATGGTTTTCCCGCCTGCTCGGAACCCGCCCTGTGCGAGCTCTCAAGAGGGCAGAATGTGTGCAGGGGAAGTGCGAGACTAGAGGCAACTGCTTCATACTGCCAATTGTACCGCGGGCACATTAGACCCGCGTTAGAGAAGCATAAGATCCGCATAAGAACGGTTGACCACCCGCAAGGACAGCCGCACGGCCCTTAGGACAGGCCCATCGCGTCGATCACGTCGTAGGGGTCGCTCGAGACGACGGCCGAACCATACAGCTCCATACACCCCACGTCGGTTGTCCGCACTTGGGGCTCGCCGCGGTCAACGATACGGATCATAGCCGGGAAACCCTCCCAGTCTTCCTCTGCTGTATCGATCGGCCGCTGGAACAGGGCCAGGTTGAAGCTCTGCACGCCCAACCGATGCACGTAGGCGTTTAAGACCTCACCGATCGCGTCCTCAAAGTCCTCGTCATCGATCCATCTCGTGGGCGAGATCAGAAGCAGCTCTTTCTCCTTCACCGGTGTCAGCGACGCCAGTACACGCGTCCCGCCGATCCGCCCTGCCAGACCCAGGGCGTCGTGCACACGATATAGATCCTCGAAATAGTTGGCGCCGTGCGCCAGGCGGTACAAGAGTGCCTGGCGTCGCCAATGCTCAACGCGTGCATAGTGCAGTCCCTTTCCCAGTGCGAGCTGCATGTGTCCGTGCACGATCGAGGAGCCCCCTTTCCAGAGGCAGTTCCAGACCAGGAAAAAGTACTTCGCCGAGGCGTCCACATTGTGTGCGCGCCTGGCCCAGCGCAGCGCTGTGTCGACATAGTCGTGTACCCGCTCATTCGTGATCGCGAGCGGATCGTGCTCGTCAAAGATGACAAGCCCGTGAAAGCCATCATACTTGGCTACGTTGCTCGCCGTTACACAGTGCTTACCCCGAACACGCCCAAAGACATCCTCTGGCGTCAGTTCCTCAGCGTGGCAGAAGGGACCACCTCGCGTCGCCTCGATGGCGGCCCGAACATCATCCTGGGGATCGAAATCGGTCGGCCGTTCAGCGCGCAGAGGGTTGAACAACGTACCCTCAACGGTGATCAGGTTCGTCAGCTTGACGACGTGCTGGCGCCGGACAGCTCCGACGCTACCGAACGACGACTCGACCCACGACTCCATGCTCGACGGAACGATCAGCTCGCCTTGCGCTACGTCCAACCTAAAGATGCGCTCGAACAGGGCTCGCTGCACGTCGGAAAGTTGCGCCACGTATTGGGGGAGCTCTGCTATCCGCTTCATCGCATCCTCCGGCGACCCCTCGCCTCCGCCCTCCCGTACGCAGACAAGGGATCTTAGCATAGCTTGGGGCAGATGGCAAACTGCTTGACGAATCGCTGCTCTCGTGCTATGATGGGGGTCCGCTCACCGGCAGGCGCGCTCTCGTCCGTCTCCACGTCACCGCCGCAGCCGGGCTGCTGACCCAGCAGCTAGCAGCGGATAGACTCCATGGGGCGTTCCGAGGCTTCGACTGCCGCTGATCCATCGAGCGAACAGGAGATGCCAGAGGAGATCCCGCACATGAGCGACGCATCACCTGGCTTAGGGCTCGTCGTACACGCCACCCACGAAGCAGGCGCCAAAGTGGGGGGCATCGGCGCGGTCCTCGACGGCCTGCTTGGGAGCAAAGCCTACAATGCCGATGTAGGACAGACGGTACTCGTGGGCACTATGGATGTTGACAACCCGGAAGAAACGCGGCGGATCCTGTCGCCGCGCAATGAGCTTCGCGTCTCTTATTCCTCTGTGCATAATGTCGTCGACGATGTGCCCGAGCTCGCCGCTCGCTTGGGGGAGATCGAGCAGCAGCACACCGTCAGGATCCTGTATGGTACTCGGGCTTTCGGGGGCGCCAGGCACCAGATCCTGCTCGTAGACGCCCGACACGCTGACTCCGCACGCGTGAACGCCTTCAAGGCTCAGCTGTATGGGCACTTTGGCATTCAGTCCGACCGTTACGAGGGACACCCCGAGTACGACCTATTTGTGAATGCGGCGGAAGCGCAGTACGAGGCGCTGAGAGCGATCGTCGGCGATGAGGAGGGCACGATCGTCGCTCACGAGTTCATGGGTCTGCCTCTCTGCTACAGCGCCATGATCCACGCACGTGACCGGTACCACACGGTGTTCTATGGACACGAGACAGCCGCTGTGCGCCCCATCGTCGAGTCCCATCCCGGACACGACACCATGTTCTACAATGTCCTCGCCCAAGCAGCGCGCGGAGGGAGATACCTCGATGACGTCTTTGGCGACCAATCGGGCTTCTACAAGCACGGTCTGGTCCAGCCCGTTCCGGCCCACTTCGACAACATCCTTGCGGTAGGGGACTGGGTGGTCAGGGAGATGCGCTTCCTGGGCCCGGCATGGGCCAAAGCCAGCATCGACTTGGTCTACAATGGGGTGCCTAGCCACCGGCCTACGCTCGACCAGAAAGCCGCATCCCGCGCGTGCCTGCAGCAGTACTGCATGAACTTGCTCGGATACCGACCAGACTATGTTTTCACACATGTGACGCGCTTTGTGCCATCGAAGGGTCTGTGGCGAGATATTGCGGTGATGCAGCACTTGGCCCCCATGCTCGCACGCCGGAGCAAGAGCGTCGTCCTTTTCGTGTTAGCGACGGTGATCCCAGTCGGCCGGCCCCCGGCGGCTGTGTTCGAGATGGAGGCACGCTACGGCTGGCCGGTCTACCACAGGGAGACCACCGTTCCGGTCGACGGGCAGAGCGTGCCCGACTTGCTCAGCCACGAGATCCCGTTCTACCAGACGGCGGAACGGTTCAATCGAGCACATTCGGGCGCAGCCATTATTCTGGTCAACCAGTTCGGCTGGAGCCGAGACCGGTGCGGCCTACGCATGCCGGAAGAGATGAGTTTCATCGACATCCGGCAGGGCTCGGATCTGGAGTTCGGCCAGAGCGTATACGAGCCCTTTGGGATTGCCCAGGTCGAGCCCCTCAGCTACGGTGCGCTGTGCGTCGTATCGCGCATCTGCGGGTGCGTCGGCTTCCTCGACCGCGTAGGTGGATTGGGAAAGCCCAATGTCATCTTGGCCGACTATACCGATGCCTCCGTCGAGATAGGTACCATCGAAGCTGCCCTCTCGATTGGCCAGTCGCGTCGCGAACAGATCGAAGCCTCAAGGGCGGCAGAGATAGCGCGCGAGATCATGGCGCGTCTGCCACAAGACAAGGGAGCCGCGGAGCGCATCCTAGAATCGGGCTACCAGCTCAGCCAGAAGATGAGCTGGGACGTTGTCGCTCAGGACTACCTGCTCCCTGGCCTAGGGCACTCAAGACGCAGCAGGCCGATGCGGCCCGTTAGTGCAGGCCGGGATTCAGGTACGTGACGAGGTAGGCGACATGCCGCGGACACTGGCACTGATACTTGCTGGCGGGCAGGGGACAAGACTCAGCATCTTGTCGCAGAAGCGCGCCAAGCCAGCCGTACCATTCGCAGGCAAGTACCGGATCATCGATTTCACGCTCTCCAACTGCGTCAATTCGGGAGTGAGTACCGTCGGGATCCTGACTCAATATCGACCGCGCTCGCTGAATGACCATATCCGGAACGGGCGGCCATGGGATCTGGACCGCATGAGTGGAGGCGTCACGCTGCTTCAGCCCTACCAGGCTTCCGTCGATGAGCGCTCGTGGTACCGAGGTACGGCCGAAGCGGTCCACTACAACCTCGACTTTGTGCTGCACTATCACCCTCGCTGGACCCTGATCCTGGCCGGCGACCACGTGTACAAGATGGACTATGCACCCCTGATGCGCTACCACGAGGATGTCGGCGCGGACTTGACCGTCTGTGTCCGTCGTGTTCCCATCGAAGAGGCACCGCGCTTCGGCATCCTCGCAGTGAGCGCTGCGGACCCAGGTCGCGTCGTCGGCTTTGAGGAAAAGCCTGCAGTCCCGGCGGGAGACCTCGCTTCAATGGGCATCTATGTCTTTGACACTGGCGTCCTGACGCGCATCCTGGAAGAGGATGCCGAGGAGGCAAGCTCGTCACACGACTTTGGCAAGGACATCCTGCCCAAGATGGTGGCACATGACTATCGCGTCTACAGCTATGCGTTCGATCAGTACTGGGTTGACGTTGGTACCGTGCAGGCCTACTGGGAAGCACACATGGACCTCCTCGACGAGGATGTTGGCCTTGACCTGCTCGACAGGGAGTGGGTGGTCCACACACGTAGTGAGGAGCGCCCGCCCGCCAAGATAGGCACGGGAGCATCGATCGCGCACAGCCTGATCTCCGATGGCTGTGTGATTGAGGGCGCTGTGGAGTACTCGGTCCTCTCACCGGGCGTCCACGTAAAAGCCGGGTCACTCGTGCGTGGCTCGATCATCATGACGGACTCGCTGATCGAGGAGATGTCCATCATTGACCGTGCCATCATCGACAAGAACGTGTATGTGGGAGCACGAGCGCGCATCGGTGAGAGCGGGCCGCAGGTCCCAAACCGGGTTGACCCTACACTGAACACAGGGATCACGCTGATCGGTAAGAACGCGGTCCTCCCGCCAGGGATGACCATGGGCCAGAACTGCGTGATCGCCAGTGATACCTCGGCGAGTGCCTTCGATTCGCTCGTCGTCGAGGCGGGAGAGACAGTTGGCCTATCGTGAGCTTGGCCGCGTCGTGAATCGAGCGCGACCGGAAACGGAAAGGCGCGACAGCGATCCATGAGCGATCTGGCTCTATGCATCCATGGACATTTCTGCCAGCCTCCACGCGAGAACCCTTTCACCGGGGTCATCCCGTTGGAGCCCGGAGCGGAGCCATTCCGCAACTACAACGAGAAGATCCACTCCGAATGCTACAGGCCCAATGCTGAACTCGGCAACTTTGAGCTGATCAGCTTTGACTTTTCCCCGATCCTCGCCAATTGGCTCAGGGCTGAGTTCCGCACTACGCACGACCGCATCGTGCAGTCGGACCAGCATCACCTGCGTGCTTTTGGTGCAGGGAACAGCGTGGCGCAGGCCTACCATCACACCATTCTGCAGCTGACCTCCTATCAGGACAAGGTCACGCAGATCGCCTGGGGGATCGCCGACTTTCAGAACCGGTTTGGACACACGCCAGATGGCATGTGGCTTCCGGAAATGGCTGTCGACATGGAGACTCTCGTCGCCCTGGAGGCACAGGGCATCCGCTTCACCATCCTGTGCCCGCACCAGGTCCGCTACCCGGATGGCGATTGGGTCGACAGCAGGCATCCGCACTATGTTCGGCTTCCCAGCAACCGGCGAATGATCGTTTTCCTTCGCGATGAGGAGCTTTCGAACAGGCTGGCCTTTGACCCCGGGCTATCCGAGGATGCACACGGCTTTGGCCAGTGGTGTCGGAGCACGATCCGCACAGACGACGGTCTGTTTCTGATCGCGACCGACGGCGAGACCTTCGGACACCACCAGCAGTCGCGGCAGTACTTCCTCGCGTCCCTGCTGCGCTCCGAGGCTGTAGAGGCAGGGTTCCGCGTCACAACGCCCGCGAGCTATCTGCGGGCGTACCCGGCCGATCGGGAGGTCGTGTTGCTCGAGAACACGGCTTGGAGCTGCGCGCACGGAGTCTCCCGCTGGAGCACGGGATGCGCGTGCACACCTGGAGACCAGTCCTGGAAGCCTCGTCTTCGTACAGCCATGGATCGCCTCGCAGGAGGCGTGAACGCCCTCTACCAGATCGAGTGCCGCAGATGGATTGACAAGCCCTGGGTGCTCCGCAACAGCTATATCAGCGCCGTGCTCGGCCGAACCGACAGCGAAAGGCTGATCCAGCAGTTCGCGATTGACACAGTACCCAGTGCAGATGTGTTGCGCCTCTCACGACTGCTGGAAGCCCAGCGCTATTGCCAGGCAACGTACACTTCCTGCGGCTGGTTCTTTGAGGATCTGAGCCGGATTGAGACGCGGAGCAACATTGCCTTCGCCTCGATGGCGATCGAGCAGGTTCGCCTCGCGACGGGGATCGACCTGGCGCCCGACTTGCGCAATGATCTTGCGGCTGCCAGGAGTTGGATCACGGATCAAACGGGGCGCGATATCTACGATCGAATCGTTTCCCAGAGAAGTGTGTGACCCAAGACGCAATGACAGACACCGACCCCGAGTTTGCTGACATACTGGGTCCGCACGGTCCTCTTGCGCTTGCCCTCGGTGAGTACGAGCATCGTCCCTCGCAGATTGAGATGGCTCGGGCCGTGTGGCGCGCCATCACCGAGGAAAAGGTTGCCCTGATCGAAGCTGGCACCGGCACCGGCAAGAGCATCGCCTACCTTGTGCCGGCACTGATCAGTGGCAAGAGCATGATCGTTGCCACGGCGAACAAGGCGCTCCAGCGTCAGCTGTACGAGAGGGATGTGCCGCTTGTCCGCGCGGCCCTGGGACTGGACTTTCAGTCCGTCCTGATCAAGGGACGCCAGAACTATGTCTGCCTGCGCAAGTACCAGTTGGAGCTGCCCCAGCAGCGCTTGTTCGCCCAGGTGGACAGGGTCCGGGTCTACGACCTCGATGCACTCGACGAGTGGGTGCGCGCCACGGACACCGGAGATCTCGAAGAACTGGGATTCATCCTGGACCCTGACACCATCGCAAGCATCACTTGCCCTGCCGAGGAATGCCTTCATCGAGACTGTCTCCACTATGACGACTGCTTTGTCATGCGCGTCCGACAGCGGGCCGCCGAAGCGCAGGTCGTGGTCACGAACCACCATCTCCTGATCACCGACCTGCAGCTGCGCGCCATTGGCGGCATCAGCCTTCCCGATTCCGACTTGATCGTGTGCGATGAGGCACACCAGTTGGAGAGCGTCGCGACCTCCATCTTTGAGACCACCGTCACCGACTACACCGTGCCTAGCCTGCTTCTCCGGCGCCTCGTACGCCAGCACGCCCCCCCGAGCCAGCTAGACGAGATCGCGGCCCACAATCGCATGTTCTTCGAGGGGGTCCGCGGCCACATGCGGGAATCCGTGGCCAAGCTCGAGGGAGACTGGGAGGAAGGGATTCGGCTTGGGCACAGCCTACGGGAGTTGGCAGAGAAGCTGGGCGCGCTAGACCCCTTTGCGGATGACCCAGACGCCGAGGAGGAGACCACGAGCTTTGGCTTGGCGCTGCAGGCGCTCCGCGCTGCCAGTGACCACGTGCTTAAGGTCAGCAGCAGCAAGCGCGATGGTCAAGTCGTCCGCTATGCAGAGCAGACACGTCAACGACGGGTCAGCCTGATCCTCCATGCAGCACCCATTTCGGCAGCAGAGGCACTGGGCAAACACCTGTTCAGTGAGAAAACGGTGGTCTGCACGTCGGCTACCCTTTCTACAGGCAACGATTTCGCCCTGTTTCGATCCCGCTGTGGGATCCAGGACCCACCGATCGAGCTGATCGGTGAGCCTGTCTTTGACTTTGCGCAGCAGGCCGAGGTCTATCTGCCCGCCCTTACCGCCTATGACTGGGAGACCCGCGACGACTACTTTGATGCCGTGGCTGAGGAGATCCGGCGACTGCTCGAGGTGAGTCGCGGGCGTGCCTTCTGCCTTTTCACCAGCTGGAATGGCATGCAGTATGTGTCAGAGAAGCTACGCGGCCTCCTCCCTTGGCCGATCCTGCAACAGGGCGCACTACCCCGGTCGGAGCTGCTTCGCCGCTTTCGTGACATTCCGCACAGCGTCCTCTTTGGCACCAAGTCGTTCTGGGAGGGTGTTGACGTACCAGGTGAGGCTCTGTCGATGGTCGTCATTGACAAGCTCCCGTTCCCGCCGCCGCGAGACCCCCTGCACGAGGCGAGGGCAAAGCGCATCACCGACGAGGGTGGCAACGCGTTCACCGAGTACACGTTGCCACTTATGATCTTGTCGCTCAAACAGGGCTTCGGACGGTTGATACGCACCAAGACGGACCGCGGCGTCGTAGCGATTCTGGACAACCGGCTGACGACCAAACGCTACGGCAACACTGTGTTACAGTCTCTTCCGCCAGCAGGGATCACGCGCCGCTTCACGGATATCTACCGTTTCTTCCGTACCGAGCGCTTTGACGTGGACTATGCGCTGACGGTGTGGGCACACCCATCCAGCGATACTGCAGCCTATCGCTGGCATCTGACGCGCCTTCCTGACGGGCGCATCCGAGCAGGCGAGGGAGTCGCTGATAGCGAGTACGAGGCGAGATGGTCAGGAGCGGTGGAGGCAATCGCAGACCTGCAGGCTGCCATCCGTCGTAGCGATCGTCTGTGCAACGACTTCAGCCTCGAGGTGCGGCTTCCCGGCTTGGGAGGAGATGCAAGGAGCGTGCTCCGGGACGCACCGCCGGAGCTCGACGCAATGTTGCAGAGCTTCGCCGGTGTGAGCATCCTGCCACTGGAGGACGCAGCACATGAGTGAGCTGCCAGCGAAGCTGCTTCCCTTTGTCCCCTGGACACTGATCGCCTATGCATTCGCCTTTGTCGCAGGTGGGATCTACTACCTTGAGCAGCGTGTGACGCGCGTTCGAGACCAGTTTCCCAGACGCGCGCTGTTCGCCCGGCTCACAGGCTATGCAGCCCTGGCGATAGGCCTTCTCACCGCGGTATCTATCGTCGGGCATCTCATCCATCCGGAAGGAGACCACCGCCTCGGGGCTCTGGTGGCTGTCAGTGGCGGCGTTGTGTTCTGGA
>Ga0114922_10005829_pt1 | contig 11327 bp, 12 predicted proteins | sample AartaG_FD_100975 | JGI IMG/M metagenome (GOLD analysis project Ga0114922, IMG submission 100975) | Deep subsurface microbial communities from Aarhus Bay to uncover new lineages of life (NeLLi) - Aarhus_00045 metaG | ecosystem: Environmental > Aquatic > Marine > Oceanic > Sediment | place...
AACGAAGACAGGTCGTTGAGCTCGGCCACGGCGAGCAGGCGGTCGAGCAGAAACGGGTCCGGATCCGGGCGCACCACCGACACCACGGCAGCCACCTGGTCCACGTTCGCTGCCAGCACCTGCTCGCGGCGCTTCGCGAACGACCGCCGCGACAGCACACTGCTGCGGGGAAGCACCGCATCGATGCGACAGCTTCCGTCCTCCAGCTGTTCGACTTCGACCTGGTCGCCGACCGCGATCGAGCCCTCTCCCTGCTTGATCCTCCCACGCAGGCTGCAGGACAACTCGGTGTCGCCTGCCAGGACCAGGTAGGTCCCTCCCGCGCCGCGTAGAATCCTCCCGATCACGAGTGCGTCACGTATCCGCTCCGACCAGATCCTCGAGACAATTCCACGCGAGCAGGGCGCATTTGACACGAACCGGGAATTTCGCCACGCCGGCCAGGGCCCGCAGGTCACCGAGGTCTTCGTCCGTCGCTGCGTCAGCGTCACCGTGCAGCATCCGGGTGAATGTCGCGTCCAGCGTCAGCGCTTCCTCGATCGACCGGCCTTTGAGGCGGTCCGTCATCATCGATGCGGAGGCCTGGCTGATCGAGCATCCGTGTCCCTCGAATGCAGCGTCCACGATCCGACCATTGCGCACCGTGAGCAGCAGCTCGATGACATCGCCGCACAGCGGGTTGTTCATGGTGATGCTATGCGTCGCTTCTTCGACCACGCCCTTGTTCCGGGGTTTGCGATAGTGGTCGAGAATGATCTCCTGATACAGCTGGTGCAGCGGAGCCTCGGAATCGTGCCCCTGCTGGTTCGGATCGTGTTCGTTCATCGGCCCGGGGGGTACGGGTTCACGACGGGCGCCGGAGCAGGGGCCGAATGCTCAGGCAAATCCGCCAAACAGTTTGCGCGCCGCCAGAAGCCCGTCCACCAGCGCGTCGATCTCTTCATGCGTGTTGTAAAGATAGACGCTGGCCCGCGCAGTCGCATCCACGCCCAGGTGGTTCATCAGGGGCTGGTTGCAGTGATGCCCGGCCCGAATCGCGATTCCGTGCGCATCGAGGATCGTCGCCAGGTCGTGCGCGTGGATGTCTCCGTACCGGAAGGAGATCACGCCGACCCGGTCCGTACGGGGTCCGAACAGGTCGAAGCCATCCAGCTCCGTGAGCCGCTCGAGAGCGTACTCCGTGAGCACGGTCTCGTGCTGGTGGATCTCGTCGAGCCCCAGCCGCGTCAGGTACCGCACGGCCGCCCTGAGGCCGACCGCGTCGCCCACGCTGGGGGTGCCCGCCTCGAACTTGTGCGGCACGGCGGCCCAGGATGACCCGTCCAGCCGGACCTCGGAAATCATCTCGCCGCCACCCTGGTAGGGCGGCATCGAGTCCAGCAGCTCCCATCTGCCCCACAGGGCGCCGATGCCGGTGGGACCGCACATCTTGTGACCGCTGAACGCATAGAAATCGCACCCGATGTCGGCTACGTCGACGTCCAGGTGCGGCGCGGCCTGTGCCCCGTCGATCAGGCAGAGAGCACCGGCCTCGTGCGCCAGGGCGGCGATCTCCGCTACCGGGTTCACGACGCCCAGCGTGTTCGACACGTGGGTCACCGCGACCATGCGGGTGCGAGGTCCGATCTTCGCCGCCAGATCCTCCAGGTCGAGCCGTCCGTCCGCGGTCAGACCTGCGAACTGCAGCCGGGCCCCCGTGCGGGCCGCGATCAGCTGCCATGGGACGAGGTTGGAGTGGTGCTCCATCAGGGTGAGCAGGATCTCGTCGCCTTCGCGAAGATTCGCGCCCCCCCAGCTCGCGGCCACGAGGTTGATCGATTCGGTCGTGCCTCGCGTGAATACCAGTTCCTTCGTGCGCCCACCGATGAAGTCGGCAACGACAGCCCGCGCGGACTCGTAAGCCTCGGTCGCCTCGACGCTCAACTGATGGGCGCCCCGATGCACGTTCGCATGCGAATTCAGGAAGTATCCGGAAACTGCCGCGACTACCACCGCGGGCTTCTGCGAACTGGCCGCGTTGTCGAGATAGACGAGCGGGTGTCCGTGGATCCTCCGCTGGAGGATCGGAAAGTCCTGCCGGATCTTCGTGACGTCCAGCGAACTGATGGAGGTCATCATCCCGCCCCGGAGTAGGTCAGTCCAGGTTGACCTGGATCTCGTCTCCCTCGACCCGACACTCGTAGACCCGCACCGGCTTCACGGCAGGTAACGCCCGCGCCGCCCCGGTCTCGAGATCGAACCGGGCACCGTGCAGCAGACAGGTGACCTGGTTTCCGTCGAGTTCTCCGTCGGAGAGGGGAAACTCCTCGTGCGAGCACTCGTCGTGCAAGGCATGGACCCTGCCACCCGCATGTGCGAGGACGAGCTTCACGCCATTCGCCTCGATCGGGAGCAGAGTGTTCTCGGGTACGTCCGACAACCGGGCGACGGTGACGAACCCGCTCACCGGGAGAGTCCGATCTTGAGCTCGATCGCCTCGCGGATCCGCTCCCTCGTGCCCTCGAGCGGCACGCGGGACAGGACCTCGTCGAAGAAGCCGAGCACGAGAAGGTGCTCCGCTTCCGGTCGCGACAGACCCCGGCTCATGAGATAGAACAGTTGGGTCTCATCGACCTGGCCGACGGTCGCCCCATGTGAGCAGCGCACGTCATCCGCCTCGATCTCGAGGTTCGGCAGCGCGACTGCCTCGGCCTCGTCGCTGAGCAGCAGATTGCGGTTCGTCTGGTAGGCGTCGGTGAGCTGCGCGCCCTCGGCCACCCGGATCAGGCCCCGGAACACGCTGTGTGACTGTCCCGCCAGCGCGCCCTTGAACAGCAGGTCGCTGCGAGCGTGCGGAGCCGCATGGTTCTGGAGCGTATGGTGGTCGAAACGCTGATCCCGATCACCGAACCACAACGCCAGCATTTCGCTCTCGGATCCGGGTCCGAGCAGGTGGGCCGACACGTCGCACCGGGCGAGGTCCGCGCCGAGGGTCACGTTGAACAGGTTTAGCGTGCTGTCCCGGCCCGTGTTCGCGTGCTGCATGCTGAAGTGCTTCACGCCGCGCCCGTAGTGCTGCAGGGCGAGATAGCGGACGACTGCGTTCTCCGCCCCGAAGATCTCGACACCATTCAGGCTCAATGATTCCGCGTCGAGATCGGGGGAGAGATACTCGTCGATACAGGTGATCTCGGCTCCGGACTCTGCGATGATCAGCGAATGCGAGGAAACCAGCCCACCGGCCTCGTCGACATAGCGCAGAGCGTGGACCGGGTGTGGAAGAGCGACGTTCTTCGGCACATACAGCACGTAGCCGCCCGACAGCATCGCCGTGTGCAGCGCCCACAGCTTTCGCTCGCACGGTGCGACATCGCTGCGGAACAGGAACTGTTCGAGGATCTCCGGGTGATTCGCGGAGATCTCATCGATCGGCGCGTACACGACACCGCGTTCCGCCAGGTCGGGATCCACACGGACGTGCTCGACCGTTCCGTTGTGCTGGATGAACACGGCGCTGCGCTTACGATCGCTGTCCAGCACTTCCCGCACCGGCCCGGGCAGGTCTTCCTTTGACCCGGCGCGATCGCCGGTCGTGTCGACCGGCGAGTAAGCCGTCGGATCGAGGCCGCTGATGTCCGTGTAGCGCCACTCTTCCATGCGGCGCGTCGGCATCGGCTCGGCGAGCCAGTCGGCCCACGCTTCGTGTCTGCGCGAAGCCAGGAGCTCGGGTTCTACCCGACTCTGTATCCACTTCTCGAGAGAGCCCTGTGCCTCGATAGCGGCGCCCGGCTCCGTGATCGTCGTTCCCTCGGACAACTTCCCGCTCCTCGTGTCTGTTTGCGTGGCCAGGGTCACGGACGAGCCGTGATCAGCCGACGCTGCCTTCCATTTCGAGTTCGATCAGGCGATTCAACTCGATCGCGTATTCGAGCGGCAACTCTTTCGCGATCGGCTCGATGAACCCTCGCACGACCATAGTCATCGCCTGCTCTTCCGACAGGCCACGGCTCATCAGGTAGAACAGTTGCTCCTCGCCGACCTTCGACACGGACGCTTCGTGTCCGATGGAGGATTGGTTCTCGTCGATCTCGATATACGGATAAGTATCGGTGCGTGATGTGTCGTTCAGCAGCAGCGCGTCACACTCGACGTTCGACTTCGAATTGATGGCCCCGTCATAGACCTTACACAGGCCACGATACGTCGACCGCCCGGTGCCCTTCGAGATCGACTTGGAGACGATCTGCGAAGTCGTGTTCGGCGCCGCGTGGACCACCTTGCCGCCCGTGTCCTGGTGCTGTCCGTCGCCAGCATACGCGATCGACAGGATCTCGCCGTGTGCCCGTTCCCCTACCAGGTAGCAGGACGGGTACTTCATCGTCAGCTTCGAGCCCAGGTTTCCGTCCACCCACTCCATGTTGGCATTCTCGTGCACCATCGCCCGCTGAGTCACGAGGTTGTACATGTTGTTCGACCAGTTCTGAATCGTCGTATAGCGGAAGCGGGCGTTCTTCTTCACGACGATTTCGATCACGCCAGAATGGAACGACTCGGTCGTGTAGACCGGGGCCGTGCAGCCCTCGATGTAGTGTGCCTGCGAGCCCTCCTCGCAGATGATCAGCGTTCGCTCGAATTGTCCCATCTGCTCCGCGTTGACGCGGAAGTATGCCTGCAGCGGGATCTCGACCTTAACGCCGGCCGGGATGTAGACGAACGAGCCGCCCGACCAGACCGCCGAGTTGAGCGCCGCATACTTGTTGTCCTGCGGCGGAACGATGGTGGCGAAATGCTCCCTGAAGAGCTCCGGGTATTTACGCAGCCCATCCTCGATAGATTCGAAGATGATCCCCTGCTCCTCCCACTCTTCCTTGAGCGAGTGGTAGACCATCTCCGATTCGAACTGCGCCCCGACGCCGGCGAGAATCTTCCGTTCGGCCTCGGGGATGCCGAGCCGCTCGAACGTCTGTTTGATGTTCTCCGGGACATCGTCCCAGGAACGCTCCATGTGATCCTGCGGCTTCAGGTAGAAGTAGATCTCGTCGAGGTCGAGCGTCGACAGGTCACCGCCCCAGTTCGGCATCGGCTTGGAATAGAACGTCTCGAGCGCCTTGAGCCGGAACTCCAGCATCCACTCCGGCTCATCCTTGTGCGCCGAGATCTGCCGTACGAGTTCCTCGGACAGGCCCTTCTCCGCCTTGAACAGCGGCTTCTCGTCGGTGACGAAATCGTATTTGTACTCGTCCAGTCCAAGATCTTCTACGGTCTCGTTATCCGGCATCGTCCTTATCTCCCTGACTCTGTCATCGCCGATTGCCTCCCGCCGAACCCATCAGCCGACCGGCTCGGGCTCTGGCTCGTGCAACCAGTCGTAGCCCATCTCCTCGAGCTGGTCCGCCAATTCGGGACCGCCGCTGTGGGCGATACGTCCGTTGAGCATCACGTGCACCTTGTCGGGCTGGAGATATCCGAGAATCCGCTTGTAATGCGTAATCAGCAGAACCCCCATCCGGTCGTCCTGGCCGCGGAGCGTGTTCACGCCCTCGGAAACGATCCGCAGGGCGTCGATGTCCAGGCCGCTGTCGGTCTCGTCCATCAAGGCCATCGAGGGCTCGAGCATCGCCATCTGGAGGATCTCGTTCCGCTTCTTCTCTCCGCCGCTGAAGCCGTCGTTGACGTAGCGAGCGGCGAATGAAGGCTGGACCTGGAGCAGCCCCAGCTTTTCGGTGAGCAGCTTCTGGAAGGCGAAAACGTCCAGGTCGCCTTCCTCCTCGCTACGCCGCGCGTTGATCGACGTGCGCAGGAAGTTGGCAATCGAAACGCCCGGAATCTCCGCCGGATACTGGAACGCGAGAAACAGCCCGGATCGGCTTCTTTCGTCCGGCTCGAGGTCGAGAACGCTCTTTCCGTCCAGCAGAACGTCGCCCCCGGTTACCTCGTAGCCCGGGTGGCCGGCGATCACCTTGGCCAGCGTGCTCTTTCCGGATCCGTTTGGTCCCATCAGCGCGTGCATCTCGCCCGATTCGATGACGAGATCCACGCCACGGAGTATTTCGATCCCGCCGTCCGCGACTCGCGCGTGGAGGTCCTGGATCTCGAGAAGGTGCTCAGACATTCGCTTCATGCTCCTCTGGTGTCGCAACTTCGCCCCCGCCGCAGGCGGAATGACAGGGCAACCAAGCACTGTGCTTGATGAGCCCGCCAATCTACGCCAGTTGAGAACGAGTATCAAGTGGACGTTCGTCCCGGTGTGCTGCGATGGACACCCGGTCGATCTACTTTGTTCCGGTTTGCGGACCCGGGTGTGGTCGCCACGGAACCCGGGTCCCACGGTACCAGACGTAACATGAATGGGGAACGGTAGATGAGAGCTGCATTCTTCCGAGCTCACGGTGGACCGGAAGTGTTGGAGATCGGCGAGGCGCCGGAACCCGTCGTCGCCACCGGGACCGTCGTGGTAGGCGTTCGGGCGGTGGCGTTGAATCATCTCGATCTGTGGGTCCGGCGGGGAATTCCGGGGTTGGAGCTCGACCTGCCCCATATCGGAGGTTCCGACATCGCCGGTGTGGTCGAGGAAGTCGGGTCGGCAGTGGAAGGTTGGGCCGTCGGTGATCGCGTGGCGGTGAATCCCGGCCTGTGGTGCGGCTCTTGTTCGTTCTGCGAGGCGGGCGAGGAGTCTCTGTGCCGGTCCTTTCAGATCCTGGGTGAGCACGTGGCCGGAGGGACCGCGGACCGAGTCAGAGTTTCGTCCACCAACCTGTTTCGAATTCCGGACTCGCTCGACTTCGAAGCGGCCGCGGCCGCACCGCTCGTATATCAGACCGCCTGGCGGGCGGTGAGCAATCGGGGAAGAGTGTCAGCCGGCGATACGCTCCTGGTCACAGGCGGATCCGGCGGAGTTTCGACCGCCGCGATTCAGATCGGAAAACACCTCGGGGCCCGCATAGTCGCGCTCACCTCCGGTGCAGAGAACGTCCGGCGGTGCGAGGCGCTCGGAGCAGACGTCGTCCTGGACCGACTGCAGACGGATCTCGTCGCGGAGATTCGAGCGCTCACGAACGGGTCGGGCGTAGACGTGATCGTGGATTCGGTCGGCGAGGCGCTGTGGGAGGACTGCCTGCGCTGCCTGGGATCGGATGGAAGGCTCGTCACATACGGCGCGACCACCGGCGCACGCGTGAGCCTCGACATCAGGCACGTGTTCTGGAAGCAACTCCAGGTGATCGGGAGCACCATGTCATCCCGCAGCGAATTCGACGAGGTGATGGGCCTCGTGGCGGACGGCGAATTCCGCCCGGTGATCGATTCGGTCCTGCCGCTCGATCGAATTCGCGAGGCGCACGAAGCGCTCGAAGCTGGAGATGTGTTCGGCAAACTGGTGCTTGTACCATGAGCCGGTGCCATGAGTACCTGGGCCCGCTCACAGCTCGCATCGCAGTGGTCGGCACGTTGGCCATCATGGCCTGTGGGCCCGAAAGACCCGCCGACTCCGTCCAGCGAAGTCCGCCTGCGGCCCGGGCAGGGGAGTCGGCCGAGAGTGCCGACGGTGCCGAGACTGACAGCGAGCCTGTCGTACAGCTCAATCCTGGAATCCGGCAACCGGTGGAACCCACCGGAGAAGACCCGTTCGCGAGTTTCGACCTGCCCGACGATGGTGAGGCCGGGCTGCCAATCGTCCGCCACGCGTTGCGCATCGAGAACGGGCTCATGAAACAGATCATTGTTGCAGCAACTGCCGGTGCTGCCCCCGTTGTACTGGATTCTCTCGATCCCGGAGACTCCGTCCGGCTCGATCTCGAGGCTCCCGCTGACAGGCTCGAACTTCAGTGGCGTACAATCGACGGAAACATCTCCGGTTCCCGGCCGATCGAGGTGCTCGCAGACTCCATTCAGGTCGTGCGAATTGAGGCGGAATCGAGCTCGAGGTGAACGACCACGGCCGGGTCGGAAACACGCGCCGCCAGCACCGTTCCGCGGTGTAGTCGCCGGGCAACACGGTCTCTGCGTGCCCGCGCACGAGTCGCATATGTAACCATAAGCAAGACAACACGTTAGGAACCGATAGTATTCTGAGTATCGAATTTGCGTACTTCCGGACCCGGCAGGAAGAGTGTCGAAGCCCAGGGCCAGGAGGCGCAGAATGTTCCGCAACATCCCGATCTTCGCGATCGCCATGACGGCCGGGCTGGCCGCACTGGTGTTGTCCGGTCGCCGACCGGTGGAAAACGTTGAGCAGCCGCGGGGCCCGCAGGTAGAAGCCGACGCGTGGTTCGTTTGATACGCCCAACCGCGATGGAAGCGCACCAGCGCCTTCGAAACGGGGACCGGCGATGAGCGATCCGTCGACCGTGAGCGCCCTGCGGGCCGCGATCCAGGCCGATATGCGCGATCGACTGGATGAAGTCGCGGATCGCCTCGAGCTCGAGGTCACCAGTACCGAACGGGCGGACGAACTCGAGACGCTCCTGGCTGAGGCGCTCGGCGAGGTGACGCAGGTGTTCGCCTCGGGATTCGCGGCTCGCCTCAGAGAGTCACGACATTCCACCGACTGATCTACTTCCGAGCCGGGCCTGACGCCGTCGCGCGCCGCCACTGATTCCCAGTAGCTTCGTCACACACCACTAGACCGCTCATGGACGATGCACCCGATCGGCGGGGGAAACGAACGGATGGAAGCGGCTCGCGCCTTCGAAACGGCAACAGACTCACTGCGCAGGACTCTCCGGGACGGACGTGTCGCCGCGCTGTTCCTGTTCTTCATCCTGGCGATGTCCATTCTCGAGACTCCGAGGGCCGATCCCGACATGTTTGCCCGCGTCGCGGTGGGCAGGCTGGTGCAGCGAGACGGCGGAGTCAGCCATACCGATCCGTTCGCGTATACTCCGAAGCTGGATCGGTGGGTTGATCACGAGTGGCTGTCGGGCGTCATCTTCTGGCGTGTCGCAGAGTTCGGCGGAGACGGTTGGCTGGTGCTGCTGTCACTGCTGTGCATGGCAGCCGCGCTGGTCGCCGTCGCCAGCGCGCAGCGGCGGATCGCGCCGGAGGGAGCCCCCGTGCGCAGCTGGCTGTTCGCCTGTCTGCTCCCGCTTCCGTGGGTGTGGCGAAGCGTCATTCGGTCGCAGGTATTCACCTACCTGCTGTTGCCCGTGTTCCTGTTCGCCATGGCTGACTACCGGAAACGCAAGGACCCCAGGATCCTGGTCCCGCTGCCGTTTCTGATGCTGTTCTGGGCGAACGCACACGGTGGATTCGTGACCGGCCTCGGACTCCTCGGCCTGTTCGCTCTCACCTCGGTCCGGGACGGACGCCGGCTCGCCGCTCCTCTGTGGATCGCCACCGCCGGCTGTGTCGTGGCGACCCTGTTCACGCCGTACGGCATCGAGTTCTGGCGCTACATGGCAGGTGCACTGACCATGGACCGCGCGGTGATCACGGAATGGGGAAGCCTCATTCGGACCCCGGGCCTCGCCCTCTGGGTGGGCGCGATCGCCGCCGTGTGGATCGCCGGCCTCCTCCGGCTCCGATTCAGGGTACCGCTGGAGTGGATCGTCCTTCCGTCGATCGCGCTGGTGTTCGCGATCCGGAGCGGACGACTCTCCGCCGCGTTCCTGATGACCGTCGCCGTGTTCGGGATCGTCCCCGTGAATGCACTGCTGCAGTCGATTGGCTCGCGCCTTCCGGCGCTGCCTGAGACCTGGCGCCGAGCGGCGGCAGTGTGCGCCGCTGTCGCCATCGTTCCCTTGTCTCTACCCGTGGCTCGCGCGGTGCTGAATCCGGGCGAGATTGAGTTGAGCTACCAGGCCTATCCGGTTGGCGCGCTCGAGTGGCTGCGTGAGAACCGCGACGGGGGCGACGTCCTCGTAGGGTTTGCGGAGGGCAGCTATGCGCTCTGGCGTCTGCACCCCCGTTTCCTCGTCTCTATTGATGGTCGATACGAAGAGGTCTATCCGCAGGAAACCGTCGATCTCGTGTTCGCGGCGCTCGATCCGTTGGCCGAGGGACACCACGATGCTTTCGACACGGTTCGCCCCGACTTCATCGTGGTTCGAACAGACGGCCCCGCCGGGTCAGAGTTCGGCGCCGGTTGGAAACGCATTTACGACGACGGCAGATTCAAGCTGTTCGAGGCCAGCAGTGAACGCGAAGCCTCGTCCGCTCTGCCGGCATCCGCTCCTCAATCGGTGCGCCCGATCTGGGATCCTCTGTTCTGACGAGTCCTGCTCCGACCGGCCACCTGTCCCTGTCCACCACGTCATAGTATACTGTGTGTGGAGTGCCGCTCTGCACAATGATATTTTCCGGGAGATGCTCATGCGAATGCGGGATCTCGCAATCGCCGCCGACCTGCCGCGCACGACGATCCACCACTATCTGCGGGAGGGGCTACTTCCCGATCCGCAGAGGACCGCCGCGAATGCATCGACGTACGGACCCGAGCACCTCGAGCGACTCGAGCTGCTGAAGGCGCTCCGGGGACCCGAACTCGGGCCACTTCCGCTGGAGGAAATACGCCTTGTCCTCGCACTCGTCGAGCAGGGCCTTTCCCCCGCCGAGGCGGTGGAGCTGATGGCGCTCGGGCGCCGCGTCCGGGCGGATGGGATGGACGAGGATGCGACCGATGGCGCCCGGGGGGCAGGCGGTTTCAGTCTGCGTGAGGTGGCGAAACGGACGGGGCGTGACACCCGTGAACTGCGTCAATTGATCGATGCCGGAGTGCTTTCATCTGCCGAGGACGGCGGCAGCCGTGGGTTCGATGCGGTCGATCTGGCGGCAGTCGCAAGCTGTGCCCGCCTGCTCGATGCGGGCCTGGCTGCCGCGGACTTGAAACCGCTGGCCGACTTGCTGGGCGAGGTGAAGTCGTATGAGACGGTGCTGGAAGATCTGGCCACGAGTACCCAGCCGCAGGCTGAGGCCGACCCCATTCGCGCGACTATGCGCGGGGCATTCAGGGATCTTCACGTATATCTGCTGGCGCGGGCGAAGTCTGACTGAAACTCCGAGTGCCCGGGATTCGTCCTGTAGCACGTCCATCGAGTACGAACCCGTGATGGGCCCGGGACGGGCCATCGCGATCCGGAGGACCGGATGAGTGTAAACGCGAGCCAAGACGGATTCTTGAAGTCTTCGGGTAGACGAAGCGGCAGACGAGTGGCGGTGCTGGCGGTAGCGGCGCTGGTATTGGGGGGTGGGGAGGTGCGGGGCCAGGAAGGCGGGGGTTGGCAGTCGGGCGTGGAAGCCCGGGGTGTCACGCTGTCAGAGGCTCTGGAAATGGCGCGGTTGAACGCGCCGGCGCTGGCGCAGCGGGCGTCGCAGCTGGAGGTAGCGAAGTACGGGGAGATGACGGCATGGGG
>Ga0114922_10005830_pt1 | contig 11327 bp, 8 predicted proteins | sample AartaG_FD_100975 | JGI IMG/M metagenome (GOLD analysis project Ga0114922, IMG submission 100975) | Deep subsurface microbial communities from Aarhus Bay to uncover new lineages of life (NeLLi) - Aarhus_00045 metaG | ecosystem: Environmental > Aquatic > Marine > Oceanic > Sediment | place: Aarhus...
AGATTGGATTTGATCCTGAATTCATTTCATACCTGGAGGATTTCCGGTTCGGAGCCGATATTTACGCTCCTGAAGAAGGGGAAGTTATTTTTCCTTATGAACCCTGTGTACGGGTGGAAGGAAACATCATTGAAACTCAACTGATAGAGACCCTGTTGTTGAACGTGTTAAATTTCGAATCACTCATTGCGACCAAAGCGGCAAGGATCAAACAGGTTGCCGGTAACAAACTGTTAATGGACTTCGGGCTTCGCCGTGCCCAGGGGTTTGGAGGAATCCAGGCAAGCAGGGCTGCCGTGATCGGAGGATTCGACAAAACATCCAATGTTTACAGCGCATTTCATTATGGACTGGGATCAACGGGGACCATGGCCCATTCCTGGATCCAGTCCTTCACCGATGAGTTAACCGCTTTCAGGATATTTGCAGAAAAATTTCCGGATAGCTGTATTCTCCTGGTAGACACATACGATACGATAAAGAGTGGTGTTCCAAATGCAATAACGGTAGGATTGGAGATGCAAAAACAGGGAAAGAAACTGCTCGGTATCCGTTTGGACAGCGGTGATCTTGCCTATTTGAGCAAGCGATCACGGCAGATGCTTGACAGGGCGGGTCTGGAAGATGTACAGATCGTAGCTTCCAACCAGCTGGATGAATATGTCATCAAAAGCCTGATGGAACAGGGTGCACCAATCGATGCTTTTGGCGTGGGTACAGCCCTGGTTACCGGGAAGGGTGAAGGGGCCCTCGATGGAGTATATAAATTATCAATGATTAACGGTAAACCTTCCCTGAAAATTTCTGAAAATATAACAAAAACCACACTGCCCGGGAAAAAGACCATTTACCGCTTCAGGGACGAAAACGGTATGTTCGCAGCAGATGGTATTGCGCTGGAAAAGGAGAAGAGCGTGGATGTCCTCTATCATCCTTTTGAGCCGGAGAAATCCCTTAACATTTCAGGGTATAATAGAGAAGAAATCACGAAAAAAGTGATGGAAAAAGGCAAGATAACGGCGGACATAAAATCACCGGAAATGATCTCCCAGTTTGCACAATCGAGGCTTGCAAACCTTCCCGGGGAGCACAAACGTTTTATGAACCCCCATACCTATAAGGTGGGGATTAGCAAGAGATTGCTTGAGTTGAGAGATAAATTAGCCGGGACAGATAAAAGGTAACTTATCCGGTGCATAACATCACGGGATAACATATTTAACCTTTACCATGAGTGCGAATAATAAGAAATAATGAAAAACAGCTTACCGATGAAAGCATTAGTCATAGTGGATCTGCAAAATGATTTCCTGCCCGGTGGAGCCCTGCCGGCCCCCGATGGGAACAAAATCATTCCCGAGATAAACCGTCTGATGGATCAGTTTGACCTGGTGGTTGCTTCCCGGGACTGGCATCCGCCGGACAGCATTCACTTTGACCGGTGGCCTCCTCATTGTGTAAGAGAAACAGAAGGGGCTGCCTACCCGGATGAACTGGACTCGGAAAAAATCGAAAAGGAATTTCTGAAAGGTACCGGTGAACGGGATGATGGATACTCGGCATTTGAAGCCACCAGTGCAAACCTGGATGCATACCTTAAGGAGAATAACATTGATGAACTGTTCCTGGCCGGATTGACCACGGAATATTGTGTCAAATCAACCGCCCTGGATGCAGTGAAAAACGGTTACAAAACCCATGTCATCAGCAATGCAACAGCAGGAGTAAAAGCCAACGCGGGTGATGAAGAAAAAGCCTACCGGGAGATGAAGGAAGCCGGGGTAAAGATCATTACATAATAGAAAAGCCCATTACCAGCATGTGAAATGCTAAATGAAAAAGGCTAATTGAAAAACCAAACTTACCATCCGGCGGCATAACCCATACCCTTCAATAGAACAGCCGAGGTTATTCGCTCCCATAGGCATTCACAATATCCGCCTGCTGGCGGATCATGATCTTACCGTAAAGCTGGCAAGGTTGTCCCCTTACCAGCTTTCAGTAGTTTGCTCCTAATACGGAAAAACTATTGATTTTAGTATATCTCTGTAAGGACTCCTTTGAACCTGCCCTTTATTGTTTTCCCTGTACCAGTTATCAGATTAAATTCAAAAAGCACTTCATTCCCTGAAACTGTAATCTCAACTATTCCTCCAATTGCATCCACAATCGTACCGGACTCATTATCCATATTGTAATTAATGCCAGCTCCAGCATCCACGAATGTAAATACCGATCTTTCGGAAGAAAAGGTATAGGTGCCCGTTACCAAACCATTTTCCGAGGATGTGTTTAAATCTAAGTAGATAATATCTCCTGTACCGGTAAACCAGTCGCCATTATAATTCAATTTTGAAGAGACAATATAAACATCCCAATCGTAACTTCCATTATTCGCTCCATACTCTTCCAGATAGCCATCACTTAGAGAGTGCGTTTTACCATCATACTTAAAATAATTCTTAGGTGTTGAATCATCTTCGCAGGAATAAAATGCTACGAAAGAGACAAGTAATAAAAACGAAGCAAGTTTCAATTTTTTCATTTAAAATTTCTGTTTAAGTTGCCTACTCTTTCGATTTTCGGCTTCCTCGCCATGTATACTTTTGATGGGTAGCATTGCATGGTTTAGCCCCATCAATACAAATAATTTTACATATTTATCAGCGACATAGGTCTCAACAGAATGGTAGACCACAGTTGCCGGTTAATGAGCATATTGTTTTTTATATTTTAAAATGACAGGTTATTAATTTGATGTAAGTTACAAAAAAAAATAAAAATCAAATACAAAGAGCAAACCGTGATCTCGGTTTGGTGGAAACTCAATTGTAAATATTTTGGCCTTGCTTTGGGAACAGAAGGTGTCTGGAAATTATCAACTAATCATAGGTATCTATAATAGTTAAAGCTGACCTGTCTCTACTGGCTGCTCAACGTTACTGATTCCTGGTACGTATTCAATGGTTGAAGGAGGTTTGGATAAGAATAGAAAACCTGTCAGATTTTTAAAAATCAAACTTAACGAACAGGTTAGGGAAACTAACTGGGAGGCTGTATAGTTCAACCAAATCTGTTTTGTAATTGTATCGGTAGCTGTATTCACCTTCTTCCCCCAGTACATTTTTCCACTGCAGGCCAATCTGGGTTGAATATTTCCGGCGATTAATCTGGTAGGAGAGAGTCATATCCAGAAAGATTACGCCTGGGTAGCGATAGGTATATGGAACCGATTCATCCAGCACCACATCCTTCACATGGTCTGAAGCAACTTTGTCTACCGGACTGATTCTCTCACCTCCCTGAGCTGATAGTTTAATGTTGATGCCTAATATACTATTCTTCTTAAGTGGTTGGAATTCAAATCCCCCCAGTGCATTAAGAATATAACCGTAGTCATACCTGGAATTGTACCAGTTTCCATCGTCCCCGGTAAAATCCGAATCATAAAACGTACCAGTTAGCAGAAAGTAAAATCCTTTATGAAGGAATCGTTCCAGCGTGACTTCAATCCCAATGTTCCTGCCTTCTCCATTATTCAAGAGGGTATTCCTGAAAATGTATTCCTGTTTAAAGTTGATCAGGGAATAGGTGCTGTCCGGTATAACCGGGACATCATATAACCTCTGATAAAATGTTTCTATCCGTAATCGGGTATAATCTCCTAATTTCCGGTCATAACCCAATCCAAAATGATGTGCTTTAGTAGGATCAAGCTTTTTATTCGGATAGGTTATTCCTGTAGGTGTTTCAATTTCAACAAAATAGATATTCAGAGGCTCCAAACGGCTATGGTGACCATATCCAAGACTTAATGTATTGTTTTCCAAAAAATTCCATTTTATACCTGCTCGCGGTTCAAGAGTGGGCTGGCTATTCATAAATAATAACTGCGAATATAATCCCAGGTTCAGGGTTACCCGGGAAGAAATATTAACCATAGATTGTGTGAAAAACTGAAGAGACCATGAAGAATTGTTATATCTGGCAAATCGCTTCAATTCAGCGCTTGAAGGATCTGATTTCACTTTACTGTCAAGGTTATTGCTCAGTCGGTTTACGGTAATACCGGTCCGGTTCGTATGACGGGTGCTGAATTTATGATTGACAAAAGATTTCAGTGTAAGTTTCTTGTTGGTAAAATCCTGGATTGCAGAATCGGATAAGTTGTAGTTCTCACCATAGATCTTTAGTTTCATGGTGGTAGAATTCCCGGTTGCCGCAAGAGTTGTGTTGACATACGTGTTCTGACCAAGGATTACTTTATGTGTCAGGCCCAAGACACCCATATTCATATCAACGGTTCCATCCACTTTGTCATCGTTGTATTTCCATTCAGTGGAGTCTGGCTCCAATGTACCTATCTCATCGGACATTGCGACACCCCATAAATTGAATACACCTGCCGATTTTGACGGAAAACTAAATTTAAAAGAGAGGTCCTGATACACCGGGACACTCATATCAGGAATCATTTTACTGATAATGGCCATGGTGGAGTACCTGTAGTTAACAAGGTACGATGCATTCCGGTTTTTCATAAAAGGCCCTTCGGTAAATACCTCTGCACCGATCATGTCTATCCTGAATCCATACTCCCGGTTTTGATTATTCCCGGTTTTATATCTCATATCAAAAACTCCGGAAAGTGCATTTCCATACTCGGCCGGGAATGCTCCGGTATAAAAATCTGAATTGGAAAGCACCTGAGAACTCAATGCGGAGACAAACCCTCCGCCAACAACTTCTGTTCCTTCAAAATGATTGGGATTTGGTATTTCAATCCCTTCAAGCAACCACAGAACACCTTTAGGCGAGTTTCCCCTGATGATAAGGGCATTACTTCCGGCACTGGTCGTCCCGACACCAGGGAAAGCTGTTGCAAGCCTGCCAGGATCATCAAATCCGCCGGCATAACGGTTTGCTTCCTCAACTGTAAACATCCTCCCGCTCAGTATTGCCATGGAGTTCATAGTTCCATCTTTCCTGCTGTTTGGCTTCACCGTAACGGCATCCATTTCAATTATACTCTCTTTCAATCCAATCTGCAGAACTGTTTCCTTTCCCGAGATGAGCAGAACTTCCGGAATATCAACGGATTCGTACCCGACAGAAGATACCTGAAGATTATACCTGCCTATAGGTATTCCTGTCATCTCAAACAAGCCTTCATTATTGGTGATGGTCCCTTTCAGATCTGAACCATTTCGGACGACCAGGTTAACTCCGGGAAGTGGAATTAGACTCTCCTTATCAAATACATACCCTCGTATGGTTTGGGTCAGATTTTGTGAATAGCCTGTTCCTGTAATGAAAAGGAACGAAAGGATCAAAAAGAAAAATGTCTTGTGCATTGTTATTATAACCTCTTTATTCAACAATGACAATTGAAAATTTATAAGGTTGCGTGAGAAAAGGAGTTATTGGAGGTAAGTTGGACACACACTGGCCAATCTTATTCCTGACGGTTCTCTTGCATCACTCTCAGGATATCTTCATAGGAATAGAATATCTTTCCACTTAGCTTGGTGATCTTTGCCTGCAGAAATTACCCCCTGAAAGAATACCTCGCGCGGTTCAGTCTGGCCGGGCTTGCCGTGATCCCCTGCATCAGTATCATCAAACAGAGGAAAACGGGCAGTCCCATATATACCAGGCGCATCGTACAAACCCTGGTGATGATCCTCCTGGGTGCCATGCCGCTTTACCTGTAAAACCCGGCCATTCAAGGATCCCTGCTGAAAACCGATACACCCGGGTTGGATAATACCCATCCATCGGTTTGCCCACAGATGAATCGTTAATGGAACCAACTTGAAGTACAACGACCTTACCAGGTCGTTGTACAGCTTTACTGCAATAACAAAGCCTGTTCCGGGCAAACGTAGTTTTTCCAGACAACTTATCCTGAAGAACCATATATTTTTTAATTTTGAATAAACGAATCCCATGAACCGCATCTACAGGTGGATCAAGATTATCTGCATCCCTACCATCGGGATCCTGATGCCCCTGCTGTTTTATACCGGGAACGACCGGGTTGAGTTCTTCGCTTGGTTTGCCTTCTCCCTGCTGGTCACCTTCCTGTCGTGGGAGGCAGGCAGCAAAGCATCCTCCATCATAAGCAGGAGCTACCCGATTGACCAACACCCGTTGAAACACCTAGCTACCATGGTTGTCTTCTTTGTCTTCCTGACGGCGATCGTCGTATTTTCCATCTTCCTGGTGAACAGACTGTTCGGCTCTACAGGGCCCGGATACTGGTCTGAAATGAAAGGGATCCACCTGATCGTATTGCTCTGTACCTTCATGATCACCTCCATACACGAGGGGATCTACCTTTTCTTTAACTGGAAAAGTTCCCTGAAAGAGCTGAGAAGCGTCCGGGAAGGGGAGGCGGTGAACCGCGATCTCTCCGCCCCGGATCCGGAAACCCCGGCATCCGGCAGACCCGAAGGATACAGTACACGGACCGGGGAAAGCAGTAAAAGAGGCGACGGAGAGAAGACCAGAGAAGGGATCCCGGACTCGTACAAAAAGCATTTCACCGTCCAGGTTGGATCAAAGATAAAGATCGTCCGTGAAGAGGATATTGCTTACTTCTATGCCATGGAGAAGGGGGTTTATATCAAAACCTTTTCGAATCGCGACTACGATATCGATTACACCCTTGGTCAGTTAGTAAATCTGACAGACCCGGAACGGTTCTTCAGGATCAACCGGAAATTCATTGTAAACATCCATTCCATTGCGGAACTAGTTACCCTGTCAAAAAGCAGGATGAAGGTCGTTCTTACTCCTGCTCCGCTGGATGAGATCATCCTGGGACATGCCCGGTCCATGGAGTTGAAATCCTGGCTAAACCGGTAACTCATCTCCCGTTTTTCCCTGTTCGCCCTCCCCTTTTCCACGGTCATCCGGATCTTTTCGTCGTTTGTGCCACTCCACTCTACCTTTACCGGGTAATATTCAGAAAACAGCACAGGATGAAGCCGATTGTCACCGTATTCCTCTTTTTGTTTCTGCCGGCCGTTTCATGCATGCCTCAGACTGTAATTTACGGATCGGTAACCACAAGGAAGGGAGAGCCGGTTCCCTGGGTCAATATCTCCATAAAGGAAAGTTTTGACGGATCCTCCTCCGATCCGAAGGGGTACTACCTCTTTAAGACATCTGTAAAGGGAGACGGGGTACTATACGTAAGCTGTCTCGGATATCATGCTGTTGAAAAGGAAGTTACCATAGGTTCGGACTCTATACACCTTGATTTTACCCTTACACCTGTAATAAACAATATCTCTACAGTCTATGTTACCGCAGGTTCGTTTGAAGCGAGTGACGAAAAGCGTACGGTAATACTGAGGGCAACGGACATCGGTTCCACCGCCGGGGCCCTGGGGGATATTTCGGGAGCCGTTTCCACCCTGCCCGGCACACAGGTTACCGGGGAGTCCACCGGGTTGTTTGTAAGAGGGGGTTCGGGGAATGAGCCGAAGGTGATCATAGATGAGATGGTTGTCCGGAATCCATACTACAGCCCTGTGCCGGATATTAAACAACGCGGTAGGTTCGATCCGTTTATGTTCAGTGGTACCCTGTTCAGTACCGGGGGATATTCGGCGCAATACGGCCAGGCGCTTTCCTCAGTACTGGTCCTGAAAAGCAAAGGGCTGGCCGATTCGACCAATACAGGAGGAGGAATTCACTTTTATGGCGGCAGGTTTTTTTATACCCACAGGTGGAAGGAGACATCCCTCCATTCCGAGCTGAACTACAACAACATGGGCCCCTACCACGATCTTTTCCGGATCGACAGGTACAACGAATCGCCGGAAAATGTGAGCGGCAAGCTGATCTTCAGACAAAGGATATCAGATAAAGGGATAGTTAAAGCTTACGCAGATCTGTCGGCCACCCGGATGAACGTCGGAGTTGAAGACCTCTCCACCGCGGGAAAAACGATGCCCTTTGAGCTGGAAAACAGAAATTATTATTTAAACCTCTCCTACAAGGAGTACTTTCGTGATGACAACTGGTCGCTTTTTGCCGGGCTCTCCTGGTCGGACGATGACGATCGTGCCACCCTCGACTCCGTGAATATGTCGGAAAAAGAGAGACTGTTGCAATCCAAGATCATCCTGACCAACAATCGTTTGTCGTGGCTCACAATTAAATCGGGGATAGAGCTACAGCAGTTGAATATCGACGGTTTCATGTATAATCTTTCCGGGAACATCAGGGACCCATTTGTTGCTGGTTTCATGGAATCGGACCTGACTTTTTCAGACAGGATCGCGGCCAGGATCGGGTTGCGGTATGAACATTCCGGCTGCCTGGAAAGATCCAACCTGGCTCCCCGGATATCTGTTGCAGTGAAGACCGGCCGGAACGGACAGCTCTCTTTCGCCACCGGTATCTTTTACCAGGAACCCGAAACAGAGTACCTGTATTATAGCCACAACAGGTATCAATTTGAATATGCCACTCACTATATAATCAATTACCAGTGGAACAAAAACCAGAGGACCTTTCGCGCGGAACTTTTTAATAAAGAATACGATAACCTGGTGAAGAATACCCCGGACGATGCAGTATTTACAAACGACGGCAACGGGTATGCACGGGGAGCAGATCTCTTCTGGAGGGACAGGAAAACCATTCCCGGGGCAGATTACTGGATCTCCTACTCCTTCCTTGATACGAAAAGGGATTACAGGGATTTCCCTGTGGAGGCAACACCCGCTTTTGCAGCAAAGCATAATCTCCATGTGGTATATAAGCACTGGGTGGAATTCATTCACTCCATGGCAGGATTCACTTACACCTACTCTTCGGGCAGACCTTACTACAATCCACTCAGACCGGAGGAGGAGTTTCATTCCAATAAGACCAACGATTACCACAACCTGAACCTGAACCTGAGCTGGATAACCCGGTTATTCCGAAGGAGAACGGTAATCTATCTGTCCCTGCGCAATGCCCTGGGAAGAGACCACGTATTCGGCTACAACTACCTTCACGACGGCAGCAGCCGTATAGCCGTAAAACCGGTATCCAAACGATCGTTTTTCCTGGGATGTTTTGTATCAACCTACTAAACCGTTAACCATGAGAAGGCCCGTTCATTCTATTCTTCTGCTGACAATACACATTTGCACCCTGTCGCAAACGGATCCCTATCTGCCTGCCATGAAAGAGACGATCCGGGATATGAACCATGCCAATAGCATCGGGGATTATCAATACGCCGCGAATACCTTTGAAAGGATCGCGAATGCCAGGCCGGATCAATGGCTCCCCTTCTATTACTGCAGTTACTGCTATGTACAGATAAGTTTTTTAACCGGCGACGGAAACCAAAGAGATAATTACGTCGGCAGGGCGGACGAGCTTATTTCAAAGGCAGATACCATTTGCCCGGACAATTCGGAGATCTATGTTCTGAAAGGATTTATTTTACAGGCTTTTATGAACATTGAACCTATGATAAGAGGGATGAAATACAATTCAAAATGCATTGAGATGTTTAAAAGGGCATCCAGCCTGAACCCTGAAAACCCACGTAGTTATTTGTGGCACTCGGTACAGTTGTTAAACATCCCGCCCTTTATGGGAGGAGGCAAAGAAAAGGCCCTTCCCCTCCTGGAGAAGGCAATCCGGTGCTTCGCATCGTTCAAACCGGAAGATGAGATATCACCGGACTGGGGAAACAGCTATGCCCTAAAAAAATGGGACGAGGTAACCCGATCCGAAAACCAACAACCGGAGTAGGAGGAGTATTCCTGAGATGCAGTCCCGGTTGCCCTGCCTCTGTTTATCCAACACATCCAGGATTGATGGCTTAGCATTTCCGATATTTGCACTAGTAATTCTGATAGTTTTTTTCAAGTATATAATGGTCAGTTCGCAACTTCAAGCTGTTTGATCAACTATAATAATCGTCCCTTTGTTTGTTTTTCGCTACAGGAGAGGTGGTATTCTGAGTTGTTTGGGGGAGGATTATTTACCAATTCACACCTTATTCTTAAATCCTGTTTTGTCCCAATCTCTTTGACAATTTACAGTTTGATCACTTTTGCAATGCAAGAGTGATTAAACATTGTTATATTATTATGTGACTGGCAAGCAACTTATAAGCTCAAATATTTCAATTGAAATAAATTAGACATAAGCTTTAGCCAATTGAATTCTTGCTTGACAAACTCTTGTAATTCAGAGTTAGTATTTAAAACTTTAAAATTATTAACTACTCCAGCTCTTATATCTTCTCAATAGTGTATCCCTTACTTTTAAGTAATTCCAAAATATTATTTGGCCCAAAATAATGACCGCTGCCAACCAACATGAAATAGTTGCCAGGACGGGTCTCGGAAAGTTCGATGAGCTTCTTAACCCAGGCCTTGTTCCGGTTAACAAGGACCGATTCGTACATGGTTTTAATTTGAGGATTGTCCAGGTTCATAATTGTAAGGAATGCTTTCCGGAAAGCTTCCGTATCCTGACTGAAATATGTGTCAAAGAGTGGCTGTTCTGCACGTGCCTGTTGTTCTGCCAAATTTAATGTGGAATTAATTATCTGTACCTGGTTTTCCAGGGGAACATGAAATTCAAAGAGCCTCAATTGCGTTTCGATTTGCTCCAGTCCCAGGATTGTTTTCTGATCGTTGGTGGCAAGTTCATGAAAGTACTTATCAATGGCAAATTCCGGATCATAGCCAATCAGTTTCGATTTCATACCTAAAATGGTCATATTGAGTAACCAGCCTTCATGCCTGTAATAACGTAACAGCATTTCTTCTTTTCCTTTGAACAGGAAAGCCAGGAGGTCCTTGCTTTCCTGACTCAGATAGTTATCCAGATACTGATCTTCTTTCAAACTGTCCTTCGCTGCATAACTAAAAATCATTTCCTCCAGTGTCTCAAAATCATCCTTAAGTTCAAGGATTACATAATCTGCCTGTTTATATGCATTAAGATATGCCTTCGGAAGTGGGTATTGGTCTTTCTTACCTGAATGAATAGATCCTGCCAAACTGAACTGAGATCCATTGATATTAACCTGCCAAAGGAACCCCGGAGGTGTATCGGTTTGGGCCATCATGGTCTGTTGACAGACCATGAATAAAATTGATAATACAATTGCTTTCATGATTGTTTTTTTTTGGTTATAGTTTTATTAGTCGTCATCGTCTAGTTCAAAAAGTGTTTCTACAGTTACCCCGAAACAGGCTGCTATTTTCAGTGCCAGCATGACAGAAGGTTTAAACTTACCTGCTTCAATGGAGTGTATGGTCAGACGTGTAACACCCACTATTTCTGCAAGGTCA
>Ga0114922_10005831_pt1 | contig 11326 bp, 9 predicted proteins | sample AartaG_FD_100975 | JGI IMG/M metagenome (GOLD analysis project Ga0114922, IMG submission 100975) | Deep subsurface microbial communities from Aarhus Bay to uncover new lineages of life (NeLLi) - Aarhus_00045 metaG | ecosystem: Environmental > Aquatic > Marine > Oceanic > Sediment | place: Aarhus...
ATCCAGGTCTTCGAGAAAATCGCCTCTTCGAACGGTAAATTCCATTGTGCAAATTCTCGCGAAAAACCTAATGTCCTCAACAAAATACTCCTTTATCACAGGTCCCATAGGAATCGGTACACTTCCATACCTACTCACACTGCCATCGGGTCTGTGCCAATTTGAGGACAGCCTGTAAATACTGTCCAACTTGTGGTGGAACCTGTCATAGGACAACTCATTCTTGATGAATAATGCGATTAAAAGTATGCAGGCTATACCAACGGATAATCCGATAATATTAATGAACGTGAAAGATTTAAATTTCTTAAAATTTCTGATTCCAATCTTCAGGTAATTTTTAAACATCTCATAACTCCAATAAACGCTCGATCGGATAAAAAATGGCATGGGCTTGAGAATTTGCCAGATATACCACACATTCGCCCTGAATCGTCCTTTTTCCGAGAGGACCATACGGTATTCCTCTTCCGTGTCACCCAGGATTCCGATTTTTCTTGAAGATGAAAGGATATCGAGGATCCTTTCAGCGATTTTCGGAGGCCTTGTCCTTTTCATTTTCCGGTTTTCTCTCCCCAGGTCAGATCTGCGTATCCATTCCATATTTTTTGCTGCATCTTATAGGCCTGTTTTAGGGCCTTGCTGCCTTCCGATGTGAGGGCATAATAGATCCGGCACCTTCCTCCTCTTTCGGGTTTGGATTCCCCTGTGAACCGTTTGACAAATCCCTTTTTAGTCAGTTGCTCCAGGATAAAATAGAGTGTGCCGTAGGGTAAGGCTTTACCGGTGGTTTTTTGGATGTTTTGTTTGATAGCCACTCCATAGGCATTGTCTTTAAGCCTCAAGATGGCTAAAAGCAGTGTTTCTTCAGCTTTGGTCAATTCTCTCATCTGATAGTCTTTTCATTGAAATACAAGTAACTTGTAGATATTCATATTATATATACTTGTTTTTTTAAAAAAGGTTACCTTTTTTAAAAAACTTTATGAGGAGATATTTGAAGTCGTCTGTGATTCCAGATGTCCTGGACTGAAAATCTTTTAAAAATGTTGATTATAAATAAGATTATAGGAGTGACTGGGAAGCAGGGATTCGAATCCCGATTCCATGATTCAGAGTCATGTGTCCTTTCAAACTCCTCCCCATGTGCCACAGGTGTGACAAAAAATGCTGAAAATTGCTGAAATTTAGGTATTAGGATTGAAAGGAGGATTAAAGGTAAGTCGCTGATAATATTGATAATTCTGGTAAAATCAACAGCTTAAGACATGCCTTGGACTTAGACTTGCGAACGCCGCGCTCTCCCAACTGAGCTAACCGCCCACTCTCAATATCAGAGGAAAACAACTGACAAATTTACCACTTTTGAGAGATTTTTTCTACTGCTAGGCAAACTTATTCCATTCCTTTTCAAATGTTACTCCCCATTTTGGATTGATCGATCCTGAAGAAAATTACTGACCTTTCAATCCAGCAAGCTTCTTCTTGGCATCCTCAGCCTTTATAATACCTGGCCAGCATCCTTCCAGAGGGAGAGGAATTGACCTGCTCCTTCATCTGTCTATCTCAATGAGGCGTTCTTCTGGCAATAGTCCGTCGTTTCATCATAGGGAAGCCGGGGCCAGGAGCTTCCGACTTCCAGTCATCTCTACACATTTCGCGTTTTATCAAGTCTCCTTTTTACCCTTTTAGCACAGCGCTCTCGCGATTTCCTGGCATCGCTCTTCCATATCCTCATCACGCTCCATCATTCATACCGCAGGGAATCGACCGGGTTGGCTGTGGCGGCTTTGATGGATTGGAAACTGACAGTCAGCAGGGAAAGGACTAAAGCCGTCAGACCGGAAAGAATAAAAATCCAAATACTGAGATTTATCCGGTAAGCAAAATTCTGAAGCCACTTATTCATAAAATAATATGCTACCGGCCAGGCAATGACATTGGAAATTGCCACTAAACCGATATACTCCTTTGATGCTAAGTGGATTATACTTCCAACAGATGCGCCCAAAACTTTTCGAATCCCGACCTCTTTTGTCCTTCTCGCCACTGAAAATGAGACCAAACCGAACAATCCTAAACACGATACAAATAGGGAGACAAAAGTGAAAAATCTGACTATAGTGCGGAGCCGCTGCTCAGAATTGTATAAAGCCTCCATGGACGAATCCATAAAATGGAATTCAAAAGGATATTCTGGAACATGTTTATTCCACAACTTTTCCATGGATGCCAGAGTTTTTCTTACCCCGGACCACTTAATTCTAACAAAAATGATATGTCTGTATGCCCAATAGCTGTAGGGCATCATCTGAAGCACCAGCGGTCCGATTTCCTCATGAAGAGAATCAAAGTGGAAATCTTTTACCACACCGATGATCTGTCCTCTTCTGTCAAAAAGACGAAATCTCTCTCCAACTGGGGATTGAAGTTTGGTAGCCTTTACAGCAGCTTCGTTTAACACAAAGTTCTGATTGTCGGATAAAAGATCCTCAGAAAAGAATCTTCCGTCGGCTAGCTCTATCTCAAAGGTTTCCAGAAAATCAGCATCCACCGCCATATGATTCATTCCAAAGGCCTCTTCAGGATCTCTGTCTTTCCAATCCAACTGTCCCCATTCGTTGATCATTCCCCCAACCGGCAAACAAGTTGAGGCTGTAACGTTAACAATATCCTGCTGCTGTTCCAATTCCTGTTTGAAAATTTTATATTTCTGCCAAAGGTTTCGATCGCCCCGCATCGGCATATATATTAGGTTTTCTTTTTTAAAGCCCGAATTCCCATGACTCACATACCGCAGCTGTTCATTGATAAGCAAAGAACCGATGATCAATGTTATGGAAACGATAAACTGCCCGACCACAAGTCCTTTTCTGAGAATTGAATTTCTTTTTCCGGAATACAGGATTCCCTTGAAAACCTTAACAGGACGGAATGAGGAAAGAAAAACAGCCGGATAAAAACCAGCGAAAATTCCTGTCAATAACAGGATTCCAACAATCTCAATCAAGATAAAATGATGCTGAGCTAAATTGATTGACAACCGGCTTCCGGTAAGCCGGCTTATCGTTGGAAGAAACAATAAAACCAATATATATGCAAAACAGAGAGCGAATATGGCAAATACAATGGATTCGCCAAAAAACTGTCTGATAATATCCTTTCTGTGCGCGCCGACAACTTTTCTTAAACCGATTTCCTTGGCGCGATTTGCGGATCGGGCTGTAGTGAAGTTGATGTAATTAATACAGGCTATTAACAAAACCAGAAAGGCCAAAAAAGAAAATAAAGAAATCGACCGAATCACTCCATTTTCATTAATCCCAAAAAGACGCATGGTATTAAAAGGATGAAGAACAAATTTATGCGGAAGTGGCTTTTCCAATTTTTCGATTTTGTTATCAACATCTTGAATATCGACATTTGGCTTGAGCAAAAAATATGTGTGGTAAACGAATGCTCCCCAATTCGTCGGGGCGCTGCCCGATTGTAAATATTCCAGGGGAATAAGAAAGTCAAATCGCAAGGAAGAATTATCGGGAATATCGGCAATTACTCCGGTCACAGTAAATGGAATACTGTTATTAAACTTCAGAATTTTACCAAGGGGATCTTCTGTTCCAAAATACTTGGCCGCTGCTGTTTCCGTAGCTACCAAAGAAGAGTGTGAGGCGAGTGCGCTTTCCGGATCACCTTTAATGAATGAAAAAGAAAATATTTTTAAAATTGAAGGGTCAGCAGAAATGATGCCGCTTTCAAAAAATCTTTTCTCATCATATACGACCAATCTTCTGCTTAACCGGCTTAATCTCGCAACCTCCTCAACTTCCGGAATATTGTCTTTGATTACCGGTCCCAAGGGATACGGCGTCCCCCATCCTTGATGAGCGCTCTTTGTTGAAACATAGGCCAATCTGTAAATTGAATCCGAATGTTCATGAAATTGATCATAACTCATTTCGTGATTGATCCATATTAGTATAAGGAGACAGCAGGCCATTCCCACAGCAAGCCCGGAAATATTGATGAAAGAATAGCTTTTGTTTCTTCTGATGTTTCTCAAAGCGATTTTCAAATAATTTTTAAGCATGGTTCCCCCAAAAATGAGTTGTTGTTTAGACAGGCTGAGCATTGATCCCATGACCTGTTTCCAGTACCAGAAACAGGCATTCATTCGTTTTTCTTCAATTGAGATTTCTGAAAAATATTCATCCAGATCATGGACTAATGTAGACTTTTCTTCATCTCTACAGTATTTGTACCACAACCACCGTGCAAGACGGGGAGGGGTATGTTGTTTCATCTTTTTTACACTCAGATTTTTTTCAGCTGCCGCTCCACTCCCTTCCACAAGGATTTTTGAAACTCTCTGGTATTCCGGAGAGCCCTGGCACCTGAAGGAGTAAGGGAATAGAAGACTTTTTTGCGACCACCTTTAGCGGGCGTTTCTTCGGCCAATTTTTTATTGATATAGCCCTTTTTATACAATGAATCCAGAGAGACCCAGAGGCTGCCGATGGTCAACCTTTTGCCTGTACGCTGCTTTATCTCTTTAAGGATGGTAAGAGCAAAAGCGTTTTCCTTAAGCCTGAGGATAGAGAGGAGGAGGGTTTCTTCGGCTCGGGTGAGTACTTTCATGGTTGTATTCTCATATATTAAGACGGATCATCCCAGCATTTGGTTGCCATCAATTACTATTTAATAGTAATTGATGGCAATGTCAAGAGAAACACCACATAGGTTGTACATTTGTGTTGGATCGAGCCCCGCTCTCAGGATTAAACTCCGAATTGAGAACGGTGGAGCAGCCTTTAAGTGTAGCCTCAGGAATTGAGATGGGATGTCTTAGAGAGGCTAAATATAGCTGAGATACTAAGCATAAAAAATGGGATTTGGTCACAAGGACTTTTGGGAATCTTATAAGTTGTTAATAATAAATGATTAAAAGGAGTGGCTGGGAAGCAGGGATTCGTGACCCGCTGTTTTTCTAAGTTGTTTAATATCAAGCAATTGCGTGATAAGTGATTGAAAACACGAAATTTTTTCTTTTCGTTTACTTTCGTTTATTTTGATATTTTTTCGTATTTTTTGCCCTCGGATGGACACAAAATGGACACAACCCTATCTAGAACACTTCGCACAATATTCACAGGTGCACTAAAATCCTCTAAAGGAAAATAGTGTTTTGCCTCGGAGATAAAACGAGAAGTTCCAGGTTGGCTATCCGTGCACTCTTGATCTATGAGACAATTTGAGGTGGGGGAGCGTCACATTCACATATTCTGTTTAAATGCATCAGTATAATCTGATATGATGTCTATCGCTTGGGCCTATGTAATGATAAAAAAGAATCCATTTGCCGTTCTTACCTGGCAGGACCTGGAATCCTGGGTGGGATCGAAAACCCTGTCCAGGGGAAAGACCTATCAGAAATCATCCGCTGTACAAGATCTTGCTGTTGCAGGGGAAGCCAGGTTAATCGCCTGGGTTCAGGGAACAAAAAGATACGCGACCGAGGTCGAAATCATCGGAGGCGAACCTGACTCGGGATGCACTTGCCCTGTGGGGATAGGTTGCAAGCATGGAGTTGCCGTACTGCTTGAGTATATCGAGGCTTTTAAACAAAACAAAGAGGTCCCTCAGATTAATCCTGAGGATCCAAGGCTGGCATTGTTGGATGAAGCCCTGGAGGGGGATGAGGATGATTTTCTAGAGGATGATGAAGATGACGGCGACGACGATGATGATATTTTTGATATCGATAATGAATACAGTCATAAATCAAGACAGCAAGAAGAAAAACCTCAAAACCAGCGGTCAGGCTCAGGCCGTGTGAACTTGAGAGCTTATCTACGGAATAAATCCAAGGAAGATCTGATCGCCCTTGTGGAAGAGCTTGCGACCGCGCATGGAGATGTCAGACAGAACTTGCGGATCCGGAGCAGCCTGGCAACCGGGCAATTCAAGGAGCTTATCCAATACGTCTGTAAGGAGATCGACTCTGTCACGGAAGAGGAAGCCTGGTACAACCGCTGGCGACAAGAGGGATCTCTCCCTGATTATTCGGGGGTGCGCGCCGGACTGAAGGAACTATTAGACGCCGGCAGGGCTGATGATGTTGTTTCACTCGGCAGAAGGCTTTTCAGGAAAGCTCAGGAACAGGTTGGAATGTCCCATGATGATGGAGAAACTGCAGCCGAGGTCGCCGATACGATGAAAATCGTCTATCAAGCGCTTCTGGAATGTTCGCTTTCCGACACTGAAAAGATGGAAGCAGCTGTCAATTTCGAGCTGGAGGATGAATTCGAATTGTGCAGCGAGAGTGTGATTTTCTGGAAACATTCTTTTCCCCGAGATACCTGGAACGGATTGGCCGACAGGCTTCTTGGTCGACTGGAAGGCGGAAGTGCGGTGCCCGGGCGAACGCTTTCCGAGTACGGATACAAAAGGAGGATTTTGTCCAATCACGTGATTCAGGCCTTGAGAAAAGCCGGACGTGAGCCTGAAATCATCCCTTTTTGTGAGAAGGAGGCCGAGAAGGACGGCAGCTATGAGAGGCTTGTTGATCTGCTTATGAAAAAAGGACGCTTAGCAGAGGCTGAGACCTGGATCAGGAAAGGAATTGCTGCTATCGGTGAAAAGTGGCCCGGCATCGAATCGGCTTTACGAAAAAGACTGGGTGAGATCAAGATAAAACAAGGAGATTGGGCCTTTGCCGCCGCTCTTATCGCCGAAGATTTTTTTGACCGTCCTTCCCTGTATCTCTATAAAGAGCTGAAGCAGAAAACATCCGGACACAGTGAGGCGTGGAAAAGCATCAGGGGTGCTCTCCGAGAATTTCTGGATAAGGGAAAGCTGCCGCAGTACGGGACAGGCGGCTGGCCTCTTCCCGAAACCGGATTGCGACCTCAAGAGGAGGTAAAGACACCTCAGCCTGCAAGGGCTGAGGTGCGTATTGAAATAGCGCTTTTTGAAAAAGAGATTGATCGTGCCCTTTCGGTTTTTAAGACGGAAATAAAATCGACTCATTCCCATTGGGGATGGGGATGTGCTTGGGCAGGGGGCATTCATAAGGACGTCGCTCAGGCTGTCGCCAAACGCTATCCGGATGAGGCCATTGCCATATGGAAGCGATTGGTCAAAGGGCTCATCGCCCAGACGAAACCGGCGGCTTACCGGAGCGCTGTGCCGTATTTGAAAAAAATCAGAGGATTACTGGAGCGAACCGGCCGGAAGGATGAGTGGGATAGGTTTCTGAATGCTGTCCGGGCGGAAAACGCAAGAAAGAGAAAGCTTCTGGAGATTCTTGATGGATTGACGAACAAGCCGCTTATCGAATCCTGATAAAAACTAATCCTTTATGATCTTTTCAAGAGATTGAATTAAAGGTGGCAAATCGAAATTTATCGTATCCCAAAGTGAATCATAATCGATTATATCATATCCATGAATAAGCCGGTTTCTCATTCCAATGATTTGACTCCAGGGAATATCTGCATTTTTTTGTTTTGTGTTTATCGATACCCGATTGGCAGCCTCGCCGATAATTTCCAACAATCTGGTTAGTGCCAATTGCATCATTCGATTGTTACCCAAATCTTCTTTGCTAGAATCACCAAGCAATTCAACAGCTTCGCCGGCATGATCGAGCATATCCCTTAGACAAATCTGCTCATCATGCTTGCTCATATTGAACCTCAGCTTGGTCCAGAACTTCATCCCGGAAATGGGGATTTAATCCCTTTACAGTGTGAATCTCTACTTTGTATCCAAGCATTTGACCTAGCTCAATTTCCATGCCGGCTAGGGTAATTAATCCAACATTAGTCCCGGGTTCGAACTCTACAAGCACATCGATATCGCTTTCCGGCCCGAAATCTTCACGAAGAACAGAACCAAATAAAGAGAGCCTGCGAATTCGATTGCGTTGACAGAATTCTTTGATTTTATCTTCAGATAGGTCTATTTTCAAACTCATTGTAAAATAAGATTTTCCTCAATATCCACCTGCGTTCATACTGAAACAAGATTACCATATCCAAATCATCAAGGTCAACGACTTCTGCATTTCATCGGTTGCCATCAGGAGCTCCTGTTGGACATCATGAGGCGGTGGCAGAAAAGGATGTCATCAGATGTTGACGATGGAAGATGTTTTTTGACAACTAGTGGTTGATTTCTTCCGAGGATTTTCAGTTTTATACAGAGATTCGGTCACAAGCGTTTTTAATTATCGTGTAAGTTATTGATAATAAATAGATTATAGCAGTGGCCGGGAAGCAGGGATTCGTGCCCCCAAGTTTTTTAAAGTTGTTTAATATCAAGCAATTGCGAGCTAAGTGTTTAAAAACACATAATTTTATCTTTTCGTATTCTTTCGTTTGTTTTGATATTTTTTCATATTTTTTGCCCTCGGATGGACACAAAATGGACACAAGCCTGTCTTAAAGAGTTCTCATCATAATTGATATTATTTTGACCTTTAGCAAGTATAATTCTAGAATTATGAATAAGCAAAGGAAAGTTTTGGGATAATGCAATGCACAGTAAAAAGAAGAATCTTATAAAGACAGTTAAGAATAAAATCTGCTTGCTTAAAATTTTATCCAGGGCTCCATTCTATCCATGGGATTATTTCTACCTTGGAAAGGAATATCTGAGAATGCATAAGCCCTCAGAGGCCGCAAGGAATTTCATGAAAGCCGAGCAAATTATGGCGAACATAGGGTATAAAAGTCTAACAGAAGCAGCGTGCGAAGAAGCAAAAGAAATATATCAAAATTTAGAAAAAGAGAATCCAGTCCTTCTAAAAAGGAAGGAGTATTCAAATTTTGGGCGTATTCATGCCTTTTTTAATCCTTTCCCCAAGGATAGTATTTATCTATGCCCATTGTATAAATGTAAAGATTCTTTTTTTGGAAGATAACTTTATTTATCTTGGCGATAACAAGAATCTAATATTTATTTGCAAAATTGATGAGGAGATATTATGGAATATGACGTTTCAAGTGAAATATTTCAGAGGCTTGAAAGAATAAAAGGCTCTTTGCTTTTAAGTATCAAAGAAGATTCCCTCCGGTAATCCAGGGAGGCCGGACGGCCACCTCCGCCTCGAGTTGTTCAGCAGCATCTCCTGATGGCAGCCGAGGAGAGCGGGGTGACAATTGACCTCGCCGTCTCAGTAGCGCCAGCTGGTCAGGTCGGCGTCCTTCGGAGCGGATTTCAAAATGCGCTCCATCATTTTGGGCGCCACCCGCAAGTTGATGGTCAACCGCGACAGGGAATTCGGGTTGTCATGATCCCCGCTCCAGCAGTGTTCGAACCGGTCTCCGTAATCGATTTCCCCGCCGTAATAGGGATCGGTGGTGCTTTCCAGGAAATCCTCCATCAGGTAAACGGCGTTGTTTAAATAAAAATTATCCATGTCCCCGACATAGATATGGATTTTTCCTTTGAGTTTCGGCCCGAGCGTTTTCCAGTCGCGTTCCAGAATATAACGCAGGTCATAGTTTTCACGCCAGTATGCGGCCACCTCATGATCGATCTCACCGGTCATTTTATCCCATATCGGTTTGGGATAGCCGTCGTCGTCCAGAGGGCTGAACACGGCCTGCCAGACGTCCCATTGGCCGCCGGAACGTCCCTTTGTGGCGATCACCAGTTCCCGGTGATTGGCCTCTTCCAGGGTCTCCCGAACCTCTCCCAGATAATTCCGCGCACCGGGGCGCGGAGCGAGCTTCCATTTGTTGTTGGCATAATAAGCGTTCTCATGCTCGTATATGTTCACGATGGTGTATTGCCGGAAGTCGATGGGATCGGGACAAAAAGACCAGCAGCCGTTGTATTCATCGGGATAAAAGATCTGGGCGGCGAGGACTTCCCATCCGCCGGTGGATCCGCCGTACAAGCAGCGGGCCCATCCTTCGCCGATACCCCGGTAGTGTTCTTCAATATAGGGGATGAGCTCATAGGTTATCGCGTCTCCATAAGGCCCGATATTCGCGGAATTCACGGCGTAAGAATCATCGTAGTACGGATTGGCGTGCTGGATGGTGACGATGATCATCCGGGGAAAATCCGGACCGGTCCAGGCTTTGAAGAATTTGTAGGCTATCTCCTGATTCAGAAGCTCGTAACCGGCACTGTCACTCCGGTCGGTGCTCGATTGTCCCGGATCAGGCGGGGTGTCCCGGAAGAGAGTGGGGGTATAAAAATAACGGTGATGGTGGCCGTGATAGATCATCAGGGGGTAGCGGGCTTCGGGATGTTCCTCGAACCCTTCCGGCAGCATGATGATGGCCTCCAGAAACATGGGTCGCCCCCAGAACTCGGTGAGCCGGTCGCTTTGGATTCGGATATGCTTGATGTATTTGTTGTCTTCTCTTTCGGGAAAATCGGGAATCTGCCGGTCCATGACGATTTTAACGGTCTTTTTTTCGGAGGGATCGATGGCCGTCATTTCCGGTGTGCTGAAGAAATTCCCGGGTTTGCGGTTCCACCGCTGCCCTTCGCCTTTGTCCGGAGGCAGTTTCACGCTGTGTCCGTCGGCTCGGTGGAAAGTCTCATAGCGGTTGAAAAGCGCCTGCAAATAATACTCTCCGGCAGGGACATCCGCCAGGCTATCGGCCGGAAAGCCGAAAACCGTTCCATCAATGACGGCAGGTTCATCCGGAGCCAACTCGTCGACATTGATGCCGAACATGGGGCAGAATTGAAAGCGGGGCTCACTGTTCGGGTCCTCCGCCAGCATAAGCAGGATCCTTCCATCCTGGGCTTCCTGAGCGAGGTTTCCGGAAAAAGAAATCTCAAACCGGAGCGGGGCGGCATCTTTGCCGCCGTCCGCACTGCAGGAAAGACTGAACAACAGAGCGGCGAACAACATCAGAAAACCAAAAGCATTGCCTTTGAAACATCGATGACCGTGATTCATGTGATCTCCTTTGAATCGATTATATTTCCTTCATGCCGACAAGTCACTAAAATGTTTTAAAAAACCGCCCGGGTATCCGGACGGGAAAGTCAACGGGTTCGGTATTTTTCAAACCAGGCCCTCAAATACAGCTGGTTCAATATCTGGTGGGAAGGCCGTCTCCACCCGTGGTATTCGTTCGGCATGCGGATCAACAGCGTATCTTTACGCTGCATTTTCAACGCCCTGAAGAATTCTTCGCTTTGTCCCATGGGCGTCCTGAGATCGAGTTCTCCGGTCATGAGCAGGAGCGGTGTGGTCACACGGCCGACGGAAGCGATGGGCGAGCGTTGATACCAATCCAGGGGATTGACCCAATGCGGTTGTTTAAACCAGCTGTATTTATCCGTCGGATCA
>Ga0114922_10005832_pt1 | contig 11325 bp, 12 predicted proteins | sample AartaG_FD_100975 | JGI IMG/M metagenome (GOLD analysis project Ga0114922, IMG submission 100975) | Deep subsurface microbial communities from Aarhus Bay to uncover new lineages of life (NeLLi) - Aarhus_00045 metaG | ecosystem: Environmental > Aquatic > Marine > Oceanic > Sediment | place...
CCCTTCAACTCGCCGCAAAATCAGACTCCATCCTGCACGAATCCGGTGTCAAGATTCTTGAGATCACGATTCCCGGTGTCACCCGAATCACTGCGATTCCGGCGAACCCCGAAACCGCTCGCGGCTTCACCGGCGACGTACTTCTCGACGAGTTTGCCATTCACGGCCAGGACCGTGAGATTTGGGCCGCGATGCTTCCCACCATCATCCGGCAACACGGGGAGCTCGACGTCGCATCGACCCCCAAGGGCCGAACTGCCGTTTTCGCGCAGATGCGCGACAACAAAATGTTCGATCACAGTACGATCACGATTCACGATGCCATTGCTGATAGTGTCAACGTGCCGACAGCCCCGCTTTACGGAGTGGACGCCGCCGCCCTCCGCCGCCTCTGCAACGACGATGATATCTGGCGACAAGAGTTTCTGTGTGAGTTCATCGACGACGCCTCGGTGTACTTGAAATATGATGACATCGTGGGATGCGTAGATTCCAATCTTTCCATGCGAACCGTGGATGAACTCCAACAGCTTGAATGCGATCTATACGTCGGAGTGGACGTCGGCCGACGAAACGACCGGACCGTTGTTTGGGTGATCTCTTGCGTTGGAACCAGTTTCCGCACGGAGGCTGTTTTCGTACTGGACGAGGCGAGTTTCGCCGATCAGCGGTTCATGCTGACGAGCTTGCTCGAAAATCAGCACGTGCTTCGATGCTGCATTGACGAGACGGGGATCGGGATGCAACTCGCGGAGGAACTTGTCGAGATGTTCGGCAAACACCGCATAGACGCCGTATACTTCACTTCCGCCATTAAGGGCCAACTCGCCAGCGCTCTGAAAGTTCTCGTTCAAGCTCGGGAAATCGTGCTCCCTCACGATGAAAAGATGATTGAAGACTTCCATTCCGTTGAGAAAACGGTTACTACGGCTGGGAACATCGTTGTCGGCAGCCCTCGAACGAAGGAAGGACACGCCGACAGATTTTGGGCAGCGGGGCTGGCTGTCCGGGCAGCTCGCACCGCTAGACCCACTGAAATCAACGTAGGAGTCTCCCAAGTGACCACCGGCCGATCCTTCCGATATGCGGCCCGGCTGGCGAAATCAGGGATTTGGTAGTCGGAGTATTCGCATGGCAAGATCACGTCGAAGCCGCCGCCGCCGTGGAGGCAAAACAGCCACCCAGGCAACCTACTCGGTCGAAGAAGCAATACGGCGCTGGGACTCCATGGCGGCCTCACAGCGTAGCACGATCAGCGTTGCAGATTCCTACGCTCTGTCCGCTTGGGTTTACAGCGCTATCACGATCATTACTGAGTGGATCGTCCAGAATCCCTTTGTCATCACCAACCACGGGCAGCCGGTTGTGACGGGCGATCTGGCCAAACTCATGCGCGCACCGAACGACTATCCCCAACAGAACACCGATCAGAAGTTCCGCACAGCGTACATGACGCAGTTGCTTCTTAACGGGGCGGTTTTGCGGGTATTCCCCGACATGGACGGGATTGTTCCTCAAAGCATGGTCGCGCTTGCCCGGTCGGACTTCATGCCCGATTGGCACTATGACAAGGTCGGCACCCAGGTAGTCGGGCGATGGATTCGAACCGGCCGGGGCGGAGCCGTGCCCTTCATTGCCAACGACGACATCTTTCACGACGCTCTTTATAATCCCTATCACGATTTCGAGGGGCTTGCTCCACTGACCGCCGCCGTCCTGGGAATCAACGCCGACATCAACTTGAGCGAACTGCTCAACCGCTTTTTCGAGAACGACGCCAGTACCGGCATGATTATGTCCAGCAAGGAGCCGCTGACCCGAACGCAAATCGAAGATGCGGTCAAAGCGTGGGACCTGGCCCACGGCGGCATGAGTAAGAAGTACAGCACGAAGTTCATCGGGCACGGGCTCGAGCCTCACCAGATTGGGACCGGCTTCAACGCCGAAGTTCAAAAAACACTCAAGGTGCTCACTCGCGACGAGATCATGAACGGCATCTTCAAAATCCCGCCTGTGATCTATGCGGGCGAGACACCTACTTCGGGTGTTCAGATCGGCGGTCGCACCAGCGCTCCCGAAAAAGAAACTTTCCTGGTTAACGTCGTCATGGTATGGGCTATCAAGTACGATCAGGAGTTCAACAAAGACGTCGCTCCACGCTTCGGAGTCGGCTATCATGGTGCTCATGACTTCACGACGAACCCGATCCTCGAACACCGGCGACTTGAACGCGCCCAAGCTGCCGTCGAGTTGATCGATCGCGGCGTAACACTCAATCAGGTTATCAAGTGGCTCAAGCTGGATCTTCAACCCGAACCCCACGGCGACGAGTATTGGATTCGCGGCGGGACGGTGCCGGCGTCCGTCGTCATGGCCGCCGGCGACCGAGCGCTCAGTACCGCAGGCACCAACAAGGAAGCGCTCGATAACTATGTGCGGGACATCACCCGCTTGGCAGAATCGGTCCAAGTTCAGAACGAGACCCGCACAGACCCCGCCCGAATCGCAGCAGGCAACGGAAAGTCCAATCTCAGTCGAATCGGAGAATTGACGCGATGCTAACCATGCCCCAAAGCCAGTGGACGCAAGACCTACTTCTATCAGACTTTCATCGTCAGTTGGAAATCGGCAGCGGCGTCATCCAGCACGGCACGCCGTTCATGGTGGAGGAAGCGGCGGGCGGCAAGCGTCCTAACGACCGCTGCGTCAACGGCGTTGCTTCCGTAGAGGCGATAAGCCGGTCGGGCCTCAAAATCCTTCTCAGCGGGCTTGACTTAACCCACTACAACAAGTTCAATCCGGTGGTTCTGGCCGGCCACAGTCAGTACGTGCCGCTGACGTTGATGCCCGGTGCAATCGCCACGGTGGAGCGCGTCAGCAAGTCCGGCGACACGCTCAAGTTCCGCAAGATGCGCTTCGACACCGACCCGCTAGCGGAAGCGTGGTACCAGAAAGTCACCAAGAACATCGTCCGCATGGTCTCGGTTGGCGTTCGACCGATTGAAATGGAGTACGTTGAAGAAGAAGTCGGCAAAGGCCGGAACCGGCGCATCGAACGATACATCTGTCTTGTCGAATCGGAACTGATCGAACTTAGTGTGACCGTCATCGGTGCCAACATTGGAGCAATGATTGACAGGCAACCCGACAGGGATGACGGCCAAGCGTTCGATGCCCTGGCGAAAGAACTGGCTTCCCTGCGAACCGCTGTGGACGCCTTGCAGTCCGCCGCCGCCTTCGGCGAGACTTATGGGGATGCGTCGTTTCCCGACGCGGCGTTTATCGTGGAACGCGGAGCCGAAAAAGAGGGCGGCAAGACCGTCCACAAGTACCGTCACTTGCCCCACCATTCTAGTGCCGCCAAGAGCGCGACGGAGAATAGCACTATCGACGTGTCTCATCTTCGTAACGCTCTTGCGCGGGTAAACCAGGTAAAGCCGGTGAAAGAGTCGGCGTCGGCATATCGCTCGCGGGCTACGGCGCACCTTAAAGCACATGCCCGGGCGGTGCTCAAAAGTCACCAGGATTTAGTTGACACTTTGGCGGAAACGGGGAATATAGTAAAGGACGCCGACGCAAAAGACGTCGGCACGGCAGTCGAATCCGCGTTGGGCGAGTTGGCCCGGTTCACGTAATCCCGTATTTAGGAGAAACTGAAATGCCGCCTGAGAACGAAGGAATCGGGACGCTCACTCCCGAGAAGGTCGAAGAACTGGCCACCGGAATCACGGAGGCCAAGCAAACGCTCGATCAGAGCCGCAAGGTGATGGAGGAATCCAACACCAAGGTAGGCAAACTGGTCGAGGAACAGACAGAACTCAAAAAGACGGCCGGTGACAACCGGGAGGCTTTGGCCAAGGTCGAAGAACAGGTCAAAGCCCTCGGCGAGCAGATGCACACTATCGCCGAAAGGTACACCGATACCGTCAATCGGATGCGCGAGCAGATGAAACGACTCGGCACTGACGGCGGCGACGAACGGACTGCGTTCGTTGCACGTAACGGGCGTGGGGCGATCTTTTCGTGTCGGCAGGAGGCCCTGGAACTGGGGCACTTCCTAATGGCGACCATGAAGGTCGATACGCCGGCCAAAGACTACGCCCGTCGCTGGTTGCAGGAGCACCGGACGGACCTACGATTTCTGCCCAACATCCCGAAGTCGTTTGTGGATCACGTGGCGAACCCTATTCTGATGAGGGAGGACTTTGATCGGATCGTCAAAGCTCAGTACGGCGCAGTGGGCCAGGCTCTCACCGGCGGCGCTACGCCCGGCTCAATTCTGGTGGCTCCACAGTTCGTGGACACGATGATCCGCAACATCGAGGAACATGGGGCCTTCCGCCGCAATGCTTTGGTTTGGCCGATGGGCAGCGACACGATTCATATTCCCCGTCGATCCAGCGGCGTCGTGGTCACTTGGGAAGGCGAGGCCGACGCCGGAACCGGAACCGATCCCGGCTTCGAATTGCTCGGTATGACCGCCAAGAAGCAAATGGCGCTTCACTCTTTCAGTTCCGAATTAGCCGAAGACGCTGCAATCAGCCTGGCGGACATCTTCATGTTCGAGTTCGCCCTGGCCTTCGCTGCCGACGAAGATGGCCACGGCTACCTCGGCGACGGCACCAGTACCTACCACGGTTACGTCGGCGTGATCGGTGCGACGGGATCCGGAACGGACGCGACGGCCGAATCGACCGCCGTGCCCCATCTCGTCACCGGAGCTGCGGGAGCCGACCTTGCTTCTGAAATCACGGCTGCCAAACTCCGCGAAATGACTGGCAAGCTCCACACGTGGGCTCGCGACGTTAAGTGGTATATGCACCGCACCTTGCTGGCGACTCTCACCGGAATCGAAACCACCGGCGGCGGGCCTGTGGTGAACTTCTCCGAAGGCAACGCTCCGCAAATCATGGGCTACCCGGTCGAGCGCGTTGACAAGATGCCGGCGGCTTCAACGGTCTCCACCGGCGAGATATGCCTGGCACTGGGCGATCTGCGTCGAGGCTGGATTCTTGGCGACCGTCGCAAGATGAACGTGGAAACCAGCGAGCATTACCACTTCAACACCGATCAGATTGCGATCAGAGTCACGGCCCGTATTGCGTTCCTGATGACCCAGGGCAACGCGATGGTACAGTACAAGACCGGCTCAGCGTAGGCCGCGCGACTTGCGTGTTTCGTGTTTCGTGTTTCATGAATTTGCGCCAAACAGGAGACCTCAGATGGACACCGTTACTTTCAACTGCGGAGGCGAGAAGCTAACTGTGAACCCGAACCAAGTGGCGACGGTTCAACCCTACGAAAGCTCACCGCACAAAACAGTACTGACCGTGTTCGGGCACAAGTACAAGATTCGTGGTGCCTATGATCTGGTCAAAGCAGCGCTGGGTTGGGAGGATGGGCCGATTGTCGGATTCGATACCCCGAAATCCAAAGAATGGGAAGCAATGCTGTTGCGACATGCCCAAATACCCGAACCGTCTCCGCTGGAACCGGATATCATCCCCGAGGGCGAAAGCGAGCCCATTGCAGTCAAAAAGCCGCTCACGGGCCGTGAAGCGATGGGCGAACCCGTTACCGTCACGGTGGAAGCGGACGGCAAGGCGTCCGAACCGAAAGGCGACGACCCGCTGTTGGACGACCTGCCGACGTAGCACATTGTACTGCACTACGCAGTACCGTTGTTTGAAATCGAGGATTCCTCTTTTCTGGAGAAATCGAAATGAGTCTCAAGGTGATGGACGGGATGCGGACCCTGGACGGAGCGAACTACGGTCTGGACATCCCGCCGGCGAACTACGCCACCGGTAATACCATGAACGGCGCCGCGCTTGATATGCTCGACCACTTCGAGTTGATCGCCATTGCGCAGGCCGGTGTTGTCGTGGGAACAGCAGTGGCAACCGTTGTGGTACAGGAGTGCGATACCTCCGGCGGCACCTACGCCAACGTGGCCGGTGCTTCGGTGGTGTTTACTGCTGCTGCCGAATCGAATCTCTGCAAGGTGATCGACGTCGACTGGAAACACCCGGACCGGAAACGCTATGCCCGAGTGCAAAACGTCGTCAGTGTTGCCAACGCGGCGATTATCGGTGTTTCCTCGCTGCGCGTGCAGCCCAAGGGCGGTCCGATGACCAAGGACACGCCGGTTGACGAAACGTAGTATTTCCAAGTTCTGAACCAGCGCCATTTAGGAGACCACACATGGACATTGATTTGCAAGGATGGTTCACCTTTACGAAAGTATACGACGAGGCGGTAAAAATCTTCCAGGAACGAGGGCGCACACATCCGCGCTTCGCAGAGTTAGGCGTCTGGAAGGGCCGCTCTCTCGTATACTTGGCAGCGAAGTTGAAAGCCGCGTTTGGAAACGGCTTCGACCTGCTCGCCGTCGATACCTGGAAAAACGAACTCCGCGAGAGAGATAACATCGCCGAAAACCCGGAACTGGAAAAGCTCATCGCCGCCGGTCTTACTCTTTACGACGTGTTTCTCGCCAACATGAACCGACTCGGGTGGCTTGAAGACATCCAGGTTTGCCGTCAAACCGTCGTCGAAGCGGCTCGCAGACACCCGCGATGTGACTTCGCTTTCATCGACGCCAATCACAGCGAGCACGCTGTTTATGCCGATGTCATGGCCTGGAAAAACCGCACCGATATTCTGGCCGGCCACGACATCGGAGAGCCGGGCGTTCGGGCCGGGTTAGAGAAAGCTCTGGCCGGTGCTCCTTACTATGAAATGCCGGAAACCCTCTGCTGGACAACCTCGAAAAAACTGGCCGACCGAGTAAATGCCCGGCGTGATGTCGTCATGCTCGGAGTTCCCGCCGGGGCTGTCGGCGAGACCGGCATCGGCACGTTGGGAGCCATCCTCAATACCCACCTTGCCCGGCGGGAAGTCGTGCTCAAACTCTCCGCTTCCTCGATTCTTACGCATCACTTCAATTCATTGTGGTGCGCAGGGCTCAACTCCCGAGCGAAAGACAAACTGACCCATTTCGTCATGCTGCACAGCGACATTGTTCCGCAAAACGCTTCAAGCTGCATCTGGATCGACCTCCTGGCGGACTTGATGAAGGAACACAACCTCGACGTACTCAGTGCGGTTTCGCCGATCAAAGACAAGTGCGGGTTGACCAGCACGGCGCTCGATACTGATCGGTGGCGACCCCGCCGTCTGGCTATGGCGGAAGTAATGCAGTTGCCGCCGACCTTCACGGCGCAGGACATTGACGCCGGTAGGCACTCCCTCCTAGTGAACACCGGCCTGATGATTGTTCGTTTGGATCGGGCCTGGGCGGAGCAAGTATGTTTCCATACTAACGACCGAATCGTCAAGCTCCCATCCAAAGACGGTTCCAACCCGCCCTGGTTCATGGCGGAAGTCGAATCGGAAGATTGGCAGTTTTCACGATGGTGTAACCGAAACGGCCTGCGGATCGGCGCTACTCGCGAGATTCCCTTGGCGCACATGGGTAGTTGCCCGTTTGGCAACTTCACCGCATGGGGAACGATGGAAACCGATCAGGCCAACGCGCCGGACGATATCAAAAAACTGGTACGACTGTCCCCTGTAGCAGACAGCGATTCTCAAGAGAGCCACGCCGGCTCGGATGACAGTTCACCGCCCAAACAGAAAGGTTTGTGCTTGTCGGCGTCACCTTAGTCTCGGAAGTGGTCGCCGAGACCCAGTTGAGATCGTCGTCGTTTTGAACGGCCGGTGAACCGAGCACGGCGCAGTTTGGCCGACAAGGCCGTTCAATTCTTCGAGAAAGGAAGTGAACTTATGTCCAGACAACTTCGTGACGGGCTCAAAGCTGTTGCAGCGGCGGGCACTGCGGAGCGATTGACAGCCACCGACATCGAAGCTGAATGGCTGAGAATCCAGGCCAACAGCGGCAACACCGGCGACATGGTTGTAGGCGACTCTACCGTAGTAGCCGCCGCCGGCACGCGACGAGGTCTTTTGCTGAGCAAAAGTACCACCGTTCTCGGACCATTTATCCCCGGCCCGATCAATCTCTACGACATCTGGATTGATAGCCTAAACAACGGAGACGAGTGCAACTTCATTTATCTTGAGCGGTGAAGCGAAGCAAAGAAGGCGCACTTATGCCCCATGACGCTATAACAACCATCCTCTCCTTGGTGGCAATCGTTAGCGCAGCCGTCTCGATGTTCGTCTCGCTCTACATAAAGTCGGTGATCGGACCCATCATTGTTCGACTTGAAGGATTGGAAAGCCGCCTCACGGATCGCCACCGGGAGAGCATTGAACTTTGGAAGGAACTCCGAAACATAGGGGCACAAGCGGCTCGACTCGAAGGGCGGCTAAGCACGCTCGCCCCGCCACAAACTCAAGAAGGAGACTGACGAAATGGCCCGAGTAGCACAATACAGCGGCGATGTAAAAGTCGCCGGAGACATGGAACTGGGGAACCTCACCAGCCCGGTCAAGCACAGTGCCGGGTCCGGAGCAATGGTCACTACCAACAAGCCTGACGGCTCAGTTCACTTCCGCACTGACGGGCTGATTGAGGCCCTGTTCAACGCCGTTGTGCGCAAGTTGGGCTTTGCCGACCGGGCCGTCGAGCTGCGCATGGGAACACTGGTCGCCAATCAGGCCAACGTCTACACAACTTACATGCCCCATGCCATGACCATTACCGGCGTGAAACGGCGCTTCACCCTCAAGCCCGCATCGGTGTTGGGAACAGTCGTAACCGGGATCACTGTTGGCGGAAACCAGATTCTTAACAGTGCATCCGAAGACGAAGAAAGCATTGTCAACGACACGCTGACTTCGCACGCCCTGACCGGAACGGCGGCCCACTTGGTTGTTGCCGCCGGCGACAAGGTCGTTATGACTACGACGTCCGACAACGCCGACATGACAGACGGCACGGACATGTACCTATACATCTACGGAGAAGACAACTAGAACCAAAAATCCTCGGCACTGTGCCGCCGCCAGGGAAGAACGACGGCAACCCCACTCCTTCTCTCCTGATTCGGCCTCCGGCCGTCGTTCTTCCCGTCTTTTCTCGGAGATAACCCCATGCTGCCGTACGGATTCGCAACACTCGCGGAACTCAAGGCCCGGCTCGGAATCAATACCAGTATCACAGACCACAACACAACCCTCCAGGAAATCATAAACGGAGTTTCCGGGGCCATCGAATCCATCGCCGGACGGCAGCTCCGCCGCTCCCACCGCACTGTCGAATTTTTCACGGGCGGCGGCTATCTGATCCGAACCCGAATGGCTCCCATTGCGAAGGTTCATTCGATCCGCGAATCTGACACGCGCGACTTCGAGACCTCGGACAGCTACGAGGAACTCACCGAAGACGCTACGGACGGATTCATGTTGGAGCGCGACGCAATGGGCCGTGAGTCCGGTGCGAGCGGATTCATCCGTCGGCTCGGTCAGAAGTGGCTCGGAAACGCCAACTCGCCGGGCTTGATCCGCGTCGAGTACACCGGCGGGTATAAGTCCGAGGAAGAAATCGCCCTGGAAAACGCCACTGTGATACTCTCGGGCAACACCGTGTTGGACTACGGGATCGAATGGGGCGGCGGAGACGACGATCCGTATCGCGCCATCAACGCAGACGATTCCGCTATATATGTTGGGCTCGCAGCCAGCACCACACGACGCGGCGCTCTTCGCTTCGCCACTTCTAACATCATCTTGCCGGCATGGACCATCGTAGAAGCCTCACTGACGTACACCGCATTCCGCACTACCGACAGCGGCGTACTTCAAGTTTTCGCCGTCAAACAAGACCCGATGCTGCGTGGCGACTTGCAAGGGATATATGATTCATCGGAAGATGACGACAGTACGCGAGTGATCCAGCAAACACTCACAGGTGTTGAAACGACACGTACCGAAGACGTGCTCGATAACGAATTCGTTGCTGATACGCTGGCGGTTTTCCACAACACACTGAGAAACGGATTCTTGGGATTTAGCCTCTGTGCATCGCTTCCGCTTGCCGATTCTATCACATTCGATACGGTCGAAAACGAAACGAGCGCCTATCAACCGTCCCTTAGCATTTTGCACGGCACGGCCTTCTACGACTCGTTCACCACGCCCGACGATCTTCGTCATGCCGCCCTCATTCAAAGCGCCCACGACTGGCAAACCCGCCGCCATCCCGGAATGACCTCTCAGTCGATGCGCGGCGTCTCCATCGCGTCGGGAGCGTCATACTCCAAACAGCCGAGTCATCTGCTGCCGACAGTTCAGGAAGTCGCCCGGCGATACCGGCAATACCAATAGGAGATCGGTCCCATGCCAGAAGTCAATACCATCGGAGCCGTCTGGACCCTGTTCTTCGAACACATGCAAACGCTGATCGGCAGTGGAACACCGGCAATCACCAACGTCGTTGAAGGCGAAGTCTCCTACGACGAGGAACTCCCGCCGTTCCTTGCGATGCAACTCATCGACGCGGAGCCCGAACAGCGAACCGGCCAGAACAAAACCTGGCAGTGCCGAGTCAAGGTACGCTTGGTCGTGCTGCATTCGATCGGCGGAATCACTGCGACGATCCTGAACCGAACCGGCGACGTCGAAGACGCTATCGAAGCGTTTGATCGGCCGGATGGCGTTGCCGGGTTCGAGGACGCCAAGTGGTCGATCACCTACCCCAACACCCCGACGCACGGGAACCTCGTCGTCGCGGAGTCGATCCGCAACTTCACCGTAGTGGTCGCTCGCGGGGCGAACTAATGAAGGGCGCCAAGCTCTACAAGGTCGAAATCTGGCACTACGCGGACGGACCGGAAGACGCGCCGCAAAACGACTGGCCCGGCCCGCCGGTCAGCACTACCACAATTCCAGACTGCGAATCGTTCGAGATCGACTTCAAGTGGCAGGACGACATCGGCAGCCAAAGCGGCGGACCATACCCCGATCACCTGGGCGTTCACGGAGTAATCAAAACCTACAGCCACCAGGCCGCGTTCTTTCTGATCGGGCAGTACCCCATCGAAGCCTACATGCACATCGGTGATTGCCTGCTGCTGTACTATCAGACGGACGACGGGGAACGGTTCCGCTATCGTTTCAACGGCGTGTACTTCGGAGCACCGTGGCTCATGCGCACGTACCTTTCCGGAACGGTGAGCAAGGGGCGAGTCGATACGGGCGAATCACCACACAGCGTACTTTCCTGGATACTGGCCCGGTTCCACCACGATAACCCCGAGCCCTGGAATACCTACGCACTCCGCGTGATCCACCAATGGTGGGACGGAAACAACTGGGTGGCGGCGCCGCTGCCCGGACCAAACTGGTAACTCGAACGGA
>Ga0114922_10005833_pt1 | contig 11323 bp, 7 predicted proteins | sample AartaG_FD_100975 | JGI IMG/M metagenome (GOLD analysis project Ga0114922, IMG submission 100975) | Deep subsurface microbial communities from Aarhus Bay to uncover new lineages of life (NeLLi) - Aarhus_00045 metaG | ecosystem: Environmental > Aquatic > Marine > Oceanic > Sediment | place: Aarhus...
GGGTCATCATCCCGGGCAAGGCCACAGCCTTCTGCTTCGAGCAGTCGCGTCACACAAGATCCCACACCGACCCGGACGCCTCGAGCCACGTGCGGTCAAACGTCGGCGTGACAAGTATCCGCTTATGAAAAAGCCAAGGCGTATTCTGCAGGAGGAGTTGATCATGAGTGCTTAATTTCACGCCATTGGGCTTACGCCCGTGGCTACAGACTATCGCCCTTTGGGCTCAAGGGCGGCTCGCGACCTGTCCGCCGCAAGGCTTCGGCAGGCGGGGCCGCCCCTACATGCTGAAGAGGCAAGCCCGAAACAGATTCCGTTTGTACACACTAAACAGATACGTTCTTCCAAAAAGTTCCCTCCCCTGCAAGTTCTATTTTGCCGGCTGCAACCGTTTGGGTGGCTTGTACTCGCCCCGGGTGGCCGCTTTGAATTCCTCAAGTCTGGATTTGGCGCCGGGCTCTTTCATTAACTGGGCCAATGCGGCTTTAACGTGGGCGGCGACAATCTCGTCGCCGGCTTTGGCGGCGCAGTGGCCCACAACAAACTGAACCCGCGGGTCGGCGGGGTCTTCATCGTTGAGGGCCCGGGCATCTGCCACTGCATGATCGCGCGCCGCGGGGGCCGACGCGCTGATCCACGTTTTCAACAACCGCGCTTCCCAGTGTAGGGGATCGGCCTTCACGAGCCGATCCAGCATTATCGACGCCGTTGTCATATCTTGCTTTGCGAGTGCGGCCATGGCGAGAAAATAGCGCGCGGGCGGGTATGGCTTCTCGGCGGCGATCGCCTTTTCGAAGGCCGCGTTTGCTTTGTCGGCGGCGCCCTTTTCCAGCAGCGCCGCGCCCAGCAGGTGCCACCCCTCGCCGTCGGCGGGGTCGGCCTCCAGGGCAGTGCGCAGGCACTTGATCGCCGCGTCGAGTTGGCCGTCGCGATACAGCACGCGGCCCCTGTCTGTTGATTCCTTGGGATAGCGCCCGATGGCGTTACGATACCACGCCTCGCCGCCGCAGTCGCTGAGCTCATAGCGCCGGCCCGAACGATTCAGGCAGGCTTGGATACGGTCGTGCCCCGAGGTGTCGTCGGGTATGTTCAGTGGAAACTCCTGATCGAGTATCACGCGGTCGTCGGCCGTGAGCACGAGGCGTCCGCCGGCGGCGCCTGCCGGCAAGTCGAAGCACGCGGGCTTGTCCGGCGCACATTTGGCTCCGCGGCCGAGTGGCTCGCCGTCGAACGTTGCCGTCAGCTTTGCCACGGGGCGCAGCGCCACGACCTCCACCCTCGGTCGGTTGCCGCCAAGTTGGACGTTGACGGCGGCGTCGCGGTTGGCGTAGTCGACCTTGCCGATGCCTTTCACGAAAGCGAAACGATGCGTGAACTGATACGTCTGCCCGGGGCCGATCCAGTTTTCCACTGCTTCGAAGAGGTTATCGAACCCACCCCATATCTCGGTGAAATTGTAAGTGTGGCTGGACAGGCCCCCGGGCTCATAGGTGCCTTCGCCCCTCAGAAAGACCTTCACGCCCGGCGAGATTTCAGGGTCGAAGAGCCGCAGGCGGTTAACCTTCACCCTCGGATACCACAGCCCTGCAAATCCGTGGGCGACGTCCCACGCGAAGATGCTGATATGCGGCGGCGGATAGCTCGCCAGAGGCGTTTGGCTTTTGTCGAACCGCCTGAAATCTTTGCCGCTGTGATTGCTCACGTAGGCCGCGGGGAGAACGAACTCGGTGAGGGTCAGTTGCGGCGGCTCGGCGTCGCCCTGGACGATACGCGTTTCGATGTGGTTGCGCGGAAACAGCGCGTCGTTCCATATCTGCCGCCCCTGCCGGTAGGGGGCGGGATTCACAATGCGATAGGTGACCTCGAACGATCCCTCGCCCGGGCTGAGGGTAACGTGCTGGCTGAGTAGCATCGCGCTGTAGCGCCCGTAGAAGGTGGAATGATACGACTCGTTGAACCGGCTGAATTCCATCCACATTGCGACCGTGATCGAGCCGTCGTCGCGGCGAACCACGCGATACGAGGCGGGCTGAATCGTGGCCACGCCGTGCTCGCGGTACGGAAATGAGACCTTCACGCCCGACTCCCAGAAGGGGAGCCAGTCTTTGGCTTTGCCCTCGAAGAAAAACAGGTCCTCGCCGGTGGCCTTGAAAACAGCTCGCGCCACCGCACCGCCGATCTCGGGCACCACTTGCACCCAGAGGTATTCGTTTTGCAGGACCACCGTCTCGAAAGAGCGCTCGCCGGCAAACTTCTTGCTGTCGGGCAGCGGAGTGAACGCCCCGAGAGGGTGGCTGCCGTGCACGCCGGGTTCGTAGCGCGTTTCGCTCGTGTACCACGGCAGGGTCATTTTGGTGTGGCGTGCCGTTGTGCCCGAGCGACAGCCCGATGCGATAGCAAGGGCCACCACGAGCACTGTGCGCACCCGAAGTGTCCTTCGTGCATTGTGTTCGACAATTCTCATGGGGTCTCTCGCTGAGTTGGTTTGCCGCCTGCCGAGCGCGGCGCTTCATGAATCTTCGGCATGATCAGCCCGGATTATCCCTACATCTCTCTGCGGGGATGCATGATTTTGCGGCCTTGCACATCGCCTCAATGTTCTCGCCCTTGATGGTCTTCACGCAATGGTGAGAGTTGGCGACGATGTAGCCGCCGCAGTCGGCAAAGGCGTTTACGTTGGCGCGCACCCGGGGCTGTACCTCTTCGACGGTACCGTACGAGAGGAGCTGCTGCACGTCGATTCCGCCGTAGAAAGCGAGGCGCCCTCCGAACTCCGCCGCGATCGATTCGGGATCCATCCCCGCGGCCGTGGTCTGAAACACGAGCAGACCATTCACCCCGATATCGATCAGGTCGGGCAGGATCGGGCGCACGGCCCCGCAGGAGTGGTAGAGCACGTACATGTCGTTTTCGCGCGCCAGTTGCACCTGTTCGGCGAGGCTGGGTTTGATGAACTTGCGCCAGAGGCCCGGGCTGATGAGCATGTTTTTCTGTCCGGCCATGTCGTCGCCCAGCCAGCATATATCGCATATCCCGCGGGCCGCCTTCAGCCCGCGGCCCAGAAGATCCATATAGTATTCGTGCCGTTTGCGGACGAAAGCCTCGACGAGCTCGGGGCGTTGGACCATGTTGACCATTGCGGCTTCCATTCCGAAGGCGAGGCACGCCCCCCAGAAGAGGGGCATCCAACCGGGCATGAACACGAGGGCGTGGTCCGGCCAGCGGCGCCGGAGTTCGGCGAAATCGGGCGGCTGCCACCATGCGGGATCGGCTCCGGCGTGCGGGTCGACCTCGTCGACGGTTCTGGCGTCGGCCATCGGCCCGCGCGCGACCGCCCACGAGTAGGTTTGCTCTTTGACCTCGGGGGCGTTGGGTGGCGCCGGCTCGGATTGCGGCCCTTCGTACGACATCCACACCCAACGTAGATCGGTACCCAGGAACTCGAACACCTCATCGGCCGTTTCGAGATTGTGTTCCTTGCGGAAGTACTCCATGAGTTCCGGCCAGGTGAAGCCCTCCATCAAGTCATAGGGCACGCGGTCCGTCTGTTCAAAACGAAAGGTCTTCAGAACGCGCTCGCGTGGGGTCACTGTTGCGGTCCTTTCTTATACAACAAGCAATTTCCAGGGGGGCAATTGTACACGCAGCAACCGCGCAAGTCAAGTAAACAGCGCTGTGTTCGCCTCCCGGAGCCCCATCGGTTTTTGGGGGCGGTTGTGCCGTTCATACTTGATTCGGCCCGTGGTCGCTGCTATAATTTTTGCTGATGGGGGAAAGCTGTGAACGGTGAAGAAGCAGGCACATATCCGTCGGCGCCGGAAGAGATCGCACTGCGTGTGGATCCTCCGCCGAAAGCGGACGGGCGCGAAACCGTTACTGCGCTCACGATCTGCCGCGATAACGAAAACACGATCCGGGCGTGCATGGAAAGCGTGAAATGGTGCGACGAGATACTCGTTGTTGTCGATCCCCGCAGCGTAGATTCCACGCGCCAAATCGTGCGTGAATATACCGACCGCGTTTTCGAGCACGAGTTTACGTTTTACGGCGCTCAACGAAACTTCGCGATCCCGCGTGCTTCTTGCGACTGGATTCTTGTGGTGGACTCGGATGAGGCGGTTACCCCGCGGCTGCGCGACGACATTCTGGCGAAGCTGACGAACCCTGAGGGGTACGATGCGTTCAACGTGAGGCGTATTGCTTATTTCCTCGGCAAGCCGATAAAGCGCTGCGGGTGGGGCAATGAAAAGCAACTGCGGCTGTTTCGCCGCGACAAGGGCCGCTACGACCGGCGCAGAGTGCACGAGAACGTACATGTAAGGGGTCCGGTGGGCCAGATCGACAGCCTGCTGCTCCACGATACCGTCCGTAGCCTGAAGTACTATTTCCGGCGATTCAACAGGTTCACCTCAGAGGCGGCCGCCGACCTCAAAGACAGTGGTAAACGAGCGACGCTCTCGCGGCTGCTGCTCAGGCCGCCCGTCAGGTTCATCAACATGTATTTCATCAAACTGGGCTTCCTCGAAGGAATACGCGGGCTGTTGCTGTGCGTGTTTTCTTCCCTCTATGTATTCACAAAATATGCCAAGTTGTGGGAGCTCGGGCAAGAGTCCGACAACGGTCATGATCGAGGGGGCATAGAGCGTGAGTGAACCGGCCGCGGGCTGCAATACCGATTCTGTCGGTGCAGACAAAAAAGGCTCCCGTCGTTGCGACCGCAGCCCATCGAAGCTCGTTTGCCTGCCGGGCAAGCCGCACGGACGGAAGTGGTTTGCGGACCCCGACAGCATTGAAATTGCCGAGAGGATCGCGAACGTCCTCGATACGATCCGGTCCGTGCCGGGCTGTATCATCATCAAGGAGAACCCGACCCGGTCCGTGTATCATCTGCCGGCAGGGGCCGATTATCCGGCGTTGATCGTCAAGCACTACCACGCTCACCTGCGCGACTATGTCAAGCACCTGATCGTTCCTACGAAGGCCGCCGCCGAGTGGCGGGCGGCGGAACGGTTGCGCGCTGCCGGGATCCCGGTGCCGAAGTTTTGCGCCATGGCCGAGAAACGCCGCGGGCCGTTTTTCGAGGACGCCTGCCTCGTGATGGAGGCCATCCCCGAGTGCAGACTGTCGGACGAATACATATCGCCCGAATCCGACATCCACTATGCCGACCCCGAGGAGCGCCGAGAGTTGCTCGGCCGCATCGTGGACCTGGCCGCGGCGATGCACGAGCGCGGGATTCTTCATCGCGACTACCACGGCGAGAACGTGCTGGCCTCAAGCAACGCCCAGGGCAAACTCGATCTCTACGTGATCGATCTCCACCGGATGAGGTTCCCGCTGGTGTTGCGCACAAAGCACCGTATCCGCACCGTGGCTCATGTCGTTCGGAGTTTCTTTCGGTCGGCCCGCCGCGAGGAACTCCGCGAAATGTGCATGCACTATGCCTCGACCATGGGGCTGGACAAGAAAGCGGCCGAAAAATTCGGCGAGCGGGTGTTGCGCCGCGCCGATCGCCGCGAGCTGGCCAGAACAAAGAGGCTCACGCGGCGCACCCTCCGGACGAGCAACGACACAGTCGTTGAAACAGTCGAGGGCCGCAAGATATATCGAGCGAGGGAAATACAACCCGACGTGATCCTTGCGGCGCTCGACGAGCATCACTCGCACGCCGATGCCGGCGATCACCACGTGCTGCATCGCTCGAGCAAGGCTGTTGTGACCAAGACATCAGGCGGGCTGTGCGTAAAGGAGTGGTTCGGCAGAGGGCCGATCGATCTGATCCGACGCCGGCTTCACGGTTCAAAAGCCAAGGTAGCCTGGGTGGCGTCGAACGGCCTTGCCATCAGGCGGATCAACACACCGCAGCCGTTGGCGATGGTTGAGGAAAAGGGACCGCGGGGGTCGTGCTATCTGATCACGCGCTACGTGCAAGACTCCCAGCCGCTGAACATGGTCGTTCGCGAATTGATTGCCGCTCCCGATTGCGTTGCCGAAGAGGCCTTGGGCCGCGCGGTTGGCGAGATCGTAGGGGAGCTCCACGCCCACGGCGTGTATCATGGCGATCTTTCGGCAAAGAACTTCTTGGTCGAGAGTTCCAACGGCCGGTGGAAGGCGAGCATAGTCGATCTGGATAACATCCGGTCATGGCGCAGGCTCACGCGGAGAAGGAGGCTGAAGTCGCTTTCCCAGCTCAATGACGTGCGCGAGGGCTTCTCGATGCGCGGCAGGATCGCATTTGTGAGGAAGTACAACAGTTACGATTCGTGCACTATAGACCGCCCGGCCATGGAGGAAATAGACCGGCTCACCCATGCGCGGGCCGCGGCCCGCAACTTCAGACTGCCCGACTGAGGATACTTTCGCCTTTTCAGGATTACGAGTGAACCTGTGTGCCTTCAGGCCCATACTGCAAATGCGGGCGGGATTGAGTCAGAAAAGAAGCTGTTTTGAGACCGAGCAAGCTGCGAGGCGCGAGCCGGCAAACAATCCCTGATGGGAACGCGAAGGTCCTCTTTTGTGCGCTCATGGCGCCTTTGGTCTTCGGTTCGTTCGCCACGCGCTCGATCTGGGATGTTCCCCTCAACCCCGGTAGGCGGTTCTATATGGAACTTCACCGACCAGGCATTCTGCATGTGGATACGGGTCGGCATTGGCGCGGCGGCCAACATCAGGTGGTTTACCTGCTGGGCGGTCTACAGAAGCGCGGTCTGCGCGGCGAACTGGTGGCCCGGCCCGAAAGCGCCATCGTCGAGCGCGCGTCGAGTGCCGGTATAGTCGTACACATGTTGCCGCTGCGCGGAGAATGGGATATGCCGTCGGCCTTGCGTCTTGCGGGCATTCTCAAGCGCGGGGGGTTCAATATTCTTCACTTGCACACGTCTCACGCCCACTTGCTGGGCCGGATCGCGTCGTTACTGTGCCCGGGGCTCTCCGTGGTCGTTTCGAGGCGGGTCACCTTCCCGATCAGAGGCACCGTTCGACGGTGGTTCAAATACCTCAATGGCGTTGAAAAATACCTGGCTATTTCGTATGCTGTGAGGGAGACGCTCGTCGACGCGGGAGTTCGGCCCGAGCGGGTGGCGGTGGTGCCCGACGGCGTTGAGCCTGCTCGGTTCGAAGGCGTGACGCCCGCCGGTCTCAAGGCTGAGCTTGGTTTCCCGGCCGACACCCGGCTCGTCGGCGTGGTCGGTCGCCTCGTGACCGGCAAAGGGCAGCAAGACTTCCTGAAGGCTGCCGCCGCAGTTGCAGAGGAATACAATGATGCGAGGTTCGTGCTCGCGGGTGAGGGCGACAACCGGGCCGCCCTTGAGAGGCAGGTCGCAGAGCTCGGCCTCTCGGACCGCGTTGCATTTGCAGGTTTCAGGTCCGACGTACCTCGCGTGCTGGCCGGTCTGGAGGTTTTCGTCATGCCCTCCCACGCCGAGGGTTTGTGCACCTCGGCAATCGAGGCGATGATGGCAGGCCTGCCGGTCGTAGGCACGAACGTCGGCGGGCTCAAGGAAGTAATCGAGGATGGCTGCACAGGCCTGCTGGTGCCATCGAAGAACCCCGAGCGCCTTGCCGAGGCTATTGGCGAGGTCCTGGCCGATCAAAGCTTTGCCCGGCGGATGGGAGATATGGGCAGGCAGAGGGCCATCCGCCGGTTCAGCGTTGATAACATGGTCGAAAAGACTATAGACGTGTATGAGGAAGTGCACGGCGCAAGATGCGGTATGCAGGAAGTACAGTTGCGGCAGCATGGTCACCTTCGCTGACCTCCGGCATTGGTCGTTGGACGTTGATGCCTTGTTGCTTTTGGGCGCAGGGCTGTTGCCGGAGCAGTGCCCGCGAGGGTGGGCCTCGGGTCCGCGCTGCAAGTAAGGCCGTCTTCATCCGGGAGATTCACCTGAATGTCGTCTGCGGATATTGCTTCTTTGCACGTTGATACCGGCGGCCACTGGCGGGGCGGTCAGCAACAGGCTCTTTGCCTCGTGGAGGGGCTGCGCGCCCGCCGCCTGCGTGCCGAATTGGTAGCTCCCCGCCGGAGCGTTCTGGCAGAGCGCGCGTCCGAGTCGGGCATTGCGGTGCATGCGCTGCCGCTTCGTGGGGAATGGGACCTCGCCTCGGCCTTTCGGATCGCCGGTATCCTGAAAAAAGGCGGGTTCGGCATACTTCACCTGCATACGTCTCACGCCCACGGACTGGGGCGGCTTGCCTCGTTGCTGTGTCCCGGGCTCTGCCTGATCGTTTCGAAACGGGTCGACTTTCCGATCAGGGGCAATATCGGGCGGCGGCTGAAATACCGGCGCGGCGTTGAAAAGTACCTCGCGATTTCCTGTTCTGCCAGAGATGTGCTGCTGCGCGCAGGTGTGCGTCCCGAGCGGGTGGTACTGGTGGCCGACGGCGTCGACCCTCTTCGTTTCGAAGGCGTTGTGCCTGCTGACCTGAAAACCGAGCTTGGCTTTCCGGCGGATTCTGTGCTCGTTGGGGTGGTTGGGCATCTGATAGCCGAGCATAAGGGTCAAGAAGATTTCCTCAGGTCCGCCGTAATGGTCGCGGCAAGGTTCCGCGAGGCCAAGTTCTTGCTCGTAGGTGAGGGAAGGGACCGGGTGCTGCTCGAGAAACTGGCCGCGGAGGCCGGCATCGCGGATCGTGTTGCATTCACAGGGTTCAGATCCGATGTGCCCGCCGTGCTGGCGTCGCTGGACGTTTTTGTGATGCCGTCGCACGCCGAGGCCATGGGTACCTCGGCGATCGAGGCGATGATGGCAGGCCTGCCGGTCGTAGGCACGGACGTCGGCGGGCTCAAGGAAGTGATCGACGACGGCCGCACGGGCCTGCTTGTGCCGCCGAAAGACCCCGCCCGGCTTGCCGAGGCGATCAGTAACCTTCTGGCCGACCCGGGCCTTGCCCGGCGGATGGGCGCGCAGGGCAGGCAGCGGGCGCACAGCCGTTTTACCACGGACAATATGGTCGAAAAGACGATACAAGTATACGAGGAAGTGCAAAATGCAAGACGCAGGAGCCGGGCATTGCACTCCTGAATCCAGACCTACCGTAGGGCGGAGATGAAATGATCGGCGGCAAGAAATACTCCGATTATCGAATATTCAGGTACCTCAAGCCGTATAAGTGGCTTGCGCTCGTCACTAAGAAATACTCCGATTACCGAATATTCAGATACCTCAAACCGTATAAGTGGCTTGTGGTCCTCACTATCATTGTGGGCGCCGTCTCCACCGCATCAACGGGGGCCATCGCCTACCAGGTCAAGAACGTAATCAGCGCCCTGAGCGGCGACCCCAATGTGGACAAGGTTGCCGATCTCATGGCTGATCTTGACATACCTAAGGGGCAGATCGAGCAAGTCGTTGAGGTCATGAATCGCACCTTGCCCGGCTCCCTCGTTGCACGGGCGACCGAGGCCATGGGGCAAGCGGGCCTCCCGCCTGAGCAGATCGCCTCCGTTGTAGAGGCACTCGATACAGCCCTGACCCCGGAAGAGAGCTGGAGCGTACTGCTGAATGTTTGGTACTTGCTGGCGGCTCTGGCAGTTATCATTGCGATGGCCGAGTTCGGCAGGCTCTTTCTCAAGCAATACATAGCCCACAAGATAGACTACGACCTCCGTACCGATCTCTGCAGGCACCTGATGGGGCTGTCGATACAGTTCTTCAACGACAAGCGCAGCGGCGAGCTGATTTCGAATATGACCAACGACATCGCTACGGCCAACCGCGCCCTGCTGCTTGTGTTTGCGTGCGTGAGCGTTCCCATACAACTGCTGAGCGCGATTTGTTTCTCGTGGTTGCTCAATTCCTACCTGGCGCTCACGATGATCGTCATGATGCCGATCATCGCGATCCCTACGTGGAAGTATCGTAAGAAGATCCGAAAAGCGTCCGCCGGCAGACTCTCGAAGCTGGCCGACCTCACGCAAGACATAACCCAACTCCTCACCGGCATCCGCACCGTGAAGTCGTTCAGGATGGAAGACGAGGAAGTCGAAGAGTTTCGAAAGATCGGCAGAAGCGTCTTTCGCAAATCAATGAAGGCGACCAGGGCCACCGCCGTCAGCACAGCCCTCACCACGTTCCTTTCCAGGTTCGGCGCGGCGGCCATCACCCTTGGCGTCGGCTACGTTATCGTCTTTCACGGCCAAGAGTGGGATCTGGGGCTGAAAGACGTAATGCCCTTCTTCGGCCTGACGGCCCTGGCCTACAAGGCCATCAAGACCGGCGCGAGAGATTTCGCCGGCCTCCAGTCATATCTGCCGGCGTCACAGCGACTTTTCAATGTCTTCGATGTCTCCCCGGCGATCTCCGACCATCCCGATGCCGTGGAACTTGCCGGGGTGAAGCAGGGAGTATCCTTCCGCAATGTAGAGTTCAGCTATGGCTCGGCCCCGGTCCTCAAGAACATCACCCTCGACGTCAAGGCGGGCACCATGGTGGCCATCGTCGGGCACAGCGGCGCCGGAAAGAGCACCCTGCTCGACCTCATCCCGCGCTTCTACGACCCGCAACAGGGCTCCATCGAGATCGATGGCCTCGACGTCCGACGGATCACGCGCGACTCCCTCCTCGCAAACATCGCCATAGTCGGGCAGGACCCGTTCCTCTTCAACACCACCATAGGCGATAACATTCGCTACGGCCGCAAGCACGCGACTCTCGAAGAAATAATCGAAGCCGCAAAGGCCGCCAACATTCACGACTTCATCCAGAGCCAGCCCGAGAGCTACGACACCGTAGTGGGCGACCAGGGCGTGAGGCTCTCGGGCGGCCAGCGCCAGCGGCTTACCATAGCACGGGCCATCCTCAAAAACGCCCCGATCCTCATACTCGACGAGGCCACATCATCCCTCGACAACGAGTCGGAAAAACTCGTGCAGGAGGCCCTGCTGAACCTGATGAAAGACCGCACCACATTCGTGATCGCCCACAGGCTGTCTACAGTGCAGCACTCAGAGAGGATAATCGTACTCAAAGACGGCAAGATAGTGGAAGACGGAACCCACGAAACACTGCTCGCCGCAGGCGGAGAATACGCCAAGCTGTATAAGAGCGAATTCTGAGAAAGAACCGTCACCACAAAGACACAAAGAGCACAAAGTGAGAGAAACTCAGCAAGACAAGAAACAGTCCGGCAAACCCCGGGCGCGGCGACGAAATATGGTTCTGCCGCCCCCTGCGGGGGGCTCCGCGGTGGGGGGCTGCCGCTTTCCACGGGCTCACGCCCAATGGCATGAAATTAAGGATATCTATACGCGGTAATGGCTATATGGAAATTCATGGAATCTACATGGGCTCCTTTGTATCCTGGTCTGTTTGTTACCAAAACC
>Ga0114922_10005834_pt1 | contig 11322 bp, 8 predicted proteins | sample AartaG_FD_100975 | JGI IMG/M metagenome (GOLD analysis project Ga0114922, IMG submission 100975) | Deep subsurface microbial communities from Aarhus Bay to uncover new lineages of life (NeLLi) - Aarhus_00045 metaG | ecosystem: Environmental > Aquatic > Marine > Oceanic > Sediment | place: Aarhus...
AGACTAAAGTATCTTGGGCACGTGTTAACGCAAATTTTACACATATTACATTTATCGTAATCAATTCCTAATATAGGCATAATCTTATCAATTTTTCTTTCTTTCAAAACTTATTTCTTATAACTTATAATTGAATTTACATGGTCTATTAAATTTTAATTTTGTGATTTAGAGCAATTTAGAACTGTTTCCTTAATCTTTTTAACAATGAACGATTTAGAAAAAATGTAGATTTAACTATGACTGAAAAAAACCAAAAAAATCAAACACTAGAATTAATAAAAAATAGGAGAACGATACGCGCATACGATCCTAAACCTCTCTCTCAAGAAGATGTTGACACCATCATTCAAGGAGCAATGAGGGCTCCTACAGCGGGAAATATGATGATGTATTCAATTATTCATGTGAGCGATCAAGAGTTAAAGAACAAATTAGTAAAAACTTGCGATAACCAGCCCCTTATCGCTAAAGCGCCGTTAGTTTTACTGTTTTTAGCTGACGTTCAAAGATGGTGGGATTACTTCAAAGTGAGCATGGTCGAAGAAAAATGTAATGAAATAGGGAGGGAGTTCCAGACGCCTCAAGAATCGGATCTACTTCTTGCTTGTTGCGATGCGTTAATAGCAGCTCAGAATTCCGTAATCACTGCTGAAGCTTTAGGCATTGGCTCTTGCTATATTGGAGATATCATGGAGAATTACGAAATTCATCGAGAGATGTTTAACCTTCCTAATTGGGTATTCCCGATAACTATGTTATGCTATGGAGTCCCAAAAGGAGATAAGAACAAAATTCCTCTTTCAACCCGATTTCCTAAAAAATACATCCAATTTACAAACCAGTACTCAAGATTATCAGAAAGTGATTTTAAAGATATGCTTAAAAGCGACCCCCGAAAAATAGTAGTAAAAGAAGCAGAAAACATGGGGCAACAACTATATTTAGGTAAACTAGGAGCAGATTTTACGGTAGAAATGCGTAGGTCTGTTAAAGCAGCACTCAGAGAATGGCTTAAAAAAGATTAAGAATAAAAAAATAATGAAAAAAAGTGTATAAAACTTAGAAAAATATCCCGTCCCAAGCTGCTCGTTCTTCGTCTTGAAATTTCTCTTCCACTTTAAATTCCTTATTGATCATCATAGTTGATCTCTTCTCTACGTCATAATTGGGCCAGTTTGGGATATCAGTGTGGTTAGGATTACCAGAATGGGCAAATGATATCCATGCATCCATCATTTTATGACTGATAGCTTCCAATTCAGGGTCTTCGCCCATAAAAACTTTAAACGATGGATCAGTAAGCGTGTTAAAAACGAATGGTAATTCGATTGCGTGACAAGCACCTAATATCCCCTTCAATGCGGGAGATGGCCAAGTGAACAAGTAATTATACGTGTTGGTTTGATGTTTACTTTGCGCTTCAAGCAAACGTATTGTAGAAATACGGAAAATATAATCTGTAAAAAGGGCGTTTATAATTTCCTTATTATCGGTGGAATACTTACCTTTTCTCGCCCGTTTGTAGGTATCGAGGATTGTTTTACCTTTAGAACTATCAACACCTAACCGGCCAATAAAAGCCATTATAAACTTATCATCATCATTGGTCATCTTACTTAGTTCAGGACTAAGAGCAGTAAACAGCTTAGCTTCTTCCAGAGTAGTGCCAATCATAAAGTCAATATTCTTTAAATCACCATTTTGAAACGCTTCTAAAGGATGTATAGGTAATGTCTCACCGTCGATAAGTGGTCGAAAAGCAAGAGAATTTAGAGGATCCTCTTCCAGGAACTCATTTTGGGCTGAGATTATTTTTTCAGGAGATATCTTACGCAACGCGTTAATATCACCGCTGTCAACACCCAACTTTCGCATTACTTTTTTAGTAGGTTTTTTGTTGACCTTAGGATCAATTGCTGGAGCGCTTTGTGCTATTATACGACGAAATAACCCTTTAGCAATGGGCATGGCTGCTAAAGCAATTACCGAATAAGCTCCAGCAGATTCTCCAAATATCGTTACCTTATCTGGATCACCTCCAAATCGTTCGATATTGTCGTGAACCCATTTAAGCGCTAAGGCTTGGTCGAACTGCCCAGCATTGACCGTTACGCCAGGAATATATGAATAACCCAACACACCTAGCCGATAATTAATAGTAACAACCACAACATCACCGCGACGGGCTAATGCTGAACCATCGTAAATGGGATCAATTCCTGCTCCCGTAATAAACGAACCCCCATGAATCCAGAACATTACAGGACGCTTTTTATTGTCTATATTAGGGGTCCAAATATTAAGATTCAAACAATCTTCACTTTCGGGTTGAGTTTTACCTACAAAATCCTCAAGACGAGAATATCCTTGGTACGCAGCTGCGCCATATTTAGCAGCTTCAAGCACCCCCTCCCATCGTTTTTTTGGAACGGGAGGAGAAAATCGTAATTCGCCTATTGGAGGTTCTGCGTAAGGAATTCCCTTAAAAATTACTAAATCTTCCTCTTTATAACCCTGCATCTTTCCAGAAGTCGTATCAATTACATCAGTTTTATTCATTTTTGTCGTTCTTCCATTATAATTATTTGAGATTAATTGTTACTGTAAAAATGTGGATTTTTAAAGAAGTATTCGCAATTTAATCGCCTTAAACTTACAAAAATATCAAAAGAAAAAAAGAAAAAAGAAAAAAGAAAAAAAATTTTATTGATAAAGTGTATTTTAGAGAATTTTATATTCCCAATTCAGCCAACTTCTCTTTGTTTTCCTTTACTTTTTCAGGCGTTATCTTGAAATATTTCCAAAGAACTAGAGTCGCAAGCAGCATGAGGATCGAAGGTATCAATGCAAAATGGATCTGAATTCCAAGTTTAGCTAAGTCAGTTTGGGGTGGAAGCGGAAGATCAGGATCCCCAGTACCAGGATTGAAATTTGTTAGAGTATGCACTATTGAAAGAGTAAGAGCTTGAATAACTAACGCCGCTCTACTGACGAATGTTTGAAAACCTTGATAAGTTCCTTCAATCCTTCGCTTTCTCAGTACTACAGATTCATCAATGGTAATCGAAAAGACCGGTGATAACATAACCCAATAGCCTCCTTCACAGAAACCCCAGATAAAAATTGCAACGATCATTACTTCATAAATTCCAATGAACATAAGGGGGAACGTACCAATAGTTAACACGGTTGCAGCTATTATCATTGTTTTTCGATCATTATTTGTTTTATTTGCTATAAATCCCCAAATAGGCATTGAAATAAACATACCCAAGAGTAGAAACACCATTATTATTGTAACGCCTAACGGTGGTACACCTAAAACGGCTTCTGCTACGTATGGAATGGAACCTATCATGAGCGCTACTAAGGATTGATAAAGCATAAAAGAAATTATGTAAGCCATAAAATTTTTATGCTTTAAAATACTCCGAAATTGTTTAAAAAATGGCACTTTCTCCGTTTCTTCTTCACACTTTTCAAGATAGCAGTCAATACGCTCCTGATCTTCGCGAGTACCTGGAATTGCTAGTGCTAATGCAATCATACAAATTATTACCACAACTCCTGCTTGGAGCACGTATGTATTTCTAACATTCCAAACTATAAAAAGACCTGGAACAATTCCTCCTAATGCGGTTCCAAAAGCCCCAATTAAAGTACTTAATGTTGAAGCTAACCTACGTTCGCTATTATCACGAAACTTGTCTGGAAAGATAGCGTAGAAATTTACACCAAAAACAGAGGCAAAAGTATCATATAAACAAGTCATAACCACTATCCATACAAATAAAATCAAAGCGTCGTCTACTGGATCGACAACTGGAGGAGTAAATATGAGAAGATAACTCAATACATAGGGAATTCCTCCAATTAATACCCATGGAAGCCGTCTACCCCATTTTTTTGTAAACTTAAATGGCTTATCTGTCAAATACCCTACTAAAGGATCGTTGAAAGCATTCCACAAAGCAAATATAATATATCCGGCGCTAGTATACCATACATTTAAACCGATGACTCGCTCATAAAAGAAGAAAACATACGCCCCAAAGGCCATATTGAAGAATTCAGTGACGAACTTCCCGAAGCCATAAGAAACCATATTTTTTTTAGAGTGTTTTATCTCAATTGTTTCGTTTTCCATTTATTTTCCCTTATTTTTTTTTTATTAAATTTTTTAAATAAATGAATTTACGTTTGGAATCAATTTAAAGTTATATTTTAAAATAAGAAATTAATAATTACAGAGTAAGATTGATCTAACCAGTATAAGAGGAACAATTTTTAATCGTTCAACATCAATTCCGAATAATGCTCAACTAATAAGTTAATGATTAATTCTCCTAGCTCCTTAAAGACTTTCACTTTACCTTTATCCAATCTGCGTAATCGTTTTAAACATTTCCATAGACCAAATTTATCGTTTTCTTTAGTACCTAAAGCTTCCTTATACACCCCTCCAGCTAACAAAAATCCACCTAAACCTCCAAGAGGAGGCCATTTGTTAAGAGCAGCCTCGAAATCTCTTTCCAACTCATCGTTCATAATCTTTAGTTTTTCTTCGTCTAACACGCCTAATGCAGCTCCAAGAGAATGTTCAAAATGCCCAGCATGAGCACTACTAAGCAGAATTTTTATTAATTTTCCTCTAAGCTTGATTGATTTTACCCCATTTGTTGCGATTTCCTTCGAAAGCGTATCTAATTCATCTATTATCCGATCCTCATATTGTTCTGCAATACCCTCTGTAGTAGAAATTATTAGTTTTTCTAAGTTAAGAGCATCCAGAATTTCTTTCTTATAACTAACAAGAGGATTGTTTCCACCATGTCCAGAATAAATTAGAATTTTTGACGTTGGCAAGTTCATTTTTTTATAAATTTCAATGTGAAACCTCATGAATCCAATTATATTTCCAACGAGTTCTTCAATAGGTATAGATTTAGGCGCCCAATCTGTTGCAATTGAAGTAAAATTATCTGTTGCCCACGGTATGTGGGCGACATAACGTGCTCCAGTTCTGCAGGAAATAAGATGAGCAACTCGTTGGGAATGTAAGTCGTCAATGTTTCTCGGTAAAGCATACCCATGACCTTCTACGGGATTGCCAATGGAAAAAACCAACCAATTCCCCTCGCTTATACCAAATGGGCCCCAATCGTCCATTTTCCCTTCAAGCGAAATTCTTTTATTTTTCTCAGACATAGTCACGATTTAGAAAAAAGTTATAAAAATTTTATCTATTATTTTTTTAGACAACTGATTTTATGTAAAAAGCTAAATGAAAAAGATTTAGAGCTAAAAATTAGTCTTGTTCCTTTATTTCGATGGATATAACTTCAAATTTATTGTGGATAGTTTCGTAAATCTTAAATTTTCCATCTTCCATCGCGTGCTGGACTAATTCTTCAATATTGCCCTGATTAAAGAAACTCTTCTTAAGAATTTTTTCCAGTTTAGAGTATATCAATTCTGTAATTTTGTACTTGAATCTGGTTTTCTTCTTTTCACTTAAAAGCTCGGATAGCTCAAGGTGTTCTTTATGGTCGTAAATAAATTGGAGAAGTTCGTCTATTCCCTCTCCTTTAATGGCGTCAGTTAATACAACGGGCGGTCTGTATCCGCTTTGAAAGGTGGTGTCATCGAGCATCATATCAATTTGTACAGCAACGTCTTCTCCTCCTAGATCCTTTTTGTTTACGTTGTAGATATCTCCAATTTCAATAATACCGGCTTTTTGCATTTGAATGACATCACCATAACCAGGAACCAAGATTACAACAACTGTATACGCTAAATTGTAAATATCAAACTCCGCTTGTCCAACGCCTACCGTTTCAATAATGATTATATCGATCCCAAATGCTTCGTACAGCATAGATATATCGAAAACTGCTCTTGATATTCCTCCCTTATATCCTCTCGACGCAAGACTACGCATAAAGACGTTAGGATGCAAGGAAATATTGGTCATCCGGACTCTATCACCTAAGAACGCACCCCCGCTAAAGGGACTCGTCGGATCTACAGATATGATCCCAACAGATTTTCCCTCGTCTAACATTTTTTGAGCTAAAGCACCCGTTAACGTACTTTTTCCGACTCCCGGAGATCCAGTAAGGCCAATTATGTAGGACTCGTGTTTTACATCTTCAAAATGCTTAAACACCTCGTGGGCTCGTTCAGGTTCGTTCTCGATAATTGTAATTAATCTCGCTAACGCAATTTTGTCCTTATTTTTAAAATTAGTTACCAAAGTTCCTAAATCATGACTCCTCATAAAAATTGATTACCTCTGAATCGCAGTTGAAGTTAAATAATTAAATAATATATAGTTAGAAAAATACTAAATAGGTTTTTTAGTTTTTGACATGAGTAAAAAATTATGTTTTTGCTAAAAATGTGATAAATTATCTTTTAAAGAGTTACTTGCTATTCTATACGTCTTTTAACTTACTGAATAACTCTGAGAACTTTGAATCTTTCCGATAAAATACGGGAGGTTGTCCTATAGGAGCTTTAACTTTGGTAACCCCTTGTGTAAATTCCTCCCCAGACCAGATATGAATCCATACATCGTCCGGCAAATACACTGCCCCCTCGCTTGAATTCGGCTTTACTATAGGCGCTACCAACAAATCTTGACCGTAAAGATATTGATACTTGAGTTTATGAAGTTCAGAATCGTTTTCGTAATGGAGATAACAAGCTCTAACAGGGGGAAATCCCTTTTCTACATACTCATTTGACATATGTTGCATGTAAGGTTTAAGGTGGGTAAATCTCTGACTCATTTTCGCAAAGAATGCGAGAGTCTCGTCATCAGAATCAAATTGCCAATTATCAACGGGTCTAATGCTTTCGTGAGTTCGCATTGTCGTTGTAAATACAGCCATTTCAGCCCATCTCATGAAAATCTCTTTGTCTCTAGAAATGTGTTGCAATGCATGGAAGCCGCCAATATCGTAATGAAAATACCCTATTCCACAAATTCCTGATGATATTCCCGCAGCAATTACCGTTGCTATTCCATCATGAACGCTCCAATTAACAAGTTGATCTCCAGCCCACAATTGTGTCGTATAACGCGAAATGTGAGAATATCCCGCTCTAGTGAAAAAGACTATATCACCTAATCTCCCTGCCTCCTCAATTGCCTCTAAATTAGCTTTTGCAAAGATTACGGGGTATTTATTGTGAAACTCCTTGGGGTCTTCTCCAGAGTGCAACGCTATATCCGTAGGAATATATTCACCATAATCAGCCATCCAACCAGATAATCCGATATTAATCATGTTTTCTTTTATTACGCTCTTTAACCACTCAAGAGTAGCAGGATTACTGAGATCCAGCATTATTTTGTCACCACTATCAGTTACAATAATAAAGGTGTCGCCATTTTGTTCTTTTACACATAAATCTTTTTCAATTGCTTCACCGTATTGACTTCCGTTAGGAGCAAGCATAGAATTAATATATCCAAGAAATTTAACACCCTCTCCATTAAGAGTTTTTATAAACGACGGTAAATCAGGATACAACGTATTATCGTATTCCCAGTTCCATAATAACCTTTTAGTTGGACCAATTATGTTCACTCCTTGCCAATCTTGGCACCATACGGCCCCAACGTTAACTCCCTTCTCTAAACATTTCTTTACTTTTTCCATAACAACGTTCTTCCCACCTTGTATACCTAACCAAACGCCATCGTAAACCCATTCAGGTAATTTTGGTTGTCTTCCTAAATATTTGGAAAGGTGAGATACGGTATCAAGAGCAGTTTGGTGCTTTCCGATTATAATTTTATCCGGAATATTCCAGAAATATAATTCGTGATAATCAGAATGAGTAAAATCAAATATCGCATAGCACAAGCTTTCACTATGGAGGTAATAGTTTTCTGAGGAGAGAAAGGTCGGTTGAGGAAAATAAGTAGTAAACCAATCTCCCGTAATTGGAGGATCACCTCGTCCCACGCCTTGCTCTTCGACCCATAAAGGAATTTTTTTTCCTCGTAAATTTACTTCAGAAAATTGTTCTCCACAGCCATATATTGCTTCGCTTTCAATTGCCCGTATTTTAAGCCAAAATCTATTGATGTCTGCATTTTTCGACGAAAATCTAATTTCAAGGCGATCATCCATTGTGCTACATGAGAAATTAAGCAAATTTTCTTGCGTTCCGAGCGTTATTTCAATATTATAGTCTTCTTGACTTAAAATTTCATACTCTTGTAACTCTCTTTCAATCACATCCTTTTCTCTTATTTTAAAATGACCGTGGTGTGATTTGAATTTTCCTTTCCCAGTCCCAATTTTTACACACGGATTTTGACGGGAATGTTCCAAAATAAAACAGTCTTTATAATACAGCCTAAAACCGCTATCTATTGATTCAATTTTTAACATTTTTAGCAATAACCAGGTTATAGTTTATTATTGAATTACGATCTAAAAGACTCTAGCATTTAAAAAAATAGCTTATCATCAAACTAGTTCAAAATCATGTTGTTCCATAAATTTCGTATCCTAACTTACATCAACATAGGATTCTAATCGAGCAATAAGTTCATCAACACTACTAACATCATCTATAGTAATAAATATTGCTTTTTACATCAAACCTTTCAAAAGGATAATATAAAATAGAAATTAGGGAAATTAATTTAAGAATGAGAAGGAATGTGATTTTGTTCTTTCTTAGCGTCTTTAAGTAAGAAAGAAAGAAAGAATGCTCCTATAGAAAGGATAGATAATACGATCAAGGCAGGAAAATAATCCCCTGACGGAGTAGTTAACTTCTCAAAAGCCACAATAAACAAAATACCGCTAATCGAGCCTATTACCATAAGCATTCCGTTTGAACTTGCTTCCGGAACTGGTTTAGTAACATCAACTGCATGTTCTAGTAAAACGGGACCGACAGATAATAATCCAAAGCCTAAAAGAAATCCAGAAATATATAACAGAATTGAAGTATTAGCAAATGAAAGTAAGAAAAACGAAGCTACTGTAATTATTAGCGAGATTTTTATTAATAACGCTCTTTTCCGTAATATATCTGATAAGATAGACATCAATATGGCGCCTATCATACCACCGAAAAGCATTATTCCCCCAAGATTTCCGGCTTCAATAGAAGTTAAACCTCTAGGAGCAACAATGAGCTCAATATAAGTCGTTATCATATTAAATGCTCCAAGACCTATCAAAAAAATAATCATTAAAACCCAGAACGGCTTGCTAGAAAAAAGTTGTTTTAATCCTCCTTTTATTTCCTTATCTTCTTTAAGAACCTCTATTGATGGCGGCGTGGGAGGTTCATCTCGAGCTAATATAACAAAGATTATTCCTATTATTAAGGAAAATAACCCATAAATAAACAACATCATTTCAAAACTATAGGTTACAACTATAATCGGAGTAAGAATCATGCCTAATGCTATACCTAAAAACTGGGAATTTATTGAAAGCCCGGTTGCTTTAGTACGTTCTGATTCTGGAAACCAATTTGCGGAGAATAACGAAACGCTGTTTAAGAAAAACGGTTGACTGATTGAAATCATAACTTGAATAAATAAAACTAAAACATAATTCGGTCCAGCTAAAGCTCTCAAAAAACCAAAAACACCATTGATCACAGCTCCTAATCCTACACCTATTCTAAATCCAAATCTATTAATAAACCATGTCGCTATAAATGAAACGGGTATATAGGTTATCAAGAAAATCGTCGTTAAAAAAACAATCTCAAATTCATCAACGCCATAATACAACGCAGCTTCTAAAGTAACCGTCGCATAAGAAATCCACAAAATCTGCAACGATAAATTTCCTAACATAAAAATTATTAAAAGAACCCAGCGATATCCGTAAACTTGTATTTTGTCTTCAGTCATAATAGGGGCTCATAGGTAATATCACAGGGTATCTCAACTTATTCAAAAAAAGCTTTGAATTCTGAGGCAACCATTTTAGGATCCTCCTTCTGAGCAGAATGGCCTAATTCATCCGCGTGGACAATCTTTAAATCTTTAACATAGTTTTTCAATCCATCTAACACCACGGGCAGTATCGCACCGTCCTTCATCCCATGGATAACTAGCGTTGGCATTTTTATGATCCCCGTCCAATCTTCGTAGTCCATGTTGGCCCTGTAATAGTTAATCCCGCCAACGATGGCTCCCGGTTGAGACCAAGCTGCTAAATATTTGTCTCCATCTTCCTTAAGGTCTGGACGTAATACTTGAAAATTGTTCGCCAGTATAACCTTCTCGCTACCGGGTTGAAGAAAACGAGCAATGTAAGAACTTGCTTTTATTTGAGCCTCGTCATTTTTAAGCTTATCTTGGAAAATTTTTAGATGGGGAGCATTTATAATTGCTAACTTTTTAATTGTATTCGGGTATTTCTCGGCAATACACCAAGAAAGAACGCCACCCCAATCGTGCCCAGCTAAATAAACCTTTTCAAAATTAAAATGTTCTATTAATCCATGGATATCTTCGATCAAAAGTTCCATACAATAATTTTCAACACCTTCTGGTCTATCTGATAAATTATAGCCCCTCATGTCAGGAACGATTAGCTGATAATTATCTTTAATCAGCGGAATAAGCTTTTTCCACCCAAACCAAAAGTCGGGAAATCCATGAAGTAAGATTAATGGCTCTCCGTGCCCAATAATTACGGTATGGAGCTTAATCCCGTTAGTTTTGATATATTTCTCCTCTATTTCGTCTTGCCAACTCAAATTCTTTACCAACTTTATTTATTACTCTTTGCTAAAGAATTACTACTAAGATAAGTATTTTATTCTTTATGACCAGTGGGAATTAAAAAGTATAAAATATTATCTAATTTAATTAAAAACAATATTAGATGTTTAAAAAAAACTGGTTATAATGAGTGAAAGTAAAGATTTAGAAATACTTTTCAAAAATATGCTTACAGAACAAGAAGAAGTTACAAAACAAGACGAAATCTATCAAAAAGACATAGAAAACTTTCCCTTAAAATTACAGTGGAAGATCAAAGGGCTGTTAGGTTATCAGATTTTCGAAAAAGATAACTATTCCTATAAGTTTGGTGAAGAATTAAAGGAACCAGATATTACATTAGTTATTGAAAATGAGAATGCCGCACGATTATTTCTAACAGGCGAAATGGGAGATTATTCCACAATTCCTAAAAATCATTATATTGGAACCTTTGAACTAATATACACCGTTGGATGGAACGAAATCGAGACCGAAAACGGATGGAAGAACAAGAGAACTACAGAACCTTTTCTTACCGCCTATTTTGACAAAGA
>Ga0114922_10005835_pt1 | contig 11322 bp, 7 predicted proteins | sample AartaG_FD_100975 | JGI IMG/M metagenome (GOLD analysis project Ga0114922, IMG submission 100975) | Deep subsurface microbial communities from Aarhus Bay to uncover new lineages of life (NeLLi) - Aarhus_00045 metaG | ecosystem: Environmental > Aquatic > Marine > Oceanic > Sediment | place: Aarhus...
AGTCGGGGGATTTCCAATATCAAGGAGGTAGCGGCTGCGGTAGTCCAGGAGGTGAAAAGATGTGAGGCAAAACCTTTCATTGTCCCGGCTATGGGAAGTCACGGAGGAGCTACAGCAGAAGGACAAAAAAAGGTCCTCGAATCCTATGGAATAAACGAACACTCTGTGGGTGCTCCCATTGTCTCCTCCATGGAGGTAATCAAGGTTGGTATATTAGATAATAGTCTTCCTGTCTATTTTGACAAGAACGCCTCCCAGGCAGATGCCATCATTCCCATTAACCGAGTTAAACCCCACACTGATTTTCATGACGAAATTGAAAGTGGTGTAGCAAAAATTATGGTCATTGGTTTGGGTAAACATAAAGGAGCTCTCAGTATCCATAGGCATGGAGCTGCTGGTCTTCATCATTTAGTTCCGGCAGCCGCTCGTTTGATTACTGAAAAAATGCCTATCTTCTTTGGAGTTGCTGTGGTGGAAAACGCCTACCATGAAACAGCCCTTATAAAAGCCATTGGACGGGATGAGCTTGAGGAAAAAGAAAAAAAGCTCTTACTAAAAGCTAAGGAACTAATGCCCCATCTGCCCAGTGATGAAATAGATGTTCTCATCGTAGAAGAAATGGGAAAAAACATAAGTGGTTCTGGCATGGATACCAATATTATTGGTCGGATGATGATACTGGGAGAAAAAGAACCGCCCTCTCCCCAGATAAAAAGAATCGTCATCCTGGACCTTAGCCAGGAAACCCACGGCAACGCTGCTGGGCTGGGACTGGCTGATTTCATTACTAGAAAGTTATTTAAGAAAATGAATTATGAAGAAACATTAGTTAACGTATTGACGGCGAGATTTATTATAAGAGGAAAAATCCCCCTTACTTTAGATAATGACCGTGAGGCAATCGAAATAGCCCTCGACACCTGCTGGGGAGTCGAGCCAGAAAAAGCACGCATAGTCAGAATCAAAAATACCTTAAAGCTTGATGAAATCTATATCTCAGAGGCACTCACAGAGGAACTCACCGGCAGAAATGATATCGAAATCATCGGCAAGTTAGAAAAGATGAGGTTTGATGCAGAAGGAAATCTTAATGCCGAAAAGCCTTTTTAAGTATGGCAAATACCTCATCACGAGTTGCTAGGCGTGGGTTGTTGGTGTAATCTGGAAGTTCCATAGTATGATCAGCTATTTCTTCTGTTTCATTTTCGGGAACCTTTAGATCCTCAAGGCTAAGATACATTCCGATTTTTTTTAGAAAATCATCAGCCACGGAACAAGATTCTTTGGCAGCCGCTTCATCAGTTGTATCTGTAAGATCATTATCAAAAATCCGAGCTAATCTGGCAAATTTCTGGATGGCACTAGGGTAGGTAAAACGCATAAATTCAGGGTAAACTGCTGCCAGAGCCTCACCATGCATGACATGTGGACAACTTCCTCCAACGGCCATTGCTATACCATGAGGTAGAGTAACGCCGGCATTAGCAATACATAGACCGGCAAGCGTGTCTGCCCAGGACATGGCTGACCTTGCTTCAATATTTGAACCATCCTTTACTGTAGTGGATAAATGTTCAACTACCAACCGAATAGCTTCAAGTGCCAATATTCCAGTATAAGGTGAAGTATTCTTATGGATATAAGCTTCGAAGGAGTGGGCAAATACATCGAAACCGGTTGATGCTGTAATATGTTGAGGAACTGTTAATGTTAGCTCAGGATCAATGATACTAACCCTGGGATATATAACTGAATTATAGATTGCGGATTTTCTTTTTTCCTTTGGATTGATGATTACTGCTACCTGCGTAACCTGAGAGCCTGTACCAGAAGTAGTTGTTACAGTAATGATAGGTAGTGTTTTCTCCGTTGGTTGCGTCTCTCGAAAGAAGAGGTAGTCCCAGGAAGTTCCCCTATGGGATACCTCAACTGCTATAGCTTTTGCTGTGTCCATACTGGATCCACCACCAACTCCAAGAACTACGTCTGCATTATGTGATCTTGCCAATTCTGCTCCTAGAGTTACGATATCAGTAGTCGGATTGGGTATTACCCCGTCAAAATGGACAAAACTTACTCCGGCATCTGAAAACGATTTTTTAATTTTTTCCATTACTGGTTCAAACACATTAGATACCGGCCTTGACACAAAAAGACAACGCTTTCCAAATTGAGCAACAACATCACCAACTTCTTTTACCCTTCCACATCCAAATCTGATATCTGTTGGTTGAAAATAGTTAAATGTTTTCACTCTACGTCCTCCTGCTTTACTCTATCAAAAGATTAGCAATCTGAAATCTTTCTATTTCATCAATTTGTTTGCCCGGAAAGTCACAAATTTTGAAGGATGTCCGTAGGTTTTGACATGATACTCGTATTGCGACGTCCCTTCCCGGTACATATTATAGGGATACCAGCTGCCGTTCGGGCCACATGCCGGAACTGAATATATCCCCCAATGGGTATATATTCCGAATTTAGCATCCTGAAACCATGTAGGGGTAATATGAGTTTTGAGTGAATTCCAGGATGGTTTATATGACATAAATATCCTCCCTGACCTTCTTTTTTAGTTTTTTCCTTGCTAAATATCTTAGATGTTCGGAATATTCCATTTCCCTCCCCATTCTAATTCGTTAGGCTTACTTCTTAAAGTAGACCTAATAGTTTGTGCCCCTGTAGTTTTGTATTTAAAGAGGAATCCCAGTGTAATCAAAGGCTTCCGGTTCTCCCTCAAGCTCTAAAGCGATGACAGTATCATACGGATCCGCTGGATTTTGAGGAAGTTTTTTCAGGAAAAGCTTTCCATCGTTCATCTTTTTAAATGCTACTTTTTCTCCGGTTGCCAATATCCTGGCTCTTAAGATGGCATTTTTTATTCCGGTGAAGATTGCATTGTCTCCAGGCCAGCACAAAATATGGAGGTAAGCGGTATTTCCTTTGGTAGTTACTGAACGTGATGGCGTCCACCATGGATCCAGTGGATTTTGAGACAGCTCTTTACTGAGTATTTACGTTTCTACTAACCCTTTAAAACCTTAGTTTAACTTGTGTTTCCTCCTTTAATATGTATAATGACATCTAAAACCCATATCGAAAGCCATCTTAGCACTAAAAGAGGAATATTTTGAATTGCAAAAGAAGAATTGCTGATTTCTCCTTAAGAGAGACCACCCGTAAGTTTCCCAAGATCAATCTTCAGATTAGCTTGCCCATCAAAAGAAGTTCCCCATATCAAGAGAAAGACTTCTCTCCTTCTATCAGTACCGAAGGAGAAGGATCCACGTTAAGAAAGGAGGTATTCAAGGAGGTTTGCCACGCCCCATCTGGACCCTCATTGACTTCAGCTTCGTAAAATCCCTCACAACTGACTTCGCCGCTACCCCCTAACAAGATTAGCAATTATTCTTGTTGTACAAGCAGTTTAACCTCTGCAATTTGGAAAGGTCCTATCTGTTCGAGCTTCTCTCCAGATAAGGATAGCAGTTCCTCGTATTTTAGTTTTTCTCCCTTAATGTTCATGTCTAAAGGGATTGTCTCTCCGTTAGTCTCATAGACTCTAAGTGCTATCTTTTTCTCTCTGACTCCAATAGAAGTTGGAATAAGACCCGGATTAGATAGTTTAAGAAAACTTGCTTGAGGAGGTAGATCCCCTCCTTTTCTTCGAAACAGCTCAAAGGAAATCAAAGGCTGGTTGAAGCTTTGGGCTGCCTCAGGCACAGAGGCCTGCTTCCAGGTGTTAAGGTGAGGATATATTGAGTACTCATATACCTGCTTTCCCTTTAGACTTAAATCCATAGGCTTTTTCCAGTGAGTCTCCCCCATAATTCTGTTGCCAAATTCATCTCCCGATGTCCCCCAGGCAAGTACATTGGCAATTGTGCTATTACGTACCCAATGTTTGACCGTCCCCCCATTAAAATAAGCCAGTCCTTTTTTGTTATCACTTATATCTATCCACCTTATAGCAAACAATGGTCGATTCTCTTTTCCTTTTACTGCTCCAAAGGCAATGTCGTGATATATATCTCCTTGAAAACTTAACGGCCAATAAACATTCAATTTGCTCTCGTCATTCCAGTAGTTTCCAAGGTGGGTATCCTGAAATTGAAAACAAACGTCAAAATCAATACGGGGAAATCCTTTATACAAGATAATCTGCATGATAACTCGTATGTCGGCTATATCTCCTAAACAGGTAAGGACACTAGCTACAGGCCCTTCGCTTACCCTCATTTTTTGGCACATCCCAGAAGTGCTTATCCAATCCCCAGAAGGAAACTGAGCCTTTATTTCATTACCTTGATACTTGGATGTATCCATGAACTCTGATTCAGCTTCTTTGAGATATAAACTGTTAAAAGTTCCATCAGCTCTTATGCTTGCCTTATAGTATTCGTTTTGAAATACGTATTCTTCAACCTGATCTTCCTTGTGTCCAGAGGATGTAGTTGACTGAAGAGCATAAGCGGTATAGCCCCAACCAGGGAGGTTTGAGATGAAGAAGAGCTCAGCGGTGTGCAGAGACCCATCTTCGAATCTCCGCGTATTCAAAAGCTGACAAGGAACATCTTCCCCGCTAAGCGTCTTAATCTGAACCCCTATTGCCTCTCCCTTTGCAAATTGGAGATTAGTTTTAACAATATCCTTCCTTTGTTTCGGATAGGTGTTATATACCAAAAGTGATTTCCCTTCCGTTGCAAATGAGGTATCAATCTTGCTCGCTAGATTCTCAGCACAAGAAAGAGAAATTTTCTTACATTCATCTTCCACTTCATATAACCAGTAGATACTTTTCTTCCTTAGTTCGGGTCCACCCACCCAATAGGCATCGTGGTGTTGGGCGGTAAGAATTTTTTCCCATATAGGATGAAAGTCAGGGACAGATTTCCCCGTAAGAAGGAAGGCAAGGGCACCCATGCTTTGTGCTTGAAGAACTGCCATTACAGCCTTCCTATTGGCCCTTCCCAGGAGTTCACCATCTACCCCTTCCACATAAGACCAATAGTTGAAAATCCGCGCTTTTGATTTAGGAGGTCTTTCTTCTATTCTCTTTTTTATTGCTTCATCTAACAGTACAAACTCAGCATTCTTTGTGTTTTTCTCAATCCATTCTTCATCCACCTCTATCATGTCCGGAAACCTTGCTTTTATGATAGGACCCTGGAAGAGATCCTTTTGAACTTCAAAAGTAAGATCCTTATCTCCACATCCATCTACATCATCTAGAAGGTAAAAAGGTATTACGGTTCCATCCAGTCCCTGCCACAGGGTGGATTCTTCTCCTTGCAGGCAAGAAAAGCGCTCTCTATAGTTGATCAACTCATGTTCGGTTAGAAATGCAATAGCGTAAGGGAATAAAGATACAGTAGCGCTTTTGTATTCTAAACTAGCTAGAACCTGGGGAACCTGTTCATTCAGACCTGCCTCCTGTATCCCGTAGCAAGTAACTTTGTGGTCTAAGATATCCTCTATTATTTTTCGACCACATTGAAACTGATGGAGACATGACTCTGATCCAAGCACTTGCAAATGCGGCTGGGAATAAGTCCCGTTGATTACCGTGAGACGTCCTTGTTTTAAAAGCTCTTTTATTTTTTTTACCAAACTGGGGGCCTTCTGAGCAAGATCTTTGAGTTCCTTTGCCGAGATATCATAAGATATGCGAAACCGAGGATACCTCTCCAGTACTTCCACGTTTCTTCTCATCCGAGATATATAATCCCAGATATTTCGTGCTCCCCAGGGAGGTGTTCTTTCTGCACATACACTATCATGTTCAATAAGCAGGTTCATAGGGTGCTGGCAAAGAGCAAATTTCCATTTTCTTGATGACATCTAAATCTCCTTCGTGAAAATTTTGTTAGAATTCCAGAAAAGCAGATCCCTAAAACTGGACAAAATTAGGCTGAAGTTGTTAATGTATCCGACAAATCAGATAAATTCAATATGAAAATAGGAGTAAGTTTTCCTGAAGGAAATCAGCAAACTGGAACAAATATGTGAACAGGGTTTGAACCTGCGGTAATCGAGACAGCCATCAGATGTCCTAACCGCAAAGAGCAAAGTATTAGGCTTGCCAAGCAGCCCATATTTGGTCCTACTATTTCTTACCCTTTGAGAGCTCCTTCAGTTAAACCAGTTATGAATTGTTTCTGCAAGATGAGTATGAGAATGATCGTAGGAAGCGCAGCAATAATTGCCGCTGCTATCAGCGGACCGTAGTTCATCCCATACATACCAATAAAATTATGGATACCTGTTGTAACTGTTCTCTTACTACTTGAGGAGATTAGGGTTAGCGCTATAATGAATTCATTCCACATAAATAAGAAGTTATACAGCAGGATACCCGCTAAACTTGATCTCGACAGAGGCAACATAATACTAAAAAATATGCTTAGATTTGAACTCCCATCTATCGTTGCGGCCTCATCTAGTTCCTTTGGTATTTGATCAAACGCGTTTTTTACAAGCCATAAGCTGAAGGGAAACTGTAATGCGCTATATATTAGTATTAGAGGGATATAGGAGTCAAGGAACTTAAGTCTACTTAGAATTACGTACTGCCCAATCAGACAAATCAAAAAAGGAATCATAATGAAAGCCAAAAAAAGTATGAATACAAAACTCTTACCCGGGAAATTGTATCTCGAAAATGAAAATGCTGCAAACGTAGCTAATACTGTTGTGAGGACTGCTCCAGTACTCGCGATTATGAAACTATTCTTTACATATTTGGGCATGAGTGTTGCTCTCCACACGACTCCATAATTCTCTAACGTGACTTTCTTAGGAATCAGCTTATCTGGAGAACGCATAATCTCATCGGGGGTCTTGAGAGATGTTGACACTGCCCATAGAATTGGAATGAGTATGATTAATGCTGCTATTGCCAGAAGGATAACAACAACAGTATTCTGCAAGCGGTCTTTTTTCGCCATATACTTACCCCTTTAGGACGAGACGAATGCGTTCAAGCTCTGCATCGTCTCCGATGCATAACGCTGAGTCCAGAATTAAGTTGAAGATGAATTCCTGTCTATTTATGGTATTACACTGTTGACTTTCCCCTAATTGGATCTTCTAACAACTTCGCACTCCTTGACAGCCCGGCCTCTATGTCAAGGACATAAGAACTATTTCTCTGGCATACTGCAAAATACTAACAGCTCTTTTAATCATAATTTCCCGTCTTTCAAGGAAAGTGAACAGTTTCATTCTATCCGCTTCTCTTATTGATAAATACTTGATGACTTTTTAAGAGCTTGAAAATATGTTACTGTCAAGACCAAGTTGATGATGAGGAGAAAAATAGCTATCCGTGCCCCAGAACTGAAATTCAAGAATTCAAAGGCAGTCTTATACATATATAGTGCTACAACATTTGTGGAATTGAAAGGTCCACCCCCCGTCATGATTAGAATAATATTAATAAGATTAAAAGTTCCAATACTAAATATAATAGTGAGTATTAGAAGAACAGGGGTTAGCAAAGGCAAAGTAATTTTTGTTAACGCTTGCCAACCAGATGCTCCATCTATTCTGGCACTTTCATATAAGGGTTGAGGAATGCTTCTTAAACCAGCCAGGATAAATATGAATGCAAATGCTACCCCCTTCCACGTATTTGCGATAATAACAATTAACATTGCCAGAGTCGGGCTTGACAACCAACTGTACTGCGGAAGACCCAATTTTTGAAGAGAGATATTTAAGAATCCTACCTGCGGGTTGACCATCCATTTCCAGAGAATTGAGACCGTAACATCATTCAAAACCCATGGCAGCAGAATTATAACTTGAAAAAGTCCCTTGACTGGCACTTTGGTATTGATAAGAAGTGCCAATATTAGCCCAATCAAAAGATGCAAGAATATTGTCCCAGCAACAAAAATCCCACTTTTACCTAGACTTTGAATAAACATGGGATTTCGAATAGTTTGGACAAAGGGTTTCAAATTTGTAATGGAATCCGTGCTCAAATAAAAGGTATATACAATAGGATAGGCTAAGACAAGAACTATCAGCGACAGAGCGGGTAAAAATAGGAAGTAAGCATTTTTGTTCTTTTTAATGGCAGTCCAAGTGCTATTTCGCTTAGACGCGCCATTTTTTTTAGGACCATTAATTTCGGTGTACATTTTATGCCTCTTAATAGATGTCGTTTGCACAATAACTGCCCTCTAATCACGCAATTACAACACCAAAACTTAGACATAAAGCTACAGTGGTCTCCACTGATGGTTAATGACTTTGGGACTGGTAAGGTTTTTCCGGAAACATACAAGTAGTCCCCGGAAATGGGTGTAGCAATAGTCTAAGGAATCTACTTCTTCCTCTCTTTCTTGTCAATTGTCGATACATACTAACCCATGAAATAACAGTTAGTGTGGAACTCAATGAATGAGCCCCACACTAACTACCTCTCAGGTGTTACTAATATGTACTGTTGAATGCCTCTGCAGCTTCAATCAAAGCCTCTTCCGAAGTCTTGACACCCATGATTGCCATCTGGATCGCATTATTTAATCCATCTAACAGCTCCTTGTAATGTGCATGCTGAGGAAACGATGCGCCTGCTTCTTTAATGTAATCACTAATCAGAGGCATATATCCTTTCTTAAAGAAAGCATCATCCAAAGCGGGGTAACTGATAGGGTAATTCCCACCTTGTGTGGCTTTTCCAAGCGCGACTTGACCTTTCGTTCCGGCAAAGGACTCGATAACCTCCCATGCTGCGTCTTTTAATGTGGACTGCTTGGACATTGCCCAGACCCAACCACCAGCATATATCTTATCCTTCCCGTCTTGAGGGATCGGAGTCCTAGTAATACCTACCTTACTCCACTCGGGACTCATCATCAATTTAGGCATTTGCCAAGTCCCCATAGGAGCCTGGGCGTAGACGCCACCTGAAAAACCCAGGAAAAGGTCATCCATGGAGGTTTCCACACCTGGAGGCATCACCTTGTACTTATTTGCCAGATCAACATGGAACTGCAATGCTTTCACACCAGCATCAAGGTGGTAGGTAGCCTTACCATTGACTGGAGGGGTTATCGGTTCTCCCCCAGCGGGTAGAAGAAAATAAAACCATCTCTCAGGAGTCACCAGGGTCTTTGAAGTGATTGTCCCAAAACCCCAAACTTTTTTGCCGTCAACTTCCCTTGTCAAAGGTATTGCGTTAGCGGTGAGTTCTCCCCACGTGCGCGCCACTTCTAGACCTAATTCATCGTGCCAGTCCTTCCTGTAGTAGAACAGTACCGTATCAGTAAAGTATGGGATGCCCATTATTTGGTTACCAAAAGTAACGTCGGCCATAAAGTTGGGAAAGATTTGGGGACGATTATCCCATTTCTGTTCATAGTAATCGTTCAGAGCAGCGAGAGAACCTAAATTTACATGAGTAGCGAGCAAGTGTCGTCGTAGGTGAACAACATCGGGCGGATTCTCTGCTTGAGAAGCGATAGCAAAATTCCTCTCAATAACTTCATGAGAAAGAGCTACATATTCAATTTTTATGTCAGGACGGGTACTTTCAAAATTGGCCAGCATCTGTCTCACGTATTTTGCGCCAGGATCATCAGTAATACTTGGATCCCATGTTCCCCACATGACAACCGTAGTTTTCGCCAGGGAAATAGCAGATAGCGAAAAAAACAACGATACACAAACTAATAGTGAAATAACCATCATACGTTCCTTTTGTCTCATTTGTTGTATCCTCCTTGCTTTGATTTAATATGGTTCCTTTCTCATGAAAGTCCCCAAAGAGAAATATTAATTTATCCTACACTTCTCTTTAGGTAGCTTCCATTCCCAGGCTGAAGTGGCCTACTACCTTTTCACCTCCTTTTCGGCCTTTTATTTTTAGCCTTATTTTCCTCTCAAATTAGCATCTATTAAGCAAAAAGTTACTTCAATATTGTGCAAGTTTCTTCTTCCATAAAAATTACTTCTTAACCTTAAATACTTATGTGCGAGATTTAGAAATTCTTAGTGCTTCACCAGCAGATTGTCGTATTTTTAATTGAACATCTAGCACGACTTCTTTTGGCCTTTTTCTTCTTTTTCTCATTTGCTCAAATAAAAGTCTCCCTGCCGTCTCGCCCAACTGAAAAGAGGGCTGAGCAACGCCAGTTAAAGAAGGACTAACATAACTAAACCAGGGCAGCTCATCAAAGATTGCTAGGCCTATTTCTTCCGGAACACGAATTTCTTTTTCCTTTAGGGCCTGCATAGCCCCCATTCCCAAAAGATTATTGCAGGCAAAGATAACTGTTGGAGGTACGGCTAGAGAAATAAGCTCTAAAGTCAGGAGGTAGCCACTTTCCTTTTTGAAATCTCCAACTTTGATTAAATCATTATCTTCTGCTATAGAGTGCGCCCTTAGTGCTTTTAAATAACCTTCCAATCTTTCTTTACCGGTAGTAGAGTTAAGAGGTCCGGCTATGATTCCGATTCTTTTATGCCCTAAACTTATCAAATGTTCAGTGAGCTTCCTGCTACCTTCTATGTTATTTACTAAAACAACATCCACATTTAGATTTTGTATTTTTTTATCAAGTAAAACAATTGGAATGTTTCGTTCTGTAAGGAATTTTACGTGCTTATTGGTATTTTCTCCGGGAACAATAATTACCCCATCTACTTGTTTATTATAAAACATATCAATTGATTCCTTCTCCTTCTTATTATCGTAATCAGTGTTGGTAACAATAAGGCTATACTTTTTTTCACCTAAATATGTTTCAATTCCCTGTAATATTTCTGAAAAAAAGGGGTTTCTCAAGTCACAGATAATTAAACCAACGGTGCCTGTTTTTCTACTTCTTAGGCTTCTGGCAACTATATTAGGACGATAACCAAGCTCATTTATTACTTTAAGAACTTTTGCTCGGGTTTGTTCAGTAAGGAAACCAGTCTTATTAATTACGTAGGAAACAGTAGTTGTAGAAACTCCAGCTAATTTAGCCACCTCTTTAATAGTTACTGCTTTTCTTCTCATAGTACGTCTTTATTTTGATTTCATTAATCGTTTCATTAATCGTTTCATATTATACTAAATTTAAATCCCATTGTCAACCCCCCCCCAAGAATTTTTTTAGGAAAATTGAAACTAAACCTTGATTCTAAGGATATTTAAGCGAAATCCCTCCGCTATTTCTCACTCACCAAGAAATCTAAACGCTACAAGAGTTTCTCTATAACATATTTATTGGCGGGTGGCGTCGCACCGGCTTGGGAGGCAACCCAGGAGCCTAGTTTGTTTGCAGCTTCACTTATTCTTTCAAGTGAGCTACCTTTTAGATA
>Ga0114922_10005836_pt1 | contig 11320 bp, 4 predicted proteins | sample AartaG_FD_100975 | JGI IMG/M metagenome (GOLD analysis project Ga0114922, IMG submission 100975) | Deep subsurface microbial communities from Aarhus Bay to uncover new lineages of life (NeLLi) - Aarhus_00045 metaG | ecosystem: Environmental > Aquatic > Marine > Oceanic > Sediment | place: Aarhus...
CTGGGTTCGGAAAAAATACTTTCGGTATTCATCGAAGAGGAAATGAAAAGCTCCTATATCGACTATTCGATGTCGGTAATCACTAACAGGGCTCTTCCTGATGTTCGTGACGGTTTAAAACCATCCAACCGCCGGATACTGGTCGCTATGAACGACCTGAATTTAACGCCCGGTCGACCTCATCGCAAATGCGCCAAAATCGCCGGCGATACTTCAGGCAACTATCATCCTCACGGCGAACAGGTCGTTTATCCAACCCTTGTTAGAATGGCACAGGATTTCAACATGCGCTATCCGCTGGTTGATGGGCAGGGCAATTTCGGCTCTATCGATGGCGATTCACCGGCGGCAATGAGATATACCGAAGCAAGGCTCACTTCATTATCGATAGAGATGCTTGCCGATCTTAAAAAAAACACCGTTGATTTTATTCCTAATTACGATGACACTCGTCAGGAGCCGACTGTTTTGCCGGGAAGGTTCCCCGATCTAGTCTGTAACGGTTCATCCGGTATAGCTGTGGGAATGGCCACAAATATACCGCCGCATAATCTATGTGAAACAGTCGATGCACTTATTTATCTTATCGATAATCCCGAAGCGGAGGTTAAAAACCTGCTTCAGTATATCAAGGGTCCTGATTTCCCCACTGGCGGAATTATTTTTGGCCTGGAGGGGATGCGTAACGGATACCTTACTGGCAACGGACGGTTTTATATCAGGGCTAAAGCCAATATAGAAATAGCAAAATCGGGCAAAGAGAGTATTATCATCTCCGAAATACCTTTTCAGGTGAATAAGTCGAATCTGCTTTCGAAGATTGCCGATCTGGTTCGCAATAAGCGCCTAACCGGCATTGCCGATTTGCGCGATGAATCCGATCGTGACGGCATGCGTGTTGTAATCGAACTTAAACGTGACGCTATCCCGGATGTCGCTTTAAATCAGCTTTTCAAGATGACCCAGATGCAATCAGCATTCGGCATGAATATGTTAGCCTTGGTTAACGGCGTACCCAGGGTGTTAAACTTAAAAGATATGCTGCAGAATTTCATCGATCACCGTCATAAAGTGATTGTCCGTCGGACGCAGTTTGATCTTGATGAGACCGAAAAGCGCGCTCATATTCTCGAGGGCTATAAGATAGCGCTCGATAATATCGACGCTGTAATTGCCCTGATTAAGAAATCCAGGTCTCCGGCTGAGGCAAAAGATGGCCTAATGAAAAAATTCAAGTTGTCCGATATTCAGGCTCAGGCTATTCTGGAAATGCGGCTGCAGCGTTTAACGGGCCTGGAACGGCAGAAAATCGAGGACGAATATGAAGCCACGATTAAGCTGATCGCCGAACTCAAGGGAATACTCGAAAACAAAGCCAGAAGAATGTATATAATCAAAACCGAATTGAATGAGCTTAAAAAGAAGTTCGGCGATGAACGTCGGACAGTTATCCTCGAGGATGACATCACGGAGGATTTCTCGATAGAGGATTTGATCGCCGAGGAGGATATGGTAGTGACTATTTCTCATGCCGGGTATATCAAACGTCTGTCGATTTCATCCTATAGAAAACAGTCGCGCGGCACTCGGGGCAAAATCGGCATGGAAACAAAGGAAGAGGATTTTGTCGAACACATGTTTGTAGCTTCAACACACCAGTATATCCTTTTCTTCACGGTGAAAGGCAAGTGTCACTGGCTGAAAGTGCATGAGGTGCCTCAGGGCGGCAGATTGGCTAAGGGCAAACCGGTTGTCAATATGATTGGAATTGGTAGAAATGATAAAATTGCCGCATTTATACCGGTGCGCAACTTCGATGATGACGCTCATATCGTGATGGCAACCATGAAGGGACAGATTAAGAAGACCGAGTTGAGCGCTTTTTCAAATCCTCGCCGTGACGGTATAATCGCCATGAATTTACCCAAAGCCGACCAGGTGGTGGAAGTCGGCTTGACCGACGGCGCCTGTGATATAGTTCTGGCCACTCGCATGGGTCAGGCAATACGTTTCCCCGAGAGTAAAGTCCGCTCGATGGGGCGTAACGCTTATGGCGTTCGCGGCGTTAACTTAAGCAAAGATGATTATCTGATCGGCATGGTAGTTATAAGACGCGAGGGAACCTTGTTGACTGTTACTGAAAACGGCTATGGCAAACGTTCCGCAATTGGCGATTACCGGGTAACTAACCGCGGCGGCAAGGGTGTAATCAATATAAAAACCTCCCAACGAAATGGTCCGGTAGTGGCTATTAAAGAGGTCGTTGATGATGATGAACTATTGTTGATTACCCAAAAAGGAATCATTAACCGTATCTCGATGAGACAGGTCAGAAGCATTGGCCGCAACACCCAGGGTGTTCGTCTGATAGGACTGGACATGAAAGACAAGCTGATAGACGTGGCTCGTATCGCCAATAATAAGGGCAATGGGAACAACAAGAGAGAAATAGATAATAGCGAAGAAAACCATTAAGCTTTTAAGTAAATATTAATATTTTACGGGTATTCTGTTATTAGCATTCTTTTAAAAACGATATTAAAACCAGAAGCCCATGGCCGCTGCAAAAATAAGACCTTTAGATCTGCCTGGTAAAATAGAACCGTTGTTCACAAAGGCTAAATCAAACTTAAAGGGACTGAAATGCAACCCGAACCCTACAGAGAACATTGAATCCCTGCCTCCGCCAATTGAACAGCCTGCGCGAAGCGGCAGAAATTTTGCTGGCTTATATTCCCCGCCCAGAGACAGTCTGGGGGTTGTCGATTGAGATACTCCTGATGTGATAGCCTGTTCCCAGTCAAATGACCATTTTATCTTTTTAAAAGAGGCCGCCGCCCCAATCCTTAATACTACCGGCAGATTTGTAGAAAATGATGAAATTGCGATAGTCGTATCGCTGGATTCAATTAAAGAATCAGACAGCAAACTATCAGTAAGGTTGTCGTAATTAAAATCATTTATGGCAAAGTCCAGTTGAAGGTTTTCAGTATCTTTGTTCCAGCTGATTGAAGAGAGCAGATTTTTCAGTGATACTGAAACAACTACATCGTCATCAAAAACCAGGTAGTTGTCTAATACCATTGCCGCCCCCAGATCTAAGGCAAAACCTGCCCCTCCCATAGCGGTCTGAACGATAAACGTTCCTTCGCTTATCACGCTGGTGTCAGTAGTAGTAAAATTACCTTCGGCTGAAATAATATCAAAATAGGTCAGGCCGCGTAGATAATGGAAAGTTCCGCCAACAGATAGTTCTTTATATCCTAAAAAAGGCCTGATACTTTCGAAAGAAAGTGGATAGCCATATGATAACGAAATATCCACAAAGGCGCAACCCTCGCCGGAAATATCTTCAAAAGTAACTTCAGGTTTAACCGCGTTGCCGAAAAATAACAATTCTATTGGATCCTTGTCGATATTTGCTCTTGATGCGCCAATAGAATGAATATTTAAGGCAAACCTATTATAAGAAATACTTAATGCAGTCGCTTCCGCCAACGCATCAATCCGCATTCCCTTGTCCGGAATTTTCTCCAGAATTGTGTTTTTATCATCGTCAGTAAGATGTTCACCCATATAGTCGTTATAATCTTTCAGGGAGAAACTGTTGTTTCTGACATTAACGCCAATACTGAAAAAGTTAATCGTGAATTTATTATTGTTGCATGACAATCCGAGGTTAGCAGGATTATAACTCGGGGCTTCATAACCAAACGCTAATGCATTATAGGCGCCGCCCATGGCCATAGCCCGTGGATTTGATTCACCGCCCCAGGCGAATAATCGACCAGCCGTTAACACCGCAATAATTATTGATGGCGATATGATTTTCATTAAATTAGATTTCATTTTAGCCGCCTCCATCGCTTATCTCCTATTCATCTTCCCAGAGATGTTCACCGGCTCTTACCATAAGCCTTGCATCTGCTTTTATTTTAATATAATCGGAACCGCGAAATATACTTCCGCTTGTCGGAAGTAATTCGACTTTTGGCGCCACATAGATTGTTTCATTATCAAATACCAGTATCTCATTACTATCAAGGGAATCCTCGAAAACAGAGATGACGGCTTCAGATATGTAGCCCTGGCTGTCTGTCTGACCGCTTTCTAAAGTGAAAGGTCCTATGACAACAGCATCTGAGCCGTCATCGAAAATAGTTGAGTCATTTATTGTGCTGCTTATGTAAATTGCAACTCTCGTACCTACAGGCAGATAATTTGTCAATTCTATATCGATTTTGGCATACACAAAAGTCTCCTCAAAATCCGGTAAATCTTCCGAGTTGACATCGGTTTCGTTAATTTCTACTTCAATATCAACAGTATCGTTTATGGCAAACGCTAAAGGAGAGTAAATTTCAATCTCGCTAAATATATAATCCGTGGAAGCTATAGTAATCGATTGGATGTCAGGATTAAAAACAATCGAACCGGTTACAGTAACTTCTGTCGGTGGAGGATTTAAAAAGGACCTCGTGACAATTGAATCTATATGTATCACGGTTATCTTCGGCGGGTCGGGGATGGCGGCTTTACCATATATTGTATCCTGAACAACGATTTGACTATCGGTATCGGCAGTGATTAAAAAGTCGATGTAGGCCCTGGCGTTACTATTGTTAAAAACCCTTAAATCTATCGTGGCATGAGTGAGCTGCGCATCCTCAAGCCCCTGGGGAACCTTAATTTCTTGAACTGTCGGTTCTAATATTACATCATCAGGTTTAATAATTCCGATCGCCGAAGAAAAACTTATCTGGGAGAGAGAAGCCGTCACAATTAAAGAGTCAGCGCTGTTGACAACTATCTGATTTGGCGCTGTGGAATCAATAATTGCATGAATATTGAGGTTTACATACTGTGAATCGGTTCCTTCCGGTTTTATTACATAATCCCCTAAAACAACTTGCTCATTTAAAGTACTTAGACTGTCAACTATATAGTCCATAGTTAAAGTGTCATCGCCTATAGTAAATTGAGGTAAATTAATATGTAAACTGCATGAAAGGTTTGTTCTGTTGATAATATTAAGGGTTAATCTTCCGGTATCAATTACCGCTTCTTCGATAAAAAGTTCTTCAAAAGTCGTGTCTTCTAATGCGATTTCGCCGCCAAAAGTATATTCAATACGAGGGACTTCAGTCTGAGCCCTTGTTACGGTTATGCCGTCGGGAAATGAGCATATAATGTTTAAACTATTACTCCCGCCCTCTATTGGTTGAGGTAAAACCCTTTCGGATATTAGCAGGGTCAGGCAGTTTGTCAGGCTATCCCCCAAAAGATCAAGACTATCCGTTTTTGTTTCACCCTGGTCCAATCCATTATCGAAAGTTACAATACCCAATGATGAAGTGGTATCACTGGCGTTAAAAACAGCAATTGCAAGCGAATCTAAATCGAAACCCAAGTCATTGGTTATCTGAATTTGCAATAAACCCTGATCGATATATACCCAGGTAAATTCATGAAACTCGGGCAAATTATGATATGAAAACAATGATGTATCAACAGGTATAGAATCGGCCAAGACCGGTATTCCCAGATTCTCTATATCCAAATCTAACAATTGAGGCTCTATTACCTCGATGGTTACCGCTCCCAGAGTAGTGTCAAATGATTCAGTAGTTTGAATATTGTAGTTCAGATTATCGCCAACAAAGGTTGTATCAATACTTTCGGTGATTATAAAAACCGGATTGCCAAGGCTGTCGAAAGTTATATCTTCCTCATCCAATTCATCAATAAGATAATCGATAGATTCAGTGGATGAGATCAATGGCAAATCCCAGGTGGTTTCCCAGGTTGGCATTTCCGGTTTTTTAACAGTGCATCCTGATAGATATGTTAACAGGCATAATGAAAAAATACCGATAAGAATGTTATTTGATAATTTCATTGAACCTCCCGATATTAAGAAGAATTAAATTGGAATTGTAATTAGGCCATAAAAAAAAGATATAGCCTACCCTCATGATAGTTTAAATTATATTGTGGGACAACGTATGTCAATATTTATTATACTTTTTAAGAAAGTTGGAAACAAAGGGAAAAGCAACAAAACATGTCAATTTTGTAAAATTCACTTTGCAGTTAATCTTCAAATGAGTTAAAGCAGGAAAAAATCAAATTAAAAATATGACAAACAATCTTTTCCTGCACAGTCTATCCGTTTTAAGACCTTTTCTTTCAGTGTTCCTGACTTGAAATTTTAACTAACAGGCAATAATATAACATGTTATGAGCAGAGTTAAAAACTGCTTGACAAATTAGCAGTATTAATTATTTTACTTTTAGAAGAAATAATTTTTAAAAATAAAAGTACTTGAAGTTTATAAAGCAGATAGGAGGTGTAATTCGGAAAAAATTTTATTGAATAAATTTAATGTAATAGAAGTTAACATTTAGTATTAAGGAGTAAATATATGAAATTTAATGCCAATTTATTAGCTACTTTAGCCGTTTTGGTATTATTTGCTTTTTCTTTCGCGATTGCTGATGATATCGCTCTCAAATCCGCCCCATACAAAATAGTTAATAAGAAGTACCAACCTCAGGATATGGTTCTGGTCGACTTCCTGGCTGAAGGTTTTGAAACATGGTTCCCGGCCGGTTGGGAACGCATTATTACCAATGGCGGCTACACCTGGTTCCAGTCAAGTTATAGTCCTCAGGAAGGCAATTATAACGCCGAAATCGTATACGATCCCGCCCTGGTTCCTCAGGATGAGTGGATGATTTCCCCGGTAATCGATCTCTCGGCGGCCAATCAGGGCCTCGAGCTTAAATTCTGGTTCTTGACCAGCTACTACTGGCATGTCAACCCCTATGATAATGGCGATATGATCATAGTAGTATCGATCAATGGCGGCGACACCTGGTCGGAGCCATTGTGGACAGAAGATGATTATGGCCCATTCCAAAACTGGACCTGGTATGAAGTCATATTGGACTTTGATGACTATGTAGGCGAATCCAATTTCAAGGTTGCCCTGGTATATCAGGGTGTCGATGGCGCCCAGGCCGATTTTGATGCTGTTCTGCTAACCGATGGCTACCAGCCGCTCGATCACGATGTTGCGGCTGTGGAAATTATCGCTCCGGTTGGCGCTGGTGATGCCGGCGTACCGGTTACTCCGGAAGCTACTTTCGGCAACTTCGGCGGCAATACCGAGAATTTGACCGCCAATATGGCCATCAGCCTGGATGGTTCTGATGTCTATAATGAAGACGTTGAGATAACCGATTTGGCCGGATTTGGCGCTACTGAAACTGTCACATTCCCGGAATTCACTCCGGCTGAAGGCGCTTACGTTGTTACAGCAACAGCCGAGTTGGAAGGCGATCAGAATGAGGCTAATAACTCAATTGATGCCAATTATAACACCATGCCGATTGCCGGCTACTTCATTGACTTTGAAAGCGGCGACGGTGACTTCACGTTTACGAACGACTGGCAGCATGGAGCCCCTTCAACCGGTCCCGGCAGCGCCTGGTCGGGCGATAACCTCGTTGGTACGCTGATCAATGGCCAATACACCATGGGCCCGCTTCTGTCAGAATTAACTAGCCCGGAAATTGCTATTGGCGATGAGCCTATTTTGACTTTCTACCACTGGTACACGACTGAAAATACTTATGATGGCGGTAATGTGAAGATTTCAACAGATGGCGGCAGCACTTGGCAATTGATCACCCCTGAGGGCGGTTATGATGGTGCGCTTTCTACCGACTTTCAAAATCCGATTGGCGGCGAACAGGCCTTCTATGGCAGCAATGGTTTCTGGCAGATGGAGACATTTGACCTTTCCGCATACGCCGACCAGACGGTTCGGGTTAAATTCGATTATGGTTCGGACAGGTCGATTATAACCGGCGACGGTTGGTATATCGATGATATTTTTATTGAGTTCTACACCACCGGTATCGATGATAATGCGACTTTACCGAATACCTTCAAACTCGAGCAGAACTATCCCAACCCGTTTAATGCCTTGACTCAAATCAACTTCACTCTTCCAAGAGCGGCTGATATCGACCTTAGCGTTTACAATATGCTCGGTCAGAAAGTTGCCGCTTTGGCTTCTGGTATGATGGATGCCGGTTATCATTCGGTAAACTGGAACGCCTCTGATGTTACCTCCGGTATCTACTTCTATAGGCTGACTGCCGGTGATAACTGTGAAGTTCGCAAGATGACGCTGCTTAAATAAGATTATACTATGCTTACACAAAAGGCCCTCGCTATGGGGGCCTTTTTTTATCATTTGAATAAATAACAGTCTTTAAACCCAGATTTTGCGGTTAAAGAATTGTAAGATGGATAAAGTAAATCAAGCAGCTCACTAATATAGAATTATCAAACAGGCTTAAAGAAATAATGATAACAAAAAAGTTGCAGTAGGGGCGTATAGCGATATCCATACGGATCCGTTTAGGACGGCCCTACGCGTTGTGTTACAATAAGTTGCTTGTTATTTTTGATTGTTCAACCGCAAAATCCGGGTTAATTTGATATTGAAAATACAATTTATCTTACAGAAGAAACAAAACTACAGCGTTATCATTTCAACAATATCATTTTTCTTGTATCGATATAATTACCAGCTTGAATACTGTAGAAATATATGCCCGATACAAAGGAGCCGGCATTCCAGGCCACCTGATAACAGCCTGCTGGTTGTTTGACATTCACCAGCGTTTGAACCTCCCTGCCAAGCAGGTCATATACCTTAAGAATTACAAACTGCGGTTCCGATAATGAATAAGCGATTGTTGTCATGTTATTGAATGGGTTGGGATAGGCCGAATGTAATGAAATCGTTGAAGGCGCCTGAGCGATGCTTCCGGCAATTTTGGTAATGCCGGTGTTAGTGAATATATAGGTGGCCCCGTCCCAGTTGGAGACTGCCATATCCTTGTGAGGAGAAGAACGATACCGGATATTGACGCTATCAACAGGCGCAGCGTTAAGTGATACCCAGCCGTTTTTTAGATGACAGCAGTATTCGGTTTGCAGAAGATATTGTCCATCAACCATAATATATTCAATACCTTGAAGGCTCCGGTTGCCTAAGTAGAACAACCGTTGTTGACCGTTGCCAGGGAAAGTCTCCGAGGCGGTTATCTCGGCGCCGTTATCAACATCGCCAAAATCGATGTTTTCGACAACCAATTGAAAATCAGGGCTGGAAATCCAATCGGGGCTGTTACTGAATACTCCGGAATCATTAAGGTAAATATAAATCAAACCGAACCAGCGACCGGTTACAAGATCGTAATCGCCGTCGTTATCCACGTCGGAAAAAACCGCTTCAGAGCCATAACCGGACGATGACGAAAACCAATCCGCGTATGTATGAAGCATACCGTTTTCAGAATAATAAATTACAAATCGGCCCGAACCGTTATGCTGGGTATTATAGGCAACGCCCAGATCCAGATAGCCGTCGCCGTTTAGGTCGGCGAAATCAAAGGAGTTCCCATTATCAATAATAGTTGACTGCCAAGCCGGTGTTGTCTCGATGGAATCGCCATAATTATAATAGATTTTTACCGGTCCGCCGGAGGTAAGAAAAGCCACATCCAGATCGTCATCGTCATCAATATCCACAAATTGAACATCATAGCTGGCATCGTAGTCATCCGAAACCCAACCAGGATCAGTCTGTAAAAGGCCGTCTATATTATAATAAATAAGATTCTGTTCATGTACGTTATGATAGGCTTCCCCGGTGGCAACAGCTAAATCAAGGTCGCCGTCGCTATCGGCATCGCCAAATGATGCCCTGAAGGAATAGATCGAATCGCTGGTTTCCCAGGAGGGGTATGTTTCAAGAATACCGTTATCATTGTAATATACCTGTACTGTTGCCGGTTCCCAACCCGGGGAAATGTAATTAGCCACCATTAATTCCGGATAGCCATCGCCGTTAATATCTCCAAACTCGCAGTGGCCGGATAATCTCTCATCATCAGAAATCCAGGAAGCGGCATTGGGTAAAACGCCGTCTTGATTTATATAAATATAATTCGGCGCTAAAGCCATATCATTGCCGTTTGATACCGCCAGGTCGATAAAGCCGTCGGCATTGATATCATCAAAGGCACAGCCAGTGCCGTAATCCGAATCCTCAACCGATAACCAATCGGGTTGAGTTTCGTATGGAACCTGGCTGAATGCAGTAACAATGGAAAATATAACTATAAACATTGTTGGAATTTTAACCAATTTCATAACTAACATCCATATTATGAAAGCATTAATCGCCAATTACAAATATAATAATTTTATTTAGATTAACAAGCATTATTTACAACAAGAAATGCAGGATTTTGTCTGAAAAGGATGTACCGGATTCAGAAGAGTAATTAATGTATCGATGCCGCGGTTTTTACGCCAATACTCTTTCCAACTCTTCCCTTATAGCTCGGGCAATAACTTTCATTGTCAGCGGTTTTCTTATAAATGAGCCGGCGCCGAGTTTCATGGCTAAATTGACTCGTTCGGTCTCAGCGTATCCCGAGACGATTATTGCTTTTTGTTCCGGATTGATTTCAAGCGCCCGCTGATATGTCTCAGCGCCATCAATGCCATTGGGCATAATCATATCCAGAACTAACAAATCCTGAGGATTTTCCTTTAGATATTCAATAGCCCTTTCGCCGCGCTCTACGGCAGTTACTTCATATCCTAGCTTTGCCAGAAGATTAAGAGCCACTTCCCTCTGCAATGTATCGTCATCCACGACAAGAATGCTCTCAGCGCCGCCGATGATTTTATCTGATGTTGCCATTTCGACTGATTCCCGTGTAATAGGGAAATAGAGGTAGAATGAAGTTCCCTGTCCCGGTTTCGTTTGGATATCGATATAGCCGCCATGATCTTCAATTACAGCATTGACAACGCTTAAGCCCAACCCCGAACCTCTGCGTCTATCGGAGGTTTTGGTGGTATAAAATGGATCAAATATTTTGGGTAGAACGTCTTCTGGGATACCGCAACCTGTGTCGGTGATGGTAACTTTAACATATTCGCCTTTGGGGACACGCCCAAACTTTCCGGAAACTTCATCAACATAATAGTTTTCGGTTTTAATGAATAGATATCCTTTATTCTGCATTGCATCCCGGGCATTGCTAATCAAATTTGAAATCACGCGTAAGATTTGCGACGATCCGGCTTTAATATTCATCAGGTTTTGGTCTAAATCGGTTTCGATATAAAGAGTGGTTGACAGTTGTTCAACCTGGTCAAGAGCTTGAGTGATTATATCATTCAAGCTTATGATTTCCAGAGTATAATGTCCTCTTCTGCTTA
>Ga0114922_10005837_pt1 | contig 11320 bp, 10 predicted proteins | sample AartaG_FD_100975 | JGI IMG/M metagenome (GOLD analysis project Ga0114922, IMG submission 100975) | Deep subsurface microbial communities from Aarhus Bay to uncover new lineages of life (NeLLi) - Aarhus_00045 metaG | ecosystem: Environmental > Aquatic > Marine > Oceanic > Sediment | place...
CAGGACTAACCGGATATGTCAGACGGCTCCCAACCGTCTGGACGGGAAAATCGGAAGATCAGCGGATGCCCTCTAGGTGAACCACACACCTAACCCTTTTCTCTTCTTTGTCCAGCGAATAACACCGTTCTGGTAACAGTGTGGACAACTTCAAAGGACGTGGTCCGATCCAAACCATTAACTAAGGGAGGCTGCCTATGTGCGGCATCGTTGGCTATGTCGGAGGACGCGATGCGACACCGATCATTTTAAATGGCCTGAAGCGTCTGGAGTACCGTGGGTATGACTCAGCGGGATTAGCCGTTGTGGAAGGCAATAAGATCGTTATCCGAAGAGACGCGGGAAAACTAGAACGTCTTGAAGCTCTGGTGGCAAGTGATCCTGTAAGTGGTCAGATTGGAATTGGCCACACTCGTTGGGCAACTCACGGAGAGCCGAGCGCACGCAATGCTCATCCTCATATCGGCTCATCAGGGCGAGTAGTCATAGTTCATAACGGCATTGTTGAGAATTACCTCACATTGCGTGATGAGCTGGGCTCAGAAGGTGTAACTTTCAACTCGGAGACAGACACCGAAATCATCGTCCATCTCGTCGAGCGTTATCTGGCGATGGATCATGATCTCTCTGAGGCTGCGCGCAGAGCGATCGCGCACCTACGTGGAGCTCATGGCATTGTTCTGCTTTCATTAGATGAGCCGGATAAGATCGTCGCAGCCCGGGTTGGCAATGCAGGGGGCATTGTTATTGGAATTGGCGAGGAAGAGATGTTTATCGCTTCCGATATACCTGCGATTCTCGAACATACACGCCAGATGGCATTTCTCGAATCGGGACAAATGGCGATTGTCACTGCAGATGGCTTTGACGCACAAACGATCAATGGCGAGGCGGTGGAGGTTGAAGCGCAAAATGTGCCCTGGGATCCTGTCTCTGCTGAAAAAGGTGAATACAAGCACTTCATGCTAAAGGAAATTTATGAGCAAGTACGCTCCACCACAGATACGATTGCCGGACGGGTGGATTTTGATGAAGCCCGTATCATCCTGCCGCAGTTAAACCTGGATGAAGCTTCAGCAAAGGCGATAGAGAAACTCGTCATTACGGCTTGCGGCACGGCAGCCCATGCTGGAATGGTGGGACGTCACCTGATTGAGCGGATTGCTCGCATACCTGTCCAGGTGGACATCGCCTCCGAGTTCCGGTACCAAGAACCCCTGGTCGATGAGAACACTGTGGTTTTAGCCATCAGTCAATCCGGTGAAACAGCCGATACGTTAGCAGCCATGCATGAGGCGCGTGAACGTGGAGCGAAGATTTGGAGCATAGTTAATGCCATTGGGTCTCAGGCCATGCGAATCGCGGATGGTTATGTCAGCATGCAAGTTGGGCCAGAAATTGGCGTGGCATCCACCAAGGCCTTCACGGCCCCATTAATTGATCTCTACATGTTGGCAATTCTGCTGGGCGATCTTAGGGGAACCCTTCCCAATGACCAGAGGCAGAGTCTTGTACGCGATCTCAGGCTGATCCCTGATCTGGTCGGACAATGCCTTGATCGTGCAGGGGAGGCGGAAAAGATCGCCTGGGAGATCAAAGATGTAGCCCATTGCCTCTATCTTGGACGTGGGATCAATATGCCCATCGCCTATGAGGGTGCCCTAAAGTTGAAGGAGATCTCGTATATCCATGCGGAGGCCTATCCCGCCGGGGAGATGAAACACGGCCCAATTGCATTGATTGATGAAGAAATGCCGATCATTGCGATCGCACCAAAGGATCCCTGGTATGAAAAAATGATCAGTCAGATCGAGCAGGCGAAAGCACGTGGGGGGGTTGTAATTGCTGTTGCAACCGATGGTGACGAGCTCATGCCCACGCTCGCCGATTATATTCTCTGGATCCCTGATACACCCTGGATGTTGAGCCCGGTAACGGCAATCCTGCCTTTGCAATTGCTGGCGTATCACACAGCCGTATTAAGAGGGGCAGACGTCGATCAACCAAGAAACCTGGCTAAGAGTGTTACGGTGGAATAGATTGTTCAAGCACTTGGAAGAATGAATTTAGTGTGATGCGTTGGCGGCAAGTAAGATACTGTCGCCAACGTTCGCGTTTACATGGTCCGCCACCAGGTCACATTTAACCTTCAAGAGGAAAAATATCTCGCGTTTCGCATGAATAAGCGCTTCGAAGTTCCCCATGCCCTTACTGATAACAATAGGTGCGCTCGCAAAGAGCGATTGAACTTCGGGGCTGCAATCTTCAAGAACTGTTCCAGCATGGTCCGACCCCGATGAGAGTATTGATGCAACCGTATCCAGGCCTGCCTCGTAAGCATCTGCTTCGGTCGCATCATTGATAACCGGTGCGCCGCGCACTAGATATACCGTTGGTAATCCGATTGTTTCGATGAGAAGACGATCCAGTACTGTCTCACCTGCATTGTCACCTAGGTAAAGCAATGAATCTGATTCGGCAATCCGTTGCTGAAGAAGCGGGAGATGATTGATGGCAAGGGGTCGTTCGAGCGCTGTGTCAATCTCATGATGTAAATCCATTTGATGGGGTAAACCGAAGTCAATCACGTTTCCTGCGATGGCATAACGTGCTGCCAGATCTATGGGATCATCTGCTGATTCGACTTTCTCTTTCAAGCGCGGATATATTGTGAGGACTTCTTGCGTGCTTTTTTGTTTAATAGCCAGGAACGGATCAGGGTTCCCTGCGACATCATAGATTTTCGCATAGACATCACGATGAACTCCAAGAATTTCCCCAGATTTGAAGGCTTCCTCGAGCATACATCTTATTTCATTCAGTAAAGGGGCACGCTTTTCGGTGTCTTGAATCAGCCGTGTAGCAAGTCGTGTGGTTTGTTCCAGTAAACAATCATGACAAGCATCGCCAAGGAATTTTGTGTTTGATGAGGGCATGAAGAAATTTTTCCTTTTTGATAGTTGAACGCGGTGAGGTAAAGATTATTGCATGTAATTCTATGAATTGATACCGATCATGTACCAATTTCTGACAGCGCAGATTCTATTTGTTGCTGTAGGGTATCGGGAGATTGTGTGGGAAGCTGGCAGCTAAACCCCTGGCACAGGAAAGCCGTTGGCTTCGAAACTTGATCTCGTGCCCTCAACAATTGGGGTGCATTTGCCTCCCCTGGATCACCAGCAGCGCGAACAAGCCGGGGTAAATACGCTTGGTCCGAAACCTTGCGTAAGGCTATGAAGTCAACGTTCTCTATATCACCTGAGATAGCGAGTTGAAGTTGTGGCCCTATGGCGAATTCAAGAGCGTTCAGCCATCCAGCGAAAGCCGTGGGATGCCTCCCTGCAGTTTCTTGCATCGAAGATAGCGCTTTCAATGCGGGTTCGGTCCAGGGTTCCACCTGATCGAGTGCTGCGAGTAACAAGAATAGCGATACGGCCATAGTGTTGCCACTTGGGGTAGGTGAATCCTGAATAGTCTTTGGCCGGGTGATCAACGCCTCATGATCATCCCGTGTATCGAAAAAACCACCCTGTTCGTCGCTAAAATGCTGAAGTATTTCCGATGCATGCACTCGTGCTGCGGTGAGCCATTTTGTATTGAAGTCAACCTGGTAGAGAGCCACAAAACCAAGCCCAAGCGCTGCATGATCTTCAAGATAGGCAGTGTAACGTGCTTCTCCGTTTCTCCATGAACGGTGAAGTTTGCCATCCACTGTTAACTCGGTAAGTGCAAACTCTGCAAGCTCTTGAGCCAATGTCAGAACATCAGATCTAGCAAGTACGCGTGCAGCCTCCGCTAAGGTGATAAGAACGAGTCCGTTCCATGCTGTGATGATCTTGTCATCCGTCGCTGGACGAGTACGTTTTGCACGCTCCTTGAGCAATGCATTGCGTAAATCAAGAATGAGTGCACGTGCTTCATCTTCATCGATCCCAAATTCATTAGAGAGGCCCACAAGTGCGAGGGGTTGGGAGAGTACATTACTTCCTTCAAAATTGCCGTCCTTGGTCACCCCGAAAGCCTTAGCGGCGAATTCAGGATAAGGAGAATGGGAGCAAATGTTATTAAGTTCTTCCAATTCCCAGACGTAAAAGGTGCCCTCTTCACCTTCAGAATCCGCATCGAGCGAGGAATAATAACCCCCTTTCTTATGCTTCAGCTCTCGCGTCAAAAAGGTAATTAACCGCTCAACTACCTCGAGGGATTGTTGTTCCTGTGTGATTTGCCAATGATGTAGGTAGGCTCGAAGAAGGAGGGCATTGTCATAGAGCATCTTCTCAAAATGAGGAATCAGCCATTGAGAGTCGACCGAATAGCGATGAAAGCCTCCACCAATTTGATCGTGAATCCCACCACGTCGCATATGTCCTAATACATGTGAAGCCATATCCAGAGCGAGTTGATCCTTCAGCCGGTGATACCGCAGGAACAGAACTTCGATCGCGCTGCTGGCAGGGAATTTGGGCGCGCCACCCCAACCACCATCATGCCAATCATATTCGTTAAAAAGCGTCTTAGCAGCTTGATCGAGGATCGTTTGATCTATGGAAAGATCATCATTGGAGTGTGCGCTGGGATGATGGAGGTGTTGTGTAAGCTCTTCACCACTCTTCAGTACACTTTCTCGATTATCCTCCCACTGCTCATGCAAGTACTGAAGAACCTCCAGAAAAGAGGGCATGTTGTAGCGTCGGGTAGGGGGGAAGTAGGTGCCGCCATAGAATGGCTTTCCTTCCGGGGTGAGAAACACGGAAAGCGGCCACCCACCTCTCCCTGTAATTGCGATTACCGCGTTCATATAGATACTGTCGACATCGGGTCGCTCTTCTCGATCTACCTTGATATTGACAAAGTACTTATTCATCAATGCTGCGGTTGGAGCATCTTCGAAGGATTCATGCGCCATAACATGGCACCAGTGGCACGCCGAATAGCCAACACTTAAGAAAATAGGTTTGTCCATCCGCTTAGCGAGATCAAGCGCTTCCGGACCCCATGGATACCAGTCCACAGGATTTTCGGCATGCTGCAGTAAATAAGGGGAAGCTTCATGTTGAAGTCCATTAGGCATTTTTTGTTCCTTGGTCCGATCTTCACCGTGAGCTACATTGAGATCTACCCCGTTGTGCGAGGGATAAAGGCCTTTCTAAAATTGGAGCATGCTCATTAGGTTCCGGGTGGTACAATCGCTGGCATGCACGGAAAGACAACGCCGATGTTACTTCGCTGGCTGCCCTCTGTGATCCTCATGGGCGTAATTTTCATTTTATCAGGCCAGCCCGCGAGTCGGTTGCCGGTGTTTGGCGAGTATGACTTACTGATTAAGAAACTGGGTCATGCGACAGGTTACGCCATGCTCGGACTGGCATACTACTTTGCCCTACCGCCAAGGTTGAAGGTGGGTTACCGCTGGATACTTGCGTTACTTATGGCGATCTTATTTGCGTTGAGTGATGAATTCCACCAGTCGTTCATCGAGGGGCGTAATTCCAGTACATCAGATGTGATGATTGATACTGCGGGTGCTGCGTTCGCACTCACCATTGCGGGCTACTTTTCTTCGAACTCCAATTCGAAGTCCATTTCCTGATCTGCCTGCCACTCGCTCCCTGGCGTAATCTCAATATCCCCGAATTGCTCTTCTTGTATGGCTTCGACCTGGTTCTGTTTAACTAACTCAAGTACAGCCAAAAATGAAATCACGATCTCTAAGCGTGAGCGGGCCGTATGCACCATATTCCGGAATGATAGGCGACCTATCGATCGCAAGGATTGTACGATGGCGATAATCTTATCCCGCAAGCGGACTTTTGGAATGGTGACCGATTGCTGCATTGAAGGGGTATCGGGGATGTTTGCCAAAACGTCCATCATCGCGTTGTGTAAATCATCCAAGGTGATCTCGCTCAGATCGAGCTTCGGTTCAATCTCGGGTGGAGGGGTAGATAATCGCAAATACGATCGTAAGCCTACCTCCTCCCGTTTTGAGAGCATGATAGCGACCTGCTTGTATTTCTTATATGCGACGAGTTGACGTGCGAGTGCATCACCGGGATCTTCCTCGCCGGGTTCACGAGCGGGAGGTCGGGGAAGCAATGTTTCGGATTTTATCTGAATAAGCCGGGCGGCGATGATTAAAAAGGAGGCCAGATCTTCAATCTCGCGCTCCTGGACATGGCGAAGGTACTCCAGATATTGATCCGTCACCTGGGCTAATGATATTTTTGTGATGTCCAGCTCGGAACGTTCGATGAGATCCAGAAGAAGGTCCATTGGACCCTCGTATACTGGAAGTTGGATCGTGTAGCTGGGATTCGAGGACATAGCTAAAGGATAATGATCAGGCTGATGATAGCAACGATGAGGAGGAAAACGCCGGAACCGATCGCGGCATACTTCAAGATTGTCCGATCGCGTAGATGTTGCTCGGTGGCGGCTTCGCGTTCGGATTGCATGCGGCGCTGATCGACATCCTTGAAGTGACTCATACGTGCTTTGGAGTGTTGCTCCGCGCGCGCTTTGATTTCATTAGCCTGGCCTTTGAGTTGTTCAAGACGATGAGAACCGAAGCCAGCGAGTTGGCGGCTCATGACCGCACCGAATACTGTTAGCGGTTCGCCACATACGCTGCAATGTTCCAGGGTAACGCTATTTGCACGCTTGCAGGCAGGACAAATAAGTTGCCCATTGATGATCCTGGCATGGCAAAATTGACATTCAAGCAAATCTGGTTGAATGCTTACAAGCTGAGGTTGAGAACAAACAGGACAATTTCCAGCTGCCATACGTATCCTCCATAGCTAAGAGATTATAACATCGCGGTAAGTTCCGAATTGGAATAGAGATTGGCTCAGACTCTGTTTCCACCATTATCAAGCGATATAATACTCACTAGTCACTAAGGAGTGGATTATGCAAAGCGAGCCGATCAAAGTCACTGACGAAGCTTTCGAATCGACGATCATTCAATCCGATTTACCCGTCGTTGTTGATTTCTGGGCTCCCTGGTGTGGCCCTTGTAAGATGGTCACCCCCATTCTTGAGAAGTTCGCTCAAGAATATGCGGGCAAAGTGATCATCGCGAAAGTTAATACGGATGAGGATCCCCAGTGGGCTGGTCAATTTGGAGTGCAAGGTATTCCAACGATGCTGTTCTTTTCTGGTGGGAAAGTTGTCCATCAACAGGTTGGCGCAGTGCCAGAACCCTATCTGCGAGATATGTTTGACACATTTCTTGAGACTGCTTCATCAGCTGAGTAATCCATCTGGGGTTTTAATAAACCAGACTGTCCGTAAGAGAAAATCGGGAGCAAACCTCGCTCCCGATTTTTGTAGAGTCCCATTGACTATTCGTTTGAATCTTTTCTTGAGTGACTTTTCGCACCCCAGATCAAACCCTCTATCTTTCGAAGTACACGGCGGATAAAGGATCGTATGCGGCTGTACCAACGGATCCATCGACGACGTCGTTGGATACGTCGAGTGGGTTTCTCCACAGGTTCGATCCACTGCATGGCGAGTGCACCCCAGGTAAGACCAGCACCAAATCCAACCAAAACCAGATGATCACCATCGTGTATCCGTCCATCATCCATCGCTTCAAAGAAGGCGAGGGGGATCGAAGCTGTTGATGTGTTTCCATAGCGGTTCACATTCAGTATGAATCGATCCATGGGCATGCGTAACCCGCGTGCAGCGGATTCGATGATACGCTTATTTGCCTGGTGTGGAATGATTAATTGAATATCTTCAAGCTGAAGGCCAGCTTCTTCGACCGCCTCACGAGTAGCCGAAGCCATGACACGAGTGGCGAATCGGAATACCTCTCGTCCTTTCATCTGAATTGTATGCTGCTTGCGGTCGACTGTTTCGTGTGAGGCGGGCAACTTACTTCCTCCAGCGGGTAAGCTGAGGAGGTCTGCTCCAGATCCATCCGATCGCATGATGCACGAGAGGATCCCCCCTGGTTTATCCGAGGCTTGTAAGACAAAGGCTCCAGCACCATCACCAAAGAGGATGCAGGTACTACGATCATCCCAATTTACGTAGCGAGATAAAGTTTCCGATCCTATGACGAGCGCGTTTTCGATCGAGCCGGTACGGATTGCCTGTGCTGCCATGTTCAGGGCGTAGATAAATCCTGTGCAAGCAGCAGAGAGATCAAATGCGCCAGCGCGAATTGCACCGATCTCATCTTGGACCAAACTGGCAGTAGACGGGAATATATGCTCAGGAGTTGATGTGGCTAGAATGATGAGATCTAGGTCATGCGCTTCTATATTCGTCGGTTCGAGAGCTCGGCAGGCGGCTTGAGATGCCAGACTGGCAGTTGTTTCACCAGGACCAGCGATATAACGTTGTTCTATGCCCGTGCGAGATATGATCCATTCATCAGAGGTATCAACAAACTGGGTTAATTCCTCATTGGAGAGGATCCGTTCCGGAGTCGCAATCCCCCAACCGGTAACATGTGCATATCGATCCATGAAATTAAACCTAACCTTCAAACTCCCTAAAGATCAGGGAAGCATTATGACCACCGAATCCGAATGAATTCGTCATCGCAATTTTGATTTGAGTTGAACGAGCTTCATTAGGGACGTAATCGAGATCACACGCCGGGTCAGGGTGCTGATAGTTGATCGTTGGAGGGAGGGCGTCATCTCGAATTGCTAGAAGACAAAAGATCGACTCGAGTGCACCTGCAGCGCCAAGCAGATGCCCGGTCATCGATTTCGTTGAGGAAATGGGTACTTTGTAGGCATAATCACCAAACACAGATTTGATCGCTGCTGTTTCGCTTACGTCGTTCAATTTTGTACTGGTTCCATGCGCATTGATATAGTCCACAGCATTGGGTTCTAATTCTGCATTTGCGAGTACATTACGCATACAAATCCCTGCACCAGCGCCATTTTCCGCTGGTGCTGAGATGTGATAGGCATCATTCGTGGCGTTGTATCCAACAACTTCCCCAAAGATCTGAGCACTTCGTGCACTTGCATGTTCATATGATTCAAGAATGAGTATCGCAGCGCCTTCACCCATCACAAAACCATCACGGTCGGCATCAAACGGACGGGAGGCTCCCTGAGGATCTTCATTACGGGTTGATACCGCTCCCATTGAATTAAAACCCGCCAGAGCGATGGGGACGATAGCGGATTCGGCTCCGCCTGCAATGATCACATCCGCCGTTCCGCGTCGGATCATCTCGGTGGCTTCGCCGATGGCATTTGCACTCGAGGCACAGGCCGTCACGATCGTCATATTTGGTCCGCGTGCTCCATATGTGATGGCGATATACCCGGGGGCAGTATCAGGGAGCATCATAGGTACCATATGCGGGCTCACGCGACGAGCTCCCTTTTCAAGATAGCTCTCCTGCTCCCGAATAAGCGTGCCAATACCTCCGATGCCACTCCCTATGATGACACCGATGCGATCACGATTCGAATCGTCAATCACCAAGGCAGAATCTTGGAGGGCTTGTTCTGTCGCAACTACGGCAAACTGGGTGAATCGATCCATGCGACGAGACAATCGCCTTCCCAGAGCAGCATCAGGATCAAAACCCTTCACTTCTGCGGCGATGGTTGTCTTAAAATCAGTCGTATCAAAGCGGGTGATGGGCGCTACGCCGGATGTACCATTGAGGACTAAGCGCCAAGTTTCCTCAACTGTCAACCCTAATGGACTCACACATCCTAGCCCGGTCACCACGACTCGCACTCGAGCCACTGTTACCTCCCTTGGTCGTATGTTACCCCTTCGACGTTATAACACGCCTTCCTGGAATTGGATGCGCTGCAGGAAATTATCCCTGTGCTAGAATTCGTCCTGGTAGTACAAGTGCACCTGAGTGGGTTTAGTTAGCGAAGGAAGCCGGGAAAAGTAGACAAATGTTACTGGTGACAGGGAGCACGTCATTTGTGGGGAGGTCTGTGATAAGGCAGCTCGCGACTTTTGATTCCCCTATTCGCACTCTGCTCGAGCCTTCACAGGTTTCGCCGGCGCTACCTCCGGGAGTGGAAGTAGATGTTGCTTTATCATCCCTGTTAGATGAGCGTGGAATCCGAGCCGCCATGGTTGGGGTGGATACAGTGATCCACCTGGCCGGGACATCGATGAATAGCACCATAGACGATCCACTCCACTTTGATGTTGAAGCAGCACGAATCCTGTCCCAGGCAGCAGCTGAAGTAGGGGTACAGCGTTTCATTTACCATAGCTTGCTGGGTGCAGACCGAGCCTCGGCCTATCCCTTCTTGCGCGCGCGGGCATTAGCCGAGGATGCAATTTGCGAGACTGGCGTACCTGCCACGATCCTTCGTACAACGATGCTGTTTGGCGACGATGACGGCTACACGACTGCGCTGGCATTACTTATGGCAGCACTTCCTCTTTTCTTTTTCATGCCCGGGGACGGATCCATCGTCTTACAACCTTTATGGGTTGAGGACCTGGCAACCTGCATCACTTGGGCTCTTGACGAACCTGAGCTTGCAGGTACAACACATGAGCTGGGCGGCCCCGAATACTTTAGTCTGAAAGAGATGCTGCAGATCATCATGCGACGGGCAAGCCTCATGCGTATCCTTGTGCCAATGAGAGCTCCCTATCTACGGGCAAGCGCATGGTTGCTCGAGAGGTTGTTACCTCAATCACCTATCTCGACACACTGGGTCGATTACTTTGCAGTAAACCGATCGACAGATTTAGGAACGCTACTCAGCGTCTTTGGACTTTCTCCCAGTCGTATGGAAGCGAAACTAGACTATCTGGAAGGTAAGAACTGGGGCTGGGAATTCCTACGAAACCAGTTTCGCAGGTCATAAAGGTAGGACTGAATGGACATCCAGATTCGACTTCTGAATACACCAGAAGACATGCATGAAATCGAACTTCTACATAAAAAAGTCTGGGGAAGCAGCGAACTGGATGTAATACCTGGACATGTATCACTCGCCCTAAGCCATAATGGGGGTGTTGTCTTAGGAGCATTTGATGGCGATCGGCTGGTTGGTCATCTTCTTGGGTTCCTGGGGATCGATCACCGCAGCCCTGATCGCCCGGCAGCAGCAGGCTTAAAACATGCTTCTCATGAACTCGCAGTCGATCCTGAGTATCGCAGTCAAGGCATCGGCCTGGCATTGAAGCTCGCACAGCGCCGCGTTGTACGCCAACAAGGAGTAAGGCTCATCACATGGACCTATGATCCACTCTTGAGCTTGAATGCCCATTTGAATATTCGTCGATTGGGGGCAGTTTGTGATACGTATCTTGAAAATGAGTATGGTGATATGCAGGATGAACTGAA
>Ga0114922_10005838_pt1 | contig 11320 bp, 6 predicted proteins | sample AartaG_FD_100975 | JGI IMG/M metagenome (GOLD analysis project Ga0114922, IMG submission 100975) | Deep subsurface microbial communities from Aarhus Bay to uncover new lineages of life (NeLLi) - Aarhus_00045 metaG | ecosystem: Environmental > Aquatic > Marine > Oceanic > Sediment | place: Aarhus...
CAGGCCTGGATGACTTTATTGGTGGAGTAGTTTCTTCAATGCACGTGGCAGATACCGGTTTGATGGTATTAAATGCACAGAATGGAGTTGAAGTTGGAGCAGAAATACATAACCGATACCTGACCAGGGCTCACAAACCAATGATAATTGTAGTAAATCACCTGGATCATGAAAAGACAAACTGGGAAAAGACAATTGAAACCGCCAAGGAAAGATTTGGTAATAATGTTACATTGTTACAGTTTCCGGTAGATACCGGCCCTGGCTTCAATGCACTGGTGGATGTGCTGACAATGAAAATGTACAAGTTCTCAGGTGATAGCGGCAAATACGAAATTTCCGATATACCGGCAAACCTGATGGATCAGGCTACTACTTTACACAATGAACTGATTGAGAAGGCAGCTGAAAATGATGAAGCCCTGATGGAACTTTTCTTTACCAACGATACCCTCACCGAAGAGGAGATGCGGAAAGGTATCACTCTCGGATTAATAAACAGGGGAATATTGCCTGTATTCTGCGTTTCAGCCAGGAAAAACATTGGAGTTACAAGGCTCATGGAATTTATTAGCAATGTTGCTCCGTCTCCGGCCGATATGCCCCCTTCCAAAGCTGGCGGAAAGGAAATCAAATGTGAAAAATCGGGACAACCTTCGATGTTTGTATTTAAAAGTTCATATGAATCACATGTTGGTGAAATCATCTATTTTAAAGTAATGTCTGGCGAAATCAAAGAAGCTGCTGACCTCATTAATACCAGCACTAAAAATAAGGAAAGGATATCTCAGTTATTTATTACTGCCGGTAAGAACAGGACAAAAGTTACTTCAATGATTGCAGGTGACCTGGGGAGTACCGTCAAACTAAAAGCAACAAAGACAAACCAGACACTTGCATCTTCTGCTGATATTAGAATTGATCCCATTCAGTTTCCCGAACCTAAATACAGGACAGCTATTAAGCCTTTAAGTGAAGGCGATGAAGAAAAGCTCGGGGAAGCATTGCAGAAAATGCGTGAAGAGGATCCGACCATCCTGGTGGAATATTCGAAAGAGTTAAAACAAATTATATTGTCAGGCCAGGGAGAGTATCATCTGAATATTCTGAAATGGCATCTGGACAATGTTTATAAACTTGGAACAGAATACCTCAAGCCAAGAATACCTTACCGGGAAACAATAACCAAAGCAGCTCAGTCCGATTACAGGCACAAGAAACAATCAGGTGGCGCAGGGCAGTTTGGCGAGGTTCATATGATTATTGAACCGTACAAGGAAGGTTTGCCTGATCCTGCCATGTATAAGATAGATGGAAAGGACATTAAAATTTCGGTACGGGGAAAGGAAGATAATGATCTGGCTTGGGGAGGCAAGCTTATATATTATAATTGTATTGTAGGTGGTTCGATCGATGCACGATTCATGCCAGCTATATTGAAAGGTATCATGGAAAAGATGGAAGAGGGTCCGCTCACCGGTTCATATGCACGGGATATCAGGGTTTGTGTTTATGACGGTAAAATGCACCCGGTTGATTCCAACGAGATCTCATTCCGTCTGGCTGGCAGAAATGCATTCAGCATAGCTTTTAAAAAGGCCACCCCGAAAATACTTGAACCGATTTATGAAGTGGAAGTCCTTGTGCCATCAGACAGGATGGGTGATGTCATGAGTGATCTACAGGGAAGAAGAGCCATTGTGCAGGGGATGACCAGTGAATCAGGTTTTGAAAAAATCATTGCCAAGGTGCCTTTGGCTGAAATGGATAGGTATTCTACTTCTCTGAGCTCCATCTCAGGCGGAAGGGCAATGTATTCAATGAAATTTTCAGGATATGCACAGGTACCGGGAGAAATTCAGGAAGAACTTCTGAAAGCATACGAAGCTGAAGAAAAAGAGGAGTAATTCATCATTGGATAGCACTATCAATACTTATCAGGACGCTATTCACATCCGTCATTTTCGCCGATAAACAAATAAACGAATCCATTCTTCTCTTTTTCACCGTATTTTTTAACTTTTATTTCCTCTTCATTAATATATTCATAGGCTAAAATGATGTCAACAATATAATAATATATGCCCTCGGTGGCCCGGCGTTTTGATTCCATGATGCGACCATCCCAGCCTTCCCAGTCACGAATATTACCCGAAAATTCATGAACTTTCCTTCCATAACGATTGAAAATAACGATGTTTATATTATATATCGAAACATCATGTGTTCTGAAATAATCATTATACCCGTCACAATTTGGAGTAAAAACATCCGGGAATACAAGTGAATCAAAAGGATTTGCCAGAACTATTTCAATTTGTGCAGAGTCGGGACATTCCTTTGGTTTGGGTGCATATGTAAAAAGTGCTGCCTTGTATGTGCCCGGAAAATGATATTCATGTATAATGGTATCAGTTGTATTGTAAAATGTTGTGTCGGTTTGGTCGCCAAAGTTTAAATAAAATCTGGCAGCATTTTTTGAATTATTGGCAAAGAACTTAATTTTGGATGGAGCCGGGTATTCACCTGATGTTATGGTTTTATAATATCTTTCACCATAATATTTACCATAATTTTCAGGATAATAATTTTTATCAGACAGCAGAATTGGTATGGTATCCAATGCTGCCTTTGAACGGATGGCAATAAAATATAAACTGTCGGTGCGTTCAAGTCCGAACTTCGTATCTTTCAGCTTTTGTACATATGTGGTATTCTCATACGGCGGATTCGTAACCAATGCATTGATAAATCTTGATGATGGTAATGAGCCTTCCTCGGTATCCTTTTCCCATGAAATCCGGTATGTCGTTGTAATTGTGATGACTGAATCGTAACCCGGGACATAATAATAGTAAGTATTATGAGGTTCAAAGGATGTGATACTGATTACAGAACAGGTAAAATTAACGCCATTGATTTCATCAATCTCTGCTTGATAATCGTGAAAGATGATCCAGACCTGTGATGTGTCATAAGTTGTGGCTCCCTTGCTGCGGATAACCCTGTAACCTCCGGAGCTTGTAATGGTATCTATTTCTGAGCTCATTCCTGATGTGGCAAGGAAAAAAGCGTAGTCGCGTAAAGTGGTATCATATTTTGACCAGACAAATGCCCATCCATCAGTGCTGTCTGGTGATTCCACAGCAAGTGTAATGGAAATCCTGTCACCATGATTTGGTTCGTTAAAAACAAAAACCGAATCTTTATATGGACTATATTGTACAGTATCGCTGTAATGTGGATCAGGACTATAAATTTGAGCAATACCGGAAAATAAAGTGATTAAGGGTGATATAATGATTACGATTTTGCGTAGTAACATATGATAAATGTAAACTCTTATTATGAAACAATTAATTCGGCGAAACGTCCATGATAAAATAATCATTATTATCTCAAAAGGGAATGATTATTTTATTATGGTAAGTTACATGTGACAAATAAATTAAATACGAATTAAACACATGAAATATTATATGAAACGATCATGAATATTTTTTTTATCCCTGAAGTAAAATCATTATTGCTGATTTATCATGTTATTGTTAAGTTCTGCAATGTTAATAAACATTCCCAAGACGCGGAAAATAAATTTTATTTTATAACAGTTTTCAGATGTTAATTAAACCTTTAAAAAAAACTTATCTCTTCCTTCGGTTTTGATAATGCTTATCGTAATTTTGGGATTCATCAATGCTTTTTAAGCAGCATACTGGATAATTATAATCCCGAATTGGCAATGCTAATGTTTTATGAAGTATGATTTGACATATTAGGACTTTATTATCATTATGATTAAATAATTTGAGTGTGGAGAGAGATTTTTTAAAGGATTTAAACAAAGCACAGCATACAGCGGTCATCAATACCGAAGGACCTTCACTTGTGATTGCAGGTGCAGGATCCGGTAAGACCAGGGTACTTACTTACAGAATTGCCTGGTTATTAAGCAAAGGGATCAAACCAGGTCAGATATTGGCGCTGACTTTTACCAATAAAGCTGCAGGAGAAATGAAAGAGCGTATTGGAAAGCTGGTAGGTGATGAGCTTGCAAGGTATTTATGGATGGGAACATTTCATTCGATCTTTGCCAGGATTCTCAGGTACGAATCTGAATTATTAGGATATGACTCCGGTTTTTCCATTTATGATACCACCGACTCAAAGAGCCTTATTAAATCTATTATCAGGGAACTTGAACTGGATGAACAGGTTTACAAACCGGGGATGGTATTTGGCAGAATCTCTTCAGCAAAAAACAATCTCATTACTGCACAGGCTTATAATAATAATCAACAGATTTTGGAACGCGATCGGGCTGCCAGAAAAGAGCGAATCGGAGATATTTACCGGATTTATGCAAACCGGTGCAAAAAAGCCAATGCCATGGATTTTGATGACTTACTGGTTAACACCAATATTCTGTTACGCGATTTTCCTGATGTGCTTGAAAAATACCGGACACGATTTTTATACATCCTTGTCGACGAGTATCAGGACACAAACTACAGCCAGTATCTGATTGTAAACAAACTGGCGGCAATCCATCAAAATGTTTGTGTGGTTGGCGACGATGCCCAGAGCATTTATTCTTTCAGAGGTGCGAAAATTGAGAACATCCTGAACTTCAGAAATGATTATCCGTCATATCAATTGTTTAAACTGGAACAAAATTACCGTTCCACTCAGACCATTGTCAAAGCAGCTAACAGTATCATCGAAAAAAATGCCGGACGGATTCATAAAAAAATCTGGTCGAAAAACGATTTGGGTGAAAATTTGAAAGTAGTAGAGACCCTGACAGATAATGAAGAAGGTTTTGTTGTGTCCAATGCCATTATGGATACCCTGCTGACTGAAAGGCAGCTTTACAGTGATTTTGCCATCCTTTACAGGACCAACGCACAATCACGTATTTTTGAGGAATCGCTTCGCAAGAAAAACATTCCTTACAAAATTTATGGAAGTATCTCATTTTATCAAAGGAAAGAAATAAAGGATGTTCTGGCCTACCTCAGGGTGATCGTAAATCCGAGTGATGATGAAGCTTTGAAGCGAATAATCAATTATCCTGCCAGAGGAATTGGCAATGTAACACAGGAAAAGCTTGAGGGTTATGCAGCAGATTCAGGTATCTCTATCTGGCAGGTACTTGGTCAGCTGGAATCATCATCTCTGGCTCTGAACAGAGGAACAATAGAAAAACTGAAGCGTTTCAGAAGCATGATTGAGGAATTTCAGCTTATGTCCATGGAACTTGATGCATATAACCTGGCTCAGAATGTGGCTTCGAGGTCTGGGGTATTGAAAGATTTGTATAGCGGACAAACAGTGGAAGAAAGAAGCAAGATTGAAAACATAGAAGAATTGCTGAATGCAATCAGGGAATTTACAGACGATACCGGTGAAGCTGATGAGAAAGCCGGTATTGATAAATATCTTCAGAATGTTTCGCTTCTCACTGATATGGATAACGAAAAAGAGGAGGACAAAAACAAGGTAGCCATTATGACCATGCATTCTGCAAAAGGTCTTGAATTTAATAACGTATACATTGCAGGTTGTGAGGAAAGGCTTTTCCCTTCATCATTGTCAATAGACAATCCAAATGATCTTGAAGAAGAAAGAAGGCTGTTTTATGTAGCGGTAACAAGAGCCCGGAAGAATGTAATGATAACATATGCCAGATCAAGGTATCGATGGGGTGTACCAACTGATTGTGAGCCAAGCCGGTTTATTTCGGAGATTGATCAGCAGTATCTGGATTGGCCGCAGCAAAAAAAGAAAGGATCGTTTGTATTTGATGATGCTGATGAAGTCAGACAACCATTTTTTAAAAGGAGAATGAATGAGCTAAACAGGCAAAATACCGGATCTGTAATCAATAAAAAACCTGCAAAAATGGGTGCAATGCCTGGTGGGAGGGATAAAGCGGTAAATTATAAACCTGATCCGGATTTCAATCCGGATGATCCGGACCTGATACAGATAGGCATGAAAATTGAACATCAGCGCTTTGGTCTTGGCAAGATCATACATATGGAAGGTTCATTACAGGATAAAAAGGCTACGGTATTCTTTCAGTCATTGGGACAAGAGAAACAGCTGTTATTGAAATTTGCCAGATTGAGAATAGTTAGATGAAGAATATTTGATTGGTAATTAATTTTCAATTAGTTTTACATAAATTTAAGCTCATGAGTTACGATTATAACACACAAAGAAACAGATTGGTCCTTCCTGAATATGGCAGAAACATACAGCGTATGGTTGAGTATATCATGATGATTGAAGACAGGGATGAACGCAATCAATTAGCAAAAGGGATTATTGCCATCATGGGTAATATGAATCCTCACCTGAGAGATATCAGTGACTTTAAGCACAAACTATGGGATCACCTTGCAATCATGTCAAATTTCCAGATTGATATTGATTCACCATATGAGTTACCAACACCCAAAATTCTCACTGAAAAGCCCCGGAGAATACCTTATTCATCAGACAATATAAAATACAAACATTATGGCCGTGTCATTGAACTGATGATTGAAGAAGCCATAAAAATGCCTGAGGGAAGAGAAAGGGAGGAGCTGACCAAGATCATTGCCAACCACATGAAGAAATCTTACCTGACATGGAACAGGGATGTTGTTGATGATGAGCTTATACTCAAAGATCTTGACAAACTTTCCGGAGGTAAGCTTCAGATTGTTGAGGGAACTAAACTCAATGATACCAGGGAGATATTTAAAAGCAGAAAAAAAAGGATGCAGAAGAAAAAATAGATGGGTTCACCGGTTGTTTCTTTCTTAAATCATGAGTTCATTTAAAATCAACGGCGGGAAACACCTGAAAGGTGAACTGGTGCCACAAGGCGCTAAAAATGAAGCTTTGCAGGTAATTTGTGCAGTGCTGCTTACTCCGGAGAAAGTTACCATTAGCAACATACCTGATATACTTGATATCAGGAATCTGATAGGCTTGTTAAAATCGATGGGGGTTGAAGTGGAGAAATGTTCAGCCCATGAGTATACTTTTTGTGCAAAAGATGTGGATACCGAATTTCTTCTGAGTGAAGAATTCAAGCAAAAAACAGCCAGTTTGCGTGGTTCGGTCATGATTATCGGACCTTTGCTGGCAAGGTTTAAGAAAGGTTATATACCAAGACCCGGGGGTGATAAAATCGGGAGAAGAAGACTGGATACACATTTTAACGGATTGATCAGTCTTGGTGCCAAATTCAGTTTTGATCTGAAAGATGATTTTTACCGGGTTGAAGCCAATGAGCTTCATGGCAGTGATATGCTGCTGGAGGAAGCATCGGTTACAGGGACTGCAAATATCATCATGGCGGCTGTCCTTGCAGATGGCACAAGCAGCATATATAATGCTGCCTGTGAACCTTATATTCAGCAACTCTGCAATATGCTTAACCGGATGGGCGCTAAAATCTCAGGGATCGGTTCAAACCTTCTTACCATTGAAGGGGTCAAATATTTAAAAGGTTGCGAACATACCTTACTGCCTGATATGATAGAAGTAGGAAGCTTTATTGGTCTTGCAGCGCTCACAAAGTCTGAAATCACCATCAAAAATGTTTCTTATAAAAATCTTGGTATCATACCAAATGCTTTCAGACGGCTTGGCATACAGTTCAACGTTGTCAATGATGACATTTATGTTTCCGCACAGCAACATTTTGAAATCGAGACATTCATCGATGGATCCATTATGACCATTGATGATGCACCATGGCCCGGATTAACTCCCGATTTACTGAGTGTTATCCTGGTTGTTGCAACCCAGGCCAGGGGCAGTATTCTGATCCATCAGAAAATGTTTGAAAGCAGATTGTTTTTTGTGGATAAGCTTATCGATATGGGAGCACAGATTATCTTATGCGATCCGCACAGGGCAACCATCATCGGATTAGACAATCAGATTAAGCTCAGACCTACCATCATGACTTCTCCAGATATCCGTGCCGGTGTGGCATTGCTAATTGCAGCTCTTTCTGCCGATGGAACAAGCATCATCCATAATATCGAGCAAATTGACAGGGGTTATGAGGATATCGACAGGAGACTCAATGCTGTTGGTGCTGAAATATCAAGAATCTGATCATCCTCAAATCTTCTGTTTTATTTCCATAAGGACTATATTTTCAACATGATGGGTATGGGGAAACATATCTACAGGTTGTACTTTTTTCAACTCATATTTCTCAGACATCAGCTGAATATCCCTGGCCTGGGTAGCAGGATTGCAGCTGACATATACTACTTTACCGGGCATCATTTTCAAAACCTGTTCAACCACATTGCCATGCATTCCGGCACGCGGGGGATCGATGAACATCACGTCAGGTTTACAGTGTGTAGAAATAAATTCATCATTCATGACATTTTTTATATCACCGGCAACGAAGCTGGCATTGGCAATTGAATTGATGACAGCATTATTCTTTGCATCCTCAATGGCTTCAGGTATTTGTTCGATCCCTGTTACATGTTGACAATGCTTGGCAAGGAAAAGTGCGATGGTGCCGATACCTGTGTAAAGATCATAAACTGTTTCATTGCCCTTTAAATCGGCAAAATCTCTGGCAGCATTGTAAAGCTTTAGTGCCTGTGTTGTATTGGGCTGAAAAAAAGATTTCGGACCTATCTTAAATTGAAGTTCACCGATTGCTTCTGTGATGTATTCGCGACCATGATACAATATGAGGTCAAGATCATACAAGGTGTCATTGCCTTTCGGATTGATGACATACATTATCGAAGTTATCTGAGGGAACTTTTTGACAATGAATTCCATCAGGCTTTCAATCTTATCAGCTTTATCCTCATGAAATGACAGGATTACCATCACCTCACCTTCGTTTGTATTTCGTATGGTAAGAGTACGAAGAAACCCTTCCTGCTTTGCATGATCAAAGAATCTAAAATTGTTTCGCAGAGTAAAATCTTTAATGGCCAGACGAATATGGTTGGACGGTTCGGCCTGCAAATGACAACGATGGATATCCAGTACGCGGTCAAATCTTCCCGGAATGTGAAACCCCAGGGCTTTTCTGTTGGTTATTTCAATATTGCTGTTTACCTCTTCTTCTGTTAGCCAGCGATTTTCCGAAAAAGTGTATTCAAGTTTATTTCTGTAATGAACCATGTTATCCGATGGGATGATGGGAAACATTTCGGGTATTTCAACCTTTGCAATGCGCTCAAGACTGTCTGTAACCTGTTTTTGCTTGTATTTCAGTTGCTCAGAGTAAAGCAATTGCTGCCATTTGCATCCTCCGCATACTCCAAAATGTTCACAAAATGGATCAGCTCTTTTATCAGAAAATTTGTGGTAATTTGTGACGATGCCTTCCATGTAATTCTTACGCTTTCTCAATACCTGGATATCCACCACATCACCTGGAACAACCTGCGGCACAAAAACGACCATACCTTCATGTTTACCAATTGATTTACCTTCGGCAGCAACATCGACAATTTCAAGCCTCTCAATAAGCGGGTAATTCTTTTTTCTTCCCATTTTCAGATTTCTGAGCTGCAAAGATAGAAAATGGTTTCTGGTTTGTATATTAAATGATCACAAGTATATTTGTTTCTTTACATATGACATAGGAAAATACATATTATGATGAAAAAACTTCATATTTCTTTGATGCCGATTCTGCCGAAAATTTGAGAATTATTGTTATATGATGATTAAAACAAAAAAAGTCCTGGGAGTCATGGGCAGTCCCCGTAAAAATGGAAATACCCATATTTTGCTTTCAAATATTCTGGAAGCTGCTGAAGATGCAGGCGCAACCAATGAAATACTATTATTAGGAGACAAACATATTGAAGAATGCGACGGATGCCTGTTATGCTGGAAAGGAAAGGAATGCCCAAAGGCAGATGATATGCTGGAATTTTACCCGAAAATCATTGAATCGGATGTGATCATATTCGGGACACCTGTCTATTGGTATGGTCCGACAGCCATCATGAAATCATTCCTGGATCGTTTTGTATATTTCAATTGTCCGGATAACAGAATAAAGATTAGAGGAAAGGATGCTATACTGGTCATCCCATTTGAAGAAGAAACACTGGCAACAGCAGACCTGGTAATTGAAATGTTTAAAAGGAGCTTTGATTATCTGGAGATGAACCTGATAGATAGCATCGTTGTACCGGGGATCAGCAAGCGGGACGATGTGCTGAAAAAGACAGCAAGCCTGAAAAGATGCCGGGAATTGGGAAAGAAATTAATGAGCTTGTGAAAATATGATACTTACAGATCTTGTGCATCATTTAGAAGTAATTCCACTGCATGATTATTCGTATTGTTAATTAAATCTTTATCATCTGCCATCATGGTGGTCATATTCAGGGCCATCAATACCTGATAAGATTCATCGTATCCATGGGATATGTGGATAAATAACTCATTCCCGGTTGAATCCTTTTTTGCCACCAAAGCAAATCAAACTGTTTTATTTAAAACATATCTTGATTATTTGTATCAGGTTATGCAAGATATTAAATAATGTCTAAAAATATGTATTAAATGTTAAACGAATGTTAATTTAATAATATCTTAAATAACAGAATAACAGGTTATAAGAAATAATATGATTATAAAAAGATTAATAAAATGAATATAAAATTAAACAAAAAATAATTATTGATTGTTGTCTTATCAAATCATAAAAATAAAAATCATGAAAAAAATGAAGCTTTTTTACACTTTAATTTCTCTGTTCTTTTTACAGAGTATGTTTCTTAAGGCTGAAACTGTGGTGGGTATCATTGTAAACAGTGCCGATCACGACACACTTGAAGCTGCAGTCATAGCAGCTGAACTGGCCGATGATCTTTCAGGCGAAGGACCCTTTACCGTATTTGCACCGACCGATGCAGCCTTCAAGGCATTACCGGCAGGAACTTTGGAAACGCTTCTGAGTGATCCGACGGGCGATCTGGCAGAAATCCTTCTTTATCATGTAGTAAGCGGAAAAGTCATGTCAGGCGACCTGTCAGATGGCATGATGGCAACCACTTTACTGGGTAAAGACATTGAAGTGAGCATTGATGGTGGAAAAGTATACATCAACGATGCAATGGTCACCGTAGCCGATATCGAAGCCGATAACGGAGTGGTACATGTAATCGATGCCGTATTGCTTCCTCCGGTTGTCACAGTAGTTGATATCGTAGTTGGCAGCACCGATCATGACACACTTGAAGCCGCAGTCATAGCAGCTGAACTGGCCGATGATCTTTCAGGCGAAGGACCCTTTACCGTATTTGCA